>Ga0157378_10000181_pt1 | contig 60266 bp, 52 predicted proteins | sample M65metaG_FD_115309 | JGI IMG/M metagenome (GOLD analysis project Ga0157378, IMG submission 115309) | Miscanthus rhizosphere microbial communities from Kellogg Biological Station, Michigan, USA - M6-5 metaG | ecosystem: Host-associated > Plants > Roots > Rhizosphere > Soil | place: USA: Michigan... | reverse complement strand
GGAAACGGGCCATGCAGCGCGCTGTGTCGCGGCCGTCTTCACCGATCACTCCCAGGGCGGCCCGGTCGGATGATTCGGGAATCATCCAGTAAAAGTACGGCGTATCGTCCGGCACGAACCAGACACGGGTGGTATCCGGCGGGCAGTCCTTTGGCAGGCGAATGATGGCCTGCAGCAACGGAACGGTTTCGATGGGCGGCCAGCCGGCAGTACGTGCGACGCGGCTGGCGGCGCCGTCCGCGCCGACCACGCTGGGGGCGTGCAACTCTTCAGAGCGTCCCTTGGATTCCACTTGCAGGTGCAAGCCGCGTGAGTTCGGCGAAAGTTTGAGGAAGCGCGCGTCAAAGGAAAGATTCGCGCCGGCCTGCTGTGCTTCGCGAGCCAACGCGGGGATCAGCCGGGCGCGCTCGATAATCAGATCGGGTTTGCAGAGCGCGATCTGCGCAGAGCGTCCATCGGTGAACAGCTCGAAACGGCGAATCTCGTTGAGGATGCTGGCCTTGGCGGAAGCGCCAAGCTGATTGCGGAAATGATCGGTGACGATCAGCGTGCGAGATGCTGGCTCGAAGTCGGGCTTGGATTCCAGGACGCGGACCTTGCGCCCGCCGCGAGCGAGTGTTGCAGCAGTGTAGAGCCCGGCGGCAGAGGCGCCGACGACGACGATTTCGCTGCCTTCCTTTGTCCGGGGTTCGGCGTTTGGTTCGTCTCTGTACACGTATCTGTTCGTCCCGTTCACATCAAAACGTGAGAATGATGCCGCACGGTCATCGCACTGCGAAAGCTAACTTCCGGTGAAAGTTCCCGCGATAGTACCGACCGTTTTACGGGCGGTGGGAGGGTCGTAAGTATAGCGAATCCAAAACTTCTCGCAAAATCATAACGGCGTGGGCCGATTGGCGTCCGCGCCAGCTATTTCAGGCCGCGACGGGGCGTTTTCGGGATTGCGCTTCGTAAGGAGCGCGTTCGAGCAAGGCGACGGCGAGCAGCACCACTATGGCGGTGATCACGGCCACGGCGATGGCTGCGGTTTCGGACAAATAAGCAACCAGCACGGCGAGGCCGCCGGTTATGGCTCCGAGCGAATACAGAGCCAGCACTGCGCCGCGCTGGCCCAGCCCAAGATTGGACAAGCGATGCGCGGCGTGATCTTTGCCCGGAGTGGTAAAGGGAAGAAGTCCGCGCCGTGAGCGCGAGATGGTCACCAGCGTAGTGTCAAAAATCGTGACGCCGAGAATCAGCAAAGGCGCGAGCAATCCGGAAACGTGGTTGGCGTGATCCAGGCGGAGCTTTAGGCCCAAGGTGGCCATCAGGAAGCCGAGGAACATCGCTCCGCCGTCGCCCATGAAGATTTTTGCGGGCTTGAAGTTGAAGCGCAGGAATCCGGTGGCGGCGCCCAGCACCGCAGCGGCTAGAACGGTCACCAAGGTTTGCCCATTGAGATAGGCGAGCATGGCAAAGAAGATCGATGCCATGGCGGCGACTCCCGCGCATAAGCCGTCCATATGATCCAGGATGCTGAACGACGCGGTGATGCCAACGACCCAGAAGACCGTAAGCGCGGCATCGGCCAGATATCCGGCGTGCCCGGGAATCAGGAACTCGAAAACCTGGGCGTGAATGCCACTGGCCAGCAGGATGCCAGCAGCAAGCGGCATGGCGACGAACAGCTTGACCTGATGATGCAGCCAGCCGCGATCGTCCAGGAAGCCGACCGCGGCGACCAGCGTTGCGCCGATCACGATGCCGGCACTCTGCGAGCGAGCGGGGCCATCGAAGGCGAATAGGATCGCCAGCATGACCGCGCCGAACATAGCGAGTCCCCCCAGCAGCGGAATGGGTTGCATGTGCATTTTGCGCGGGCCGGGAAGATCGACCATGCCGACGCGCAGGGCCAGCGCGCGGACCGGCACGGTGAGCATCAAGGATGCGAACAAAGCAATAAAGAAAGCCAGCATGCCTGCGGCCATGCGACCTCGTATGAAATTGTTTTTGGCGCACATCCAGCCGAGGGAGGGTAACGGCCGATGACGCGAAAATGATCGCCGGGTTGGGGGCCCGGAGTCTCAAGTAACTATGTAACAATCCAGTAATCTACACTGCCCCACGCAGTGTCATCACCTTACCGTAGATCGTGTTGCGCTTCCAACAAGAATGAAGGCCTTGCCCTTCAGCATTACCACCGGCGTGGTGATGCTCTGGCCACTAAGACTCCGCCGCTCGGCAAAAGGTTGCGCTGTGAGGGCGGTGCGCGCTCCATCCTGGTCTGTGACGCACATGGACGGGACGCGCTGGATTTGACGCGGCCAGGGGGCTTCCCTAGCGCTCGGTTAACATGCGGCCGAAGGTGCGCTGCACATCGTCGCGATTCTTGGCGCCAAAATACCAGTCGATGGTGCGCTTTAGCCCCTCACGGAAGGGGACCTTGGGCTCCCAGGCCAGCAGGCGCTTGGCTAACGCATTGTCTGCCACGCGATTCAGCGGCCCCGTAGGCATTTCCGGCCGCTTCTTGATTTCGGCTTGGTGCCCGGTGAACTCGCAAACCATCCGGGCGCAATCGAGCACGGTGATGCGCTCCATGGTGCCGAGGTTCACGGCCGTGCCATCACTGATTTTCTCGCCGGCGAGGATCGTGCCTTCGACGATGTCATCAATATAGGTCCAGTTGCGGATCTGCGTGCCATCACCCCAGATCTCAAAGGGATCCTGCTTCAGGAAGGCGCGCGCGATCATCGCGATGACCGCATGATTTTCAACGCCGCGGGGACCATAGACTGTGAAATACCGGCACGAAGCCGCCCCAATTCCGTGTTCTTTCGCGTAGGCCTTCAGCGTAAATTCGGCCATGAGCTTGGCCCAGCCGTAGGTGTTGTCGGCATCATTGGGGCCATTGGTCAGGTCTTCGGTCAGGTAGACTTCCTTGTGGATATCCGATTGCAAAAAATTGGGATAGACGCAGCCCGACGATGCGAACACGATTTTCTTGGCCTTGGCTTTGACAGCCTCGGCAAACACCAGGCCATCGAGGAAAAAATTGGAGGCCGGGCCGGCCTGATGCAGATCGACATAACCGCGGCCGCCGTGATCCGCAGCGAGATGGAAAACGGTGTCCACACCGTGCATAGCCGCGCGGGCGATGCCGGGCTCGCGCAAGTCGGCGTGGATGAAATCGACCTTGCCGCTTCCCAACACACTGCGAATGTTGTCCAGATGCCCGCTGGTCAGATCATCGACGATGCGAACGTGCGCTCCACGATCGAGGAGTTTGTCCGTCAGTGTGGAGCCAATGAACGAGGCGCCGCCGGTAACCAGCACGCGCTTGCCGCTCCAAAGGGTCTCTGTTGTCATCTAGATACACTCTCCTCAATTGTAGTAATAAAGTTAATAATTTCATTGACCCTGCTATAGTCATGCGCAGCGCCGCGCGCCGCGGCCGCCATCGATTGGAGCCTGGCGGGCTCCTGGAGCAGAGTTCTCACCACGGCAACCATTTCTTCGGGTTCGTCTGGGTCCGCGGAAACTCCAAATCCTCTCCGCGCGCCGAGTGATGCTGCATCGGTTTCCCGCGAGGCGACAACTAGGATGGGCCGACCCGCCGCGAGGATGCCATACAGTTTGCTGGGTACCACCACGCCTTCCAGGCCGCGCTTGACGGTAATCACATGGAGATCGCCGGCGGCCAGAACGGATGGGACCTTGCTCGCCGGGAAGAATGGCAGGAAGCGAATGTTGGCGGCGCCTGCTGCTTCGCGCTCGAGTTGGGCGCGCTGCGCGCCGTCCCCTACGAAGACGAGGCTCACACCATCCGGCGCCAACTGTCGTGCGCCCGACAGTAGCGTGCTCCACCCCCCGTAAAATCCGAGATTCCCCGCGTGCAGGAGCACGAATTTGAATCCGCCGCGAATGGCGCGGACCACATCTGGATCAACGGCGGCCGGTGGGGCGGCCGCATCGACCGGTGCAAGCTCGGTGCCATCGCGCACGGTGGATATACGCTCGGATGGGATTCCCTTGGCCACAATTCGCGCGCGCATGTCGTCGCCCAGCACGATGACGCGAGTGGCGCGCCGCAGCGCCCAGCGATGCAATAGCTCCCAGATTCGCTCCAGCAATCCCGGAGCGACAAGCGATCCGCCGACGGCCATGTCGGGATACATGTCGCGGATGTTGTAGACGTAAGGCTTGCGTTTCAGCAGCGCCACGAATGCGCCGACGATTCCTTGAAAGGGCGGGTCAGTCATGGCCAGCACCACATCGCACGGAACGAACAACGCGCGAGGGACACACAGCGCGACGTAGCTCAGATAGTTCAACACGCGGCGAGCCATCTGCGTACGCGGGTAATCGGTCGAACCGACGCGGATCACTCTTACATTGTTCGTGCGCTCCTGCTGCCACAAATGCCACGGCCGGCGCTCGGTGGGATGGTAGGAAGGCCGCCCGCAAACGATGGTGACGTCGTGCCTGGCTGCCAGAGGTTCGACAAACGCCGCTGCCATTTTCGCTGTTGCCGATGTGTCCGGCGGATAGTAGAGGTTTAACAGCAGGACTCGCACGCAGAGATTGTACAGGGAGACGCGCCGCGCGATGGCGCGGGGTGGCCGAAGCTGCTAGACTGTCGCCCGCTGTGCCGCCAACCACACGAAGACGCTTTATCTCTCATCTTCCCGGCGCCGCAACCGCCATCGCTTTCCCTTGGGCCGCACGCGATCTTTTTGCGATCGGCGCAAACTCATTGGCGCCCGAAGCCGGTCCTTCCGTGCAATTCCCGGCGGCGCCTCGCGAACGTCTGGCGATCGCCTCTTATCCGTTCCGCGATTTCATCGCCGGACTTGACTCGCCGAATTCTTCGGCGGGGAAGATGGACATCAAGGATTTCGCCGCGCACGTAGCAGCCAAATTCAATGTCAACAAAATCGAACCGTGGAGCCGTCACTTCCGTTCGGTGGACCGCAAATATCTGGACGAAGTGCGCGCGGGCGTCGAGAAAGTGCACGGTTTGATCGTGGACATTGCCGCCGACTCTAGACACAGCCAGTACTCGACGGATCGTGCCGAGCGCGACAAAGCCGTCCAGTTCGGCAAGCAATGGATCGATGTCGCCGCCATCGTCGGCTCGCCCAGCGTGCGCACCAATATTCCCGGCGCCAAAGACACAAAGCCGGATGTTAGTCGCGCCGCGGAAAGCCTGCGCCTGGTTGCGGAGCATGCCGCCGTTAAGAAAGTGGTTGTTCATCTGGAAAACGACAATCCGGTCAGCGAAGATCCGTTCTTCATCGTTGAAGTCGTGGAGAAGGTGAACAGCCCGTGGCTGCATGCATTGCCGGATTTCGCGAACTCACTGACCACCGGAAACGAAGAGCACGCGTACAAAGGGATCGACGCTATGTTCGCGCATGCCTACGGCATTTGTCACATCAAGGCGATGGAAGCCAACGATGCAGGCCAGGTCTTCAAGGTGGACATGCCGAAGACCTTCGCGATCCTGAAAGCCCACAATTACAAAGGCTACTGCTCAATGGAATACGACAGCCCCGGCAATCCGTATCGCGGGACCCAGGATTTGATCGATACCACGCTCCAATACCTCACCTGAAGCTTCGGTCCCTCGCAATTACTGCCCGCTGGGTTAATTTCGCGTAATCAGAAAGTCGCCCAGAACCAGCGCATCCATCTGGGTGCGTTGGAAACAATCGATCGCTTCTTCGGGCCGGCACACGATTGGTTCGTTGTCGTTGAACGAGGTGTTGAGCACCACGGGAACACCGGTGAGCTGTTCGAACGCCTTGATCAGCCGCCAATACCGAGGATTGGCCTGTGGGGTCACGGTCTGCAGGCGGCCGGTGCCGTCGACGTGCGTGGGCGCGGGAATTTGCGCGCGCTTTTCGGGGCGCACCGCGTATGCGAAGGTCATGAACGGCGAAGGATGTGATTTCTCAAACCAATCGCCAACCGCCTCCGACAGAATCGTTGGCGCGAACGGCCGAAAGATCTCGCGATGCTTGATGCGCCGGTTGAGAATTTCTTTCATGTCCGCACGCCGCGGATCGGCCACGATGCTGCGATTTCCGAGCGCTCGCGGCCCCCACTCCGCGCGTCCCTGAAACCAGCCCAGAATTTTTCCCTCGGCGATGATCGCGGCGGTGCGACGGCACAGCTCTTCTTCGGGTACTTCAGCGACTGTGCAGCCCCCGTCTCGCGCCAACTCGCTGCCCTCAATCGCCGCGTGAATCGCTTCGCGCGAAAACTGCGGTCCCCAGTAACAGTTCTCCATTACAAACGAGCGCGGCTTTTCCAGCTTTTGATTCCACACAAAGTACGCGGCGCCCACCGACAGCCCGCCATCGCCCGCCGCCGGCTGCACGTAAACATTTTCAAACGCGGTCCGATCGAAGATTTTCCCGTTGGCCACGCAATTGAAGGCTACGCCACCCGCCAGGCATACCGATTTCATGCCGGTTCGCGCCGCCAGCTTCCTCAGCATGCCAAGGTAGACTTCCTCCAGCCGCATCTGCAGCGACGCCGCAAGATTCCGGTGGCGCTGTTCCAGCGGGTCTTCGGGCCCGCGAGCCGGCCCCAGGCGTCGCGGTAGTTGCTCGGAAAATAATTTGCCTTGGGTTGGAGTTTTTCCCGCGTCGGCCCAGGTCATTTCCGGCCCGGTGCGATGATGAATGAAATAATCGAGCCCGAGACGAAATCCGTTGCCATTTCCGTTCGCGTCGAAGCGAACGATATCGCGAAAGGTCTCGAGTTCTTCCGGCTGGCCGTAAGCCGCCAGCCCCATCACTTTGTATTCGTCGCCAAACTTTGGGAACCCGAGATATTGCGTCACCGCGCTATAGTACAACCCCAGCGAATGAGGAAACGCGATGGCGTCGTCGATTTCCATGCGATTTCCCCGGCCGATTCCCCACATGGTGCTAGCGAAATCGCCCAGGCCGTCGGCGGATAGCAGCGCGCACTGTTCGAACGGAGAAACAAAGTAGGCACTAGCGAGATGTGCCCGGTGGTGTTCCACGCGGTGGAATGTCGCCGGAATTGTCGCGGGATCGGCGTCGAACACCGCAGCCAGCGCCTCGCGGACGCCTGTAAATTTCACCATCACCTTGGCGCGTTCGCGCGCGAACGACGGCATGCGCAGCGAATAAAACAGTTTTGTGGCTAGCCGCGCATAGGGATTTCGCGGCACCGCAACATGGTCTATTTCGTTGAGCGTCAGCCCCGCTTCCTTCAGGCAATAGCGAATCGCCAGAGCGGGAAATCCGGCAGCGTATTTGACGCGGTTGAATCGCTCCTCCTCGACCGCGGCAACCAGCTTGCCGTCGCACACGATCGCCGCCGAAGCGTTGCCGTGATACGCATTGATTCCGAGGATATTCATTCGGTAAAGGCAGTGTACCGCAGGGAGGCTGACCGCGCGACGCGGCTACAAGTGCCGCCGGCACCATTCATTCAAAACATACAGCGACCAGGGTCGCGACCAGGAAGTTTTGCCCGCTAGGAATGCGCTCCACACCTCACGCACGCCTTGGCTGTGCAGATGTGCGCCAAGCGGAGGCGCGATATCGGCGAAACTCGCCTCCAGCCGCGGACGCAACGGTCCGCGCAGCCAATCCTCCCACGGCAGAGTGAACGTTCGCTTCGGCTGCGACAATATCTCCGGCGGAAGGATATCCCTCAGCGCCTCCACCAGCAGGCCCTTGTGCGTCCCCTCTCGATGACGCGCGGCATCCGGCAGCGAGATGACAAATTCGACCAGCGGCGTGTCCAGCAGCGGCACGCGCACCTCCAGTGATCGCGCCATGCTTACCGAATCGGTGTCGCGCAGCAGGGTACTCGCCATGTAGCAGTGCAATTCGAGCCACGAAATCCCCGCGATCGGCTCCAGCTTTCGCGCCACGTCCGCCGCGCGCTCCAGCCAACCGAGCCACGTGGGCTCCAGCGTGATTCCGTCCGCGTGCACGCTGCTCGGCCGGAATTTCGGCTCGATGAGCCGCGTCAATCCCGCGGGAGGAAACAGGGCTCGCGCGAAAAAATACGGATGCGGCAGGCGATCCGGCGACACCCACAACGCCGCTACTTTGCGGGCGGCATCCGGCCCCTTGCCTCGTCCGGCAAGAGTTCGCACCAACGGAACGAGCGCCGCGCGCAGAGGCGCTGGCGTAAACCACGCCAGTTTCATCAGGCGCTGCAACCGCTGCGCGTCAGCAAACGTCCGGTAGCCCGCAAAAAGTTCGTCGCCTCCCACCCCCGACAGCGCTACCTTGAGTCCCACCTCGCGCGCTGCCCAGGAGACAAAATAGGTGTTGATCCCGTCCATGGTCGGCTGATCCAGCGCGCCCAGCGCTTCTTCCAGCCGCGACAACATCGCGCCGCCATCCAGCGGCACTTCACGGTGCTGCGTTCCCGCGCTTTTGGCCAGCTCACGCGCCGCTGCCGATTCGTCGTAAGCCGTGCCGGGAAACGCCAGTGTAAAACTGCGGATCCCAGGTTGGACCCGCGCCGCCAACGCTGCAATCGCGCCAGAATCGAGCCCGCTGGACAGGAACAATCCCACCGGCACGTCGGCAATCAAATGCGACCGCACTGCATCTTGCAGCAGCGGGCGCAAAGCGCGAGCGGCCGTCGCCATGTCGCGCGGCTTTCGCGAATCGCGTGCCGCGTGGCTTCGCATCAGGTCCCACCACGGCCTCGCGCGCGGCGTGCGACGGCGTTCCGGCACGTACAAGAGCATGCGATGACCCGGTGGCAAAGAAAAAACACCCTCAATCAGCGTCACCGGTTCCGACACGCTCCCAAACAGCAGAAACGATGTCAGCGCATCCTGCGACACATGCTTTGGGACCGCGCCCGACGCCAGCAACGACCGCACTTCGGACGAAAACGCCAGCCCGTCCGCGGTCTGCGTGTAATACAGGGGCTTGATGCCCAGCGGATCGCGCGCCAGAAAAAGCAGCGGCGCGGTGGCGTAGCGTTTTCGTAAGTCCAACAGCGCGAACGCGAACATCCCGCGCAGCTCGTTCAGGCAGTCCTCGCCCCACTCTTCCCACGCGTGCACCAGGATTTCGGTATCGGATTGCGTCGCGAAGCGATGCCCGCAGGCCGTCAACTGCTTTCGGAGTTCCTGATAGTTGTACAGCTCGCCGTTAAAAACGACCACGACATCGCGCGCCTCGTTCCAGATGGGTTGATGCCCGCCGGGAAGGTCGATGATACTCAGTCGGCGCACCGCCAGGCCCAAGCCCGGCGCTCGCGGCTCGTTGAACAGGAATCCATCTTCGTCCGGCCCGCGATGCCGCAGCGCCGCTGCCATCGCGCGCACGCGCGGCACTACTTCCTCATCGCGGTTGACCAGCGCGACCCCGCAAATTCCGCACACGCGCTTACTTGATCTCCGGCGTACTGAAGAAGGCCGCGCCCGCCCTGAGGAAATGTTCGCGCAAGTGGAAGCGATGTATTCTCAAACGACAGTCGGCGTACCACGCCAAAAGAAAACGCAGCGCCAGAAAGAACAACACGCAGATTGCGGCCACCACCAGGGCGAAGAAGGATTCGCGTTCCAGCAACAGGCTCCAGTCCAATGATTCTTCCCAGCCGGGGTTAACGGCATCCAGCAGACTCCTCAGATGGAATCCATCCAATGGCAGCCGCGCGATGCGAATGTGCGCGAAGTGCGCGTAGTCGTATTCCTTCGGATAGTTCGGCACCACGCTGGTCGCCTGCGCGAAGATCGCCGGGTTCTGCAGTTCCTTGCGCGTCAGCAGTTTGCCTTCGGCATCGCGCAGCATCACGCGAAAAGACGGATCGACGATCACCCAGCGCCCGTCGATCGGCACTTCCGCCACCACGTGTTTGGTCTTGCGCTCCGGCGTAAGCAAGAGCAGCCGCCGGGTATTCAACCCGGCGCTCCGCGACAAATTCAGGAACGCGTTGGTGGCCGAGCCGCAAACCGATAGCAGCTGCTGATAATTGAGCGTCGTCTCTGGATCCCGCGTCGACAACTCCGCCGGATTTGCCGCCACTTGCCGCGGCGGTCCGCTGCTCATCCATTCCAGGATCGCCCGGACCTGCTCTTCAGGAGTTGCCGTCGCCGGCACAATGGCGTCCGAAAATCCGCGCAAGTATTGCCGGACCGAGTATTCCCACCATCCGGAGTAGAGAAGCGAGCCCAGGGCTATGGCCAATAGCAGGTTGGTGCTCCACCAACCTGCACGAAACAATCGATGTCGGTTCTCTGCCACCGGGTACCCTCGGGGCCGGAAATTATGCCACGCGGCCGTGCGCGCTAACAACTTGGCTATACAAAGATTCCATCGTGACCGCAGGCTCTTCCCATCCCAGGCGCGACACCGCTTCGCGGCACCCCGCCGCCAGCTTCGCGTGCACACCGGGCTCGCTCAGCACGCGCTGAATGGCGCCGGCAATCGCCGCCGCATCATGCGCAACCACCAGCGCCGCGCTACCCTCCAACAGCGGCGCGATTCCGCACTCCTTCGTGACCACCACCGGAGTTCCCGCCGCCGCTGCCTCCGCCGCAGTATTCCCGAAATTTTCGTTCTGCGAGGGCAGCACGAACACGTTCGCGTCGCGATACGCGGCCCATTTTTCCTGCTCGAAAAGCGCTCCGGCGAAATGCACTCGCGAAGCGATGCCACACTCCCGAGCCATTTCCATCAAGCGCGCCTTCATTCCGCCTTCGTCAGGACCCACGAACGCCAGTTGCGGACCGCTGCCCGCAGGCTCGGGTGGCAGTTTCACAAACGCCTCTAACAATAGATCAGGGCTCTTCTTCTTCGATAGACGCCCGAGAAAAAGAACCAGGTTCGCATTCAGCGGAATTCCATGTTGTAAGCGAAACGTGCCGTGTTGGCCCACTGCTGGGGCTTGATCCACCCCGTTCCGCCGCAATACGATTCGGTCTCGCGGCAGGCCTGCTAAAGCCAGCTCTTCCACTTCCTGATCCGAAGTCGCAATCAGTAAGCGCGCGCCACGAAGCATCTTGTGGCCCCAAAGGCCATGATACATCCGCTTTAGCCACACGTTCCTCACAATTGGCAAGAACATACCGATCGGCTCGACTACGTACGGAATGCCGAGCCTCCGGCATTCCGCAGCCACTGCGGGTCCCAGAAAATCGTACAGCCCGAAAATATGCGCCACGTCAAAATTCTGCAGCCGCGCCCGCAAGAATCGGTTCACCGCCGGATTCCAGCTCAGCGCGCGATACCGAAACCACGTCGGCAGATAAATAGCCTGCACTCCATTTTGCTCCCATCGCCAGCCGAACGGGGAGCGATCCGCGCCGCTTGCTTCGAACGCATTACCAAGCCTGTTTTCGAATCCCCAATCCGCCGTTAATACTGTGATTTGATGTCCGCGCCGCGCCAGCGTCTCCGACAATGCTCGAACTTTCACTGGAGGTCCGCCAAATTCGAGGAAGGGAGCGTAGGTCTGCGTGACGTTCAGGATTCGCATAATTCGCGAAGAATCTTCTTCAGCGACTTGGCAAATACGCTGAATTTGAAATCGCGGTTGAGCCGCTCGCGCCCGCGCGCGCCCATTTCGCGGGCCAGCGCCGGATCGGCCAGCAAAGTCTCGATCGATGTCGCCAGTTGCGGCACATCGCCGTGCTGCACCAAATAGCCGGTCTTCCCGTCGTCGATTACTTCTGGCGCACCGCCATGCGCCCCGCCGATCACCGGCTTCCCCCGTGCCATCGCTTCCAGATATACCAGGCCAAATCCTTCGCCCCGGCTCGGCAGCGCAAAAATTTCGCAGGCCGAGTAGCACGCCGCTACCTGCTGATAGCTCAGCTTGCTCAGAAACGTCACGCGCTTGCGCACGCCGCACTGCTCTGCGATCTGCTCCAGCCAGGGCTGATCGTCGCCTTCTCCGATCAGCACCAGCTGCAAGTCCGTCCACTCATGAAGCAACCGCGGCAGCACCGAAATCAGGGTGTCCATGCCCTTGTAGCGTTCATCGGACATCCACCGGCCGACACTCAAGATCACCCGCCCTTGCGGAAAATTGGCCGGCAGTTCCGTCTGCAAACTCGTGGCCGCCAGCGCTTCAAACTCCGGATCGAGCGCCCAGGGCAGCACGCGCACCCGCTCGCGCGGAATCTGCTGACGCAGCGAAACGTGGTTCGCCGTATTTTCGGTCGGAGTAATGATCAGATTCGATTTTCGCAATGCCCGGCGCCGCAATTGCGGCAGCGGCTCCCACACTTCCACTCCGTGCGCGCACACCAGCGACTTCATTCTCGGCGCCGCGATCCTCATTGCTTGCACCACTGGCGCAAGAAATGGATGTCCGGCCACGACCAGTTTCGCGTGCCGCCGCGCCGCCCGCATTGCCGTCGCCGCGAATCGCCCCTTGGAGCGATCGCTGCCAGTGAACACAATTTCCCGCGTGCCCACCGCGATGCGATGCAATTCGGGCGAATCGTTCAGGCTCAGCAGGCGGCATTCCATCCCGCGGCTGGACGCAAATTCCGTCATCACCGCCGCCAGGTGCCGCCCGCTGCGCTGGATTCCCCCCGCCGTCGCCAACTCTGAGAAAAGTCCAATAATCACGCGCCGAGTCTGCCAACTGCGGCCTCGGAAGGCAAGTACACTTGCGTCTCTCGAAAAACGCGCGCGCAAGACCTCAACTGAGCCGACTCTCCGCGCCGTTAGCGATCACCGAGCTCAAGTCCGCGAATCGATCAATATACGCATCGGCCGGGTACGACTTCCGGTCGTGTACGCCAAATCCGAAATTCACCGCGATTGCCGCGGTGCCGGCGTTGCGCGCGGTCTGCACATCCACTTCGGAATCGCCGACGATCGCGGTCTCACGGGCCGCTACTCCCATCTCCTGCAAAATCGTATTCGCGCCCAAGGGATCCGGCTTTTTCGTCTCGAAGCTATTTCCCCCGTAGATCGATCGGAAATATTTTGCCAGCCCCAGCGCCTCAAGGATACGCACGCTGATCCGCACCGGCTTGTTCGTTAACACCGCCATCGGCAACTGCCGGCGCGAAAGCCCGGCTAAAGTCTCATCTACTCCCGGGTAAGCGCACGTGTTGTCGAGCTTGTGCTCCTCGTAGTACTTCAGAAAAAATTGCAGCGCGTGCGCGCATTTCTCTTCCGGAACGGCCGCACCCAGCGCCCGAGCCACCAGCACCGGCGCGCCGTGGCCGATGTAACCTGAAATCATTTCCGCCGACAGCCGCTCGCGCCCCATCTCCACCAGCATGGCGTTCACCGCGTGAATCAGATCCATCTTCGAATCGATCAACGTGCCGTCAAGATCGAAAATCAGCGCCCGCACCGAAGAGAGTTTTACTTGATCCATACACTTCACATTTTATATGTCGCCGCTCATTCATCGTCCCGGAATCTGCCCGCAATGTGCCAGCTACTTTTCGGAAATCTGGGCACTTCGCGTAAAATGAATGGCTCACGTGCTCGTGAAATCTTCGTCGGAGACTCCATGGCCCAGGTTTATCCCTTTCGCGCTCTTCGCTACAATCCCGACCGCGTTTCCTTCGATCGCGTTCTCACCCAGCCTTACGACAAGATTTCTCCCGCGGCCCAGGAGCGCTACTACAATTCCGACGCGCACAATTTGATTGCCGTCGAAAAGGGCCGCACGTTCCCCGCCGACAACGGCGAGAGTAATGTCTACACCCGCGCTCGCGCCGCGCTGCAAAAGTGGATTGCCGAAGTCGTCGTGCAGCAGGACCACGCCGCCAGCTTCTACGCCTATTCCCAGGAATACACTGTGCCGGGCACCGACGAGCGCCGCATCCGCCGCGGCTTCATCGGCGCAGGGAAGCTCGAGGAATATTCCGCTGGCGTCGTCTTTCGCCACGAGCACACCTTGTCCGGGCCCAAAGCCGATCGCCTCGAACTGCTACGCCACACCCGCACGCACACTGGCCAGCTCTTCATGCTCTACACCGACGAACAGCGCCGCATCGACGCGATCCTCGCCGACGCCGAAGGCGCCCCGCCGGTCACCAGCATGATAGACGAATACGGCGTCACCCACAGATTATGGGTGATCTGGCAGCCCGAGCGCGTCTCGGCCATCCAACGCGCCATGGCGGATCAAAAATTAGTCATCGCCGACGGCCATCACCGCTACGAAACCGCGCTCAATTTCCGCAACGAGCAGCGCAAGGAAGAAGGCGAGATCGATCCCAACGCTCCCCACGAGCGCGCCATGATGACCTTCGTCAACAGCCGCAGTGAAGGCCTCACCATCCTACCCACCCATCGCGTCGTCGCGAATCTCACCGATTTCTCCTGGCCCACCATGCGCCGCTACCTCGAGCCCTTCTTTGCCGCCGAATCTTTCCCCTTCGCCGGCGACAGCGCGAAGTCCGACGCCCGCGCCAAATTCCTGCATCGCCTCGTCGACGCCCGCGCTCAGCGCGCCATTGGTGTCTATCCCGTCGACGAACCGGGCAAGCGCGCCTTCTACGTCCTCACATTGCGCCCCGGCGCCGATCTCTCCCTGCTTCTCCCCAACGTCTCCCCGCCCCATCGCGAGCTCGACGTCGTCCTTCTCCACGAAGGAATCCTCGAACCCGCCCTGGGAATTACTCCACAAGCCGTCACCGCGGAGAAAAATCTCACCTACGAGCGCGAAGCCTCCGCTGCGCTCGACGCCATAGATCGCGGCGCCGCCCAAGTCGCCTTCCTCCTGAACCCGTGCGACGTCGAACAAGTCATGCACATCGCCACCAGCGGCGAAGTCATGCCCCAAAAATCCACCGACTTCTACCCCAAACTTCTAAGCGGAATCACCATGTACCGCCTCGACGCCTGATTGCTTCTGCCTCGTGGGTAGCACGAAAAAGTGGCATAGGCTTCAACCTGTGCTCTTACGACCTCCCACAGTTGCATGACAGCTCCTTCGACAGCGGAGCAATATTTCTCTGAGCGCTCCAAATGGTTGCTCAGGTCTCCGCCTGCACCACTCCCCCAAGCCTCACGCTGTCATCAACCTTTCACGCGCATCTTCATCTCACTGTTGCATACTTCTCTTGCCACATCTCTCCGCAGGAGCAGCACATGCCGTCCCCGCTCACCACTGATCAACTCAAAACCATGCACGCCTATTGGCGCGCCGCCAACTACCTCTCCGTCGGCCAGATCTACCTCAAGGATAATCCGCTCCTCGATCGCCCGCTGACCCTCGACGACGTAAAGCCCCGCCTGCTCGGCCACTGGGGCACCACCTCCGGCCTCAACTTCATCTACACGCACCTCAATCGCATCATCACCCAGCGCGACCTCAATATGATGTACGTCATCGGCCCGGGACACGGCGGCCCCGGCATCGTCGCGCACACCTACCTCGAAGGCTCCTACACCGAGATCTACCCGCACATCGAGCTCAACGCTGACGGCATCAAGCGCCTGTTCCGGCAGTTCTCCTGGCCCTACGGAATCCCCAGCCACGTCGCGCCGGAAACTCCCGGCTCAATACACGAAGGCGGCGAGCTCGGCTACTCGCTGCTGCACGCCTATGGCGCGGCTTACGACAATCCCGACCTGGTCGTCGCCTGCATCGTCGGCGACGGAGAAGCCGAAACCGGACCCTGCGCCACCAGCTGGCACTCCAACAAATTTCTCAATGCCGCGAAGGACGGCGCGGTCCTGCCGATCCTACATCTCAACGGCTATAAAATCGCCAATCCCACGGTTCTCGCGCGCATTTCACAGGAGGAGCTCGAATCACTCTTCCGTGGCTACGGCTACGAGCCCCACTTCCTTGAGGGTGACGATCCCATCGCCATGCACCGGCAAATGGCCGCGGTCCTCGACAAAATCTTCGACCAGATCCGGTCCATCCAATCCGCCGAACGCGCCAGCACGGCCGATAAAGATAAGAGTAAGACGCCCGCACGCCCCCGCTGGCCCATGCTCATCCTTCGCACGCCAAAAGGCTGGACCGGCCCGAAGACTGTAGACGGCAAACAGGTGGAAGGCACGTGGCGGTCGCACCAGGTACCCTTTGCCGAGATTCACGAAAAGCCCGGCCACCTCAAAATCCTCGAAGACTGGATGCGCAGCTACAAACCTGAAGAGCTGTTCGATTCCCACGGCCGCCTGCTGCCCCCCATCGCCGATCTTCCTCCGAAAGGCGCCCGGCGCATGGGCATGAATCCACATGCGAACGGCGGCCTGCTCATGCAGCCACTCCGCCTCCCGCCCTTCCGTGATTTTGCTGTCGAAGTGAAAACTCCCGGCCAACCCATCACCGAAGCCACCCGCGTGCTTGGGCAATATCTGCGCGAAGTGATGGACTGCAATCTCGCCAGCAAGAATTTTCGCGTCTTCGGCCCCGACGAAACCGCCTCGAATCGCCTCGACGCCATCTACAAAGTTTCGAAAAAAACCTGGGAAGCCGCGACCCTCCCGGTCGACGAAAATCTCTCCCCCGACGGCCACGTCATGGAAATCCTCAGCGAGCACTGCTGCCAGGGCTGGCTCGAAGGCTATCTGCTCACCGGCCGCCACGGCTTGTTCTCCTGCTACGAAGCCTTTATCCACATCATCGACTCCATGTTCAATCAGCACGCCAAATGGCTGAAGACCACGCGCACCATCCCGTGGCGCAAACCGATCGCCTCGCTCAACTATCTGCTGACCTCCCACGTCTGGCGCCAAGATCACAACGGCTTTTCGCACCAGGATCCCGGCTTCATCGATCACGTCGCCAACAAAAAAGCCGAAATCGTCCGCATCTACCTGCCGCCGGACACCAACTGCCTTCTCTCGGTCGCCGACCACTGCCTGCGCAGCCGCAACTACATCAACGTCATCGTCGCCGGCAAACAACCCGCCCAGAACTGGCTCAACATGGATGAAGCCGTCACCCACTGCACCACCGGCATGGGCACATTCGACTTCGCCAGCAACGACGACGGCAATCCCGAAGTCGTGATGGCCTGCGCCGGCGATGTCCCCACGCTGGAAATCCTCGCCGCCGTTTCGCTTCTCCGCGAGGAGCTACCCGACCTGTGCATCCGCGTCGTCAACGTCGTAGACCTCATGGCCCTGCAACCCACCAGCGAACATCCGCACGGCCTCACCGACGAAGATTTCGATTCTTTGTTTACGAAGGATAAGCCGGTCATCTTCGCCTTCCACGGCTACCCCACGCTGATCCATCGCCTCACCTATCGCCGCCACAATCACGACAACATCCACGTCCGCGGCTACGTCGAAGAAGGCACCACCACCACTCCGTTCGACATGGTCGTCCTCAACCGCATGGATCGCTTCCGCTTAGCGCTTGATGTCATCAATCGCGTCCCGCGCCTCCACAACATCGCCGGCAAAGCCACCCAACGCTTCACCGAACTGATGCAACGCCACAAACTCTACGTCTCCGAACACGGCGAAGATCTCCCGGAAGTCCGCAACTGGAAGTGGACCTTGAGATAACCTTCCAATGCCTTCCAATCCGATCTTCGTTCTCAATAGCGGCTCATCTTCCCTGAAATTCGGCCTTTTTTCTCCCGGCAACAACGGCGACGTCCGCCCGCTGGCCCGCGGCTCGGCCGACGGCATCGGCTCGGACCGAGGAAAAATCCAGCTCAAATCCTCCGATGGCAAGTCCCTATACGAGCAACCCCACGCGATCGACAATCAATCGCACGCCCTGCAACTGGTAGCCGCTCAGTTGAGCGCGCACAATCTCTCCGCTGCTGCCGCCATCGGCCATCGCGTCGTTCACGGCGGCCCGAATCTCACCACGCACCAGAAAATCACGCCGCAAGTCCTCGCTGAACTCGAAGCCGCGGCCCACTTTGCGCCGCTCCACGTTCCCGTCGCCCTCGAACTCATCCGCGAATCCCGGCGCCTCTTCCCCAATGCGGAGCAATTCGCCTGTTTCGATACCGCCTTTCACCGCACGCTCCCCGAATCCGCCGCGCGTTTCCCTCTTCCCGAAAATTTCTGGCAATCCGGAATCCGGCGCTATGGCTTCCACGGCATTTCCTGCGAATCCATCGTCCATGCGCTCGGCGAAAACATTCCGCCGCGCGTGATCATCGCGCATCTCGGCAACGGTGCCAGCATTACCGCCGTCGCCAGCGGCCAATCCATCGACACCTCCATGGGCCTCACTCCCACCGGCGGCATCATCATGGGCACCCGCCCCGGCGATCTCGATCCCGGCTTGCTCGTGCACATCCTGCAATCCCACAAAGACGATTCCACCCACCGCATCTACGAACTCGCTAAACTCCTCGACAAACAATCCGGCCTGCTCGGTATCTCCGGCCTCTCCAGCGACATGCGCCAGCTCCGCGAAGCCGCCGCCACAAACCCGCTCGCGAAACTCGCCATTGAAATGTTCACACGCACCGCAAAAAAATACGCCGCCGGCTACGTGGCTCTGCTGGGTGGATTAGACCTGCTCGTCTTTACCGGTGGGATCGGCGAGCACGACGCCGCCGCGCGCGCCGAAATCTGCGAAGGCCTGCAATGCTTCGGCCTGACCATCGACCTCGAAGCCAACCGCCAAAACTCAAAAAATATAGCCGGCCAGAAAAGCACCGTCGCGGTAAACGTCCTCACCAGCGACGAAGAATCCCAGATCGCCCGCCACGTAAGCCGCCTCTCCTAGTAGCACAGGCACTCTGCCTGTGCTCCAACGAGCGCTAATCAAAAAGCCACGCAGCTCAACGCCGTGGCGCGTTCTCCGAGAAGGCGCCGCTTTTCACGCCAAAGTATTTGCCGGCGCGGTCTTGATGTTCGGCGCAGCCAACTTTCGCTTATGGCGCTTGGCGAACCGCACGCGAACCAGCCAGTAAATCATAAGCATCGGAATAAGAAAGACCGGCAGAGTAAGCACGGGAATGCCGAAAAGATGCGCGTTGCGAATGACCTCGGGAAAAATATGCGTACGATTTCCGGATAACGCAGACGCTGTGGCGATGAACAGCGCGGTGCACATACGCCACAGATGACGGGAGACGCGTGGCCCGCCGGCAACACCGCCGCGCCGCAGCATGCGCGCATCGCCGGCCGCAGCCAGCAGCGCCACCGTGCCAAAGACAAAGTACACCGGCAGGGGAACATCACCACGGTTGGAGCTACGCGCCGCTTGCCAGCCCAATGTCAGCGTGGTGATGCTCAACGCGAAGGCGACAATCATCGCGCCCCATTCGAAGTTGCTCGTTCGCCCCTCGCGACTTCTCGCGGTCGACCATGCCGTTGCAACCAGGTAAGACGTCAATACGCCGGCGATGATATTCGCGGTTTGCTGCTTCATCACCGCGATGGTCACCGCGCTGGCGCACATCGTCAGTATCGACACGAAGAACACGTTGCCGGTTAGCCCGTGCCAGCGGGAGCCCTTGCGCAAAAATATCGCCGACCAGCCGGAAATCAGACCCACGAGTGCGCCGGCGATGTGCAGAATCAAGAGCGGTGAGTATTTCATGGCAACTTTCCTTCAGCAGGGACGAGTTTTCTTCTCTGTGTTCCTTTTATGGTTTCTCTTCTGCGGTTCCCGGGTCGCTAGCCGGCGGACGCCGAAAGAAAATCAAGGCGCGTTGAGTTTTTGCAGCATCGTTACGGCATTGCGGTTTTTGGGATTCAACTCGAAAGACTTGCGATAGTTGGCGATCGCCTGCGCCTTGTCGCCATCGTTCATATAGCCTTCGCCCAAACTGTCGTAAGGATTGCTCGCTTGTGGATATGCCTCGACGTTGAGCTGAAAAATCCGAATCGCCTCTTTTACCTTCCCGCCGTGCAACAGCTCATAACCCAAGCTGTCGAGTTCGCTCTCATCGAGGTTGTAAGCCGCAGGCTGAGCAACTTTGAGTTCGTGGTATTGCCGAACAGCCTGCTCAACGCTGCTCGACGCGATGGTCATGGACAGCGTCTTCGCGATCGATATGCGGCTGTCGAAGGCGGTTTTGACCTTCGGCGCCCAGTCGGCCATGACCACGACAGAAATCCCGGCACCCATCCCTAGCGTGAGCACAAAAAGAACGCCGGCCATCGCCAAGCGCGCTGCCGTGCCGCCTTGCTCCTTCGCGCGCAAATAAAATTCCAGAACCGTCAGCGGCACAAGGTATTGCGCGAAAACAATGAAGGTGAGAAACGGTCCCGAAAACGTGCCAGGATCAAAACCAAAGGGGCCGTGGTTGAGGGCCAGGGTGAGGAATAGCGCTGCCCTGATGAATATGGATGCGCTCACCACCAGGTACAAACGAAGCGCCCATCGCCGGTGCGTTTTGAAATCCCGAGCCAGCGCATGACGCAATGCCATCACCGCACACAGCATCATCAGCACTGCCATGAGGCTGCTGCCCACGTGCTGAGATAGGTCCCCAACGCTTCCGCGGATCCACGTCATATAAAGTCCCGCAATGCTGATCGCGAACGCCGTCACCACGTAGAAGCGCCCATTCCAGCGATGAAAGATCGGAAAGCGGTTGCGGATTTGCGGAATCAGTTGGAGTCCACCGGCAACGATGATGACCGCCGCGGAGAAAAGATGTGTAGCCACAGCCAGATTCCCGAGCGTGTCGCCCGGAACGTAGCCATGAGTTATGGATCTGCTCCACGCGTGCGCCGAATTCCCTCGCAGCGCCGCCAAGCCATAAAACGACGCCACCGCAAACGCGAAGATCGATTGCCCAACGACCATCACTGCAAACCACAACCTCGTTGCTGCTTTTAAGGATCTGTCCGCAAGAGAATTCAGTTCCAGTCTGGTGCTGGACAAAACCGCGGTGCTCATGTTTTGTTCTCCTTCCCCACGCACCCCATCGGCCGCCCGATCGCCGCCGCCGTTACATCGGTTCGCGATAACGCCGCAGGCGGACCGTCAACGCTAGGAATATCGCGGCCACGATCAGGCCGATCCACAGACCCGGCAACGCCAGGAATTCGCCAGGCGAAAGCGTGTCCAGCGGATCCATGGATACGCGGCCGGTTGTGAGCGCGTGATGCGACGGCGCCCCGAGAATGCGATAGCTCAGGATCGACGCGAAATGCGACGTGTTCAGCGCCACTTTTTCCAGTGCGTGAAGCGTCAGCACCGGTATCACCGCCCACAGAAATGCCATGCGCCGCGCCCACGCGGATACCAGCAACAGCCAGCAGTAGAACGGCGCGTACCAAAGCCCGTGAAGAAAGACCAGGTGGTTCAGCAGCGTTAGCGTCATCTGCCACAACGGCATACGTGACCACAGCGTCGCGGTGCCCACGCCGCTGCCCACCAGCACCACCGTGCTGATCAGATACATGATCCAGATGGTGACCATGCTGATCGCAAACGTCAGCAGCGGGATAATCACCAGCGCGATAGCGGCCTTGGAAAGAACAGTGGTGAGATCGGAAACCGGCAGCGACTTCCAGAACAGAATGCTGCGATCCCGCCGTTCGCCTTGCAGCGCGTCCAGGCAGTAAAAGAACGCCACAACAAACGTGGCGCCCATGATCAGCAGCGCGGCGAAAACGTATGGTTGCTGGATGAGTTCCTGCTGGCGCGACGCGTCGAGCGCCGCGAGGTCGCGCATTTTTTGCGGCAGCCGAACCGTGCTGATCAGGAAGCCGGCCAGAAAAACAGCAGCGACAGCGAGCGGAGCGATATAGATGGAGCGATATTCCCAGAGCTCGCGGCGGATCGACCAGTAGAACGGGCGCGTCGGCGATTCCATTGCCGGCGCGATCGTTTGGGTATCCAGCGCGGAGCCGGGCGTGGCGTTCGGTGGCGTACTCATCGGCCCATTCCTTGCTCCCGGCCGGGCTGATTGCTCATCACCGCAACGAACAGGTCGGCGATGCTGGGCGTACGGACCTCGCCCAGAGCGGCCAGTTGCTGGCGATCGACCCGATCGAATAGCAGCACGCTGCGACCTAACACTTGGCGCTCGTAAATGGGACGGAGCGCACGGGCAGCAGCCACATTTTCCGGATTCACCGTCAACTCCTGGTAGCGCGACTCGAACTCTTCCATTCCGCAATTGAAGACGATACGGCCGTGGTTGATGAACATGAGATCCGTCAGAACGTGCTGCACCTCTTCTACCTGGTGCGTGGTCACCACGATGGTGCGGCTGCGATCGAAGTAGTCGTTCAATAGCGTGTCGTAGAATTGCTTGCGATACAGAATGTCCAGCCCCAGCGTCGGCTCATCCAGCACTAGCAATTTCGCGTCGATGGCCATGATCAGCGCCAGGTGAAGCTGCGTGACCATGCCCTTCGACAATTCCCGCACCTTGCTCCCCCGGCGTATTTCCGTTTTCGCCAGGAATCCTTCCGCCTTGTTGCGGTCGAAGCGCGGATGCACTCCGGCGACGTACTCCAGCGCCTGGGAAACCCGCATCCATCGCGGCAATACCGCCACGTCGGCGATGAAGCACACGTCGCGCATTAACTGGTCGCGTTCGCTCCATGGATCGCGCCCCAGTACTCTCAGTTCACCTTGAAATTGCGTCAGTCCCAGAATCGCGTTCAGCGCCGTGGTCTTACCCGCGCCGTTGGGACCTATCAGTCCCAGGATGCGGCCCTCTTCCACGCGCAAATCCACGCCATCCAGCGCGATGGTTGCTCCAAAGGACTTGCGCAGGCCGCGTGCTTCTATGCATGTCATGACGTCAGCGCTCCCCGTCCAGATCTGGTTTGTCTTTCGGCTGTGCGTCGCGTTTCGCAGCTTCCAACAGTTCTTGTGGCGTCAGGCCCAGTCGCTGAATCGTTGCGTGGATCCGCGGCCACTGTTCGGCAAGAAATTTCTGCCGTTCGCCCTGCAGCAGCAATTGCCGTGCGCCGGTCTTGATAAACATCCCCAGCCCTCGCCTCTTTTCCACCAGTTGCTCGTCCACCAGTTCCTGATAGCTCTTCAGCACCGTCAGTGGATTGACCCGAAACTCCGCCGCCACAGTCCGCACCGATGGCAGCGGATCCCCTTCCCGCAGCACGCCGTCGAGAATCATGGCGATGACGCGGTCGCGGAGCTGGCGGTAAATCGGCTGCCCGTCGTTCCATTCCTGATCCATCCGGTGTTCTCGAAAGCTCCGATAAGAGGGCACATCTCACCGCTGCCACTCTATAGTGTTATAGCTAACTATAACACTAGATCGCTGTCAAGCTTTATTTTGCTTTACCGTCGGCGGGCAGACTTCCGAAATTCATCCGGCGTCTTGTTCTACCACCTGATGCTAGAACAACCCCTTTGTTAACAGCACGATACAGAAACATGGGGGCGGGAGGCCAGTCCCAGCGGTGCGACCCACCTGCAGGATCGGCAGAAAACAAGAAGGGCACGCGCATGCGTGCCCTCACATCCATCCAGATTTCAGTGTTCGAGGGCGGCTATGCCAACTAGCTGCAAGCCACTCGATCGGGGTGCCTTATGCTCCGGCGCCCTTGGAGAAGCTCGCTACCGCCGCCGCTTCGGTGTCGTACACCTCGAACACCGTCAGCAGCTTCGTGATTTGCAGCACTTCCTGGAACTTGCTGCCCAGGTGGCACAGCCGCAGCGACGCGCCCTGCGACTTCGCGCTGTGGTGCGCTGCCACCAGCGTGCCCAAGCCCGCGCTGTCGATGAACGTGATGTTGTCCATGTTCAGCACAACCTTTTTCTTGCCTTCCGCAATCAGGCTCTTCACTTTTTCCCGCAGCGCGTTGCTTTCTTCACCCAGGACGATGCGGCCGTCCAGCGCCACCACTGCCACGCCATCCACTTCGCGGTACGTCATCTTCAATGCCACGTTTGTTTCCTCCTCGTCTTCTTTCGGCTCGTCGTCTTCGGGCTCTTCTTCACTCGCGAACGGTGCCGGCGGCAACCGGGCCGGACCGCAGTGCTCAGTAATAGTCCGCGCAGGACATGTAATAGCCACACTCGGGACAAATCAGCTTGCAGCGTTTCGATTCCAATCGCCGCGAGCAGACCGGGCAATACCGCGAAGCATCTTCGCTCGTGCTCACCGTTGTGCGGTCAACGTCTGCGGCGACCGCAACGCGGTCGACATTCGCCGAGCGATTTCCCTCCGCGGCCGTCCTCGGATCGTGCGAAGCAGATACTGCCTCTGCAGATACAGCAGCGTTGCGCTTCGATGCGCTCGAAGCGGCCTCTTGCTCCCAGGCACGTTCCACGGCCCGATGGTTATAGCACAACCCCTGCCAAGGGCAAAGCATTGCAACAATCCGGAAAGGGACGCTGCGAGTTGGATGCTGGCGGGCACGCTTCGGACGTTCTCTCGACTTTTCGCCACACCTTTGCCCGTATTTTCGTCGCCTCGCTCGCAAAATCCCCATGCTGAAATCTACCGTACAGTACTTCGGTAACCTTGAAACCAATGCCTCCACAGGCGCATCCTTCTAATGAGACCCCGCTCGCATTCCGGGGGAGGTGCTTATGCGCCAATTTTGGATCCGTGCGAGCTTTACCTTAGTTTTCGTAGCTGTAGTAACCCTTGCGCCCTCCGCACAAGCGCAACGTCGCGGCGGCATGGCCGCGGGCGGCGCGGTTGCGCCCGCGCGAACGGCCGCTGTTCCCGCGCCCCGCTCTGTTGTTGCTGGCGCACCGCGGGCATCCGGCACGGCACCACGAATGGGTGCTCCGGTTCGTGTTCCCGCTAGAACCTCCGTCGGAGGTGTCGGCCGCGTGCCCGTCGGCGGCACGCCCATTCGCGTCGCTTCGCAAGGGCGGCGTACCAATATGATGTCCGGTTTGTCGACCTTGCCTTCGTTCGCTACCAGTTTCGGGAATGCTCCGGGCCTGGGTTTCGATTTCCCGCACATCGCTGCCGTGAATTCTGGGCGCGGATTTGGACGCCGGCATTCGCATTTCAATAATGGCTCGTTCGGGTTCGGCGGGTTTTTGCTCTCGTCGCCCGAAGTGATCGTGGTGGAAGGCCAGCCTGGTGAAGCCACGCAAACCGTGTCTGACGACGAAACTGTGGCCAACGCCGCCAACGATGGCGTGAAGAGTGATAGAAGTTTGGAAAGTCAATTTCTGCCGGCCGCAACGCGCCTGGGCCCGCCCGCTCCGGTGCGCGACGCCTCGGAATACGTTTTCGTTCGCCGCGACGGCACACTGTTGTTTGGCGTCGCCTATTCCTGGGACAACGGCACGCTGCGCTACGTCACCCGCGAAGGCCAGCGCCGTAGCATCTCGCAAGACACCCTGGATATGGATGCCACGCAACAATTCAACGAACAGCGCGGCGTAAATTTCCATACCCCAGCGTAATCGCGCGGGCGCGAACGCGTTCGTGACGGCCGATTTTCCGGGAATGAACGAATTTTGTCGACGCAGCAGCCTGAAAGAATTTTTCGTGATTGCTGCCAAACAATTTGAAGTAAGACAACGAATGCAAGTGAAGACGGACAAAAAGCGTATCTATTTTTTCGCGGGCTCGGGCATCACGTAGCCTGAAGTTGCCGGCAATCCGGCGCGCTCCAACTGCACGGTCGTGTGGCCGATGCCGAAATCCTTCGCTGCGCGCTCCTGAATTGAGAGCAGAATCCGCTCGCATTCGTCCATGTGCATGTCCGGTACTCGCGCATGCAGGCTCATGGCATTGCGCCCGCCGCCGAGCGACCAGATGTGCACGTCGTGCACTTCATTTACGCCTTCGATTTTCAGGATCGCGCGCGCCACTTCTTCGATGCGCATCTCTCGCGGCCGTCCTTCCAGCAAAACGTGAGCGGATTCGCGCAGGATGCCGATGCTGGACCACAGCACCAGCAAGCCGATGGCAAGACCAAGGATCGGATCGATCCAGCTGAGACCGGTCATGCCGATGATCACGGCGCCGACGATGATGGCGATATTCGAAAGCGCGTCGCCGAAATTGTGGATCAGAATCGCGCGGAGATTCAGGTCGCCGCGGCCGCGCACAAGCGCCAGAGTGATGCCGCCGTTTACCGCCAGCGCGGCAAGCGAGGTCCAGATCATCCAGCTTTCGACGACCTGCACGGGCGCGCGCAAGCGCTCAATCGATTCGTAGCCGAGCCAGAGCGATAGCAGCACCAGGCAAATCGCATTCGTGAACGCCGCGAGAATTCCGGCGCGGTGATAGCCGTAAGTTTTCTCGGAGTCAGCGGGGCGCTCGGCCCAGCGCATGGCGAGAAAGGAGATGCCGATGGCGGGCACGTCGGAAAGATTGTGAACCGCGTCGTTGAGCAGCGCTACCGAGTGTCCCAGGATTCCGCCGACGACTTCCGCCGCTACCAAGCCGAGAGTGGCGGCCATGGCCCAGCCCAGCACTGAAGGCCGCAGAGGCGGGTGCGCATGGGCATGCCCGTGACCATGGTGATGCCCATGGTGGCCGAAGCCGTGGGAATGATCGTGGTCGTGACCATCGCCATGGGCGTGGCTGTGGGGCTCGCCGTGCGCTTGGGAATGGGAATGCATTTTGCGATTCTATTGTACGCGCCTGCAGAACGCGATGCAGCGGTTGGGAGGCGCTTAGTGGGCAGTTTGACACTTCGGCCGGCGATTTCGTTGACGCTCCGCGCGGTGGCTGCGAACATCAATCATTAAGCTCCGATTCGAATTTCGCCATTTGCAAACGGGGCGGCCGCGGAATTTTTGCGCGAGCCGGCCAAGACGCTGAACATGACTGCTCCGGCAGCAAAATTGAGCTTTTGGGGCGTGCGTGGCTCGACGCCGACGGTGGACCCGGCGACCTGGCGGTACGGCGGAAACACGCCCTGCCTGGAGTTCATCGCGCCGGACGGAACGCAAATCATCCTGGATTGCGGAACGGGATTGCGGATGCTGGGAAGCCGGTGGACCGTGCCCGGCGAAAAGCGTTTGCCAAAAACGCACATTTTCGTGACCCACTATCACTGGGACCACATCCAGGGCGTGCCGTTTTTCGCGCCGTTCTACGCGGAGAGCAACGAATTTCATTTCTATAGCTTCCGGTCGAAGTTTCTGGGTCGCGACAGCCTGAAGCAGGTTTTCGAGACGCAAATGGCGTCGCCGTATTTTCCGGTGGATATGTCGGCGATGAGCGCGAAGCGCAAATTTCAGGAAGTGGGCGGCGACGAGTCGTTCACCATCGGTGAAAACAAGATCACAGCGAAGTGGTTAAATCATCCGCAAGGTTGCCTGGGATTTCGCATCGAGACGCCGGCGGGAACGGTGGCGTATGCGACGGACAACGAGCCCGGCGATGCGGAACTGGACAAGAGTTTGCGAGAGCTGGCATCGGGCGCGGACATATTCATCAATGATGCGCAGTACACGCCGGAACAGCTGGCCGGGGAGCGGCGCGGCTGGGGCCACTCGAGTTGGAAGGAAGGAGCGCGAATCGCGCGAGAGGTTGGTGCGAAGACGCTGGTGCTGTTCCACCACGATCCGGATTCGAACGACCGCGCAGTGGACTCGTTGCTGCGACACGCGCGAGAGGAATTTGATTCGGTGTTCGCGGCGAGCGAAGGAATGGTGATCACGCTGGGGGCGCCGGGTGGGCGAGTGGACGCGCACATGCCGGGGACGCGGACGGCGTTGCGCCGCGAAGCCAGATTCCGCGCGAAGGTTTGCGGTGTGACCGAGGGCGGGCACGCGTTTGAGGAAGAAACGGTGGTGAGCGATTTGTCGCTGCAAGGAGCCATGATCGCACTCAAGCACAGCCCACGGCTGCAGTCGGAGCTGCAGGTGACAATGCAAACCCCGGGAGCGAACGGATTGCAGGTGATGGAGTTGCGCGGCTACGTGGTGCGGATTGACGGGGGTACGGAAAAGGGTCAGCGAACCGTCGGCGTGGTGTTTACGGATTGAGCTGCGCGGGTTCGTGGTTTTGAGCAGGCAAAGAGCTGAAAATAGATCTCCTTTAAGGCTCCGCTTATTCCATTCTGGCGTTCAAATCGATTTCCGGCGAGTCCTGAGCCGCAGTGAGGCGGTTTCTGTGGATCGCGAGCGACGATTGGGTGCAACTTCGCAGACTGGACGCGGCGTGTTTCGTTCTGCGCGTATTGTTCGGGGCATAGCGATTTCTTACGGCGTCAGTTTCGTCCGGTCTCGCGGATAAAGGGTGGCTTGCCGCACATTCGGGAGATTCAGGATCTGAGCCGTCAAACGCTCCAGGCCAATTGCGAAGCCTCCATGTGGGGGCATTCCTAACTCAAACATCTTCAGATGGGGTTCGAAATTTGCAGGATCAATTCCCCGTTTGCGCAAAGCGTGTTCGAGGTCTTCGCACCGATGAAGTCTTTGACCGCCGGTGGTGATCTCCACTCCCTGGAACAACAGGTCGAAGCTGCTGGCCGCGCCGAACGTTCCGCGAGGTGCGGTGTAAAAGGGACGCCCGGAGAGCGGAAAACCAAGCACGAATACGGCGGGGACACCGGTTTCGCGTTCAGCCAGCTGACACAGCTCGCGTTCCGCCTGTGGATCAAGGTCATCGGTTAAATCCGAGCGGTTGAAGTTCTCTTTGAGGAGTTCGAGGCATTGCGCAAATTCCCAGCAGGGCACCTCACGCATGGAGGGAAGGGGCTGCTTCCGGTACGAACTGAGAATCGTAGCGAAGTCTTTGTTGAGGCACTTGAAAATGAGAGTTAGCAGCTCGCGCTCAAGTTGAATAAGGTCTTCCGGGCCATCTATGAAGCCGAGTTCGAGATCAAGGGAATAATATTCGGTCAGGTGCCGGCTGGTAGCATGAGGCTCGGCTCGATAGACGTGACCGGTTTCAAAGACACGTTCGAATCCGGCCACTCCGTGCTCCTTGTAGAACTGAGGACTCTGCGCCAAGTATGCGACGCGGTCAAAATACTTGACCTCAAACAGGTTCGTTCCGCCCTCGGTGCCGGAGGCCACCAACTTGGAAGTGATGATCTCGGTGAAATGACGCTGTGTGAGGAACTCTCGAAAAAATCTCAGCAGCGCGGCTTGAACGCGAAATACGTTGCCAACGGCCTCGTTGCGAAGCGCGAGCGGGCGATACTCGACCAACGCTTCAGGGCCGATCAAATCCAGATTGGAGGAGGAAGTAAATGGGAGATTCCGACCGGATCGACTGAGCACACGTAGTTGAAGGATATCCACCTCGTAGCCGGACTTGGAGCGCGTTTCCACGCGCACTCGCCCAGTGATTTCCACGGTGTCTTCGAGCTTCAGGTGATGCGCTTTGATGGAGTCGGGTGAGGCAACGCACTGGACTTCACCGGAGCAGTCCTTCAGAACAACGAAAGTTGTTTTCCCGAGGACGCGCATGCGGCACACCCAGCCGCGGAGAACAACCTCCTGCTGGACAAAATCAAGAAGGGAACGGATGAAGACGCGCTGACTAGTGGTGGGCATCCGACGCAAAAACCTCCACGCAGGAGAATTCCTGCTGGAGCCACGATTGCGGCGGTGCCATCCAGCTTCCGGCCGAAAGACCGGCGCTCAATTGACGCTGTTTCGTAGCGCTACGTTTCTCTCTACTAGGGCCGACTGAAGCTCAGTCTCCGTTTCAAGGGAACCTCTCAGAGGGGTCTGTCCTCTTCAACGAGTTCCTTCCTTTTACCACTCGTGTTGGCGACAACGCAAATCTGCGTTGGGTGAGTCGTGGTGGAACAGCGTCTGGGGATAGATATTGCGGAGGCCAGAGCACTGGAAGAAGAAATGACCGGCGCGCTCAGTTGTCTGAGAATGCGAACACTAGAGGCGATGAAAATCGGGGTTGCTTGCGCGAGTTCGCGTCAATAGCGAGGAGCTGCCGGGACAGGGACGGACATGAAGTCCGCCCCTAGACAGGATTGCCGCCCAACCTCGCGGATTTGCTTGCAGTTTCGCCTAAACCCGCACCCTTGAAAAGCGAAGGTGCGGCACCCGAAGTTGCGCACAGCCAGAAATGGCTGCGCTAATTAGTGGACGTTGAGGATGATGCGGCGGTAGGAGGTCAGCTGCGGGGAGCCGTTGTCCGTGACGGCGAGGATAATGTGGGCGATGCCTGGGCCTTGGCATAGCGGGCCGAGTGGGAGCCATTTGGCGCGGCAGGCGGCGGTTGCGGTGACGGTCACGCTTGGGGTGTCGATAGATCTTGAGGGTGGGAGGGGTTTAAGGATGACGTCGGCGAGATTGCCATCGGCGACGCCGGCCTCGGCGTAGTGGAACCAACGGTACTGCAATGCTTGGCCTGCGTCAGGATCGGTACTGGCGCTGGCATCGAGTGTGATCGATTTGCCGATTTCGGCGTCGATAGTGATGGGAGTTGTGCCGGCTTGGCCGTTCACGATGGCGATCGGATTGTGATTGGCGTGGGCGAAGTCGGCGATGGTCCAGTCGATGCGGGCGGCGAAATCATTTTGGAAGGCCCGGCGCCAGCGCCAAATGCTGGCTTGATCGGAGATGTACTGGCGGCCATCGGTGCCGGTGACCGTGTCTTGTGACGTGGCACGGCCGAATTCGTCGCCGCCTTGCGTCCAGATGGCGTGCGACTCGCCGTACGGCTGGCGATAAATGTAGCGGCCGCCCCAACCGCCCCAGTCGGGGCGGCGCCAGGAGTTGAGACCGTTATCGATGAGATTGAGATAGGAGGGCGTGTCGCCTTCCATGATGAACATGAACTGCGGATACATTTTGCCGAGCGGGCCTTTCCCGCGGACGTTGGCGTCGAGCCATTCGTTGCTGACGGTGGAGAAGTCGGCGCCGACGGCGTTGCGGTAGTAGGCGTCGCCGCTGATGCCGGTCCAGGTGGCGTAGAGATATTCGCCGCTGGTGGGAGTGGATGGCTGGACGATGTAGAAGAGCTTCGGGAATTCGCGGCGAATCCAGGGGCCGGCGTCGTCCTGGTCGGATATGGAGTAGACGCGGAGTTTGGCGACGAGTTTGTCGAGGTCAGCGGGTGAGCGCGTGGTGCGCGCTTGGAGTAACGCCTGGGCGAGCGTATTGGCGCCTCCCCAAATGCAGATCCAGAGCGGGCGGGAGTCGTTGCGATCGGCAGCGCGAAGGATGGCTTCGGCGCCTGCGGACATTTTGCCGGGGCCGGTGGCGGCGAGCCCGTAAGCAGATTGGCCGGTGAAGACGATGCGGTCGAGGTCTTCAGCCGGGGGCCAGCCTTTGGCATGGAGGAGAAGGTTCGGGCGAACTTGGCCGTAGGCGCCGACGATGGCGTGCATCGTTTCGGGATGCGTGGCGGTCTTTTGCCAGGTGGAGGTGGTGGCGATCAGGGCTTCCAGGTCGATTTCGTTGGAGTAGAGCAGGAGGCGGACGAAGGACATCTGATCGTCGGGCTCGTTGCCCATGTCGGAGATGATCATGGCGCGCGCGTGGCCGACGAATTCGTCGATGTGGGTGGGAGGAAGCTGCCCCGCGCGAAGCGGCCAGGCAATTGTCAGCACGCATCCCGCGAGTAAGAAAACACATTGCAAGAGAAAGCCCAGCCTCTGGAGGATCATCGAACTCCGCGTTTCCCTTCGCGGAATGTGCGGAACAGATTCCATTGCCATCGACATTTCCGGGCCTGCAGTAGTAGCAAACGCTGGCCGCATGATAATGCAGGTCATGGTTGGTGGCCGGGCTGGTTGTCTGAAGGTCTGACCCTGGCTCCCTTGTCAAGCGCCATTGGCGCGTAGTTAGGAAAACGAAGATCGACGGCGGTCGTCTTGCCAGACTCCACCAAAACGATGGTACAAGTGGGTGCGAATCCGTCGGAGTAAGCAAACACATCCCAATTGCCGGGAGCAAGTGACGCGGAGAACCGGCCGGCGCCATCGGTTGTCACCTGAAGCGATGTCTTGCGCCGCGGCTTTTGTTTGCCTGGACTAACGTAGTTCCAGCGCAGTTCGATGTGTGCGTTGCTGACCGTCGCACCCTGCGGGTCGACTAGAGTTCGGTTCACGGTTCCACCTTGCTGCGTACGGACAGTACCGGTGAAGTCGTTGATGTGATTGGGCGGGAGCTGGGCGAGGAGCGGAGCGGTGATCGCGAAGGTCAGGGCCATGGCGGCGAGCAGTTTTGAGCGGAGATGGTGACGATTGGCTAGCAATTTCGTCTCCTGCCTAGGCGGCTTTGAGAGCGAAGTGCATGATAGTCCATGCGGCGCATGGACGTGAGACGATTGCTGGCGCCTTAAGTGTGTGCTGACGCGATGGGACGAAGGGACTTTCACCACAGAGGACACAGAGTGCACAGAGCAGATCGCAGGAGAACGACCAGAGCGATTTTGGTGGTGTTGGCGGGCGTTGCCTGCATTTCGGGCGCGGCGAAACGGCCGAGTGTGCGCGCGATGCGAGGCGAATCGGGGACGTCGGCGCAACCGCTAGCTGTGCCCGGAGCCATCGAGCAGGGCAAATTTGTGCTGCATAAGTTTGAGCAAGCGATCGGCGAAGAAACCTATCAGATCTGGCGAGATGGCGAGACGTTGACGGCGAAGGTGGAATTCAAGTTTACCGATCGCGGGACGCCGGTGCCGCTGACTGTGACTTTGCGAACGGCGCAAGACCTGACGCCGGAGGCGTTCGAGATCAAGGGCAAGACTTCGCGGCAGTCGTCGATCGATGAAGAAGTCCAGGTGCAGGCCGACAAAGTGCGCTTGCGGGACCGCGAAAAATGGGCGGAAAGCGCGCGGCCGAAGGACTTTTTTGCGATTGCGGGATATGCGCCAGCGACGATGCACATGCTGCTGGTGCGCTATTGGGCGACGCACGGATCGCCCGCGGAGCTGGCGGCGCTGCCGAGCGGGCACGTCAAGATATCGGCGCGCGGAGAAGATGCGGTGACCGTGGGGGGACACGAAGAGAAGCTGAAGCGGTACACGGTGGAAGGATTGGTGTGGGGCCGCGAGGTTTTGTGGTTCGACGCGAAGAACAATCTGGTGGCGGTGATAACGTGCGACGCGGAGTTCGATCATTTCGAGGCGGTGCGCGAGGGCTACCAGAGCGCGCTGGGCACGTTTGTGGGGCGAGCGGGCGCCGACGGAATGGCGGCGCTGGCGGAATTGGCGAAAGGGATTTCCGGGAGCCGCGCGGAAAAATTGGCGCTGGTGGGCGGCACGTTGATCGATGGGACGGGCCGAGCGCCGGTCGCGGATGCGACGGTGGTGATCGAAAAGGGGCGGATCACGGGGGCGGGCCCGCGTTCGCAGGTGAAGGTTCCCAGTGGGGCAACGGAAATCGATGCGCGCGGGAAAACGATTTTGCCGGGGTTGTGGGACATGCACGCGCATTTCGAGCAGGTGGAGTGGGGGCCGGTGTACCTGGCGGCAGGCGCGACTACAGTGCGAGACGTCGGAAACGAGCTGGAATTTATCACCGCGGTGCGCGACGCGATTGCCGACGGGCACGGATTGGGGCCGCGGTTGTTGCTTGCGGGCGTTGTGGATGGATCGGGACCGCTGCAACTGGGCGTTGAGCGGGTAGACACGCCCGAACAAGGGCGTATGCGGGTGCGCCGATATCATGAGGCGGGATTTCAGCAGATCAAGATCTACAGTTCGGTGAAACTGGAGGTGCTGAAGGCGGTGACGGCGGAGGCACACCGGCTGGGAATGACGGTGACCGGGCACGTGCCGGAGGGCATCGACACATTTCAGGCCGTGGAGGCTGGCCAGGACCAGATCAATCACGTGCAGTACATTGCATCGATGATGCGGGAGCCGCTGGCGAAGAATGCGACGCGCGCGGAACGACTGGGCGCAGCAGCGGCGATCGATGTGAACTCGGAGCGAGCCCGGAAGGCGATTCAGTTTTTGGTGGCGCACCATACGGTGGTGGATCCCACTCTGGCGATTTTTGAATTTTTCGGGGCCTCCACGGCGAAACCCACAGCGAGCTTCGAGCCGGGAGCGGCGAAGGTGGCTCCGGAACTGGCGGCGCAGCTGAATGACCTGGGGCCTCCTTCGCCAGAGGCAGCGTTGATCGACAAGGCGTTCGAGAAAGAGGTGGCGATCGTCGGCGCGCTGCACAGGGCCGGTGTACCGATCGTGGCGGGGACAGATCAGATGGTACCGGGACACAGTTTGCACCGGGAGATTGAGTTGTATGTGCGGGCGGGGTTCACGCCGATGGAGGCGATTCAGGCAGCAACGATGGTGCCGGCGTGGGTGATGGGGTTGGAGAAGGAAGTCGGCACGGTGGAAGTGGGAAAGCGAGCGGATGTGATTTTGCTGGACGCGAATCCGCTGGAGTCGATTCGGAACGTTCGGCGGGTAAAGTATGTGATCACAAATGGGACGATGTATGACTGCGCGGAGTTGTGGCGGAGCGTGGGATTTCAGCCTTAGCCTGGGTGAGCCAGCGTTGACGATCGAAAAGCAGGCAAATTTTGTGCCGGTGGGGGCGCTGGATAAGCGGCGGGCATCGAAGCGGGAGCTTTTGCGCGGGCTGGTGCGGCAGGCGCCGTTTGTGGCGAAGAATTTCGGACTGTACTTCCGGAATGGGTGGCGGCGGCAGGTTTTGCATACGAAGCTGGTCGCGCCTTACGCGGTGACGTTTTACGTGACGCACAGGTGCAATCTGGATTGCAGTTACTGCACGCAGAAGGAGCCGGACGTTTTCAGCGACGAGCTGGATACGGCGGGGACGTTGCAGGTGCTGAAGCGCATCCGGCGCGAGAGCGATTCGATCGTGATCACCGGAGGCGAACCGACCCTGCGCGCGGACATCGAGCAGATCGTGACGGCAGCGCGGTTCGGGTACAAGTTTCGATCGGTGCTACTGATTACGAATGGGACTTTGTTAGATCGGAAGCTGGGAATTCTGAATGGAGTCACCGGGTTGGTGGTGAGCCTGGACGCGCTACAAGCGCACCCGACGAACCCGCTGTCGAAGCCCGCGGCGGTAACCAAGGTGCTGGAGAATCTGGAGCTGGCGAAGGGGCGGCTGGGGAGCCCGCCGAAGATCACCATCAGCACGGTGATCGAGGAGTGGAACGTCACCGAGGTGGAGCGACTGCTGGATTGGTGCGGCGAGCAAGGATTTGTGTTTGCGGCGCAATCCGCGCAGATGGAGAAGATGCCGAACCTGGCGCTGCTGAAGAGCGCGAAGTATCAGGCGCTGGTCGACAAAATCATTGAGCGGCGGCGCGAAGGAAAGCAGGCGATCAACGGAACGCCGAAGACGATTGAGACTTTGCTGCGATTTCGCGATTTTCAGTGTTATCCGACGATGTTTCCGCGGGTTTATCCGAACGGGGACGTGTTCTATCCGTGCGAGCCGTTGCGGAAGATTGCGGGAAATTTGTTGCGTGATGGGTCGTTGGTGAAGATTTTTGCTGCGGGCAAGAAGAAGTATGGGGATATTCCGCCATGCCAGGGGATCTGCTATTTGTTCGGGAATGTGTTGTCACATTACTACGTGAATGATTTTTGGGGATTGGCTGGGGATTTTATACGCTAGCGGTTGGGTTGTGCGCGCGGGCGATCTTGCAGATCCGTGTTGACAACTGGAGTTGCGTTTTGAGCGTGGCAGGGTGCTTAAGCGACGCCCCTACAACTTCACGTAAGAGGCGTTGTGAGAAGGACTAGCCGAGTTCGGAGATTTTTTTGTCGAGGTGGGCCAGGGCGGCTTCGAGGGATTTGCGGTGGTTGGGGTTGGTGGCGCCGGCGAGATCGTTGCTGATGCGGGTCTTGGAGAGCTGGAGATCCTTGATGCTTTGTTCGCGGAGCTGTTGCGTAGGGGTCTTTTCCGCGTGGCCGGAAGCAAACTTCCTGGGTTCGGCAGAATCGACTACCTGAGCCTCCACGTCCTTGCTTTCCCAACCTCTCGCCATACACCTATTTTCGCACAGATCGCGTTGATGGGAAGGGATTTATCGGAGAAAGTTTCAAGGAGGCCGTGGAGATGGTTGTGGAGATGTTTCGCGCCGGCTCGATGAAGAAAGTAGCGGGCGGCTGGACGTGAAGGACTACGCGCCGGCGGCGCGTGTGCGTTGTGGGGGTTGGAGGATCGGGAGGTTGGCGGGCATGACGCTGCGGATGCTGGTTTCGGCGACGCGAGCGAGATGTTCGGCGAAGATGCCGGAGTAGAAGAATTCGGCGGCGTGGTCGGTCCAACGGACGCGCAGGGCCCAGCCTGACGAGGTTTCCTCAGCGAGCGCTGACGAGATTTGCGCTGTGGGAATGGTCAAGAGCGAATGGAGATGGGAATTCATAGCCCAGATGGTGTCCGAGCCCACGAAGAGTTGAACCGGTGAGGCAGGGCCGGTGCCGGGGCAACATTTTCCGCCATTCACAACGACCAGGGCACCCAGTTCACGGGCTTTGTCGTCGATTTCGTCTACGGGCTGGGCCGGCGGAGCGAGGACGGCGGCAAGAAACAGGACGAGGCCCGCGATTCCGGCCAGCCAACTGTTCCAGAAGGCCAGCGGCAGGATAACCAGCCCGGCGCCAGTCAAGCCCATGAGGATGCGGAAGGCCAGCCAGGAGCGCTCGTCGCGGCGCACGTGGAGAATTTTAGGCACGAGCAGAACGGCGGCAAAGAGCGCGCCAATGGCGGCGTTGCGCAGGCGCGTGCCGATGTTTTCGTGTTGGGCGGCGGCGGTTGTTACGGTGCTTTCCATATGCTACGTAGTCCTAGATTTGATGACTTTGCTGAGCTCCCGGATTTCGAGTGGCATCGACGGTAGCGCGTTCTTGAAGGGCGAAAACCCAAAGAAGGCGAGCCGTCTTACCGGGAGCGAAAGCTCCCAGGTCCTGAAGGATCCGATTTGCCACCCAGACTCCCTGGGTCTTAGCTCCTATTTTCCATCCTGGCCGAAGGTACAGGTCGAGATTCGTCGAGTATTGCACGCTTGTGCAGCCAGAAAGGCAACATCGTATTTGCGCACGGTATTTGCGCGGGGCGATCTGGCGCCGAGACGAATTCGAGTTGCACTCCCACCACTTACGACTTCTGCGGGGCAAGATTGTCGATTTCGCGCATGCGGGCAAAGGCACGTCGGACGTGCGGGATGGTGATGGAGCCTCCGACAACCAGGGCCACGTTTAGCGCGTCGATGACCTCGTCCCGGTTCCAGCCTTCCTCGGCACATCGCACCAAGTGATAAGTGATGCAGTCATCGCAGCGTAGCACCGCAGAGGCGACTAGGCCCAATAGCTCCTTGGTTTTGGTACCAAGCGGCCCGGGCTCATAGGCCTGGTGGTCGAGGGCGAAGAAGCGCTTGATACCGAGGTGGCCGCAGTTGAGGATTTCCTCGTTAATGTCGGCGCGAGTCTTCTGGAAGTCATCCAGACGGTTAGACATTTATTCCTCCGCGGCAGCATTATGACCGATTTCTTGGGGGAGGACGGGCGCGGACGTGGCAGGGCGTCTTGCACGGTATTTGCGTTTCTTTAACTCTATAAGACAAAGTACTTGACATACTGGAGTACTTTGATTATTTTGCAAGCACCAGGGCCGCAGACCTGCCGAAAGGTGTTCTTCGATGATGAGACGTATCGCTGCGATTTTCCTGATCTTGAGCTGCACCTCGATAGCCTGGGCGATCTTGGGCACAACCATATTTGCGCGGACCTACGATGTCGGCTCGAACCTGGCGAGCCGAGTGGAATCGACCTGGGGAGCCCCCGAGGAGCAGTGGCCACCGGCGATCGGCTATCTACGCCAGCAAACCAAGAAGGTGGAGACCGAGGAAAACGGCAAGAAGGTAACTCGTCTGGAGAACCAGGAGATCACGTTGGCAGTGCCGATTGAGGCCAGCCGGATCACGACCGACTTTCACATCGACTACAGGCAGAAGGGACTACTTTGGTTCAGCACCTATGCCGTGAGCTTTTCCGGGCAATACGACTTCAAGAATCCCAATGGCTCGGATGAAGACTTCATGCTGCGGCTCCCTTTCCCCGCCAAGGAAGCGGTTTACGACAACATCGAATTCTTCCTGGATGAGAAGCCGCTGCCATTGCAATTCAATGGAGCAGAAGCGAAAGCGCGGGTGCGAATGCCGGCGAACGTGAATGGCGTGTTGCGCGTGGCCTACCGGTCGAGAGGGATGAACAGCTGGCGCTACAAGCTGGGACAGGACGTGTCGGAGGCGCGGAATTTTCAATTGCTGGCCCGCACCGATTTTTCGGGCTTCGATTTCCCCGACAATTCGCTGTCGCCGACGGCGAAACGCAAGATTGGCCAAGGGTGGGAACTGGAATGGAACTACCAAAACATGGTTTCGGGCTTTGATATCGCACTGAAGATGCCGCAGAAGCTTCAGCCGGGCCCGCTCGCGGGACGTATCTGCTACTTTGCTCCGGTATCGCTATTTTTCTTTTTCTTTGTGATTTTCATCCTGTCGACCTTGCGGGGAATCGATCTCCACCCGATGAACTATTTTTTCCTGGCATGCGCCTTCTTCTCGTTTCACCTTCTGCTGGCCTATCTGGCCGATCATGTAGCGATACACGCGGCGTTTGCGATTTCAGCGCTGGTGTCCGTGGCGCTGGTGGTCAGCTACCTGAGGCTGGTGGTGAGCACGCGGTTCGCGGTGGTGGAATCCGGGCTGGCGCAGCTGATCTACCTGGTTTTGTTCTCCTACGCCTTCTTTTTCGAGGGATTTACCGGGTTGACGGTAACCCTTGGCGCGGTGGTGACGCTATTTGTGGTCATGCAGATGACCGGAAAGATTCGCTGGGACGACAAGTTCGTCCGGCGAACGGCGTAGCCCGTCCCGCGCATTGTTTTCAGACGGAGCTATCTAAGAAGCACGCGGCCGGGCTTGGCGCCGGTGGGTTTGTTGTCGGACCAGACCAGTTGGCCGTTGACGAAGACTTTTTCGATGCCGCTGGAGAGCTCATAGGGCTTGGCAAAGGTTGCATTGTCGATGACGGTGTCGGGGTTGAAGAGGACGAGGTCGGCGTAGGCGCCGGCACGGATTGTGCCGCGATCCTTCCAGCCGAGGCGTTGAGCTGGGAGTGAAGTCATCTTGCGGATGGCCTCGGGCAACGTCAGCCAATGTTTTTCGCGAACGAAGCGGCCGAGGACGCGCGGGAAAGTGCCGGCGCCGCGCGGATGGCCGGAGTTGATGCCGCCGTCGCTGGCGACCATGACCCACGGCTGCTGGTAAAAGGCTTTGATGTCGTGCTCGACCATGGATTGGCCGATGACGCCGGCTTCGATGTTGGCGGCGTCGCCTTCGCGGATCATTCGAATGTACATTTCGACGGGCGTAATGGAGTTTTGCCTCGCGAGTTCTTCGATGGTGTGTGTTTCGTAGCTGCGGTTGGGTGAGAAGTCGGTGATGGTGACGTGGCTTGCGCCGCCTACGTCAGCGAGGGCCCGTTCGACGCTCTTCGGATTCTGCCAGCCTTTGTCGGGGACGAGGACTTTGATGTTGGAGTGCCAGGCGTCGTAGGGGTAGCAGTCAGCGAGGAAATCCACGCCTCGCTTTTGGGCAGCTTCGATGATGCGGATGTATTCCGGTGCTTTGTTCCAGACGCCCACAGTGCCGAGCTTGATGTGCGAATGCTCGATGGGGATGTGAGCCTTCTCACCGATTTCGATTTCTTCCTTCAGGGCTTCGAAGCTTCTGTCGGCTTCGTCCCGGATATGGGTCATGTAGAAGGCGCCTTGGAATTTGGCGGCGGCCGCGGAGATGGCGACAACTTCTTTGGTGTCACTGTAGCTGGCAACTTCGTACTCTAGGCCGCTGGACAGGCCGATAGCACCCTCGTTCATTGCTTGCGTGACCAGTTCGGACATTTTTGCGATTTCAGCATCGGTGGCGACGCGCCGGAAATCCTTTTGGAGTATCTGTTCGCGGATGGTAGCGTGGCCAGCCATCGCGGCAATGTTGAGGGATGCAGGATTCTTGCGGCGGTCGTCGAGATAGGAAGCGATGGGCCAGGGAGAATCGCCGTCGGCGCCGAGTACCAGGCTGGTGATGCCCTGAGAAATTTGGCTTTCGGCGAGCGGATCGGTAGAGAGGCCTTCGGTGGAGTGATTGTGGATGTCGATGAAGCCAGGAGCGAGGACGAGATTTTTGGCGTCGATGACTTGTTCGTTGGATTTTGGTTTCAGGTCGCCGACCTCGGTGATGTGGTCGGCGGTGATGCGGACGCTGGCTTTGCGGAGGGGTCTGCCGGTGCCGTCAGCGACTCGGGCGTTGAGGATGAGGGTGGAGCCGGCATTGTTCTGCGAACCGGAGATGACGGTGAGAAAGATGAGGAAGCAGAGAGATAGCCTCGTGTTTCGCAGAATGGATCGGGTCATGGAGTCTCCTGCCAGCTAAGAATGGTCACGGTCGTCGGAAAAAAGTGGATGGGAGTGTACCGCAGACACGGGCACGGACGTGGTGCAATAGTTCGGACTACAGGTGCATTTCGGATCCGGCGCTGCGAGCGCGGAGTTTGTACCAGAGCACGATCAGCGCGACCGAGACAGCGAAGATCAGGGTGGAGATGGCGTTGATTTCGGGAGTGATGCCGCGACGGAGGCGGGCCCAGATTTCGAGAGGGAGGGTGTTGTCACGGCCAATGAGGAAGAAAGTGACGGCAATTTCGTCCATCGAGAGAGTAAAGATGAGCAGGCCCGCGGCGATCAGGGAAAGCTTCAGATTGGGGAGGGTGACGCGCCAGAAGGTTTGCCAGGGCGTTGCGCCGAGATCGAGCGAGGCTTCCTCTTGGGCGCGATCGAGTTTTTGCAGGCCGGCAAAGAGTTCGGTGGTGGCGACGGAGATCAGGGCAGTGGCATGACCCAGGAAGACTGTGAAGAGGCTGAGTTGTGCGCCGACGAAGACGGCAAACATGAGCAGCGAGAGACCGGTGATGATGCCGGGGAGGATGAGCGGGAGGAGCACGAGGCGGCGGAAGAGCGGCTTGCCGGGGAAGTTGGCGCGGTCGAGGGCGAGGGCGGCGAGCAGGCCGAGTGAAAGAGAGAGAGCGACGCTGCCGACGGCGACGAAAAGCGAGTTGAGGACGGCGTCCCAGATGGCAGCGTCGGCGAACAGCTGGCGGTACCAGTCGAGCGTGAGGTGACGCGGAGGGAAGCCGCCGACGCCGTCGCGATTGAAAGAGTAAACGACGAGCACGACTATGGGGAGGTAAATGAAGGAGAAAACCGCGGCGGCGAACGCGGTGAGAAACGGTGCGCGTCGTGTCAAGGCAGTGCTTGCGGAGGAAGGTGCGCTCATTGAAAGGACCAGCGTTTCTCGAGGCGCTCGGTCAGCGAGAGCAGTGCGACAGTAGTCAGGAGAATGCAGACGGACACGGCGGCGCCCAGCGGCCACTCGTAAGCGGCGCCGAAGAGGCTTTGCACGATGTTGGCGATCATAGTGCCGCTCGGTCCACCGACAAGGAGTGGAGCGAGGAAGTCACCGAGGGACAGGACAAAGGCGAAGGTGGCGCCGGCAAGGAGACCGGGCATCGAGAGTGGGAGGATGACGCGGAAGAAAGTCGAGCGCCGGTTTGCACCCAGATCGTGCGAGGCTTCAATCAGCGGTCGAGGAATGTGCTCCAGCGCGGCGTAGATGGGGAGAAAGACGAAGGGCGTGTAGATGTGAGTGAGCATGAGGACGACCGCGAAGGGACTGTAGAGGAGCGCGCTGATTGGCTCGCTGGTGATGTGCAGATATTGTAGGAAGCCGTTGAGGACGCCTTCGCTGCCGAGGATGGTCTTCCAGGCGTAGCCGCGGACCAGATAGCTGACCCAGAGCGGCACGATGACGAGCTGATAGAGGAGTTCTTTGCGCGGCCCGGCGTGGAAGGAAATGTAGTACGCGAGTGGGTAGCCAAGAAGGATCGAGAGCGTTGTGACCGAAGCGGCGATGCGGACGGTGCGGGCGAAGACATCCGAGTAAAGAGGCGTGGTGAGGAGCTTGTGATAGTTGCCAAGATTCCATTCATGGAGGATGAACCCGTTTTGTACCATCCAGAAACTGTGGGCGAACATCAAGGCGTAAGGCAGCAGAAGGAAGAGCGCAACCCAGAGGAGCGGCGGCGCGGAGAGCAGCGTTTTGTAGGCGCGGGAGTACATTTCTGTTGTCGAATTCGATCAGGACCTATTCCTTCACGCGAATGGCGTCGATCGGGTCGAAGGCAAATTCGTGCTCACCAGTGAGCTGAGCTCGAGCGGGGATGCGTGCGCGAAGAGATTGTGTGCCGGCGCAGTGGAGTTCGAGCAATTCGCTGGAGCCGCCATAGATTTGTTGGCGGATTTGACCGCGGAAGCGAACCAGATTCTTGTTGGAGACGTCTGTGGCGAGACGGATCGATTCGGGTCTGAGCGAGTAGAGGGCGGCGCCATCAGCGACATCACCGGTGCCGTCTGCGGGCCAGCGTAGCGGACCGCAGGTGGCGATACCGTTGCGGATTTCGGCGCGGAGCAAGTTTGTCTGGCCGATGAATTGAGCGCTGTAGGCCGTGGCAGGGTGGGTATAGATCTCGCGCGGCGCGGCAATTTGCTCGAGAGCGCCATCGCGGAGAAGCGCGATGCGATCGGAGAGAGCCATGGCTTCTTCCTGATCGTGGGTGACAAAGAGGAAGGTGATGCCGACTTCGCGCTGAAGGGATTTGAGTTCGCTTTGCATTTGTTTGCGGAGGTTGGCGTCGAGGGCGGAGAGAGGTTCGTCGAGGAGGAGTAGCAGCGGGCGATTGACGAGGGCCCTGGCAAGAGCGACGCGCTGTTGCTGGCCGCCGCTAAGCTTGGAGGGGCGTGAAGCCGCGTATTCGTTCATCTTGACCATACGAAGGGCTTCGCCGACGCGGGAAGCGATTTCGCTTTTCGGGACCTTGGTGACGCGGAGGCCGTAAGCCACGTTCTCGTGAACGCTGAGATGAGGGAACAGTGCGTAGTGCTGAAAGACCGTGTTGACGCGCCGCTTGTGCGGCGGACCGGAATCGAGGCGCTCGCCGCTCATCCAGATTTCGCCGGAAGTAGGTTGTTCAAATCCGGCAATTAGGCGAAGGAGGGTGGTTTTGCCCGAGCCGCTTTCACCAAGGAGGGTGAGGAATTCCCCGGCGGCGATGTCGAGCGAAAGGCTTTTCAGTACCTCGCGCGGGCCGAAGCGTTTGGCTACCTGACGAACCTCAAGCAGAGTCGTTGCCGGCCCATTGGAGATCTGCGAGGAAGTGGAGCCGGGCGAGGTCACTGCGCGTTTTTCACTTCATTCCAGATTTCAGTGTATTTAGCGCGGCGCGGAACATCCTGCCAGAAGTAAATGCGCTTCATGTAAGCATCAGGATCGTCGAGGTGGAGGCTTTTCTTTTCTTCGGGAGTCAGGAATTGCGTCGTGCCGGGATTTGCCGGCGTGTAGTGCGTTACGTCCGTGACCAACTTCTGCGTCTGCGCTTCGACCATGTACTCGAGGAATGCGCTGGCGAGTTCCTTGTGAGAGCTGGCAGAGGTGATCATCAGGTGATCGATCCAGCCGGTAGTATTTTCTTTGGGGATAGTTTCACCGATCGGGAAATTGAGTTTTTGGAGCTGGTTGGTCATCAACGGCCAGCCCATTGCAGCGATGATTTCGTGATTCTGGAAAAGATTGGTGAGTTCGCCGCCGCTGGACCAGTACTTGCGGATGTTGGGTTTGAGCTCGATCAGTTTTTTCTTAACCGCGGCGAGCTGCTCGTCGGTGAGGTTGTAGAGCTGATTGGGGTCGGGCTTGTCATAGCCGAGAACTTGCGCGGCCATGTAGACACTGGAGAGCTCGTCCCACAGCGAGATTTTCCCTTTGAATTTGGGGTCCCAGAGAACGCTCCAGGAGTCGGGCGCCTGTTTGAAAGCGGTGGTGTCGTAGAGAAGCGGATTGGGTCCCCAGACGAAGGGCACACCGTAGGTCTGATTGTTGGATTTGACGAGCGGAGAATCGCGAAGCCGCGGAGAAAGCTGCGAATACGAAGGAATTTTTGCGAGGTCGAGTGGGGCGGCGAGTCCGGCGCGGACGATGGACGTGGCGACATCGCTGGAAGGCGAGATGACATCGTAGTTGGAGGCGCTGCCACCGCGGAGTTTGGCAACGAGTTCGTCGCTGGAGCCCATGTAGGAGGCGACGACCTTGCAGTGATGCGCTTCTTCGAAGGCATGGATGAAAGTGGGGTCAGCGTAGCCCTCCCAAACGAGGAGGCTGAGGGATTGTTGTCTCTGTCCGCAGGCGGCACAAATCAGCGCGACAGCGATCGCAAGGGATAGAAGAGCGAGGCTTGCGACCTTTGAGGCAAGCACGCGCCTGGTGCCGCTGATTTTCATGTGAACCTCGGAAAGCGAAATCATAAGCTCAATGGTGCGGTCGGCAACAACATTATTAGAACGTCGGAGGGGTGTTCACCCACAAGAGCCAGGTTTCGGTGCGGCCGGGATTGCGCCAGCGATGAGGAGTCGAGCTTTCGAAATATAGGCTGTCGCCCGTTTTCAGCCGATAGTGTTCGGTGTTGTTGAGCCAGATCTCGAATTCTCCGCGCAAGATATGCAGAAATTCCTCGCCTTCGTGTGCGTAGGGTTCGCCGCTGCCGCTGTTTGGCTTTACGCGGAACAGGTGTGGCTCCATTGCGGTGTTTCCCCATGCGAGTAATTCCATGCGCACGCCAGCCGTTGTTTCCAGGATTTTTCTCTGGCTGGGCCGTACGAGTCGCGGATTTTCTCCCGCGGCCTCGAAGAGCGAGAGGATGTTCGTGCGATAAAAGCGGGCGATGCGGCGGAGTGTGGCGACCGAGGAACGCATCTGGCCGCGTTCGATGGCGCTGAGAAAGCCGACGGATACGCCGGTGGCTTTGGCGACTTGCGCGAGAGAAAGGCCGCGGCGCGTGCGGAGGCGGCGAAAGCGTTGCCCGGGAGCGATCGTGGTTTCCGGAGGCGGGGATACGATGCCTTGCCGCTTGAGAATGTGGACTATGGCGGCGGGGTTCATGCCGCGAGCACGGCGAAGAAATATTGCGCGCTGGAGCAGACGGACATCGCGTTCGGTGTACAGGCGATAGCGGCTGGCGGTGCGCTGTGGCACGACAAGCCCGAGGGCTTCCCAGGCGCGCAGTGCGGATGAAGAAATCCCCACGCGGCGTGCGACTTCACTGATGCGAAGCATGCGTCCCGACTGGCGCGCGGTCGATGGAGAGGAGAAATTCTTTGCGCTTGACACTGGTCGGGGCTTTCTCTAAGTTTGCGGCATTATAGTAAGGTTCCGGTGGCACCGCAACCTCGAAGAATCCGCAGCGCAAAATGGCACAGCGATAAGGGGTGAAGTCATGAGGGAAGACGGTTCGAGTCGGCAGAGCAGGTCGCATTGCAGCATGTACGGCCGTTTGATCGCGCTATTGACAGTTGGCTGGCTAAGCATCGGTTCGTTTGCAAGCGCGCAGAGCACGGGCGGACGCATCCGGGGAACGGTGACAGACCCCAGCGGCGGCGCGGTAGTGGCGGCAAGAGTGGTGATCGTCAACGATGCGAACGGCAGCGCGCGCGATACCGAGTCGGGCGCAAACGGCGAATATATTTTCCTGGAGGTTCCGGTAGGAGCCTACCGGATACAGATCGATCAGCAGGGATTCAAGAAATATTTGCGTAAGGATGTAACTGTCGAGCTGAACGGCGTAGTTACGGTAGACGTCATCCTGGCGGTTGGGGGTGCGACAGAGATTGTTGAAGTGACAGGCGCGCCACCGCTGGTGGATACGACGTCCACGCAACTGGGAGCGGTGGTGAATGAGCGGTCGATCAGCCAATTACCGCTGGCGCAGCGGGACACCTATCAATTGCTGCAGCTGCAGCCCGGTGTGCAGTCGCAAGTAGGGTTGGATTCCATTTATGGGAGCGACCGCGCAGGTGTCGTCAGCGTGAATGGTGGGCGGGGCCGGGACAACAACTTCACGGTGAACGGCGGCGACGGCAACGACCAATTTGCGGGCTTGCCTGCGATTCAGCCGTCACCGGATGCGATTGCCGAATTTCGCGTACTGACGAACACGTTCGACGCCGAGTATGGGCGTAATGCCGGGGCGGTTGTGAACGTGGTGACGAAGTCTGGGACGAATAATTATCACGGAAACTTGTACGAATTTTTCCGCAACCAGGGGATGAACGCACGCGGATTCTTCGACAGCCAAAAGCTGGACTATTTGCAGAACCAGTTCGGGGCCACGTTCGGCGGACCCATCAAGAAGGATCGCACCTTCTTTTTCGTGACCTACGAAGGCGACCGGATCAGACGTGGGACTTCTTCCGATACGGTAAGCGTTCCGACGGATGCGGAGCGCGCCGGTGACTTTTCGGCCGGATCTCCTTTTTCGGGCGCTCTTGCAGATGACACTTTTGCAGGCATCTTGAATGCCCGTCCGGGTTGTACTGCGGCGGTCTCCGCGGCTGGTGGCGCGCCGATTGCGGCGGGTACGGCGTATTCCGATATTTTTGTGAACAATCAGATCCCGACGAGTTGCTTCGATCCAACTGCGGTGGATCTCCTGAATCAATTCGTGCCACACGCCAACCGACCCGACGGAACGTTTCAGGCAGTCCCGCTGGGACACGAGCGTTCGAATCAATTTACGGTGAAGATCGACCACGAAATCACGAAGAACCAACGCCTTAGCGGCTACTATTATTTCACGCAACATTATTTAGAAAAGCCGTTCGCGCGCTTTCAGTCGGGCGGCGCGAATCTGCCGGGATTCGGCGACCTTACCGACGACCGTGTGCAACAGATAAATATCAGTCATACATGGACCATCGGTGCGACGGCGGTGAACGAGGCACGCTTTACCTTTTTCCGCGAAGGCCAGGGGACTTTCCTGCATCCGCAACACACCGCACTGGTGTCGGATTCTTGCGTGACGGTGGCGACGGCGGACTGCTTTGCCGATCCCGCAAACCCGGACCTGGGCATTCATCCGGGACTCGGGGCAACCCGAGAGGGCGTGCCGTTTGTAAATATTTCGGGTGGATTCAACCTCGGCAATAACTTTGAAGGTGAATTGCCGCAAACTGGGAACACGTTCCAGTGGTCGGATAACTTCGCCAAGACGATTGGAAAGCATGACATCAAGTTCGGCGGGGATATCCGTTACCAGCGATTCGATCAGACGCTTTATTTCGATATCAACGGTCAATACTTTTATTTCGGAGGCGGGCCGAACGATCCTGGCTATCAAAACTTGTATCCCAACTACCTGCTGGGGCTGCCTGACGAATACGGGCAAGGTTCGGCGCAGGAGGAAAAGGTTCGCAGCAAGTCTGTGTATCTGTTTGCGCAGGACAGCTGGAAGATCCGGCCGAACGTGACGTTGAACTATGGCTTGCGCTGGGAATTCAACAGTCCGTTGGCGGACGCCGGACAGAAAGTGCAAACGTTCCGTCCGGGTCAGGTCTCGACGGTTTACCCGTGCGAGCTTTCGTCGCTGAGCCCGCTGTTTGGCGCGGGCAACGATTGCGAGAACACCGGCGTGGTTCCTGTTGGCCTGGTGGTTCCGGGTGACAAGGGCATCCCGAATGGGCTTTCGGATTCCTACTATAAGTCTTTTGCACCGCGAATCGGCATGGCGTGGAGTCCGGACGCAAAGGACGGCGTGCTGGGAAAGATTTTTGGCGGTCCGGGAAAATCCAGTATCCGGGCGGGCTTTGGCATTTTCTATAACCCCGTCGAACAATTGGTGCTGGAACAATTCAGCGCGGAGCCACCGTTTGGCGGGAGTACGTTCCTGTTCAACACGCAATTCAATACGCCGTTTGCAGGCCAGGACGGCACGGTGTTTCCGAATCCGTTCAACGGGATTTTGAATCCGCCGCGGGGACAGCCTGTGGATTGGTCGTTGTTCCGGCCGATTCTCTTGTTCGGACAGGCGGCCAAGAACCCGCGGACGCAATATGCGGAGCAGTACAACCTCACAATCCAGCGCGAGCTTGCAAAGGATTTGTCATTGCAAATCGCGTATGTTGGCCGACAAGGCCACCGTTTGCTGGCCACGCAGGATTTGAACCCAGGCAATCCGCAAACATGCCTGGATTTGCAGGGCATCGCTGATGCAATCCCAGCACTATCGAGCGATCTGTCTTGCGGTCCATTTTTTGCGGACAGTTCCTTCTTTATCCCGGGCGGCACAACTCTGCCCGTGGATTTGCACTTGCCATACGGACCGACATCTATCATTCCGAGAGGCACCACCATAGGACCGGACGGGATTACACTTGTTGGTCTTCGTAAGTATTCGTCGCCGCTGTGCGATCCGACGACGGGCGGCGGATGCCCGCCGGATGGCTTGGCGGTGTTCTCCAGCATCTTCACTCAGAATACGATTGCGAACTCGGCATACAACGGCTTGCAGGCTAGCCTCGAGAAGCGCTTCTCGCACGGTTTACAATTTGAGGCGGCGTATACATACGGCAAGTCGATCGACGAGGCTTCGACGTTTGAGAACCTCGTTGACCCGGTGAATCCGAAGCGGAATCGTTCCTTATCGCTGTTTGATGCTCGCCATCGCTTCGTGTTCAGCTATTACTGGGAACTACCGATACCCAAGTATGAAGGATTTAAGGGAAAGGCTTTGAACGGCTGGGCAGTATCGGGGATTACGACGTTTCAGGCGGGCTTCCCGGTACGCATCACGGAGCAGGGTGATATCGAGCTGCAGTCCAGCTTCGATTTCGAAACTCCTGGTCAGCCAAACGTGGTTGCGCCTTTCAAGTCGATCAATCCGAAGAAGACAGTTTGCGCCTTCGGTACCGGCCCGACTGCGGGAACGGGCGTGGACTGCCAGCTGATCAATGCCGGATTCGATCCGAACAATAGTTTCACGGAGGATACCGTTGCGCCCGGGACGATCGGTAATGCCCCTCGCACGGTTTGCTGCGGCCCCGGCATCAACAACTGGGAGATAGGTTTCCAGAAAGTGACGCAGCTTGACGAACGATTCCGGATGGAATTCCGGGGCGAACTTTTCAACGTGTTCAACCATTCGCAGTTCTTTCAGCCCGACGGGAACACGACGGATGGAACCGATTTTGGGCGAATCAAACGAGCACGTGATCCTCGATTGGTCCAATTGGCTCTGAAGCTGTACTTCTAGCAGCGAAATCGGAAGCGACGGATAATGGGAGGGCTCGTTCGTCGTGCCGCGCTCTCGCGCATCATGACAGGTGGTTTGAACGACACACTGACAGCAGGGAACAGACCTGCCCGGATGACCTGACAGCCATCCAGTACGGAGTATCTCCATGCACGACGCACTGCAGAAGGAAATCACGACTTACGAAAAGAGGACGCCGAAATCGGCGGCTGCGCATAAGCGCGCTCTGGAACGCATCCCACTGGGCGTGGCTAGTAATTACCGGCACTACGAGCCGTATCCCATTTTCGTGAGGGACGGTAAAGGCAGCAGAATTCACGATGTAGATGGGAACGAGTACATCGACCACAACCTTTGCTTTGGCGCGCTGATGGCCGGCCACTGCCATCCGGCTGTGGTGAAGGCAGTGGAGCAGAAGTTACACGAAGGCACGACGTTTGGAATGCCGCACGATCAGGAATGGGAGCTGGCGGAAGAAATCTGCAAGCGCTATCCGGTCGATATGGTGCGATTTGGTTCCAGCGGCACGGAAGTGACGATGCATGCCTGCCGGATCGCGCGTGCGGCAACCGGGCGGGACAAAATTGTGAAGTTCGAGGGGTCGTATCACGGGTTGCACGACACAGCGCTGGTCAGCGTGAAGCCGAAAGCCGATGAATATGGCGATCCCGATGCGCCGAATTCGGTTGCGGGCGGCGGCGGAGTGCCAAAGGCGTCGCTGGCGAACGTGTTGGTCGCGAGCTTCAACAACCTGGGCAGCGTCGAGCGGCGGTTCAAAGAGAATCCTGGACAGATCGCGGCGATCATTCTGGAGCCGATCCTCATGAATGTCGGCCTGTGCATGCCGCAGCCGGGGTTCCTGGAGGGATTGCGCGATATCGCCAGCAAGAACGACGCGTTGTTGATTTTTGATGAAGTGAAAACCGGCGCAAAGCTGGCGTGGGGCGGCGCGAGCGATTTCTTCGGCGTGAAGCCGGACATGATCTGCCTGGCGAAGTCGATTGGCGGCGGGCTGCCGCTGGGCGCATTCGGGGCAAGCCGCGCGGTGATGGACCTGATATCGCAGCATAAGGTCTTCCACGGCGGCACATACAACACGAACCGCGTCGCGATGGCAGCGGGCCTGGCAACTTTCCGCGAAGTGCTTACGCGCGAAGCGTATGCGCACGTCCAGAAACTCAGCAAGAAACTCACCGAGGGCTATCGGGCGATTGTGGCCAAGGCCGGATTGCAGGCTTACATTGCCAGCGCCGGGGTGAACGGCGCTTTGATGCTCTACCCAGCGGAAATTCGCAATTATCGCGATTGGACGGTGATCGACGTCGATTTGTGGCGCCAATATTGGTTCGGAATGGTGAATCGCGGAGTGCTGGCGCAGCCGTACTGGTGGGACGAGCAGTGGACGATCTCGGTGCAGCACACCGAGGCGGATATCGACAAGCACCTCGCTGTGTTTGACGAAATTGCGCCAGGGCTGGCCAAGGCGCAGCGAGAACGCGGCGCTGCGGTGGCGAGTTCGGCTGGGCACTAGACGCTTTCCGTCAGGCGGCCCGGCGTCGAGCCTCGGATTACTTGCAGGAGTGAACGAGTGTCGAACGAGGTCATGACCTCATCGTCCGCAAGTGCGGTTCCGAATCACGCACCACACCTGCGACGCGTGCTGGGCAGGTGGGACCTCGTTCTACTGTTCGTCGTCGCCGTTTTCAATCTCAACGTGGTGCCGTCGATTGCGGCCAACGGCGGCGTTACGATCTGGCTTTGGATCATTTCCCTGCTGCTGTTCTTCTGGCCGCAAGGTATCGCGGTGATTGAACTGGCCCATCGGTATCCGGGTGAGGGCGGCGTCTACCTGTGGGCCAAGGAAGTCTTCGGTGATTTCCACGGATTTCTGTCGGGCTGGTGCTATTGGACCAACAACATGATGTATGTGCCGACGGTGATGCTGTATTTCGTAGGCGTGTCCGTGTTTGTTCTGGGGAGCGGCCACCAGTCGCTCGGAGACAACAAAGTATTTGCTCTTAGCGCTTCGTTGATTCTCCTGGCGTTGCTCGTAGTGCTGAATGTTGTGGGACTCGGCGTGGGAAAGTGGATCAACAATCTCGGCGCGATCGGCACGTTTGTTGCTGCGGCGGTGCTCATCGGCCTTGGGGCGATGGTGTGGCTTCGATTTGGTGCCAACGTTACCGCATCCGATTTTCAGATTCCAACCAACCCGCGCTTTGTGCTGAATTCGTTCGGCGTGATTTGCTTTGGGCTGGTGGGGTTGGAATTGGCGTCAGTTATGGGCGACGAAATCGAAAACCCTGGGCGTATTTTGCCCGGAGCGGTGGCATGGGGCGGCGTTTTGTCGGGCTTGTTGTATATCGGTGCAACGTTGACACTGCTGGTGGCCGTCGGCAAGCAGGATATTAGCGTGCTGCAAGGCATCGTGCAGGCCGTGAGCCACATGGCGGAACCCGTAGGCGCAGCCTGGATTGTGGCACCGTTCGCATTTCTGCTGTCGTTATCGATTGCGGGAATTGGCTCGGCGTGGCTTGCCGGCTCGGCGCGGATTCCCTTTGTTGCCGGACTGGATTCGTATATGCCAGCGTGGCTCGGGAAAGTGCATTCTCGATATGCGACGCCTTACGCGGCGCTCATCGTTCACGCAGTTGTTTCGATGATCCTGGTGATCGTCAACTTCCTGGGTTCTGGAGTGCAGGAGTCGTTTCAGAAGTTGTTGTCGCTGGCCGTTGTTCTGCAGCTCGTTCCGTTTCTCTACATGTTCGGAGCGCTGTTGAAGATTGCGGCCGGCGACGCCTTCGTCAAAGGCAGGTATGGCCGACCCACGCTGTTTTTTGCCGGGGCCAGTGGTTTGGTGACCACCTTCGCCGGGATTGCGCTGGCGTTTTTCCCTGCGCAACAAATCACTTCCCTATGGTCCTACGAAGTGTGGATGGTGGGCGGAACCTTGTTATTTATCGGGATGGCCGCGTTTTTCTTTTTTGTGTATGGCCGGCGAAAGTCGAGCCGAAAGTTGGAGGCTGTGGCTCCGGCGAGTTAAGACTGGCCGCCGGACGAGCATCCGTGAGATACGGCGGGGAGGATTTCATGTCCAGTGGAGCGAGAACAGACGTTCGGAGCTACGCGAACTATGTGAATGGTCAGTGGGTCGCGTCGGCGTCGGGTGAGACATTTCCAGTGTACGACCCATCGACCGAAGAAGTGATCGCGCGCGTTGCATCTGCGGATAAGATTGACGTGAATCAGGCGGTCAACGCGGCCCGCGAGGCGTTCGATGCTGGACCTTGGCGCCACACTACGGCGCAAGACCGTGGGCGCATTTTATTCAAGCTGACGGCAAAGATCCGCCAAAACGCGGCGGAGCTTGCGGACCTGGAATACCGCAACACGGGCAAACCAATCGTCGAAGCCGAATACGATATCGCTGACGTGGCCACCTGCTTTGAGTATTACGGCGGGCTGGCAACAAAGGTCCAGGGGCATGTCAATCCTGTTCCGGCGAATGCTATCAGCTTCACCATGCGCGAGCCCATGGGCGTCGCGGCACAGATTATTCCGTGGAACTATCCCTTGCTGATGGCTGCCTGGAAATTGGCGCCGGCGATCGCGGCGGGTTGCACGTGTGTACTGAAGCCGGCCGAGCAAACTCCGCTGACGGCGCTTGAATTTGCGAACTGGTTTGACGAAGTCGGATTACCGCCGGGAGTCGTGAATATCGTCAACGGATTCGGCGAGACCGCGGGGGCGGCGCTGGTTGCGCATCCCGGGGTGGACAAAATCGCGTTCACGGGTAGCGCAGCGGTCGGAAAGGTCATCGTCAAGAGCGCAGCAGACACTTTGAAGCGGGTAACGCTAGAACTTGGAGGCAAGTCCCCTAACATTTTCTTTGCCGAGGCGGATTGGGAAGCTGCCGTGGACGGCGCGCTGTTTGGCGTGTTTATCAATCAGGGCGAGGTATGTTCGGCGGGCAGCCGTATCCTGGTGGAGAAGAAAATTTATTCCAAATTTGTTGAATCGATGACCGAGAAAGCCAAGCGCATCAAACTGGGTCCTCCATTGGAGCGCGAAACGAAGATGGGGCCACTGGTGAGCAAGGAACAATTTGATCGCGTGGGTTCTTACTTGGAAGTCGGCAAGAAAGAAGCCAAGGTTGCGATCGGCGGTGGGCGGCCCAAGGAATTTGGCAAGGGCTACTATGTCGAACCAACGATTTTCTATGACGTCGAGAACAATGCGCGCATAGCTCGTGAAGAGATTTTCGGCCCAGTAGCCTCGGTTATCCCGTTCGACGGCGAACAGGAGGCTATCCGCATTGCCAACGATACGCCATACGGCTTGGCGGCCGCCGTTTGGACGCGGGACATTTACAAGGCGTTTCGCGTGGTGAAATCACTTCGCGCTGGAATCGTGTGGGTCAACCACATGCAACCGACTTACGTGGAAGCGCCGTGGGGCGGGTACAAGCAGTCCGGCTTCGGCCGCGAGCTTGGACCGTGGGGTCTGGAAGAATATCTGGAGACCAAGCAGGTCTTCGTGAATCTCGATGAAACTCCAATCGGATGGTACTGAGATGGCGACAATTCAAATTCGCAGCGAAATCCCTGGTCCGCGCTCTCGCGCATTATTGGCGCGCCGCGAGGCTGCAATTCCCCGCGGCCCGTCCAACGCTACGCCGATTTTCGCATCCCGCGCGGACGGCGCAGTCATCGAGGACGTTGACGGCAACCGGTATCTGGATTTTGCCGGCGGAATTGGCTGCCTGAACGTCGGACATCGCTCTCCTCGAGTGGTCGCTGCGGTTCGCGAGCAGCTGGAGAAATATCTGCATCTGTGTTTTGCGGTGACCCCCTACGAAGGGTATGTGGCAGTCGCCGAGAAATTGAACGCTTTAACGCCGGGCAAGTTCGCCAAGAAGACCATGCTTGTGAATTCGGGCGCCGAAGCGATCGAAAACGCCATCAAGATCGCGCGGGCCTATACTAAGCGGCCGTCGGTGATTTGCTTTGAAGACGCATTTCACGGCCGCACCTTGTTGGCGATGTCGCTGACCAGCAAGACACATCCTTACAAGGCGGGGTTCGAGCCGTTTGCCAGCGACGTCTATCGCATTCCGTTCGCCTACCCGTATCGCGGCGAAAATGGAGCTACTGCGGAAACCTTTGCGCACGCTCTGGAGAACGCCTTCAAGCGTAGCGTCGCGCCGGAATCCGTGGCCGCCGTGATTGCGGAGCCGGTGCTCGGTGAAGGCGGCTTCGTCGTTCCGCCGATGGGATATTTCAAAATCGTGCAGGAGATTTGCCGTAAGCATGGCATCGTGTTTATCGCGGACGAGGTGCAATCGGGCTTCGCGCGTACCGGAAAATGGTTCGCGTCCGAGCATTTTGGCATCGAGCCGGACCTGATAACCATGGCTAAGTCGATGGGTGGTGGTATGCCGATTGCCGCTGTCACAGGTCGTGCCGAGATTATGGATGCTCCGGGAGTCGGCGGTCTGGGCGGCACGTATTGCGGTCATCCAGCCTCATGCGCTGCGACACTGGCTGCAATCGAAACGATTGAGAAAGAGGACCTGCTGGCACGCTCTGTGGCAATCGGCAAACGATTTGAAACACGCGCCCGCAGCTGGAAACAAAAATGGCCCCTCGTCGGCGAGGTGCGAGGACTTGGCGGCATGTGCGCGATGGAATTGGTGCGGGATGAAGCGACGCGCGAGCCCGCTGATACGGAAACCAAGGAAATCGCGCGCTACTGCTATGAGCACGGGCTGATCCTGATTACGGCCGGCACCTACAACAATGTGATTCGCATTCTGGTCCCACTCGTCGTGACCGATGAGCAGTTCGATGAAGGTCTCGCGGTGATCGAAGCAGCGCTGACTTCGGTCGTCGAACGAAAGCAGGCAGCTTTTTCGCACGCATAGCCGGTCGCGGATGCGAACGAGAGACGAACCCGTCTGATTGCTCCAAGCATCCAACCAGGAAAATCCTTCAGGAGCTCGAGATGCAAGACACGGCCACAAAATCGGGTAGCGCCGCTGCTGAACTGAAAGATCAACGTCTGTTCCGCGAAGCGTGTTACGTGGATGGCCAATGGATGCAGGCGAAGTCGGGCCAGACGATTGACGTCGACAATCCTGCAACCAGCGAAGCGATCGGACACGTACCGAAGCTGGGCGCTGCGGAGACGCGGCAAGCCATCGAGGCGGCGCACGCCGCGTTTCCCGCCTGGAGCAAGAAAGCGGCGAAAGAGCGCGCGGCAATTTTGCGACGCTGGTTCGATCTGATGATGGTCAATCAAGAGGATTTGGCCCGCCTGATGACTCTCGAGCAAGGCAAGCCGCTCAGTGAATCCCGAGGCGAGGTGGCGTACGCCGCTGCGTTTCTGGAGTGGTTCGGCGAAGAAGCGAAACGTATCTACGGGGATACGATCCCGCCACACCAGGCCGACAAACGTATCGTGGTGATCAAGCAGCCGATCGGAGTGGTCGCGTGCATCACGCCGTGGAATTTTCCACTGGCGATGATCACTCGCAAGGCAGGCCCCGCTCTTGGCGCCGGCTGTACGGTGGTGCTGAAACCAGCCACGCAGACGCCATTTTCTGCCCTCGCGCTTGCCGAGCTTGCCGAGCGCGCTGGCGTTCCTAAAGGTGTCTTCAATATCGTTACCGGGCCTGCGAAGGAAATCGGTGGTGAGTTGACGTCGAATCCGATTGTCCGAAAATTGTCGTTTACCGGCTCGACGGAGATCGGGAAGCTTCTGATGGCGGAGTGTTCCGGCACAGTGAAAAAACTGTCACTGGAGCTTGGCGGAAACGCGCCGTTTATTGTCTTTGATGACGCCGACCTCGATGCCGCCGTGGAGGGGGCGATTGCGTCCAAGTATCGCAATACCGGCCAGACCTGCGTATGTACGAATCGCGTGCTGGTGCAGGATTCCGTTTACGATGTATTTGCATCGAAGCTCGCCGCGGCGGTCAAGGGATTGAAGGCTGCACCTGGATTGGAACCAGGCGCGACCCAGGGTCCGCTAATTGATGACGCGGCGGTCGAAAAGGTTGAGAGCCACATTCTCGACGCAAAATCGAAAGGCGCGAAGGTGCTGGTTGGCGGAGCGCGTCATGCGCTCGGCGGACGCTTCTTTGAGCCGACGATCCTTACCGAAGTCACGCCGCAAATGGCCGTTGCGCGAGAGGAAACTTTTGGGCCGGTGGCACCGCTTTTTCGTTTCAAGACTGAAGCAGAAGCGATTGCGCTGGCGAACGATACCGAATTCGGCCTAGCCGCCTACTTCTACGGACGCGATATTTCACGCGTTTGGCGAGTTGCTGAAGCGCTGGAGTCCGGCATTGTCGGCATTAATACCGGGCTCATATCCACCGAGGTCGCGCCCTTCGGCGGCGTCAAAGAATCGGGTCTCGGTAGAGAAGGTTCGAAGTACGGCATCGACGAGTTTGTAGAGATCAAGTATCTCTGTTTCGGGGGCATCACCGGCTGAGCTTAGTTCCTTGGGCACCTACTTCTTGCCAATACCCTGTCTATTTGCACTTTTTTGCTCATAGCGTTCGTTTCTGGAAACGAGACTGCACACGAGTGTGGCAGTGGAACCAAAGGTCGAGGTAGCTATAGCTAGCCTGAAGGCTCTCCGATACGTTCAGATACTTCATTGTGCTCGACAACGATTCGTTTTGGTGGGCCCACCTGGAATCGAACCAGGAACCGGCGGATTATGAGTTCTAAGAAAAGCAACCCCGACAATGTGTGATGGCTTGCGACGGTCAGTTATGGTGTTGATTCCTCAGCAGGCTAGGTGCGATACCCAAGCCTTTCCGACTTCTACCAATTGCTACGGTTTTTGATCCAGGGTGGGCACAGAATCGGGCACACCCACTTGGGTGGGTGACACCGCTCGGCGGCGGTACATGTGTAGTTGCGAGCACGAAAGGCTTTGCCACGGCTGGCAACGGCCATTGTGATAGCGAATTCGCTTCTGCCGTACGCAAACGAAGTGGCGCCGAGGCAACTAACCCAATAAGGACAAAAGAGAAATATGGTGGACGTGACTGGGATCGAACCGGTGACCCTGCTTGCAAAGCGTAAACTAGAGCGGCGCTACCGAGTGTGATGGACTACTATCACTATCTGTTCTCTTCGCATTTCGTCGCCTAACCGGCGTGCCTGAATTCCTACCGGTTGCTATGGTTTCTCATCTAGGTGTGCACCAATTTGTGCACCAAATTCTTCCGCGGAATCACCGCCGCCCGGACAATCCCGGAGCTAGATTCGACAACCCCGGCTCCCCCTCCCGAGCCTATCAACCAGGGCTACTCATGTCGAGGTGGGCCGGGATTGTTATGCAATCCAGTGGGATTCGGCGCTGACTGACTCTCTGAAGCACCATGACGCAGTTGTCTGCCACCCATTCTGCCGCTTGCGCATCTCAAGAACGAGCCTCCTAGCGAAGATCCGACCTCGAAAATATGCAACGCATTGCGGTTACCGGAGCGACTGGCTATATCGGTGGCAGGCTGGTTCCACGGCTCCTGGAAGCCGAGAACCGCTTACCGGACATCTCTAACAAAGTCGGCTCTGAGTACATGCCTAGATGTTCGTCTTATCAGGCGTTTGCCGAGGTTGTCTAACCTTTAGGATTGACAGTCCTACAGAAATCCACAACCCGCATTAACGTCTTGCCCCTATCGACCGATGGTCCTAAGGGGCCCTAAATGGTGAAGACCCGTCGCTAGGTGCGGCAGTTTCGCTCACAGGAGGATGAATATGTTTGGAATTATCGGCCTCGTGCTGTTGCTATTGTGGCTGGGCGGATTCTTCGCCTTTCATGTGACCGCGGGCCTTATACACATCCTTTTGGTTTTAGCGCTCATTTCGATTGTTTACCACTTCTTTGCGGGGCGCTCGGCAACCGCATAAACACCGAAGACGGTGACACTTGCTCATGTACAACCTAGGCAGGGCTACGACCCCTGCCTTCTATTCGCCCTGATGTACAGCTATAGAAAAGTCGGGAGATGCAGGCTGGTGAACGCTCTGTGGCGCAAGCTCGCTGTCATCGTAATAGCTCTTCTGCTGTGCGGAAGTTCTCCTCTGTTGTTGGCACAGGAGCGCGTCGAGGCTGGCCTATTTGTCGACTACGTCGGCATTTCCCAGAGCAAAACCAACAACTTCGGAGTGGGCGGACGGTTCGGCTACCGCATTCATCGCAAAGTGATGATGGAAGGGGAACTTGCTTACGACTACGGGATCAACTTCCACGAGGCTTACCGCAACATTACGAACGGCGATGTTACCGCGATTGGACGCACGTCGATTGGCGTCACTCATGGACTGTTCGGGCCTACGCTGCAGCCAGCGAATGGTAGATTTCGTCCATTCGTCACTCTGAAAGGTGGTTTCATGGATTTCCGCTTGAGCCCAAGCCTGCTACCGCTTGGCTCTGTCGAGAGCACGCTCTTTGGCATTCGTACGTCCAGCTTAAACGTGGCAATGTATCCGGGAGCAGGAATGGAGGCAAGTCTGGGCCCGGTGGGGTTGCGCTTCGAATTGGGTGACGAAATCTACTTTAACAGCGGTGCGCACAACAACCTCCGGATCACGCTTGGTCCGATCCTCAGGTTCTGAGCTCTCCGTCAGTAATTGGTCTGAATCATTCATGTGCTCCCGCAGAAGGAACAGTGAGTTTGGCCAGCTCACTAGCAAACAGGGTGTTCTCCGGAAACTCGGCGACCAGTTCGGTAAACTGCACACGAGCAACCTCTCGTTTTTTCTCACGCAGCGCAGTTAGAGCCAGTAGAATCTTCGCGAACGGTCGAAGGTAGTGACCGTGGGTGGCGGCAGTCTCGAGTTGCTGGATACCCCTTTTCTTGTCCCCATGGATTCCGGCAAACCCCAGAAAAAACTTCTTCGCCCCAGGCAGACTCCCGATGATGTAGTTTGCCGTACCCAAGCCGAGGTAGGCATCGGCGGCGTCCGGGGCAACCCTCAGCAACCTCTTGGAATACGTATCCGCTTCGCGGATCCTTTTCAAGCTGTCAAGCTGGCGCTTGTCGATGAGGCTGGCATAGTCGGCCTGCATACCAAGACTTAGCGACATGGCGAACAGGGCATTCGGGTCGTCTGGGTTTGTCCTCAACCGAAGCTGTGCCAGGTCCTGCGTTTGTTTTTCCGAGGCGAAAAATGCCGCTCGCAGATGAGGGTCCGGTTTGAGCGGGATCTTGCCGAGAAAACGCTCATCATCCAGGAAGAAATCGGAGGTCAATACGCCTTGTCGATAGCATTCCTCGAACAGATAGCTCGCCGCTTCCGAGGCGTACCCGAGGGGGTCTTGCGGATGGGACTTCTGCCACGCCGCGAACTGGGCACGAGCCTCCCGAGGCTTCAGTCCGTAGAGAAGGTGAAAACCGGCGTCGAGCTCTGGAATATTCAAACTCTGCGTCGGATCCTGGCCGGCGTCTGACCGCGCCACTGGAATATCTATCACCACGGCCGGGAGCGTCGTGCATAGGACAACTCCAATCACCGAGCCTATCAGCAAGAATCGTTTGTTCCTGCTCGCAGAAACTTCTCGTCCGTTCCAAGCAAACAACAAAAGAATCCTCTCAAGCCTTAGATGACTCTACCTGCAAGAATGGAGGACCCTTGGTACGCAAAATCGACAATCTGGAAAACTGGGCTACAGGGTCTCCGAACTTTGCGACATCAGGGACAGTTGTCTGTTGGCGGATGAGAGGGACCGAAGCTTAGGCGAAAGCCGCCCGGCTTTGTTGCTGCGATGCCCAGAGTCTATAGCACGGCCTATATGCCGCTAGGGCGCAGCGTTATTGGGCAGAAAGTGAAGGCAGGCCAGATTCCTTCTAGGTGCCACACGGTGTTACCCCGATTGCCGCCGACCACGAACTTCTCTCCTGCCGAGCAATTGCAATTGATCAGCGAGAACTTCGACTCCAACGTCAGAATCCTTAAAGCTCTTCAGTTTCCAAAAATCCAGAACCTGAGCAACTGTCGCGCTTAGCGATATACCACTGCGAACAAGCGTCCATAGCTCTACGTTGCGTCGACGGCTTTGACCTTAATGCCTGACGCGGCCATACGCTGGTGCTCGACGTGTACCCGTCGCCTGAAGTTCACTCGATGCCGCTACATATTCGCAAACCGCCTCAAACAGATTGCCTATTTGGATCAGCTGTTGCGGTAGGAACGACCATCGCTGATCGCCCCCAGTCGGGTAGGACAGTGGCGCGTATCGGGCTTCGAATGATGCCGACGTTTCCACTGTCCCCCCTATCATTCCGTACGGCGGGTTTTCCCCAGTACGGCTGGAAGGCTGGCATTTCAGACAGTGCCTTCCCAGAGCATCCATCGCTTAAGCCGGCTCCCGG
>Ga0157378_10000179_pt1 | contig 60467 bp, 51 predicted proteins | sample M65metaG_FD_115309 | JGI IMG/M metagenome (GOLD analysis project Ga0157378, IMG submission 115309) | Miscanthus rhizosphere microbial communities from Kellogg Biological Station, Michigan, USA - M6-5 metaG | ecosystem: Host-associated > Plants > Roots > Rhizosphere > Soil | place: USA: Michigan... | reverse complement strand
TTACACGCGGGCTCCTGCCCGCGTGCCCTGCGGGCCATTCGCTGCGCGAATGTTCGCTTCGGCATCCTGCCTGCGCAGTCCCGCCTGCGCGGGAATGACGAGCGGGAGGGGCAAGAACTGGATTACACGCGCGCTCCTGCCCGCGTGCCCTGCGGGCCATTCGCCGCGCGAATGTTCGCTTCGGCATCCTGCCTGCGCAGTCCCGCCTACGCGGGAATGACGAGCGGGAGGGGCAAGAACTGGATTACACGCGGGCTCCTGCCCGCGTGCCCTGCGGGCCATTCGCTGCGCGAATGTTCGCTTCGGCATCCTGCCTGCGCAGTCCCGCCTGCGCGGCAATGACGAGCAAAGAAAGAATGAGCTGGGACTCAAGCGGACAGCCGCTAAGGCGAGACGACGGCGTGCAGCAAGCGGAAACCCGATGCGCCACAAGGCGCCAGCCCCGCGGAAATGGGACAATCCGCTTCCAGCGACACGAAAGTGAGATCAAACAGCGATGCGCCACCTGAGCGCCAGGGAACTGCTCGGTCCGGAAGGGCCGTTCGCCGCGGAAGTGCCGAACTTCGTGCCGCGCGACTGCCAGCAGGCCATGGCCGAAGCGGTCGAAGAAGCGATTGCCGAGCGCCAGATTCTGATTGCCGAGGCCGGTACCGGTACTGGCAAGACGTTCGCGTACCTGGTGCCGGCGCTGCAGTCGGGCAAGCGCGTGATCGTGTCGACCGGCACGAAGACGCTGCAGGATCAGTTGTTCCATCGCGATCTGCCGCGCGTGCGCGCGGTGCTTGGCGCGCGCCTGAAGACCAGCCTGCTCAAGGGCCGCGCCAATTACGTGTGCCGTTATCGCCTGGAGCAGACGCGCAAGGACGGGCGCTTCGCTTCGCTCGAACAGGTCACGCACCTGCACGCGATCGCGGCGTGGGCAGAGCGCAGCGGCAGCGGCGATCGCGGCGAGTTTGCCGAGGTCCCGGAGGATTCGCCGCTGTGGCCGCGCGTGACGTCGACCGCCGAGAACTGTCTCGGCGCGGAATGTCCGATGTTCGCCGACTGCTTCGTGGTCAAGGCGCGGCGCGCGGCGCAGGAAGCCGACCTGGTCGTGGTCAATCATCATCTGCTGTTCGCGGATCTGGCGATCAAGCAGGAAGGCTTCGGCGAGATCCTGCCAGGTGCGCACGCGTTCATTCTGGACGAGGCGCACCAGATTCCGGAGCTGGCCGGTGTATTCTTTTCCACAAGTATAAGTTCGCGCCAGATCGACGAACTGGCCAAGGATGCGCTGGCCGAATGCGGTGCCGCGAGCGGTGCGCTGGCGACGCTGCGCGAGCCGATCGAGGCAATCGCGCCGTTGCTGCGGCACGCGCGCCTGGCGCTGGACCGGTTGCCGCCGAAAGGTGCATTCGTACAGATCGAGCACGACGCGAACGCGATGCAGGAGCTGCGCGCGTTGGAAGAGGCGCTGCGCAAGCTGGCCGATGCATTGGCGCCGCAGGCCGAACGGTCACGCGGCCTGATGAGCATGCACGAGCGCGCCGAGGCACTGTGCCAGCGCCTGCACGACGTGCTCGACGGCGGCGCGCGCGAATGGGTGCACTGGTACGAGGTGTTCGCGCAGGCTTTCAGCCTGCACGCCACGCCGCTGGACCTCGCACCGCCGTTGCGCACGTTGCGCGAGCAATCGCAGGCGGCGTGGATTTTCACCTCGGCGACGCTGTCGGTCGCGGGGCAATTCGATCATTTCTCGCGCCAGCTCGGTCTCGACGATCCGGTGCGCAGTAGCCTGCCGAGTCCGTTCGACTACGCGCGCCAGGCGCTCGCCTACCTGCCGAAGGGCCTGCCCGATCCGAGCGCGCCGGATTTCACCGAGCGCGTGGTGGCAGCGGCGCGCCCGGTGCTGGATGCCGCGCGCGGGCGCACGTTCCTGCTGTTCACCTCGCACCGCGCGCTGCGGCGCGCGGCGGAGCTGCTGGTGGACCTGCCGTATCCGTTGTTCGTGCAGGGCACCGCGCCGCGCAGCCAGCTGCTCGCCGAGTTCCGCGAATCCGGCAACGGTGTGCTGCTCGGTGCCGCCAGTTTCTGGGAAGGTGTGGATGTCGCCGGTGAAGCGCTCAGCTGCGTGATCATCGACAAGCTGCCGTTTGCCGCGCCGGACGACCCGGTGCTCGAAGCTCGCCTGTCCGCGCTGCGCGACGCCGGCGGCAATCCGTTTTTCGAGTGGCAGGTGCCGGCCGCGGCGATCGCGCTCAAGCAAGGCGCCGGACGGCTGATCCGCGACGTCAGCGATCGCGGCGTACTGATGCTGTGCGATCCGCGCCTGACCACGCGCGCCTACGGCAAGCTGTTCCTGAAAAGCCTGCCGCCGTTGCCGATCACGCGCGAGTTGTCCGACGTGCAGAAGTTCTTCGCGTTGGAGGCGGGCATGGTGCACGCGGATGTCTAGCGGCGCATCGAATTGCGAGTAGGGGCAAGCATGGGTGCAATCCTCACCATCAACGGTGTCCCCGCACAAGCCGACGACCTGCGTCTGCTGGTCGCGAACAACTACGGTCACTTCACGGCGTTGCGGGTTGAGGACGGCAAGGCGCGGGGCTTGAGCCTGCACCTGGATCGACTGCACGGCGCGACGCGCGAACTGTTCGGCAGCGAGCTGGATCGCGAACGAGTGCGCGCGTGGCTGCGCCAGGCGATCGGCGACGAGCGGCGCGAATTGTCGGTGCGGATCAACGTGTTCTCGCGGCGCTTCGACCGCGCACATCCGGGCGCAGCCGTGGCGCCGGACGTGCTGATCTCCGTGGCGCCCGCACCGGCGCCGATGCACAGGGCGCCGCTGCGTCTGAAGTCGTTCGTATACGGCCGCGAACTGCCGCAGGTCAAGCATGTCGGAACATTTCCACTTTTCCACTTTCGCGCCCTCGCGCAGCGCGCCGGATTCGACGACGCGTTGTTCGTCGATGCGGCAGGGACGATCGCGGAAGCCTCGATCTGGAACATCGGCTTGTTCGACGGCGCGCGCATCGTCTGGCCACAGGCGCCACAACTTGACGGCATCGGCATGCAGCTGCTCAAGCTCGGCTTGAAACGCCACAACATTGCCAGCGTCTCGCGCATGGTGCGCCTGCCGCAACTTGACGAGTTCCATGCCGCGTTCCTGACCAATTCCAGCATGAGTTACTGCCCGATTGCGGCGATCGACGGGTTTCGCTTCACCGACGTGCCGTCGCTGGCGGAACTGCTGCGCCGTTGCCACGAGAGCAACCCGCTGCAGCCGATTTGACGCAGCGTTAACGCATTCTCCCGGCGCCCGCCCCGCTTCGCCCGCGTTTCGCCCCAATCCCCGCTAGCTGGCGCCATGCGCGCGGCGCTCAATCTGCAGCGACACCCCTGCGGAAAGCACGCCATGACCACGCTGCAGTCCACGTTCCACTCGATCACGTTCAAGGTGCTCGGCATCGGCTTCCTCGCGCTGCTGATGCTGATTCCGCTGGCGCAGGTGCAAAGCCTGATCGGCGAACGCAATGGTCTGCGCGAAAGCGCGGTATGGCAGATCGCGTCGAGCTGGGGCGGCAAGCAGCAGCTTGGCGGTCCGGTGCTGGCGCTGCCGAAACGCGTGCGTGTGCAGACCAGCACCGGCTGGCTGACCCAGGACAGCACCGAGATCGTGCTCGCCGACCGTCTTGATATCCGCGGCACGCTGGCGCCGGAGACGCGCAGCTACGGCATCTACGACGCGCCGGTGTACACCGCGACCCTGAAGCTGAGCGGCAGTTTCCTCGCCAGCGACTTGAAAGCGCTCGCCGCGGCGGAGACGACGTATTTCTGGGAGCGCGCCGAGCTGCGCCTGCCGGTGAGCGACGTGCGCGGCATCCGCCGCATCTCGGCGTTGCGCGTCGGCGCCAACAGCTACCACTTCGCGCCGGGCGAAGGCGGCGTCGGCAACACCAGCGCGATCGCGGTGGCGCTGGATCCGTCCAAACTCGACGGCGAGCAGATTCCGTTCGACATCGACCTGACGCTGGCCGGCACGCAAAGTCTGGAGTTGATCCCGCTCGCGCGGCGCGTGGACGCGAGCCTGGGTGCGCCGTGGCCCGATCCGAGTTTCTTCGGCGCGTTCCTGCCGGCGGAGCGCCGCGTCGACGCGAAAAGCTTCCAGGCGCAGTGGCAGGTGCTGGATCTGAATCGCAGCTTCGGCCAGCACTGGCAGCAGGACGCGCAGCACAACAACGACATCGCCAGCGCCGCATTCGGCGTGGCGTTGTACCGGCCGGTCAGCATCTACCAGCAGAACGAGCGCGCCGGCAAGTACGGCGTGCTGTTCATCGCGCTCACGTTCGTCGCGTTCTTCCTGTTCGAGGTGTTGAAGAAGCTGCGCGTGCATCCGGTGCAGTACCTGCTGATCGGCGTGGCGCTGTCGACGTTTTACCTGGTGCTGCTCGCGCTGTCGGAGCAGATTGGTTTCGCGCTCGCCTATCTCGCCGCCGCAGTCGCAGTGATCGCGCTCGTGGCGGGCTACGCCGCCGCGGTGTTGCACGCGCGCCGCGCCGGTGTCGTGCTCGGCGCCATGCTCAGCCTGGTGTACGCACTGTTGTATGGCTTGATCGTGAGCGAACAGTACTCGCTGCTGATGGGCGCGCTCGCCTTGCTCGCGATCGTCGCGGCGCTGATGTACCTGACGCGCCGGATCGACTGGTATACCGCGATGCCCGCGGCGGCATCGCGCTGACGAACGTCTGCACCGCATCGGCTAGAATGGGAACGATCATGAACCTGCTGGCAATCGACACTTCCACCGAATCGTGCTCGGCGGCGCTGCTGTGCGGCGAACGCTTGAGCGAGCGCAGCGAACTCGCGCCGCGCCGACACGCCGAACTGATCCTGCCGATGATCGACAGCCTGCTCGCCGAAGCCGGCCTGTCGCGGCGCCGTCTCGACGGCATCGCGGTCGGCCGTGGGCCGGGCGCGTTCACCGGCGTGCGGCTCGGCATCTCGGTGGCGCAGGGACTCGCGCTCGGCCTGGACATTCCGGTCGTGCCGGTATCGTCGCTGGCGGCGCTCGCGCAGGCGGCGCCGGCCGACACGGATGGCGCGATCCTCGCCGTGATCGACGCGCGCATGGGCGAGATCTACGCCGGCGCGTTCCGCCGCGACGGCGACGGCGAGCTCGTGCCGATCATGGACGAGATGGTCGGCCGCGCGACGGAGTTTATTTTTCCACAAAGCAAGAACTGGACGGTGCTCGGTAGCGGCTGGGCGGCGTATGCCGAAGCGCTTGCCTCGCGCTTGCCGGCGCCGCCGCGCTTCGCCGACGGCGCACGCTATCCGCAGGCGCGCGCGGTGGCGCGTCTGGCGCAGCCGCAGTTCGCCGCCGGCCGCGGCGTCAGTCCCGAATACGCGCTGCCGGTGTATCTGCGCGACAAGGTGGCGTTGACGCTCGAGGAGCAGCGCGCGCGCTAGCCGATGCGGCATTCACTGTTGCGATTTCCGTTCGCAACCGGCGTGCAAGTCGATCGATGAGAGCAGCAACCCCAGGCGTCGGCTGTCCGGGCCAGCGTTGGCTTGCAGCGGCGAGGCGATTGGCTCGACCTGAAGGTGCAGCAACGGGTTGCCCTTGCGCGCAAGCTGCGGCGGAATGCAGAACGCCAGCGCTTCGGCGGAATTGCCCTGGTCGCGCAGCCATTTTCCGAGCAGGTTGCCGTCGACGTCCGCGCTTATCACGACGCGCTTGTGATGCCGCGCGACGAATGCGATCGCGTTGAGTGTGACGGCGACACCCGTGTCGGCCGGTCGCAGCCCGAGCGCGATCCAGGAATCCCGCATCGACGACCACGTTCCGTGCGGGCTTGCTTCGTACCATCCGTTGCCGAGCAGCATCGCGTCCGCGCTGCCCGCAACCAGTTTCAGCGTGGCGGGAGCCTCGATCGTGCGCCGCGCGGCGCGTTCGAGTGCCGCGTGGTTCTGGCGCATCGCGATGAAGTCGTGACTTTCGGCGCGAAAGAAAACAAACGCAAGCACGTACATGCCGCCCAGCAGCACGAGCGCGGCAAACAGCACCGGGTTGCGCCAGGCCGAGTTCATATCCCTGACGCATCTCCCAGCGTCCATGCCCACATCATGCAGCCGTTGACGATCGCCAGCGCGGAAAAGACCGTCGCGAACACGAACGGCCGCGCCTCGAGTCGACGCGCCACTTCCACCCAGATCGGAAAAAGCACGAGCCAGTAGCGAAAGATCGAACCGATCGTGGAGGTGCTCCACATCAGCAACACGAAGGCCAGACACAGCGCAAATTCGGCGTACCGGCGTCGCTGAATCAGCAGCAACGCACAGGCCAGCACCGCGAAGCTGCAAAGCGTCGCGATCAGCGGAATTCCTGGCAGTTTCAGCAACACACGCAGTCCGCTCCACGGCGCCATGAAATAGTAGCCCCAGCCGTGCAATTCGGTGTGCGCATGCGCGAACGCATCGTCGACCGCGAAAAGGCAGTAGCCCCAGAACAGGAACATCCCGAGCGGCGCGAACACGAGCGGCACGAAACGATCGGGTTGCCGCCAGGGCAGCAGCATGTTGCGCAGGCCGAGCGAGCGCAGAGAACACACGAGCGCGAATACGATGAACAGAACGCCCGTGGGACGCGTGGCCGACAGCAGCGCCGCCGCGAGCGCGGCAAGCAAGAACTGTTCGCGCAGGAAATGAAAGACCGCCGCGGCCAGCAACAACAGGAACAGGCTCTCGGAGTAGGGCGCCGAAAACACGATGCTCTGCGGAAAGATGCATAGCAACGCGACGCCGGAAAGTGCCGCGAACCGACTCGCCCCGATCAGCAATGCGTAGCGATACACATAGATCAGGGCGGCGAGCACGCAGCCGTTGGCCGCGATCACCGCGGCGAGAAGCAGGTTGCCTGCAAACAGCGGCGACACGCTTCGCACCAGCAGCGGGAACAGCGGAAAGAAACCAAAGCTCGTCGCACCGGGTTGATTGGATGCTTCCGCGACCGAGTAGCCATGCTCGGCAATGCCCAGGTACCAGCCGCAATCGAAACGACACAGCAACGCGAGCGGCTCGGTTGGCGTGCCGGCGTGTACTGCTGCCGCATAGCCGACCGCAAGCAGCAATGCGCGAGAGACCAATAACATCGCGAGGATGGCCGCGAAATCCCGCGCGGGCTCGCCGATTCGCTCTGGCCAGCGGGGGCGGGTGAGGGCGTTCGGACGTAAACCTGATGATACGTTCATCGCGGCAATGTCGGTGCAACGTGTTGGTGAACTAATGTGCTAGCGCGCCGCTGCAATCATCGGCAGTGGTAGCGCACTCGCGCTTTGTGGAGCATCAGATATGGCGGCTGCGCACGTAGCAGAACGCGCGCTCGTCGCCGCCGCTTGTTGCCGGATCGGAATCTTCGGTGTTGCCGAGCGTGATGAAATCCAGCACGTCCCAGCCGGTGCGGTGCAGCAGGCGGCGCAGGCCGGCCTCGGAGAACATCCAGAAGTTCGTCGCATCGTTGTTGGTTTCGTCAGCAGCGACGAGATAGCCGACCGGGATCGATGCCAGTTCGACGCGCTTGCGATTGACGGTGCGGCCCTCGGCGCCCTTGGCGACATTGAAGCGCGCGATACGTGTACTGACGAACGCGTGACGCGCGCGCTTGGCCAGGTTTTCCAGCGCGTAGAACGGGTTCTTCAGGTGATACAGGATGCCGAGGAAGAACGCGAGCTCGTAGCGTTGCGCGGGCAGATCGAACTGCGAGTCGAGATCGATTTCCTGGATTTGCACCTGTGAGTTCAATGTCTGCTTGAGCAGGCGCACGCCGCGGCAGCTGTTGAAGTTGGTCGGAGGATAGTCGGCGACGTGCACGCGGTAGCCGAGCGACTCGAGGAAGAACGCCAAGTCGCCATCGGCCGCACCGATGTCGACGATCAGGCCATCGCGCACCTGTTCGAGAAAGCCGCGATTCTCCGCGCTGAGCAGCCGCTTCAAAATGAAGAAATTGTCCAGCGTGCCATACGGGTACCAGCCGAAATCGGCCGGGGCTAGGCCGTCCTTCGTGCGTTGCAGTTGCGCACGAAACTCCTGAGACATTTGATCAAGCTGGGCTATGTCCACGCGTGGTCCTGTCTGTCGCGTCGGTGGCGATCGGCCCGGGCATTATCGCAGAGAACGCTGGCGCGGATCGCAGTCGCTAGCGCGCCTGGCTCAGGCGGCCGACTGGGTTCATCACGAATTCCGCGTGCGTCGGATCATCGTGCTCGATCGACACGACCCGCTCGCCGAGCGGGACCTGTCGATAGCTCGGGATGCGGAAGACGAGCCGGCGCAAAATGATGTCTTCCGACGCACGCTCCGCCTTGATGTACACCGTCGTCGTGCGGTTCGCGAGCAGCGGCAGCAGGTCCTCGTACAGGTTGTGCTGGATGTCGCCGATGCGGCGCATCTCGGCGGCGACCCATTGGCCATGCACCAGCGCGAGTAGGGTCAGGCCGGCGAGAGTGAGGCGCGCGAGCGTCGGCATGCGCTGCCATGTGATCGCGAAGAAGCCGCACAGGAAAGCCGCGGCAAGATAGGCGTAGTGGGTTGCGCTGAACGTGAGGATCAACACCGGTCCGAGCGCGAGCACCCATCCGGCGCAAAATGCAGCGAGCGCTCGCCAGCCGGCGCTCGCCGCCACGGTCACCGTGGCGAGCCAGCACATCACCGCGAAGCGGCGGTGTGCGTCCCAGAACGCACCGGTCGCGTCGAAGCGGTCGAATTCGAATGGATACATCGCGTATTCGACCAGGCGCGCGGGAATGTGCCCGGTGCTCCACGCATACACGCTGCCGTCGCGCGGGCCGTACAGGATCGTGTCCAGACGCAGCACAAGATACAGCGCCACGACCAGCGCCGAGCCGGCGATCGCAGCGGCAAGTACACGATCGCGGCGCCGCAGTGCCGCCAGCACCAGCAAAGCCGGCAGCAGCACGGCCGACTCCTTGCTTGCCAACGCCAGCGCCGTGAGCACACTGGCGGCAAGCGCGCTGCGCACTGTCGCGACGCGCGTCGCACTGTCGGCGCGCAACGTCAGCAGCAGAGCGCCGAGTCCGAAGCCGAGGCAGAGCGAATCGGCATAGGTGCCGATCCAGGCGTGTGCGTAGCTGGTCTCGGGCAGCAGCAGGAAGGCTAACGCGGCGATTGAGGCACGCGCCGTCGGGACGCCTAGCTCACACAATGTCGCGCGCAGCAGGAGCGCGACGGCAGCACCGGCGAGCACGCGCAGCAGGTGCATCGTCACGGGGCTGTAGCCGAACAGCTTCGACAGCAGCAGCCACAGGTTGAACGTCAGCGGCCGGTACTGGAACGGTTCGAAGTCGAACCACCCGTTCCAGGGAATTTCCGGCCATGGCACGTCGGCGTAGGCGAGCCACTGCAGTTCGTCGTGGCTGAAGTAGCCGTGATTCAATACCAACGGAAGCTGTACGAGCAGCGCCGCCAGCATGAACTGCCAGGACGCCCGCCTGAGCAACCCCGGTGTTGCGCGTACGGGATCATTCGGCGCGGCAGCATTTGGCGCACGCAGCGGCGGCACCGGTGCATTCGTGCTGGATTCGTCGGGATGCATCGCAAGGCGGCTGCAAGACGGACTGCTATCATACTAGTTCATCCCCGCATCCCAAGGCGCATGATCTTCAACGCCAACGCAAAGCCAGCGCGCGAAGGCCTTCGCTGCGCGTTGCTATTTTCAGGCACCGCGATCGAGTACGTCCTCGACGGCGGCGCGCGCGATCGCCTGCCTCAAGGCCCAAGAAAGGCACGCGTGCGATGAGCGCTGTTGTCGTCGGCAGCGGCCTGATCGCGCGCGCGTTCGCGCCGTATCGCGCGGCGCTTGGCGACGCTTGCGTGTACGCGGCCGGCGTGTCGAATTCGGCCTGCACCGACGCGCGCGAGTTCGAACGCGAGCGCGAGCGCATGCTGGCGGCGCTGGACGAAACGAAACCGGCGACGCTGTTCGTCTACTTCAGCACCTGCAGCATCGCCGATCCCGCCGCGCAGGGGTCTGGCTACGTGCGGCACAAGCTCGCGATGGAGCGCCTGGTCGCGCGGCGCGCGCGTCAAGTCGTGTTTCGCTTGCCGCAGCTGGCCGGCCACACGCCGAACCCGCACACGTTGCTCAACTACCTGCATGCACGCATCGTGCGTTCGGAGCGCTTCACGGTGTGGCGCGATGCGCAGCGCAACATCATCGACGTCGACGATGTGGCGCGTATTGCCGCCGATCTGATCGCCAACGAAGACGTCGCGGGCGAGACGATCAACATCGCCTGCACGCGCAACTGCACCATCTTCGAGATCGTGCAGTGCCTGCAGGACGTGCTCGGCCACCGCGCCCTTTTCGATATAATCGAAAGCGGCGCGGGTTACCCGATCGTCACGGAGCGCATCCGCGCCGCGCTGGAGCGCTGCGCCATCACGTTCCCGGCGGACTACCTGCAGCGAACCCTCAGCAAGTACTACGGCCAGCATGACCTACGCGCGTCCTGAGGTTTCGATCGTCATCCCGGTGTATCGCAGCGAAGCGATCCTGCCGCAGCTGGTGGCGCAGGTCGGCGAGGCGATGCGCGCGGCCGGCACGCGCTTCGAGCTGATCCTGGTCAACGATGCCAGTCCGGACGGCAGCTGGCCCGTGATCCGCGCGCTCGCCGCGCAGCACGCATTCGTGCGCGGCGTCTGCCTGTCGCGCAATTTCGGCCAACACAACGCGACCATGGCCGGCCTGAATCAGGCCGACGGCGACATCGTCGTGATCATGGACGACGATCTGCAGCATCCGCCGCAGGCGATCATGACGCTGGTCGAGGCGATACGCGGCGGTCACGACGTGTGCTACACGACGTATCTCGACCGCCAGCATTCGGTCTGGAAGAAACTCGGCAGCTGGTTCAACGACCGCGTCGCCGGCCTGTTGCTGGCCAAGCCGCGCGGCTTGTATCTGTCCTCGTTCAAGGCACTGCATCGGCGCGTCGTGCGCGAAGTGATCCGCTACGACGGTCCGTACGCGTACCTCGACGGCTTGATCCTCGACCTCACGCGGCACATCACCAGCGTGCCGATCCAGCACCAGAAGCGCCTGCAGGGCGAAGGCAACTACAACCTGCGGCGCTCGATCTCGCTGTGGCTGAAGATGGCGACCAGCTTTTCGATCATCCCGCTGCGCCTGGCGTCATGGTCCGGCATGCTGCTCTCGGCGCTGAGCCTCGTCGGCATGATCGTGGTGGTGGTGACCAAGCTGCTGCATCCCGAGACGCCGGCCGGCTGGGCCTCGCTGCTGGTCGCGGTGCTGTTCATGGGCGGGCTGCAGCTGTTGTTTCTCGGCGTGATCGGCGAGTATCTCGGCCGCGGCTATCTCAAGCTCAATCGCAAGCCGCAGTTCGCGGTGCGCGAACGCGTCGGCGGCGCGGACGCGCGCGAGTCCGCCGATGTCGAATGAATTCGACAAGTTCGCCGCGGCGTACGACCGCACGCTGCGCGAGTCGCTGCCGGCGGGCATGGAGGAAGACCAGTATTTCGCGCGCTACAAGGTCGACTATCTGCGCGCCGCGTCACGCACACGCGCGGTCGGCAGCATTCTCGATTTCGGCTGCGGCGCCGGACGCAGCCTGCAATACCTGGCCGAGGCGTTCCCGCGCGCCGCGCTGCACGGTTTCGATCCGTCGCCGGAATCGCTGGCGATTGCCGCGCAGCGCGTGCCAGCGGCACGCCTGAGCGCACAATGGGACGAGTTGGCTGCGCAGCGCTTCGACGTGGTGTTCGCAGCGAACGTGTTCCATCATGTCGCGCGCGATGAACTTTCCGGCTGGTTGCGCAAATGCCGCGACGTGCTGGCGCCAGATGGCCGCCTGTTCGTGTTCGAGCACAATCCGCACAACCCGGTCACGCGCTGGGTGTTCGAGCGCTGTCCGTTCGATGTCGATGCGCAGATGATCCCGCGCCGCGAACTGCTCACGCTGGCCGATGCCGCCGGCCTGCGTGCGGCGACGACGCGCTACACGCTGTTTTTCCCGAAGCCGCTGAAATGGCTGCGCCCGCTCGAGCGCGGGCTCGGCTGGCTGCCGCTGGGCGCTCAGTATTGCGTCGAGTTCGCCGCGCGATGAAGCTGGCGCCGCTGGCGGCGAAGTATTCGGTTTCCGGCGCGATCAACACCGCGGTCGGCTATGCGGTGATCTTCACGTGCATGGCGTTCGGCGTGGGCGCGACGCTGAGCAACGCGATCGGCTACGGCGTCGGCTTCGTGCTGTCGTTCGTGCAGAGCCGCTACTGGGTGTTTCGTTCCAGCGGCAGCGTCGCCGGCGACGCCGTGCGGTTCGTGCCCGCATTTCTCACCGCCTACGCCGTCAATCTGGTGGTGCTGCAACTGGCGTTGGCGACGGGCGTCAACGCCTACATGGCGCAGGTCGCCGCCGGCTGCGCATTCGTCGGCTCAGGCTTCGCGCTCAACCACTGGTTCGTGTTTCGGCAGCGGCGCGACTAGACCCTGCGAGCGGCTTTCGTCACGGCGGCGGCGCGCCGATCGGCGTCTGCACCAGCACCGTGTGCGTGTCGGTGCGCAGCACGGCGATGCGATAGCGCTGTTCCGGATGATAGTCGCGGATGTAGCCGTCGAAGCCGCGCTTGCGCGGCACGCGCAAGCTCAGGGGTTTGGCGTCGCCGGCCACGAAGCTGAATTCCGCCAGGCCACAGACGCGCCACGCTTCGTCGATCACGACCAGTTGCGCGTCGCGCACCAGCGCCATACCTTGCTTGATTTCGCCTTCGACATGCGCCGCCGGCAATTGCGTCAGCGCATCTCGCAGCGTGCCGGTCACGCGTGCGTTCACCTCGATCTCAGCTGGCGCCGACGCGTCGGCGAGCGAGGTTCCGAGCAATTGCCAGCCCGGGTCGGCGAACATGGCCAAGTGTTTTTCGCGGAACAACCCGAGCGATGCTTGCACATCCTCGCGGCGCGCGTCGGCACCGTCCGGAAACACGGCGGCATCGAACACGTCGCTGCGCGCCGCCGCGGCCGAGCGCTGTGCGATCTGGTGCATCGACGCGGCCCAGCCGGCCCAGCCGCGATGCGTGGGCAGCAGCAGCACCGGCAGCAGCAGCAACGTCAGCAGTGCCGCGTTCGTCAGCGCCGGACGATTGCGACGGCTGACGCTGTCGAGCAGCAGCAACGTCAGGCCCGTCCAGAACAGGCACGGCCAACCCAGGTAGCGATCGGCGAACACTTGGTTCGGATTGGCGTCCAGGTAGTCGAGGCGGCCGACACCGATGACCAGCGCCGTCATCGCGCCGAACAGGCACAAGCCGGTGGCGACCGCGGTGTAGCGGCTGAACGGTATGCGCCGCATCAGCCGCGTCGCCGTCTGCACCACGAACACGCCCACGCCGAGCAGGCCGAACAACGTCGAGATCGACTGCCATGGCAGTCCGACGCCAGCCGCCAGCGCGTTGGCGGTGCCGGCAAGCAGCGACGCCAGTCCGGAGTGGCGATGCAGGTTCTGCGTCAGCCACGGCTGCAGCGGTGGATCGGCCAGGCCGAGCCACGCATTCGCCCATGGCGACGACAACCACTGTGCCGCAGTGGCGAGCGAATCGAGCGGCCGGATCGCGAGCGAGCCCTGCACGCCGCGGTGGCCGGGCAGCAGGAACACGTACAGCAGCAGGCACAGCGCGAATGTCGCGAGCGGCAGCAGCAGTTTTGGCCAGCGCAGGCGCAGCAACGCGCCGAGCACGAGCACCGTCGGGAACGCACCGACGCCCGCGCCGAACGTGAACATCGCCACCGCGCTGGCCGCCGATGCCGCGCCGATCGCGCGCCACGAATCGTTGCGCGCCGCGATCCAGGTGCAGACGATCGCGAGCGTCACCGCCAGCATCACCAGGTACACCTGCAGCTGGCCGACGCCCTGCAGCAGCATGCGCGCGTTGGCCAGCCAGAGCAGGCCGAGCACCGCGAGCATCACGCCGGTGGCGCGCGCGGCGCGCGGCATGTCGTGGCGCCACGCGACGAGCGCCAGCACGAGCGCCGTGCCGAACACGCACGCCGATCCGATGCCGAGCTGTAGCAGCTGATCGGCATGCAGCAGCGCGATCTCGATGTTCGCGATCAACGCCGGGAACACCGGGTGATGCCCGTTCTCGACCATCAGCACCGAGTCGAGGAACGGCTGCGTCAGGTACAGCGCGTATTCGTGGTACTGGTCGAACGTCGGCTGCAGCAGCGCGTAGTTGAGCAGCGTGCTGGCCGCGGTCAGCGCGAAGTACAGCGCGAAGCCGAGGCATGCCGCCGGCAGCAGCCAGTCACCGAGGATGTTGCGCGTACGCGGCGCAGTGCCGCTGGCGCTGTTGGTGTGCGCCGCCAGCATCAGCTGCTGCGGCTCAGCCGACGCAGGAACTGCATCGCGAAGTAACTCAGCCGGCCGATCGCGCCCCGATTCAGCGCCGCTTCGGCTCTTTCCAGCCTGTCGCTCAAGCCGGCGAGGTCGCGGTACAGGCGCTGGTTGTGCTGGTCGCGGCGCGCCAGCAGCGTCTTGAGTTCCTGCACGCCGGCTTCGTCCAGCGTCGCGCCGGCATGGAAGCGCCGCGGCAACGGCCGGTCGACGTAGATCGTGGAATGCGTGCCGGCCAGTTCCTCGGCGGGACGCTGCTTTGTATAAAAGTACAACGCGACCGACTTGCGCGACAGCGCCTGCTTGTGCGGCGGCGGCGCGATGCGCGAAAAGCCGTGCCAGCTGCATTCGGTGGTCTCGAAGATCACGGCGCGGTTGTACAGCGGCGTGACGAGCTTAATGCGATCGTCTTCGGCGCGCGGATCCGAGTGCAGCTCGAGCGAGCCGCCCCATGCGTCGTCCCATTCGTAGTTGAAGTACACGATCAGGTTCAGGCGCCGGTGCCAGCGCTCGACCGGGTGCCGGTTGAAGTCGACGTGCGCGTCCAGATCCTGGCCGGCGCGGTTCTCGTGCGTGCCGCCGCCGAAATACCACGGATCGTACTTGAGATCGGGGATGCCGGTGATGCGTCCGATCAGCTCGAGGAAGCCGCGCGTCTGGATCAAGTCGTCCAGCGCTGCGTAAGCGGGGCCGAGTTCGCGGATGCGCTCGACGGTGGCCTTGGAACCGAGCTCGCCGGCTTCGTTGCGCGCATTGCCGCGCTCGAACGCTGGAAACTGCTGCAGCAGCTGGGCGCAGAAATCCGCATCGAGAAAGCCGTCGATCACGACATGGCGAAACGGATCGCGCTCGCGGAAGGACGCGGCCAGACGCTCGGCGTCGGCTTGCAGGCGGGGATTGAGCATCGTCGGCGCTGGCAAGAAACTCGGCACGCAATGATGCCACAGACGCCACCGGCGGGCTGCTGCGCCCTAGGCCGCGGAGCTGTCGCGCAGCTTTTCGAGCACCTTCTGAATGCCCTTGCGCGAAGTCGCGCGCAGCAGCGTGCTGCCGTGACGGCGCAGCGCGGCGACGTCGCAGTGCGAGATCGCCTGGCGCACCTCGAGCAGCGAACTCGGGTGCATGCTGAAGCCGGTCAGGCCGAGCGCGAGCAGCAGCGCGGTGTAACGCGTTTCACCGGCCATCTCGCCGCACAGCGTGACTTGCTTGCCGGCGCGCGTGCCGACCGCGATGATCTGCGCCAGCAGTTTGAGCACGGCCGGATGCAGCGGGTCGTACAGCGTGGCCAGTTCGTCGTTATTGCGGTCCACCGCCAGCGTGTACTGGGTCAGGTCGTTCGTGCCGATCGCGATGAAGTCGACGTCGCGCACGAAATGCGGCAGCGCGATCGCGGCGGCCGGCACTTCGATCATCGCACCGAGCTCGAAATGATCGGCGATTTCGTAGCCACGCGAACGCAGGTCGCGCGCGCATTGCTCGATCAGCGCGCGCACCGCGACGATCTCCTCGCCGTTCGTCACCATCGGCACCAGGATGCGCAACGAGCCGTAGCTCGACGCGCGCAGCATCGCGCGCAGCTGCGTGGCGAACAGCGCGGGTCGGCGCATCGCCAGGCGCACGCCGCGCACACCGAGCGCCGGATTCGGCTCCTGGCTCAGCGCCAATCCGGTCTGGTCGGCCTTGTCCGCGCCCAGGTCGAGCGTGCGGATCGTCACCGGCGCGCCGCCCATGGCCAGCACCAGATCGCTGTACGCGGCGAACTGCTCTTCCTCGTCCGGCAGTTCACGCCGCTGCAGGAACAGGAATTCGGTGCGATACAGGCCGATGCCGGTGGCGCCGCAGGCGCGCGCCTGGGCGACATCGGCGAGCAGTTCGGCGTTCGCGAACAGATCGATCGCGACGTTGTCGCGGCTGAGCGTGCGCGCGAGCTTCAGGCGCGACAGCGCCTCGCTGCTGCGCACTAGCTCGCGCTGGTAGTGGCGGTAGCGCGCCAGATCCTGCGCGGTCGGATGCACGACGATCTCGCCGGCGCCGCCGTCGATCAGCAGCAGGTCGTCGTCGGTGATGTGGCGCAGCGCCTCGTGCGCGCCGACCACCATCGGCAGGCGCATGCTGCGCGCCAGGATGCAGCTGTGCGACAGCGTGCTGCCGCCGGTGGTGACCGCGCCGAGCACGCCGTGCTCGGCCAGATGCGCCATCTCCGCCGGCGCGATCGCGTCGCTGACCAGGATCGTGCCGACGCGCGAGGCGATCTGCCGCTCGGCCGGCGTGGTGTCGCGCGCGAGCGCGGCTTGCACGCGGCCGATAACGTGGTCGATGTCTTCGCGCCGGCTGCGCAGGTACGGATCGTCGATCGCGTCGAACGCCGCGACCAGGCGGTCGCGCTGCAGCTTGAGCGCCGCACCCGCGCGGTAGCGGCCGGTGCGGATCAGGTCGTACAGCCCTTCCGTCAGCTCCGGGTCCTCGAGGATCAACCCGTGCGCGTCGATGAACTCGCCGACTTCGCGCGCCAGGGCGCCGTGCAGCTTGTCGCGCAACTGGCGCAGTTCCGCGCGCGCTTGCGCCAGCGCATCGCGCAGGCGCGCGATTTCCTGATCGACTTCGTCGAGCGGCAGCGGCCGCTCGTCGAGCATCAACTGGCTCGGCTGCACCAGCCGCGCGCGGCCGAGCGTCATGCCGCGTGCGGCGGGCGTGCCGGTGATGACGAAGCGGGTGCTCACGCGCCCTCGTCGAACTTGCGCTGGAACAAATCGAACATCGCGTCCAGCGCGGCGCCTTCATCCGGTCCGTCAGTGCGCAGCGTTATCGTGTTGCCGACGCCTGCGGCGAGCATCATCACGCCCATGATGCTCTTGGCGTTGACCTCGCGGCCGCGATGCACCAGCCAAGCGCTGGCCTTGAAGCCTTGCAGCAGCTGCACCAGTTTGGCCGATGCGCGCGCGTGCAGGCCGAGCTTGTTGCTGATCGTGACTTCGCGCTCAAGCATGATCGATCACCACGCCGGCGCGGCCGCCGGACGCTGCGGTCTGCACCAGTTCCGCCAGCGGCTGCTCCGGATAGTTGAGCACGCGCAGCAGCATCGGCAGGTTCAGGCCCGAGACGCGTCGCGCCTCGATGCCGAGGCCGGCAAGTTTCTCGCCGACGTTGCTCGGCGTGGCGCCGTACACGTCGGTGAGCACGAGCACGCCATCGCCCTCATCGAGCGCGCGCGCGCGTGCCGCGGCATCGCGCAGCGACGCGTCGACGTCGCTGCCCGGCGGAATCGCCAGCGCATCGACACGCAGCGGCACGCGGCCGAGCACGTGCTTCGCCGTCGCTATCAATGCGGCGCCCATGGTTTCGTGAGTGAGTAGCAGAATGCCGACGCTCATGCTTGGACGGGGAACAGGGAACGGGGAACTGGGTGGAACAAACGCGCGAACGGGGAACAGGCAACGGGAAACTGGAATGGCGCAGCGCGCAGCGGCAGGTCATGTGGGCAGGAGCGGGCCGAGACGTTTCGTCTCGTTCCCTGTGCTGCGTTCCCCGTTGCCCGCTTCACTCCAACTCCCGATGAAACGTCAGCACCTGATCGCGCGTGGCGCGGAAGTGTTCGGCCAGGCGCTCGCACAGGTACACGGAGCGGTGCCTGCCGCCGGTGCAGCCGACGCAGATCGTGACGTAGGAACGGTTCTCGGCTTCGAACAACGGCAGCCAGGTGTCGAGGAAATTGCGCAGCTGCGCCAGGTAGTCCAGCACCGACGGCTTGGCTTCGAGCCAGCTGCGCACCGGCGCGTCGCGGCCGGACAGCGGACGCAGTTGCGCATCCCAATGCGGGTTCGGCAGGCAGCGCGCGTCGAACACGAAGTCCGCATCGGCCGGCACGCCACGCTTGTACGCGAACGACTCGAACAGCAGCGACAGCGGGCCACCGGCCATGCCGAGCTCGGTCGCGATCAGGCGGCGCAGCTGGTGCACGTTGAGTTCGGCCGTGTCGATCACGCGATCGGCGATCGAGACCAGCGGCTTGAGCAGCTTGCGTTCCAGCGCGATGGCGTCGTTCAGCGACAGCCCGTCGCCGGTGAGCGGATGGCGCCGGCGCGTGTCGGAGTAGCGCTTGAACAGCACGTCGTCGCGCGCATCGAGAAAGATCAGCGTGTGCTCGATGCCGGTGCTCGCCAAACCTGCCAGCACCTGCGGCAGCTTGTTCAGATCCTCGGCGCGATTGCGTACGTCGATGCCGACGGCCAGGCGCTGATGCAGTCCCGTGCGCGTGACCTCGGCGACGAACGCCGGCAGCAGCGCGCTCGGCATGTTGTCGACGCAATAGAAATCCAGGTCTTCCAGCGCGCGCAGCGCGATCGTCTTGCCGGAGCCCGACATGCCGCTGACCACGATCAGACGCGTGGGCGCGGGGACGGTCTTGTCGGTTTGCTCGGCGCTGGTCATCGCTTCAATCCGGCGGGGTGCTCGAAGCCTTGCCGCAAACAGGGTTCATGCGCAGGCGCGAAGAACACGAAGGAAGAATAACAGCGGCGTCACGCGGCACGAAATCCCGCCATGCCGACCCGCGGCGGGATCGGCTGCCATCTTGCAGCGCTCGTGTTCGCGCCGTTCGCGCCTTCGCCTGAAGATATGCTACGAAAGCGGGAAACCTCACCACGGCGACTGCCTGCGCATCTGGTGCGCCTGGCGGTCGAGGAAGGTCTGCGCCGGATCGATGCCCTTGGTCTTGAGCACGTGGTTGCGCACCGCGGCCTCGACCAGCACCGCCAGGTTGCGGCCCGGCGCGACCGGGATCGTGGTCTGCGGAATCTTGGTGTCGAGCACGTCGCGGTAGCTGTTCGCGCCGTAGATGCGTTCCAGCCCGCCCTGTTCGATCGGCTGCTCGCGCGGCGTGGTCACCAGGTGCACGATCAAGCGCAGGTATTTGGACGGCTTTACGGCTGTATGGCCGAACATCTCGCGCACGTTGAGGATGCCCAGACCGCGCACCTCGAGCAGGTCCTGCAGCATCTCGGGGCAGGAGCCGTCGATCACGTCCGGCGCGATCTGGGTGAACTCGGGTGCGTCGTCGGCGACCAGGCGGTGGCCGCGCGTGATCAATTCCAGCGCCAGCTCGCTCTTGCCCGAACCCGATTCGCCGGTGATCAGCACGCCGATCGAATACACCTCCATCAGCACGCCGTGCAGCGTGACGCGCCGCGCCAGCATGCGCGCCAGGTGGTATTGCAGATAGGTCAGCAGCTCATGCCCGCGCTGGGTCGACAACCAGATCGGCGTGCCGGTTTCGTTCGCCGCCTCGCGCATGTCGGCCGGCACGGCCTGGTCCTTGGTGACGATCAGCGCGGTCGGCTGGAAGCCCATGATCTTCTCGATCATCTCCCAGCGCTGGCGCGAATCCAGCCCATCGAGCCAGGCCAGCTCCTCGGTGCCGATGATCTGGATCTTGTTCGGATAAATCGTGTTGAGGTAGCCCGCCAGCGAGGGGCGGCGCGACTGCTTTTCCGCCGGCACGATCGCGCGCGATTCGCCGCGCTGGCCGGCGACCCAGCGCAGTGCCAGGCGCGTGCTCACCTTGTCGAACAGCTCGCGGGCGGTCAGGCGTTCCATGCGCACAATGTCGCACGAGGGCAGGGCTTTTGGCCAGTTCCGGCGCGCGGACGGGATGCGGACGAGTGCCGGGGTTTCACACGCGGGCGCGAAGGACGAAGAAAAGCAATTGGGATCGTTCTGCTTCGCGTCCGTTCGCAGGCCTGCGCGTGGAGAATCGCTCTGCCGTGTATCATGCGCGGCCTCGTTCCGTGGAGCCGTGCCATGAAAACCCTTGCGATCATCGTGTGCGCCGCCGCGCTCGTGGCCTGCGGCAAGGAGCCTGCGCCCAGCGCGGGCACGACGACGTCGAGCGGCGCGGCAGCGGCGGGCACGCCGATCGCGGTGGTCAATGGCGACTTCGAACAGAGCGCCGCCGACGGCAGCATTCCGGGTTGGATGACGCTGCAGCACAACGGCGTGCTGGCGTACGAGATGAAGATCGAGCCGGATGCGGCATACCACGGCCACGGCGGCTTCCGCATGACGCGCACGCGCGAGCAGGTCTACGGCACGCTGGCGCAGAACGTCGACTTGCCGCAGCCGTCGAGCGGCGAAATCGAATTGTCGGCGATGCTCAAGTCGCGCGACACCGGCGCAAAAGGCTGGGCGCTGATGCTGATCGTCGGCGAAGACGTGGCTTACTCGCCGCCGCTCACCGGCACGCAGGATTGGCAGCGGCTGAGCGTGCGCGCAAAGCTCAAGCCCGACACGCGCAGCGTGCGTATCGGCGTGACGCTGATTGGCGCCGGCACCGGCTGGGCCGACGACATCCAGTTGCGCGCGATCGCGCCGTAGCGCGATCGCGGAAAATAGCGCTTAGATGTTGCGCACTTCGCGGGTTTCCTCGCGGTGGTGGCTGGTGAGCTTTTCCTTGTGCTTCTTGACCTGGCGGTCGAGTTTGTCGGCGAGCGCGTCGATCGCGGCATACATGTCCGCGGCCTGCGCATCGGCGTGGATGGTCTTGCCGGCCGCGCAACGCAGGGTCGCCTCGGCTTTGTGCAGCAGCTTTTCGACACTCAGGGTGACGCTGACGTCGTGCAGATGGTCGAAGTGACGGACGATACGGTCGAATTTCCCGGTGACGTAGTCCTTGAGGGCGGGAGTGACGGCAACCTGATGACCGTTGACTTGAATCTGCATGGCTTTTTCCTCGTGACGTAACCAAATTTTCGCATCCGCGCTACCACACACTGACTGCGGATGTGTCTCTTTTGACCCCCGGATTCGTCGTCTGGTTCCAGTTTCTCCTTTCAGCCGAGCCGGCTGCGGTCGTTCGATGAAGGGATGTTCAACGCTTCGCGATATTTGGCTACCGTACGCCGTGCAACTTCGATGCCGCGCCGGTTCAGCTCGGCAGCGAGCGCCTGGTCGGACAGCGGCTTGGCCGGCGTTTCGTCGCCGATGAGCTTGCGGATCATGGCCTGGATCGCGGTCGCCGATGCCGCGCCGCCGTCGACCGTGGACACGCCGGAGGAGAAGAAATACTTGAACTCGAACGTGCCGCGCGGCGTGTGCAGGTACTTGCGCGTGGTCACCCGCGACACGGTCGATTCGTGCATGCCGATCTCTTCGGCGATGTCGCGCAGTACCAGCGGGCGCATCGCCTCGGCACCGAAATCCAGGAATGCGCTTTGCGCGCGCACGATCGCGGTGGCGACCTTGAGCATCGTCTCGGCGCGTGTCTGCAGACTCTTGATCAGCCAGCGCGCTTCCTGCAACTGGCCGCGCAGGTAGCTGGCGTCGTCGCGCCGCGCGCGCGCGATCAGGCCCGAGTAGTGCGCGTTGATCGCGAGCTTGGGCTGGCAGTTCGGGCTGAGCGTGACGATCCAGCGGCCGCCGTGCTTGTGCGCGTAGGCATCGGGCGCGACGAATTCGGTCTTGGCCGGATTGACCTGCGCACCCGGCTTCGGATCGAGCGAGCGGATCAGGGCGATCGCCGCGTCGAGATCCTCGGCCGAAGTGTGCAGCAGCTTACACAGGCGCGCGCGTTCGTTGCGCGCGAGCGCCTCGAGGTGTTCGTTTGCCAGCGCGCGCGCGGTCGCCAGCCCGGGTGTTTCCGGATCGAACGCATCCAGCTGCACGCACAAGCATTCGCTCAGTGACCGGCTGGCTACGCCGATCGGGTCGAAGTGCTGGATGCGATGCCGCATCGCTTCGACTTCGTCGATGTTGACGTGATGCAGCTCGGTCAGGATGCCGCGGATCACTTCGCTCGACTCGTGCAGGTAGCCGTCGTCGTCGATCGCCTCGATGATGGTCGCGCCGATCGCGCGGTCGCGCGGCGACAGCGGCGTCAGGTTCAATTGCCACAACAGGTGATCGCGCAGGTCTTCCGGTTCCTGATCCTGCGATTCCATGCCCTCGGCGTCTTCCGGCGGCGGGCCGTTGCCGTACTCGAAACGGTCCAGCCCCATGTCCATCGGTTCTTCGTAGGCGAGTTCCTCGCGCACCTCGCTCGAGTGGTCCTCGCCGTTCGCGCTGTTTTCGCTGCTGTTCGCGTCGCTCGCCGCGGGCACCTCGGCGCTGCCGGCCTCGAACGTCTCCGACTCCTCCTGACCGTTCGTCTCGCTCAGTTCGAGCAGCGGGTTGGATTCCAGCGCCTCGCGCAGTTCCGCTTCCAGCTCGATGCTGGACAACTGCAGCAACCGGATCGCCTGCTGCAGCTGTGGCGTCAACGCCAGCTGCTGGCTCAGGCGCAGATGTAGGGCGGGCTTCACTTATACGCTTCCCATCGCAGTGACATCATGTCTCCGGACGTTCAGGATAGCCCCGTCGCGGGGCTGTCCGTCAATCGGTGAAAACGCGCTATACTGGGCAGAGTTTGCCGCCGTCCCGGCGACCGACTTCCCGCCCGTCGATACCACTTCACGCTCCGGTTTCTGCGCCGCCGCTACGCGCGCGTTGCGTTGCGCGACGAGCTGTTTCCGTGTTTCGAGTTTACGGTTCTGCGCGCTTCTGCCAAGCCCCCGCGATGGGCTCGATTCGGCAGGAGTTCAGGATGACCGCATCGAACGGCGCGAGTGCGGTTCGCCGCGTTGCGCGGACTGGCGAAATACGAGTGCGGAAACGTCGCTAAGCCCTTGGATGCCCGGCCTGTTCGCGGGATGACGACACAGGGACGCTGCCAGCACGCAACCGCTGGCGCCCGAGGCGCTACATGCGGAACTCTTTGCCCAGGTACACCTCGCGCACCTTGTCGTTCGCCAACACGTCGGCCGGTGCGCCTTTCGCCAGCACCGCGCCTTCGCTCATGATGTAGGCACGATCGCAGATGCCGAGCGTCTCGCGCACGTTGTGGTCGGTGATGAGAATGCCGATGCCGCGCGCCTTCAACTGACGCACGATGCGCTGGATCTCCACCACCGAGATCGGATCGATGCCGGCAAACGGTTCGTCCAGCAGCATGAAGCGCGGCTTGGCGGCGAGTGCGCGCGTGATCTCCACGCGCCGGCGTTCGCCGCCGGACAGGCTCACGCCCTTGCTGTCGGCGATGTGCGCGATCTGCAACTCGTCGAGCAGCGTTTCCAGCTCCGCGCGCCGCCCCTTGGCGTCCAGGTCGCTGCGCAGTTCGAGGATCGCGAGCACGTTTTCCGCGACTGTCAGGCGCCGGAACACCGATGGCTCCTGCGGCAGGTAGCCGACGCCGAGACGCGCGCGCGCGTGCATCGGCATCTGCGTGATGTCGTGCTTGTCCAGCGTGATGCGTCCAGCGTCCGCGCCGATCAGGCCGACCACCATGTAGAACGTGGTCGTCTTGCCGGCGCCGTTCGGGCCGAGCAGGCCGACCACTTCGCCTTGGGCGAGGCCGAAATCGAAATCGCGCACGACGGCGCGGCCCTTGAAACTCTTCTGCAATCCGGTTGCGGTCAGCATTGCGTCACTGCTTGTTTGCCTTGTCGTCCTTGCCCTTGTCCGCCTTTTTCGGCGCCTTCTTCACGCCGCCCGGAAAGCCGCAATTGTTCTCGCTCGCTGCCGCGGGCGCCGCGTTCTTCGGTTCGAAGCGCATCGAGACGCGGCTCTGCGGCGAGTTGTCGCCGCTCTGCATCTCGCCGGTCTTGGTGTTGTAGACCATGTGTTCGCCGTGGAATTCGCCCTTGCCCTTCTGGATCACGTTGACGTGGCCCTTGAGATCGGCGATGTCGGTATCGGTGTGGTAGTCGATCGTGTCGGCATCCGCGGTCATCAGGCTGCAGTCGTCGTCGTGCACCTGTTCCATGTGCGCCGGTTTGCCGGTCATCACCACGCGCTTGATCTTGCTGTTGCTCGCGCTGGCGCCGTCGGCGGGCTTGGCCGCCTTGGCGCCGTTGTCCTGGTAGATCGTGGCTTCGTCACTGTGCGTCTTGATCGACCCTTGCGTGATGCGCACGTCGCCCTTGAGGAACGTCGTGCTGACATCCGGGTTGGCGCTCTTGTTCTGGTCGGTGCGCATGTAGTTCGCGTTCACGTCCATCGGCTGGTCGTGATCGGTGCTGAGCGCGAACGCGTGCGGCGCGGCGAGCGTCACAGCGAGGCAGACGATGGCGGTATCGAGTCGCAGGCGCATGGGGTCCTCAGCGATGTTTGGGTTGCAGCGTGGAGTGGACGTCGGCGAACAGCTCCATCACCTTCAGGCCGAGGTCGGACTTCATGCCGGTACCTGACACGACGGAATCCGGATCGGTCATCGTTACGGGTGCCGCGGTTTCCATCTTCTTGTCCTTCGGCCAGGTGGTCAGGTCGGAGGTGACGATGTCGGCGCGCGTGACCTTGTCGGTCGGCTGGCGATGCATTTCGACATGGCCTTCCAGGCGCATCAGCGTGCCGTCCTTGTTGACCCAGGCCGCGTCGGACTTGCCCTTCCAGGAGTTGCCGCTGTTGTCGAGCATGACGTAGTCGGGCGTGTCGACGTAGACCGAGCCGTCCTCGCCCTTGTGCGCCAGGCGCGGACCGCTGACGCGGAACGACAGCGTGCCGTCGTCGTCCAACGCGTCGATGGTAAAATTGCGCAAAGTATAATCCGAGCGCGGCGGGCCCATGAACGCGTTCGACGCCTCGTGCGGGCGCAGCACCCACACCAGCACCTGCGCCGACATCGCCAGCACGGCCAGCAGGAAAATCGTCAGCAGCGTGCGGCGTTCCATCACAGGAACCGCTGCAGTTCGGAATCGGCCTTGCCCTGCGCCGCCAGCAGCAGGTCGCACACTTCGCGCACCGCGCCGTCGCCGCCGCGCAGCTGCGTGCGCCAGTGCGCGCGCTCGCGCAACCACGGATGCGCATTTGCCACAGCAACGGCGAGGCCGACGCGCTGCATCACCGCGAGGTCCGGCAGGTCATCGCCGCAGTAGCTGGTTTCCGCCGGGGCCAGCTTCAAGGCATGGATCAGCTGCTCGTAGCAGGCGAGCTTGTTGTCGTGACCCTGGTAGACATGCGCGATGCCGAGCTCGGCGGTGCGCTCGGTAACCATGTGGCTCAGGCGCGATGTGATGATCGCGACCTCGACGCCGTTCGCCATCAGCCGCTTCAAGCCCAGGCCGTCGTGCACATGGAACGACTTCAATTCGCGCCCGTCGTCGCTGTAGCACAGCTTGCCGTCGGTCAGCACGCCATCGACGTCGAAAATCGCGAGCCTCACCTTCGCGGCGCGGTCGCGGATTTCTGCGGGCAGGTTGGTGAGATGCGAGTAGGACATTTGTACCGCAGGGCGAGCAGCGAGAGCGACGGAACAGCGCGGAGCCTTGCGGCCATTGTCGCGCAGCCGGGTTAAGGAATGCCAGCAACGCGGCGTTCTTCCCCGCGTTCTTCGCCGCGCGCTGCTGTCCCTTCAGACCACGCGCGCGCGCAGCAGATCGTGGATGTTGAGCGCGCCGACCACGCGGTTGTCCGCGTCGACCACGAGCAGGGCATGGATCTTGTGCGCTTCCATCAGGCGTGCTGCTTCGATCGCGAGCTTGTCGCCGGTGATCGTCTTCGGTTTCGCGGTCATCAGCGCGGTGACCGGCGTGGCGCGCAGGTCGACGTTCTTGTTGTCGACCGCACGGCGCAGGTCGCCGTCGGTGAATACGCCGAGCAGTTGTCTTTGCGCGTCGACGATTGCGGTCATGCCCAAGCCCTTGCGCGTCATTTCGACCAGCGCTTCGGACAAGCTGGCATCGGCGCCGATGCACGGAATCTGTTCGCCCGCATGCATGATGTCGCTGATGTGCAGCAGCAGGCGGCGGCCGAGACTGCCGGCCGGATGCGAGCGTGCGAAATCCTCGTCGGTGAAGCCGCGCGCTTCGAGCAAGGCGATCGCGAGCGCGTCGCCCATCACCAGCGCCGCGGTCGTGCTCGCGGTCGGCGCCAAGCCGAGCGGGCAGGCTTCGGCGGGCACGCTGACGTCCAGATGCACGTCACCCATCGTGGCGAGCGAGGAATCGGCGTTGCCGGTCATCACGATCAGCGGGATGCCTTGGCGCTTGATCACCGGCAGGATCGTCAGCAATTCGTCGGTCTCGCCGGAATTGGACAGCGCGAGCACCACGTCTTTCTGCGTGATCATGCCCAGATCGCCGTGGCTGGCTTCGCCCGGGTGGACGAAAAACGCCGGTGTGCCGGTCGAGGCCAGGGTCGCGGCGATCTTGCGCGCGATGTGCCCGGACTTGCCCATGCCGGACACGACCACGCGGCCGGGGCATTCGAACATCAGCCGGCAAGCGAGCAGGAAGTTGTCGTCGATGCGGTCCTTGAGCACCTCGATCGCGCGCACTTCGGTCTCGATCACGACCTGTGCGCTGCGCTTGAGCGACGCCGGGTCCAGCATCGGATTGGTGTTCGGCGCCATCGCGGCGGCCTTCAGTTGTGCGTTCATGAGCAACGGACGCCAGGGAAATATCGCTGTTTCATCACGCAGCTGGTTTCTGCGACCCAAGATTTTAAGTACCATGCGCAACCCTATTGTACCTTGTTGGCCCCCCGAGCGGCCCAGGACGGCCAAACTACGAAGGCCGTCGCACACAGCTTAGCCCGCGGCAGCGCCTTCCGCCACGCCCGCGTCCTTCCACAATCAGGCCCCCGAATGGACACGCAGACAATCAAGAATCTCATTCAAAGCGGCCTTCCCGGCGCCGAGGCCGACGTGCGTGGCGCCGACGGCGTGCACTTCGAGGCGACGGTGGTGGCGGCGGCTTTCGCCGGCAAGCTGCCGCTGGCGCGGCATCGCATGGTCTACGCCACGCTCGGTGAGCTGATGGGCGGGGAAATCCATGCTTTGTCGCTGAAGACCCTGACGCCCGAGGAAGCGGCGTCCCCCAAGAAGAGCGTGTAATGGCAAAAATTGTAATTTCCGGTGGCGAACCCCTGAACGGCGACGTCTGGATCTCGGGCGCCAAGAACGCCGTACTGCCGATCCTCGCCGCGACGCTGCTCGCCGACGAGCCGGTCACGATCGGCAACGTGCCGCATCTGCACGACGTGACCACGACGATGGAGCTGCTCGGCCAGATGGGCGTGTCGCTGACCATCGACGAGCGCATGCGCATTCATGTCGATCCGCGTCCGGCGCGGCACTATTTCGCGCCGTATGACCTGGTCAAGACCATGCGCGCCTCGATCCTCGTGCTCGGTCCGCTGGTCGCGCGCTTCGGCGAGGCCGATGTGTCGCTGCCGGGCGGCTGCGCGATCGGTTCGCGTCCGGTCAACCTGCACATCAAGGGCCTGCAGGCGCTCGGCGCCGACGTCAGCGTCGAGAACGGCTACATCCGCGCGCGCGCCAAGCGCTTGCGCGGCGCGCGCATCGTGATGGACATGGTCACCGTTACCGGCACCGAGAACATCATGATGGCCGCGGCATTGGCCAGCGGCACGACCGTGATCGAGAACGCGGCGCAGGAACCCGAAGTGCTGGATCTGGCGAACTGCATCAACGCGATGGGCGGCAAGATCAGCGGCGCGGGCACCAGCACGATCGTGATCGACGGCGTCGAACGCCTGCACGGCACGCACTACGACGTGCTGCCCGATCGCATCGAGACCGGCACGTTCCTGGTCGCCGGCGCGATCACTGGCGGGCGCGTGATGGCCAAGCGCGCGCGTCCGAAGACGCTCGACGCGGTGCTGCAGAAACTCGAGGAAGCCGGCGCCGAGATCAACACCGGCGACGACTGGATCGAGGTCAACATGCATGGCCGCCGGCCGCGCGCGGTCGACATCAACACCGCGCCGTACCCGGCCTTCCCGACCGACATGCAGGCGCAGTTCACCGCGCTCAATACGGTCGCCGAGGGTGTCGGCACGATCACCGAGAACGTGTTCGAGAACCGCTTCATGCACGTGCACGAACTCGAGCGCCTCGGCGCCGACATCCGCCTGGAAGGCAACACCGCGGTGATTCGCGGCGTGAATGAGATGTCCGGTGCACCGCTGATGGCGACCGATCTGCGCGCCTCGGCGTGTCTGGTGCTGGCCGGACTCGTGGCGAAGGGCGACACGACCGTCGATCGCATCTACCACATCGACCGCGGCTACGAGTGCATCGAGGAAAAACTCGGCACGCTCGGGGCGAAGATCCGGCGACTGCCCTCGTAACAAGACTCGCTGTCGCAACGACGGTTTGCGTGGCAACACGCATCCGTGCCCCAGCGATTGCGGGACCTTATTGCGGGACTACCGTGTTTTTGCGGATCGCGATGTGTCTTCTTTGCGGTTCGCCGCCGCGAGCGCGTCAGCGCTTACGCAGCTCCATCACGATCGTCGAGCCGTCGCCCTGCACCTGTTCCACGCGCACCGGCAGCGTGGTCAGCTGCGGCGCATACCACGAGCGCGCCTTGCCGGCGGCGTCGGTGCGCTCGACACGGATCGCCTTGAAGGTTCCGGCCGGCACGCTGATGCTGTCCTCGCCTTGCGCGGCGAAGCGCTGCTGCTCCAGATGATCCTTCTGCGCGACATTCAGGGTCGCGTCGTGCGCGCCGGCGCCGAGCAGCACGCCGAGCTGCACGGCGACGGTGCTGCGGTCGATCGTGCCGGGCTCGATCGCATAGTGGAAGTCCTTGCCGTTGTCGTGCACGCGCGCTTCGCGCGCGCTCCAGTCGAAATCGATGCTGCGCTGCTTGTGCTTGATCGCGGCATCCTGCTTGTAGTCGTAGCGCACGCCTTGCGCCTGGCCGTTGTCCCAGCGGAACGTCGATTGTTCGTGCACGTCGAGGCCCACAAGCTTCGCCATGCCGGCGCTGCCGCGGGTTTCGCTCTGCAAGGTCCAACTGCCGTCGGGATTGCCAGCGAGCGAATACGTCGCGTCGCCCACGGTCTTGCCGTCGCGCGCCACCGCGTATACGGCGTGTTGCGGCTTGAGTTCGCTGCCGGGCGCGACGTTCGCGAATCCGGCCAGCGCGGTGATCAGTGCAAGAAGCATCGGGCGCATCGGTATTCTCGAGTCCACAAAGGCGCGGCGAGTGTGCGGCCGCGGGGCTGAACGATCTCCGACTGCGGGCGATGGTAACGCGCAGCGCACGGCGTGCGGGGCTGCGATACGCTCGCGCGGGCGCGATGAATCGCACCCACTACGATGGGATCGGGATCAACGGCGCGCGCAGCACTCGGCCATCCAGTTCCACGCCGTCGTTGCCGAGCACGACGCGACCGCGCGCGATCAGATCCACGGTCGCGGTCAACAGGCGGTGTTCCAGCGGCAGCAGACGCGCGGCGAGCGTCTCCGGGGTATCGCCGGGCTGCACCCGCAGTTGCGCCTGCGCGATGACCGGTCCGCCATCCAGTTCCGCGGTGACGAAATGCACGCTCGCACCGTGCAGCGTGTCGCGCGCTTCGAGCGCGCGCGCATGCGTGTGCAGGCCGGGATATTTCGGCAGCAGCGACGGATGGATGTTGATCACCTTGCCGATCCAGGGCGCGATCACTGCCGCATCGATCATGCGCATGTAGCCGGCGAGCACGATCAGGTCGGGCGCGTAGCTCGCGGCGCGGGCGAAGATCGCGTGGTCGAACGCGGCGCGATCGGCAAAGTCGCGCGGCGCGAGTGATACGGCGTCGATGCCGGCGGTCTCAGCCAGCAGCAGCGCCGGCGCGGTGCGCTTGTCCGACAGCAGCGCGCGCAGCGTGATCGGCAGTTCGCCGCGCTGCTGCGCCGCGACCAGCGCGGCGAAATTGCTGCCGCGGCCGGAAGCGAACACGACGACGGAGCACGGGCGAGGAGCGGTTGCAGCAGTGGACATCTGTCAGGTGACAAGCCGATCTGCGCTGGCTCGTCATCCCCGCGAAGGCGGGAATCCCGTTCTCCCGGCAGATTGATGGAGAACTGGATTCCGGGCTCCGCCTGCGCGGCCCCGGAATGACGGTGTGTGGTGGAACCGATCCGCGCTGGAACGACTACGCGCTGGAACGACTAGGATATCCGTACGCGTTCGTCGCCCGCTGCCGCAACCACCTCGCCGATCATCCATGCCGGTAAATCGAGCTGCGCGAGCGCGGCGATCGTTGCGCCGGCATGTTCGCGTGCCACCAGCAACGTGTAGCCGATTCCACAATTGAACGTTCTCCACATTTCCGCCGCGGCGACGTTGCCTTCGCGCTGCAGCCAGTCGAACACGGCCGGCAGCTTCCAGCTCGTGCTGTCGATGCTCAAGCCGAGGCCGTCGGGTACGACGCGGATGATGTTCTCGGTCAGGCCGCCACCGGTAATGTGGGCCATGCCGTGGATGTCCAATTCATCGAGCAGCTTCAGGATCGGCTTGACGTAGATCGCGGTCGGCGCGAGCAGCGCGTCGGCCAGCGTGACGTTGCCGAGCTTCAGGTCGAAAGGATTCCCTGCACGCGCCGCGATCTTGCGCACCAGCGAATAGCCGTTCGAGTGCGGTCCGCTGGACGCGATGCCGACGATCACGTCACCCGCCTTGATGCGGCCGCCGTCGATCAGTTTCGATTTCTCCACCGCGCCGACGTTGAAGCCGGCCAAGTCGTATTCGCCCGGCGGATACATGTCGGGCATCTCCGCCGTCTCGCCGCCGATCAGCGCGCAACCGGCCAGTTCACAGCCTTTGGCGATGCCGCCGATCACCGCGACCGTGGTGGCGACGTCGAGCTTGCCGGTGGCGAAGTAATCGAGGAAGAACAGCGGTTCGGCGCCTTGCACCAGCACGTCGTTGACGCACATCGCGACCAGGTCGATGCCGATCGTGTCGTGCCGATTGAGCATCTGCGCCAGTTTCAGTTTCGTGCCGACGCCGTCGGTGCCGGACACCAGCACCGGATCCTTGTAGCGCCCGGCCAGTTCGAACAGCGCGCCAAAACCGCCCAGTCCGGCCATCACTTCCTTGCGGAACGTGCGCGCGACCAGCGGCTTGATCCGCTCGACGACTTCTTCGCCGGCATCGATGTCGACGCCGGCGGCGGCGTAGGTGAGGGCTTCTTTGTCGGCGGACACGGCGCAGATTCGCGGCAATCGGGCTGCACATGATATCAGCTGCGCCGGCGCCGGCCGTCGCCACGATGGACGGGCGCAGTGCGATTCGGCAGACTGGCAGGCCAAGCCCGCAATGGATTCGCCCGTGCTCAACCGTGCTGTGCGCCTCGCCGTTCTGCTGCTGACCGCTCTGGCCTGGTCGGCGCCGTCGTGGGCGGCGGGGCTCTACACCGGTCAGGTGCCGGTCGCGTCGCAGGCCGACGAGGAACGCGCCGGGGCCTTGCGCGCGGCGTTCGCCCAGGTCGTGGTCAAGGTGTCCGGCGACGCCACGATCGTGAGCAAGCCGGATGTCGCCAAGGCGGTCGCAGCGGCGGACAAGTACGTGCAGCAGTACCAGTACGCCCAGGATGTCGTCAACGACAACGGTGCGCCGCAGGTGCGCTTGAGCCTGGTGGCGCAGTTCGATCGCGACGCGGTCGATAGGCTGCTCGCCGAGGCCGTCGGCGGACACGCCGCCGCCGCGGGCGACGCCGCTCCGGCGGTGGAGGAGAAGCAATCCGGCACGTACCGCGTCTGGGTCAGCGGCATCGCCTCGGCCGAAGACTACGCGCGCATGATCGGCAGCCTGACGCGCAATGAACTCATCCGCAGCGTGCAGGCCGAACAGGCGCGCGGCGACGGCGTGCAGCTCAGGCTCGACGCAGCCGCCTCATTGCCGCGCCTGCTCGCTTCGCTCGGCAACGGGCCGCTGCACGTGCTCAATGCCAAGCCGCCGGTCGACGGCGTCGACGCGCTGCTCGGCATGCAGCAGTAACGGCGGCGGCGCACGGTGAATTCCGCAGCCCGACCCGACCGTTCGGCCTCGCCCTGGCGTCATCTGCCGAACGCGCTGACCACGCTGCGCATGCTGCTGGTGGTGCCGCTGGCCTGGTTGATCCGCGACGGCCGCTACGATCTGGCGTTGCTGGTAGCGATGGTGGCGGGTGCGACCGATGCACTCGACGGCTGGTTCGCGAAACGTTTCGGTTGGCAGAGCTGGCTCGGCGGCATCCTCGATCCGATCGCCGACAAGTTGATGCTGGTCGGCTGCTTCGTCTCGCTCGGCCTGATCGGCGCGCATCCGGACTGGCTCACCTGGCTGGTGGTCGGGCGCGATATCGTGATCGTCGCCGGCGCGGTGATCTATCACAACTTCATCGGCCGCATCAGCGCGCAGCCGACGCTGCTGTCGAAGCTGACCACATGTATACAAATTGCTTACGTGCTGATCCAGCTGCTGCACCTGAGCAGCTGGTTCACGCTGCCGCAGACGCTGCTCGCCGCGGCGCTGTGGCTGACCGCGCTCGCCACGCTGGTCAGCGGCCTGCAGTACGTCGTGATATGGTCGGCCAAGGCCGCGCACGAAACGCAACGCACCCGGGACACGCGCTAACGACATGACGCCGCAGATCGCCCTGCGCTGGCAACTGATCGCGATCGCGCTGCTGCTGTGCGGCTTGTTCTACGCGCTCGCGCCGGTGCTCACGCCGTTCGCGGTGGCGGCGATGTTCGCCTACCTGTTCGACCCGCTCGCCGACCGCTTGGAGCGGCTGCGCCTGAGCCGCAGTTCCGCGGTCGGCATCGTGTTCCTTGGCCTGACGCTGTTGCTGGTACTGACGCTGCTGTTGCTGGTGCCCTTCCTTGAGCGCCAGATCGCCAGTTTCGTGCGCCGTCTGCCGGACTGGATCGCGTGGCTGCAGAACGTCGCGGTGCCGTGGCTGAACCAGCGCTTCGACGTCAACATCGAGGCACCCGACGCGCAGCAGATGCAGGCGATCCTGCAGGAACACTGGAAGGAAGCCGGCGGCGTCGCCGCGGCGGTGCTGGCCACGGTGTCGAAGTCGGGGCTGGCGCTGGTGACCTGGGCGATCCACGTGATCGTGGTGCCGGTGGTGTTCTTCTACCTGCTGCGCGACTGGGACATCATGATCGCGCGCATCCATGAACTGCTGCCGCGTTCGATCGAACCGACCGTGACGCGCCTGGCGCGCGAATCGGACGAAACGCTCAGCGCGTTCGTGCGCGGCCAGCTGTCGGTGATGATCGTGCTCGGCGTGATGTATGCGCTCGGCCTGTGGGCGATCGGCCTGGACACCGGTCCGCTGATCGGCATCATTGCCGGCTTGATCAGCTTCGTGCCGTACCTCGGCGCGATTATCGGCGTGCTCGCTGGGGTGATCGCCGCGCTGGCGCAGTACGGCGACTGGTTGCACCTGATCCTGGTGCTGGTGGTGTTCAGCGTCGGGCATCTGCTCGAGGGCTACGTGCTGGTGCCGCGCCTGGTCGGCGAGAAGATCGGCTTGCACCCGGTCGCGGTGATCTTCGCGATCCTCGCCGGCGGCGAGCTGTTCGGCTTCCTCGGCGTGCTGCTGGCGCTGCCGCTCGCCTCGGTCGTGATGGTCGTGCTGCGTTATCTGCACGAACGCTATCGCGACAGCGCGCTGTATCACACGGCGCAGACGCCGATCATCACCGTGCCGGGCGCAACGCCCGAAACCGCGGCGAACGAACCCGCGCCGCCGCCAAGCGCATGAGCGCGCAATTGCCGTTGACCTTGCGCTGGCCGGCGCAGCAGCGCTTCGCCAGTTTCGTGGCCGGCGACAACGCCGCGGCGGTCGATCTGCTGCAGCGCGCGGCGCTGCAGGCCGACACAGCGTGGGTTTTCGCCTCCGGCGCGCGTGGCAGCGGCAAGACTCACCTGCTGGTCGCTGCGTGCGCCGCGGCGGCGGAGCAGCAGCGCAGCGCGCAGTACCTGTCGCTGCGCAAACTCGCCGATCCCGCCGCGCTGCGCGCGCTCGGCGGCAGCGACCTGCTCGCGCTCGACGACGTCGAGGCGATTGCCGGCAACGCCGAACTCGAACACGCGCTGTTCGACCTTTACAATCGCTGCAAAGTGGAAAAATCCACTTTGTTGTTCGCCGCCGCGGCGCCGCCGGCGCAGCTCGGCCTCGGCTTGCGCGACCTGGTGTCACGACTGTCGGCCTGCGCACAGGCGCCGCTCAAGCCGCTCGACGACGCCACGCGTCGCGAAGCGGTGCGCCAGCGCGCGCTGGCGCGCGGCCTGGAACTCGACGACGCGGTGCTGGACTGGTTGTTCGCGCACACCGAGCGCGATCTCGGCAGCCTCACCGCCCTGATCGAACGCCTCGACCGCGAATCGCTCGCGGCGAAGCGCCGCATCACGGTGCCGTTCCTGCGACGCGTCGTCGCGGGAAGCTGATCCTGCGGCGCGTCGTTGCGGGCAGCGGCGTAGAGGGCCGGTTCAAAACCGCGTTACGCCTCTCCCGCCGGCGGGAGAGGCCGCGCCGCAGGCGCGGGTGAGGGTGGCGCGTCTACAAGGCCGTGCCGTGCGGGGATCAAACCAGCGTGCATCATGAAAAAAAAAACGGGCGAGCCGAAGCTCGCCCGTTGCGTGATATTGCACCGACAGTAGTCGGGCGCGATGAATCGCGCCCCTACTGGTACTTGAGGCTCACGTCGTCGATGACGAACGAGGTCGCGTACTGCGAACCTTCCACGCCCTTGAAGTAGATCTTCACGGTCTGGCCCTTGTAGGCGCTGACGTCGAACGTCTTCTGCGCATAGCCGGTGTTCTTGTTGAGGTTCGAGTACGTCGCGAGCGTCGCGAGCACGCCGCCCGAGCTGTTCTGCAGCTGCACGGTGAGCGTGTCGTAGGCGGTCGTCGTGGAAGTCTCCTCGGTGTCGACGTGCAACCAGAACGTAAGCGTGGCGCTGTTCGCGGTCGACGGGATCGTCACGCTCTGCGCGACCGTATCCGTGGTCGCCGTGCCGTAGCCGTCGAGCCAGGCCTTGTAACTGCCGGCGTGCGCCGGTTCCGTGGCATCGCTGGTGATCACCCCGGTGGTCGCCGTCCAGTTCGTACTGCCGGATTCGAAGCCGCCATTCTTGACCAGTTCGACCGGTGTGCCGCCGCCGGTCACCGTCACCGACGCTGTCTTCGCGCTGGTGGTGCCGTTGACGCTGTCGGTCACCGTCTCGGTCACGCTGTAGGTGCCGGCAGCGGCATAGCTGTGGCTCGGGCTCGTGGCACTCGATGTCGCGCCGTCGCCGAAGGCCCACGCGTGCGTCGAGATCGTGCCGCCGGCATCGGTGGATGAGTCGGTGAACGTCGCGGTCAGTCCGCTGGTGACGAAGCTGAAGTTCGCCGTTGGCGTGCCGCCGCTGCTCGCGACCGTCACGGCCGAGGTCTTCGCGTTGGTCGAGCCGTTGACGCTGTCGGTCACCGTCTCGGTCACGTTGTACGTACCCGCCGCCGCATACGTGTGGCTCGGATTCGTGGCGCTCGACGTTGCGCCATCACCGAACGTCCAGGCATGAGTGGAGATCGTGCCGCCGGCATCGGTCGAGGCATCGGTGAACGTCGCGGTCAGTCCGCTGGTGCTGAAGCTGAAGTTCGCCGTCGGCGTGCCGCCGCCGCCACCCGTGCCTTCATTCACCCACACCGGCGCGGAGAACAGCAGCGTGCCGTTGTCCTGCGTGACCTTGGCGTAATAGAAATGATTGCCGGTCGACGGCGTGGTGGTGATGCTGGCCGAGGAGGACAGCACCGACACCGTGCCGTTGCTGCCCGGCACGCCCTGCATGATCTGCACTTGCGAGGCACTGCGTCCGGCGCCCGGCGCATAGTTCGCGGTCAGTGTGAGCGATCCGGAATTGTTGAACTGATCGCCCATCAGATGCCCGCTGCTCGTGGTCAGCACGAGCTGCGAGGTCTTGTCGTAGGTCGCGTAGACGTGGCGCGCGCGCAGCGCCGCGTAGAAGTTCGTCAGATTCAGCGCCTGGCCGTTCGGGATCAGCACACCGGTGCGGTTCGTGTAGCTCGCACCCCAGTTCGCGCAGTGGTTGTCCTGGTCGGACGAGAACGCGACGTGATAGCCGGCTTCGAGCAGCTTGTTGCAGGCGGTCTCGTAACTGCTGCGGCTGGTTTCGGTCTGCGTGGTGTTGTGCGAGAACGCGGACGAGTTCATCACCTCGCACAGCACCATTGCCGCATCACCGTCCGCGGTATACGCCAGATCGGTGCCGCCGATGTTGAACTGGCCGGTCGACGCCGGATGGTTGAACTGGCCGATCCAGCCGTTCGTCTTCAACGTGGTGTAGATCGAGGCGTAGTCGCTCTTCGGCGTGTAGAGGTCGCCGATCAGCTGGTTCGAGCTGTTGTACTCCCACTCGAGCAGCTTGTTGGTGTTGAAGATGTTCATGTGGCCGCCGTTGGAGATCACGCCCCATTCGAGGCCGGCGAGCGCGAGGAAGTTCGAGTGCGCGGCGTTGTAGTTGTCGCGCATCGTCTGGCCCGACTGATACAGGTTCTTTGCCGTGGTCGGATTGGCCGACGCGTTGGTGCTGGTCGAGCCGTCGAACATGTGGTTGTGTTCGGAGGTCATCAGGAAATCCAGACCGGTGGTGCGTGCGTAGTCGTAGGCATTGGTCGGACTGCCGGCGCCGGACTGCGGGCTTTGTTCGCTGACGCAGGTCGACAGATCGCCGCCGCCGTCGCTCAAATTGGTCTGACTGTGCAGATTGCCGAGATAGACCGTGTACGGCACGCCGCCGGTGGCGACCAGGCTCTTCGCATCGGCGCCGGCTTGTACGCCGACCGGCAGCGCGGCGAATGCCGGCATCGCCGGACGCGCCACGTTGCCGACCTGGATGTCGAATACCTGATCGTCGTCTTCGGCGAGCAGCAGCGCGCGGTCGACGCGTTCGTCGAGCGGGCCGAACGCGAGCGCCGAGTCGGTGTACGGATTGAGCGCATGCGCGCGCAGGCGCACTTGGTAGAAGCCGAACGCGAGCGGACCGTTCTGCGGATCACGCTCGGACCAGCGCACCTGCGCCGCGCCCGCACCGTCGACCAGCAGCGATTCGCCGCGCAGCCGGCGTACGATCACGCCGTCGCTGTCGGTGATGTCGAGCCGCCACGCCACGGTGCTGCCATCCTCGGCACCGGGAAAGCGGAAGCGCAGGCCGAACGTGCGCGCGTGATCGGCCTGCGCGCGATACGGCGCATCGAGCGCGGCTTCGAATTCGTAATGATCCTGATAGTCCATCGCCGCCGCGTATGGCGCGGCAACGGCGGAAGCCACTGCGATGAAATAGCACAACGTGCGGTGACGCACTGCGAGCGACTGCATTGAACACCCTCCCGTGTTGAAAGCACAAAGCGCGCAAGTGAAGCGGATTTAAGTTGCAATGCGATGACTGGTGTGAGTCACTCCACCTCGATACTTGCCAGGTTGTTTTCCGCCGCGGATAGCAGCGGATGCGGTTGCGCGCTTGCGGATGTTCTCTGAGCGCGCCTGTTTGTCGCGACGCCCGGCGTCACCGGGTCTGACGTCGCAACAAGCTGCGGAATGTACGAGCGCGCGCGGCCATACGCAACCGTGCGGCGCGGCGCTTACGCATGTAAAGGCGCTCACCGTATTGTGCGTCCGCCGCAAAAAAAGAGCGGGCGTGCCTTGCGGCACGCCCGCCTAAATCTTGCGGGGCAAGCGCTACTGAACCTTCAGGCTGACGTCGTCGACCACGAACGAAGTTGCCTTCTGACTGTCCTCGACCCCTTGGAAATAGACCTTTACGGTCTGTCCCTTGTAAGCAAGGACGTTGAACGTCTTCTGCGCGTAGCCGCTGGCGGCGTTGAGATTCGAGTACGTCGCGAGCGTCGTGAGCACACCGCCTGAGCTGTTCTGCAACTGCACAGTGAGCTTGTCGTACGCGGTCGTCGTGCTGGTCTCGGCCGTGTCGACGTGCAGCCAGAACGTCAGCGTCGCGCTGGTCGCGGTCGACGGAATCGCCACGCTCTGCACGACCGTATCGGTCGTCGCCGTGCCGTAGCCGTCGAGCCAGGCCTTGTAGCTGCCGCCGTGAGCCGCCTCACCGCTGGCGTTGGTGATCACGCCGGACGTCGCGGTCCAGCCGGTGCTGCCGGATTCGAAGCCGCCGTTCGTGATCAGCTCCGTCGCCGTGCCGCCGCTCGCGTTGACGGTCAGCGTCAGCGAGATGCTGTGCGTCAGGCCGCCGGATGTGCCGGTGATCGTGATCGCCTTGCTGCCGGTGGTCGCGCTGCTGCTCGCGCTCAGGGTCAGCGTGCTGCTGCCGGTCGTGCTGCTCGGACTGAACGATGCGGTCACGCCGCTCGGCAGACCGGAAGCCGACAGCGCGACGCTGCCGCTGAAACCGTTCTGCGGCGTCACCGTGATCGTGTCGGTGACACTCGAACCCTGCGTCACGCTTGCGGTTCCCGACGAAGCGCCGAGCGCGAAATCCGGCGTCGGCGTGGAACCGCCGACCGCGAAGATCAAGTCGTCGTGATCGTCGTACGCACCGGTGCTGCACGGCGAGGCGCTGCCCTGGTAGCGGAAGTTCGCGCGGATCGCCTGCAGATTGCCCGCCGGCAGCGTGAACGAAGTCGACAGCGTCTGCGCGCCGGCCGCCGAAGGCGTGATGGTGCTCAGCAAGACCCAGGACGGGCTGTTCGCGTTCGTGGCCGAATACAGGTCGAGCGCGTCGCTGCTGCCGTCGTATGCCCATACCGTCGCGGTGACCTTGACGGTCTTGCCCGCGGCCATCGGACTGCCGTCGGTGGTGGCGATCGCGAGGCGATCGTTCGACTCGTCGGAATGGAACGTGCCGGACGTGCCGTCGGCGCAGGAATTGTTGATCGTGTTCGGCTGGTTCGGCTCGGCGCCGCCCGACAGCGATGCGCGCCCGAGCAGCAGCGACGGGCCGGAATCGCAGCCGGAACCCACTGTCGCGCAGCCCGGCGCCTTTAATGTGGAATTGTATACTGCGGTCTGCCCGCCGCCGCCGCTCGCGGCGTTGACGGTGAGGTTGACCAGCGTGGTGTGGATCAGGCTGCCCGAGGTGCCGGTCACCGTGATCGTGGCCGACCCGGTCGCCGCCGTGCTGCTGGCGGTGAGCGTCAACGTGGTCGAGCTCGACGAACTGGTCGGACTGAACGACGCGGATACGCCGCTCGGCAGACCCGAGGCAACGAAGCTGACGTTGCCGGTGAAGCCGCTCGACGGCGTCACGCTGATCGTGGTCGAGGCGCTCGCACCTTGGGTCTCGCTCAGCGTGCCCGGCGTGGCGGACAACGCGAAGTCCGGATTGCCGTTGCCCGGATTGAACACGATGTTCAGCACCGGATGCAGCTCGATGCCGTTCGGCGCGACGCCGGTCTGGCCGTGCAGGAAGTCGAACATGCCCACGCCGGTAAGTTGCACCGGAATGTTCGCGGTCTGAAAACTCGTGGTGGCGTTGTACTTCGCATCGAACGCGGCACGCGCGGTCTGGATCTTCGCCGCGAATGGACTGCCGGCCCCGACGCACGCCGGATCGGGAATCTCCGCGATCATGGTGTTGCCGGAGGCGTCCTGGATCACCAGGTGATAGTCCGAGTCGGATTCAAGCTTGTACTGGTCGAGCGTGGCGTTGATCACCCAGTCGGTGGTTTCGTACGGCGACACGCGGTTGTTCGGCGGAATCGGATTCGGCGCCGGCCAGCCGCGCATCGTGACGATCGTGTTCGTCGACGTGGACGACAGGTTCACCAGACCCACATCGGCGTCGGTGCCGGTCTTCACGCTCCAGCGCTCCACGCCGCAGCTGCCGCTGCTGGCGTTCGGCGTGGCGATCAGCGCTTCGTGTTCGTCGTCGGTCGAGTAAAAGATGTTCTGCCGTTCTTCGGCGGACGCGGTAGCGCCGGCCAATGCGAGCAAAGCCAAAGCGTAGCGAAATATACGTTTATACATTTTCTCCTCCCGAAAATGATTTCGTATTCTTCCCTGAGCCGTCGGCTCTGCGGCGAAGAGATGCTTCGCCGCGGCCGTGGCGTCCCCAGCGCCGGGCGCATCCGTGCTGGCGCCGTCGTCAGCGGCGCACGCAGTGCGGCGGCGCCTTCCCTCCCCGGAAGGCGCCGCAAGCGATGCGTGATTCAAGCCGATCGCGATTACGTCCTCACGACGAATCGATGTCAGCCTGACGGCTTAGTTCTACGGGTGGAGGCGTTAAGAATTCCTAAGACCAGCGTCGAGCTCGGCAAGCCGTTGCGGCGTGCCGATGTCGCTCCAGCGGCCGTGGTGCTGCACACCCGTGACCATGCCGGCCCGCATCGCAGCGCGCAGCAAGGGCACGATGCTGAACTTGCCGGGCGCGTGGCCTTGCAACAATTCAGGCCTGTACACGCCGATGCCGGCAAAGGTCAGGCGCGGCGCCGCCTCGTCGAACAGGTGTCCGCCGCGCAGCACGAAATCGCCGTGCGGGTGGTGCAGTGGGTTGTCGGTCACCACCAGATGCGCGAGCCCGGCTGGGTCATGCGGCAATGTGGAAAAATCCAGATCCGTCCAGACATCGCCGTTGACGGCGAGGAATGGCTTGGCGCCGAGCAGCGGCAACGCGCGCAGCATGCCGCCGCCGGTTTCCAGCGGCTCGGTGCCTTCGTACGAGTAGGCGATGCGCAGGCCCCAGCGTGCGCCGTCGCCGAGCGTGGCGGGAAACTGTTCGGCCAAGTGCGAGGTGTTGATCACGACCTCGCGCACGCCGCGCGCGGCGAGCTTTTCCAGGTGCCACTCGACCAGATGCTTGGCGCCGACGCGCAGCAGCGGCTTCGGCGTGACGTCGGTCAGCGGCCGCATGCGCTCGCCGCGTCCCGCCGCGAAGATCAGCGCATGCGTGATCACGCGGCGGTCGCGCGCGTGCGGGTCAGGTCGCGCGAATCCACCGCCTGCTGCAGCAGCGCGCGGAAATCGGCCAGCGCCGGGTACAGCTGCGCCACGCTCAACACGTAGTCGAACACCAGCGGCAGGTCGCGCAGGTAATCCGGCTTACCGTCGCGATAGCACAGGCGGCAGAAGATGCCGAGCACCTTGATGTGGCGCTGCAATCCAATCAGGTCGAACCAGCGGCGGAACTGCGCGGCGTCGACACGCACGAGCCCTGCGCCGACCAATCGCTGGCGGTAGCGTTCGACCCAGGCGTCGACGCGCTCGATCGGCCAGGCGATATAGCAGTCGCGCAGCAGCGAGGCGAGGTCATAGGTGATCGGTCCGAGCATCGCGCCCTGGAAATCGATGATCGCCGGGTTCCAGTGTGCTGGCTCGATTGCCGCCGCAGTGCGCGTCTCGGCGATCAGCAGGTTGCGGCTGTGGTAGTCGCGGTGCATGAAACGACGCGGCTGCTCGTCGGCGGCATTCGCGAGCAGGCGCAGCGCATGCTCGATGACGTCCCACTGATCGCAGCCGGGCTCGAAGCCGAGATGGCGGCGCAGGAACCATTCGGCGCACAGTTCCATTTCCGGAATCGTGCGCGTGGCGTCGAACACCGGCAGGTTTTCGGTGCCGACGTCGCGCTGCATGCACAGCAGCGCGTCGAACGCATCGCCGTACAACGCGTCGGCATTCGCGCCATCGAGTTCCGGCAGGTAGGTGCGGTTGCCGAGATCCTCCATCAGCACGAAACCCTGTGCGGCGTCGGCGGCGAACACTTCGGGCGCATGCAGGCCGGCGCCGCGCAGGCGCGCGGCGATGTCCAGCCACGGACGCACGTCTTCCTGGGGCGGCGGCGCGTCCATCGCGATCAGCGTGCGCGTGCCCTGCGCGACGCGCCAGTAGCTGCGGAAGCTCGCGTCGGCTGACGCCGGCGCCAGCTCGAAGCGCGGATCGTGCAGGGTCGCGGCGACAAACGCGCGCAAGGCTTCGAGGCGGGAACTGGTCGGATGCATGCGCGGCGCAGTGTAGCGGTGGCGCGGCGCGCGCGCACGCCACGCGCTGCTTGCCCGACGACGTCCGCCGTGCGGTGAGCATGAGCCGGCAACGTGCAACAAGTATGGAGAAAACGTTTGCATGCGGCGTCCGCGCGCGCCTGCCGCCGCGTGGCTTGATTAAACCCCATGTGGACGGCACCATGACAGCGCCGACCAGCCGCGCCGAAGGGGAGAGCGCCAGCGTGCCGAATCATCGCCCGTGTCTGACTTTTCTGCTTGCCCTGCTGACGGCCGCGGGCGCGTGTGCCAGCGCGGTGGCGGCCGAGGATGAAGAGGCCGAACTGCTGGCGGTGCTCAAGCAGGAAACCGACATCGCGACCAAGACGCGCATGAACAGCGACTTCGTGCCGGGCATCGTCACGATCCTGGACGGGGACCGCCTGCGCGCACTCGGCGCGCGCACGGTGTGGGACGCGATGGCCTACGTGCCCGGCGTGCAGCCGATGCTCGACGGCAGCGGCACGCCGGCGGTAGCGGTGCGCGGCATTCCGTTTCCGTTCAATTCCGGCAGCATCCAGATCCTGCTCAACTCGGTGCCGATCGCGCGCGCCTCGGCGGGGCTGAACGCGTCGGTGTTGTTCGTGCCGCTGGCGCAGGTCGAGCGCATCGAATTCATCCGCGGTCCGGGCTCGGTGCTGTACGGCGATTTTGCGTTCCAGGGGCTGATCAACATCGTCACGCGCAAACAGGGCGCCGAAATCGACGGCGCGGTCGACTCGCACGGCGGACGCGACGCGCAGATGCTGCTCGCCGGCGAGCGCGCCGGCTGGAGCGGATCGCTCAACCTGGCGGCGAAGAGCAGCGACGACGCGATCTTGCCGGAATTCGCCAGCGCCGACGAAAACCGCTTCTCCGGCATGGCCAACCTCAAGTATGGCGATTTCAGCGTGCAGATGCAGGCGGTCGACCGCCATGTCGGCGACGCCTCCGCCCAGCACGGCCCGCCGCCGCGGCGCGGCGAGACGAACTGGTCGACGGACGCGCGCTACAGCACGTCATGGAGCGACGCGCTCGGTGTCGATGTGCACGCGCAGTACCTGTACAACAACATCGATGGCGCGCTCAATTCGTTCAAGGGCACCGAAATCAATTCCGGCGTCGATCTGCACTGGAATGGCTGGGCGCGGCAGAACTGGCTCGCCGGCATCGAATACAGCGACGGCAGCATCGACCGCGCCAGCGCGCTGCTGCCGCCTCCGCCGGGCAGCACGCAGCCGCCGGCGTCACTGGTGATCCACGACCGCCATCGCGACGTGCTGAGCCTGTTCGTACAGGACCAGATCGAGCTGACGCCGGCATTGAGCACGACGCTGGGCGCGCGCTACGACGACAACAGCGAAATCGGTTCGCGCGTCACGCCGCGCGCGGCACTGGTGTGGCAGCCGGCCGAGCATCACGTGCTCAAGGCGCAGTACTCCGAAGGCTACCGCGCGCCGACGTTCTTCGAACTTTACGGCCGCGGCACGCGCGCGGATCTCGACTTCGAAGTCAACCGCACGGCGGAATTCAACTACGTCTACGAACGCCCGCAGCTGACCGCGCGCGCGACGCTGTTCCACACGCGCATCTCGAACATGGTGTTCATCGATCCGTCGATCCGCGCGTTCGGCAACGTCGCCGACGCCAAGGCGGACGGCGCCGAGTTCGAGCTGACCCAGCAACTGGGCGCAAGCCTGCGCATCGACGCGAACCTGTCGTACGTCGACGCGCGCGACAACCGCGACCTGCCGCGCCTGGCGCAGCAGCCGATCTTCGAGGTGCCGCACTGGATGGGCAATCTCGGCGTGCTGTGGAACGCGGCGCGCGATCTGACCATCGGCGTGCATTGGAACCACGTCGGCGCACGTCTGGGCGCACGCCCGCAAAGCGGCAAGTACGACCTGGTCGATCTCGCGCTCACGCGCCGCGGCTTCATCGCCCGCAACCTCGATCTCGAACTGGCCGTCAACAACGCGTTCGACAAGCGCGTGATCGAACTGCAGCCGGGACCATTCGGCGACGCGATCAATCCATATCACGACCGGGTGGCGTGGGCACGCTTGAATTTCCACTGGCGCTAGTGGGTGGCGCGGCGGAGCCGCGCTGGTGGCGTTCGTGCCATTGTCTCTTGTCATCCAGCGCTCGCTGGAATCCGGCGATTGCCCTTGCTCGTCATTCCAGCGAAAGCTGGAATCCAGCTCTTGTTTTTTCGCTCGTCATTCCCGCGTAGGCGGGAATCCAGTGCTTTCTTTGGACTTGTCTTGTCCGGTGTGTCCAAGAGCCAAGGCTTCCACTCCTCCTACGGAGGAGCGGGTAACTCTTTTCTTTACTCGTGTAAAGAAAAGAGTCACCAGAAAAGAAAGCACGTGCGAGCGGAGCGCGCCATGGGAGGAGCCGCCCATGCATTCGAGAACGTCGCGAAGACGCCGGGTACGACTCTTGCCCAACATGCTGAACGGGTGTTGGCTCCGCTCGAAGAGGGCAAGGAAGCGAAGCGGACAGCATTGCAGGTTGCTGCGACCGAGTCTCACTGGAGAGCTGCGAAGCGTTACAGCGCGTACGTGCAGGTCCTCCCATGGCGCGCTCTGCTCTGACGTGCTTTCTTTCTTGGTGACTTCTTTCTTTACACGAGTAAAGAAAGAAGTTACCCGCTCCTCCGCAGGAGGAGTGGAAGCCTTGGCTCCAAAAACGCAAAGCGAACGTCAACGTCAAAAGGCAGGAACTGGATTCCATCTTTCGCTGGAATGACGAGCAAGGGAAAGAACTGGATTCCCGCCTGCGCGGGAATGACGAACAGGGCCACAGAACTGGATTACACGCGGCTCCTGCCGCGTGCCCTACGGGCCATTCGCTACGCGAATGTTCGCTTCGGCATCCTGCCTACGCAGTCCAGTTTGCGCTGGAATGACGAGCGAAGAGCACGAACCGGAGCTTCCGACGCGGAATGACGAAGGCAGCGCGAGAACGAATACAACGCCAGCGCGCAGCGTCCCCGTCAGTTCGTCACGACAAACGTCTGCGCGCCTTGTGCCTGCTGTGCGACGCAGCGCGCGCGCCCCGCGCGTTTGGCTTCGTACAGCAATTGGTCGGCACGTTCGAGCAGCGTGCGCGGTGAAGCGGCTTCGGAAGGGATGAGTTCGATTGCGCCGACGCTGATGCTCACGCGCGGGCCGGCCGAGGAATGGGCGTGCGGAATTGCCAGGTCGCGCACCGCGCCGAGCAGGCGTTGCGCGTGCTGCGCGGCGTCGCCGCCGGGCAGCAGCAGCGCGAACTCCTCGCCGCCGACGCGCGCGGCGAGTTGGCCGGGTTGCGCGAACTGCGCGCCGAGCAGCGCGCCGATGCGGCGCAGGCAGTCGTCGCCGGCGCCGTGGCCGTAGTGGTCGTTGTACTGTTTGAAGTGATCGACGTCGAGCAGCATCAGCAGCAGCGGCACGCGTTCGCGCAATGCGGCTTGCCAGCGCCGCTCCAGCGCCTCGTCGAAGCCGCGTCGGTTCGCCACGCCGGTGAGTTGGTCGACCAGTGCGCGCTGTTCGAGCAGGTCGCGCTGACGCTTGAGCTCGGTGTGCGTGCGCACGCGCGCGCGCACGATCGGCGCGCTGGCCGGCTTGGTGATGTAGTCGACCGCGCCGAACGCGAAGCCGCGCTCCTCGTCGGCGACATCGTCCTTGCTGGTGACGAAGATCACCGGCACCGCGCGCGTCGCCTCTAGTTCCTTCAGGCGGCGCAGCACCTCGAAGCCGTCCAGTCCCGGCATGACCACATCGAGCAGGATCAGGTCGAACGCGACCGCGCCGGCCAGTTCGAGCGCGCGCTCGCCGCTGGTGGCAAAGCGCAGGTCGTAGCTGCCGCCGAGCGCTTCGGCCAGGCCGTGGATGTTGGCCGGTTCGTCGTCGACGATCAGCACGCGTTGCTGGCGGGCGCCGCCGCTCACGGCGCGGTATCCATGGCGACGTCGAGCGATGCTGCGAAGCGATCGAGCGCTTGCACGGCGGCTTGGTATTCGAGTCGCGCGATCAGGCTGGCCAGTTCGTGCAGCGCGCCTTGCGCGTCGTTGCCGGGCATGCATTCGCGCAGGCGTTCGCAGGCGCGACCGGCAGCCAGGCTGTTGCCGATCAGTTCCGCACGCAACGCGCGGATCGCATCCGCGACCGCGGCATGTTCGCTCGCGCGTGGTGCAGCAGCCGGTGCCGGCGGTGTCACTCGCGGCAGCCGGGCTTCGCACAGCTGGCGCAGCGCCGCGTCGAGTTCATCCAGGTCGTGCGCGCAGTCGACGCCATCGCGCGCCGCGTTTTCGATGCGCGCTGCCGCCACCGCGATGCGCGTGGCCGCGAGCGTAGCCCCGGCGCCTTTGATCGTATGTGCGAGGTCGCGCGCCGCGCTGGCGTCGCCGCGCGCAAGCAGCGCGCGCAGGCGTGCGGCGGCATCCGCGTTGCGCGTGCGGAAGTCCTCGATCAGGCGCCACAGCAACTCGTGCTTACCGCTGACGCGCGCCAGCGCCACGGGCACGTCGATGCCGTCGACGGTCGGCGCGCCGCTACGGGGCGGCAATTGCGGCGCGCTTGCCTGCGCATGATGCGGCAACCAGCGCGCCAGCACGCGCGCCAGTTCGATCTCCTCGATCGGCTTGGTCAGGTAGTCGTCCATGCCGGCTTCGAGAAAGCGTTCGCGGTCGCCGCTCATCGCATGCGCGGTGAGCGCGATCACCGGCACGGCGCGCGTGGCCGGATCGGCCTTCAGCCGCCGCGTGGTCTCGATGCCGTCTAGCCTGGGCATCTGGATGTCCATCAGGATCGCGGCGTAGCGCTGCGTGCGCACCAGCTCCAGCGCGGCGATGCCGTCGCCGGCGCAAGCGCATTCGATGCCGAGCGAGGCGAGCAATTCCCGCGCGACCTGCTGGTTAACCTCGTTGTCCTCGGCCAGCAGCACGCGCGAGCCGGGCAGGAAGCGGATGTCGGACGGCGCAGAGAAACCCGCGGTGGTCATGCGGCTGCCGCGGCGGTGGCCGAGCGCTTCCATCGCCGCATCGAACAGCGTCGACGGACTCACCGGCTTGTGCAGGAACACGTTGACGCCGCTCGCTTCGGCGTCGTGCACCAGCTTCTCGTCGCCGTATGCCGTGACCATCACCACCGCCGGCTCGCCGAGCCCGCGCCGGCGCACCTCGCGCACCGCGTCGATGCCATTCATGCCGGCGAGCTTCCAGTCGATCACGAGCAGGTCGAACGGCTGCGCGGCGTCGGCCATGGCGAGCAGCGCCTGCTCGGCCGATTCGGCCAGCAGCACTTCGAAGCGCAGCGCCTCCAGCATGCTGCCGAACACATCGCGCGCAGTCGGATTGTCGTCGACCACCAGCGCGCGCAGGCCGTCGGCCGGCTTGCGCTCCGGCGCCGCCATGCGCGCCGCGTCTGGCACGACGCCGAACGCCGCCGTGAACCAGAATTCGCTGCCTTCACCGGGCGCACTGCGACCGTCGATCTCGCCGCCCATGAGCTCGACCAGGCGGCGGCAGATCGCGAGTCCCAGACCGACACCGCCGTGCACGCGCGTGCTCGATTCATCGACCTGAGTGAACGGATCGAACAGCCGCGGCAGCTGGCCATGCGGAATGCCGATGCCGGTGTCGCGCACGGCGAAGCGCAGGCGCGTGCTGTCGGCAGTGCGTGCTTCGCAGGCGACTTCGACCAGGATCTCGCCGCGCTCAGTGAACTTGATCGCGTTCGTGACCAGGTTCACCAGCACTTGCTGCAAGCGCACCGGATCGCCGCGCAATTGCGCCGGCACGTCCGGCGCGACCGCGAACAGCACCTCCAGGTGTTTCTCGCGCGCGCGTTCGCCGACCACCACGGACAAATCGGTGAGCACATTGTCGAGCGCGAAGTCGACCGACTGCATGCCGAGCTTGCCGGCTTCGATGCGCGACAAGTCGAGAATGTCGTTGATGATGCCGAGCAGCAGCCGCGCGGAGGTGCGCAACTGCGCCAGCAGGCCGCGCTGGCGCGGTTCCAACGTCGTCTTGTCGAGCAGCGTGGCCATGCCGATCACCGCGTTCATCGGTGTGCGGATTTCATGGCTCATGTTGGCCAGGAACTGGCTCTTGGCGCGGTTCGCCGCTTCGGCTTGTTCCTTGGCCAGTTCCAGTTCGCGTTCGGCCTGGCGCTGCGCGGTCACGTCGCGCGCGATGCCGTCGACGCCGGCGAGCGCGCCGGCGACATCGAAGAACGGGATTTCCGACTGCTCGATGCGGTGCAGGCTACCGCGCGCATCGCGCATCTCAACCTCGTACGTCAGCGCTTCGCGCGACGGACCGCGTTCGAGGATGCGCCGCGCCGCGGTGTTCATGCCGGCATCGGTCAGCGTCGCGGCGTGGTGCTGGCAATACTCCGCCGGACTGATGCCGAGCACGCGCCGCACCGAGTCGCTGGCCGAGACGATGCGGCCGTCGCGATCGCGGCTGTAGACGAAATATTGGTCGAGGTTGTCGACCAGGCGGCGGAACTTCTGTTCGTTCTGCGCCAGCGCCGCTTCGGCGATGCGCCCGCGTTCGCGCTGCCGTTCCAGCTTGCCGAGCAGCGACACCAGCACGCCCCACAGCAGCGCCAGTACCAGCGCGATGAAGCCGCCTTGCGCGAACAGCTGGCGGCGCACGTCGTGGCTGAAGTCGCCATAGAAGGCCGAGTTCACCGCGAAGTGCGCGACACCGACAAGTTCAGCCGCGTCGCTGTACAGCGCGGCGTCGACGCGGAACGCGTCGTCCGGCACGCGCTCGAGCGGATGGTCGAGCGATCCGGGCGTTGCGCCGAGCGCGTCGTAATCGACCTCGATGCCGATGCCGGCGAAAAACGGCTTGCCGCTTTGCGGATCGCGCAGCAGCAGCAGCTGGTCGAGCACGCTGCGCACGCGCATTTCGCGCTCGCCGCCCTGCGCGTGCGCCAGCGCCTGCGCCAGCGCGGTGGCCTGCGACTGCGCCAGCACTTGCGCATGCTGCTCGGCATCGCGATGCAGGCGCGGCTCGAGCGCGGCGTTCCAGTACACCGCCAGCGCGATCTCGAAGATCAGCGCCAGCAGCGCGAACGCGATCGTGACGACGAGGGAAGTGCGGCGCATCACGGGAACGTCTTCGCGACCTTGAGATAGAACGGCTTGATCTCCACGCCTGCGGCCTGCAGCGCGCCGGTGTTGAGGTACGGCTGCACTTTCGCCTCGACCGCGAGTCCGGCGGCGACGCCGTGCTCGACGTCGCCTTCGAACGGCGAGTACAACACGACGTGCGCATCGGTGCTCCAGCGGATCAGTTCGGCCAGGTCGGCGGGGTTCTGCGCGCTGGCCAGGAACACGCCGGCCGGCTGCGCCACCTGACCCAGTTGCGCCAGCGAGCCGACGCGCACGATCGAAACCGGCAGATCGCGGATGCCGGCCTTGCCCGACTCGCCGCTGTTGCCGATCAGATCGGACACTTCCGGCATCAGGCCGGTGTCGGCGCCGAACACGACCACGTGCAGCGCGCCGTCGCTGGCCGCCTTGTTTTCCAGCGCGAGCTGTGCGGTGAGCAGCGAGCGGAACAGGCGCGCGCCGGCACGCACGCGGCGGTCGTCCGCGCTGTCGGCCAGTGCCGGTGTGCCGGAGACCGACAGTGCGGCGATCAGCAGCGCGGAGCCGAGCAGCAGCCAGACGCGCACGCGCGCCGCGGCGACACATCGCCACCGCGCTTCCGGCACCGCCTGGATTGAGGCTTCGCGCATTGTCTTGTCAGTCGGGCCGCAGCTTAGGCCTGTCCGAACCTCCATCTGTGTCGTAGCGCACGCCGCTCGCGGGGGACTGCCGCGCGGCACGGCATTGCAAGCATAATGCGGATGAATCGTGCAGAGATTGAGGAGAGCCTTCAGCGCCCGATGAGTACTGCCGTTGCCCCGCCGGCACCACGCCGCATCCTGATCGTGGAAGACGATCCGACGCATGCCACCCTGCTGGCCGAGACCTTGGCCGCCGAAGGCTTCGTCGCCGATGTCGTGTCCGACGGCAGCGTTGCCGCTGCGCGCGTGCGTGCGACTGCGCCGGCCGCCGTGCTGCTCGACCTGACCCTGCCCGGCAAGGACGGCTTCAGCGTGTGCCGCGAGATCCGCGAATTTTCCACCGTGCCGCTGATCATGGTGACGGCACGGGTCGAGGAGATCGATCGCCTGCTCGGCCTGGAGATCGGTGCCGACGACTACGTGTGCAAACCGTTTCAGCCGCGTGAGGTCATCGCGCGCATCCGCGCGCTGCTGCGGCGCACGAACGAGTGGCGCGACGCTGCCGGGAGCGCCAGCCTGAGTCTCGATGAGAGCACGCTCGATGCGCGCTGGAAAGGCAAGCGGCTCGACCTCACCGCCGTGGAATTCCGCCTGCTCAAGGTATTGAGCGAACGTCCCGGACGCGTGCTGTCGCGCTCGCAATTGCTGGATGCGATCTACGTCGACTTCCGCGTCGTCAGCGACCGCACCGTCGACAGCCACATCAAGAACCTGCGGCGCAAGATCGCCGACGCCGAGACGGACGCGAATCCGATCGAATCCGTCTACGGCGTCGGCTACCGTTACCTCGGCGAAGGCTGACGCAACGCGTTCAGTTTTCCAGCCGCAGCGCCTTGGCCGCATCGACCATGGCCGTGAGCGCCGCCTTCACTTCCGGCCAGTCGCGCGTCTTGAGTCCGCAATCGGGATTCACCCAAAGCTGCTCGGCGGCCAGTTCGGCGTGCGCCTTGCGCAGCAGATCGAGCATTTCCGTGCGGTCCGGAACGCGTGGCGAATGGATGTCGTACACGCCCGGCCCGATGCCGCTCGGATAGCGCTGGCGCGTGAACGCATCGAGCAATTCCATGCGCGAGCGCGAGGTCTCGATCGAGACCACGTCGGCGTCGAGTGCGGCGACGGCGTCGATGATGTCGTTGAACTCGGCGTAGCACATGTGCGTGTGGATCTGCGTTTCATCGCGCACGCCGGCGGCGGCGAGGCGGAAACTCGCCACCGCCCAGCGCAGGTACTCCGGCCAGTCGCGCTTGCGCAACGGCAGTCCTTCGCGCAGCGCCGGCTCGTCGATCTGGATCACGCGGATGCCGGCGGCTTCCAGGTCGCAGACTTCGTCGCGCAGCGCCAGTGCGATCTGGCGGCAGGTGGTCGCGCGCGGCTGGTCGTCGCGCACGAACGACCATTGCAGGATCGTCACCGGTCCGGTCAGCATGCCCTTCATCGGCCGCGCGGTGAGCGATTGCGCGTAACGCGACCAATCCACCGTCATCGGCTGCGGCCGCGACACATCGCCGTAGATGATCGGCGGCTTGACGCAGCGCGAGCCGTAGCTTTGCACCCAGCCTTGACGCGTGAACGCGAAACCGTCGAGCTGTTCGCCGAAGTACTCAACCATGTCGTTGCGCTCGAATTCGCCATGCACGAGCACGTCCAGGTCGATTTCCTCCTGCATGCGTACGGCGTGTTCGGTCGCATCGCGCAGGAATCGTTCGTACTCCGCGCCGGAGATGCGCCCGGCGCGCTGCGCCGCGCGCGCCTGACGTACTTCGGCGGTCTGCGGGAATGAGCCGATCGTCGTGGTCGGATACAGCGGCAGGCCGAGCGCGCGGGCTTGTATACCTTTTCTCATGCGCTGCGGCGAGCGGCGTTGTTCGAGATCGGGCGTTGCCTGTTGCAGACGCGTGCGCACCGCCGGATTGACGCTCAACGGCGAAGCCTTGCGCGCCTGCAGCGCGTCGCCGGCCGCGGCGACCGCCGCCAGCGCCGGCGCCGATCCGTGCTGTGCGTCGGCGAGCACGCGCAACTCGGCGATCTTCTCGCGCGCGAACGCCAGCCACGGACGGATCGTCGGATCGAGCGCGTTCTCCGTGCGCAGGTCGATCGGCACGTGCAGCAGCGAACAGGAGGGTGCCAGCCACACGCGGCTGGCATTGATCGCGGCGTGCGCGCGCCGCACCAACTTCGCCGCCGCGCGCAGATCGCTGCGCCAGACATTGCGGCCGTCGATGACGCCGAGCGACAGCACGTGCCCCTCGGGCAAGTGATCGAGCACCGCATCCAGCCACTGCGGCGCGCGCACCAGGTCGACGTGAATGCCCTGCACGGGCAGCTCCAGCGCCAGCGCCAGGTTGTCTGCGAGCGCGCCGAAGTAGGTCGCGAGCAACAGGTTCGGCGCAGCGCTGCGCGCCAGGGCTGCGTACGCGCGGCGATAGGCGTTGCTATCGTCGGCATCCAGATCCAGCACCAGACATGGCTCATCGAACTGCACCCAATACACGCCGGCGTCTTTCAGCTTGGCGAGCAGTTCCGCGTAGACCGCGACGAGCGCATCGAGCAGCTCGAGCCGATCGCTGCCATCGGTGGTCTTGGACAACAGCAGGAATGAAACCGGACCGAGCAGCACCGGCCGCGCCTGGTGTCCAAGCGCGCGCGCCTCGAGGAATTCGGCCAGCGGCTTGTCGCCGCGCAGCTCGAACCGTTGCTCCCGTGTCAGCTCCGGCACCAGGTAGTGGTAGTTCGTGTCGAACCATTTGGTCATCTCCAGCGCGCGCAGGTCGACGCCGTCGCCTTGCAATCCGCGCGCGCTGGCGAAATAGGCGCCGAGCGGATCGTGCGCGGCGAGATCGAGGTAGCGTTGCGGCACGGCGCCGAACAGCCACGCCGTGTCGAGCACGTGGTCGTAGAGCGAGAAATCGTTGACCGGCACGACATCGGCGCCGGCATCGCGCTGCAATTGCCAGTGTTGCCGGCGCAGGCTGCGCGCGGTTTCGAGCAGATCCTGCGCCGTGGATTCGCGTTTCCAGAAGCGTTCGAGCGCGACTTTCAGTTCGCGTTTGCGCCCGATGCGCGGAAAACCCAGAGTGGTGACTAGCGACATGCGAAATTCCTCGTGTGAGTGACACAGAGGAACGAAAGCAACGCGAAACGCGCGAGCGCCCGCGTCGACCCTCGCCCCCGCGGGCGAACCGGAATATCGCAGGCATCGAAACGGGCAGCCCGACTGCGCCGCGCTCGTGCGCGACGGATGCGGACAGCCCGGACTTTCCCCGCGGAAATCCCAGGTCGGATCAGAAGGCTTCGCCTTCCGGCCGGTGGCAGGTCTTCGGGCTCGTGGACGCGCGCCGGTGTCGGCTCACCTACTGTCCGCCGCTTCCCGTGCGCGAGCACAGTGCCATGGCGAAGGTCGTTTCCACATACCGCTGCGGGGCAGCCCCGGATTCGCACCGGGTTCCCTTTCAAGCCGGCCCGTCGGGGCCAGCACCTCCAGCGTCAATGACGATAGACGTATAGACGTCCAAAGTCAAACACCGATCCCGGCGCTGTCACGATACGGCGGGGGCATGTTGCGCCAGCGGTCTCGGCCGGCCGCTCGCGTCGACCGCGATCATGACGAATTCGCCGGAGGTCGCCGCCACTTGTTCGCCGCCGGCCACGCTTTCGCGCAGCAGCGACACGCGCACCGTGATCGAGCTGCGCCCAATCGAGTGCACTTGCGCGAGCACCTCGACGATTTCGCCGAGCCGCACCGGCGCCGCGAAGTCGATGCGGTCCGAGCGCGCGGTGACGACGGTGCCGCCGGCGTAGCGGCTCGCAGCCAGGAACGCGGCCTTGTCCATCCATGCCAGCGCCTGGCCGCCAAACAGCGTGCCGAGATGATTGCAGTGGTCGGGAAACACGATTTCCACCAGGCGCACGTGCGTGCGTGCGCCATCGATTGCGTCAGAAGGCATGGTCGAAGCCCACCTCGCCCTGCACCGCAATCTGGTACGCCGACACGCGTCGCTCGAAGAAGTTGGTCAGCTCCTGCACGTCCTGCAGTTCCATGAACGGGAAAGGATTGCGCGCGCCGTACAACGGTTCGAGCTCGAGCCGGTGCAGGCGCTGGTCGGCGACGTATTCCAGGTACTGGCGCATGTCGGCCGGCGACATGCCAACCACGCCGTACGACAGCACGTCTTCGGCGAAGCGCGTTTCGCACTCGACCGCGTCGGCCAGCATCGTGCGTACCGCGTCGGCCCAACCCGTGTCGAACAGCTCCGGCTGCTCGTCGCGCACGCTGCGAATCACTTCGAACGCAAACGCCATGTGCGCGGATTCGTCGCGGAACACCCAGGCAGTGCCGGCGGCGAGACCGGGCAGCAGACCGCGCGAGCGCAAAAAGTATACATATGCGAACGCGGCAAAGAAGAACAGCCCTTCGATGCACGCCGCGAAGCAGGTCAGGTTGAGCAGGAACGCGCGCCGCTGCGCATCCGATTCGATCCGCTCGAGTGCATGGATCGAGTCGATCCAGCGCTGGCAGAACTGCGCCTTGTGCCGGATCGAGGCGACGTTGCCGATTGCCGCGAACGCCTGCGCGCGACGCGCAGGTTCGGGAATGTAGTTATCGAGCAGGGTCAGATAGAACTGCACGTGCAGCGCCTCCTCGTACAGTTGGCGCGACAGGTACATGCGCGCTTCCGGCGCATTGATGTGCTTGTAGAGATTGAGCACCAGGTTGTTCGCGACGATCGAGTCGCCGGTGGCGAAAAAAGCGACCAAGCGCTCGATCAGATGGCGCTCGGCCGGGGTCATGCGCTGGCGCAAGTGGCCCAGATCGATCTGGAAATCGATTTCCTCCACCGTCCAGGTGTTCTTGATCGCGGCGCGATACATCTCGTAGAACTGCGGGTAGCGCATCGGCCGCAGGGTGAGGTCGAAGCCGGGGTCGAGCAGGTGGCTGGTCATGAGATTTTCCTTGATGCCGTCTGTAGCTGGCGACGCGATTGCTCAGAACGCCTCTCCCGCTGGCGGGAGAGGCCGAAGCGCAGAGCGCGGCGGGTGAGGGTGGCGCGTGAGGTTGCGGCGGCGTGAAAGGCCACCCTCATCCGCCTTCGGCACCTTCTCCCGCCAGCGGGAGAAGGGAAGATCACTGGCACGCCTCGCAGCTTTCGGGATTCTCGAGCGAACAAATCACTGCCTCGCTATCGTTGAGCACCTTCGCCGCTGTCGCGCTGCCATCGACCGTCGTCTTCGCGATCCGCGTCGCCGGCCGCGACCTCAAGTAGTACGTGGTCTTCAAGCCGCGCTTCCACGCATGCATGTACATGCTCGACAACTGGCCGATGTTCGGATTCTCGATGAACAGGTTCAGCGACTGGCTCTGATCGATGAAGGCGCCGCGCGCGGCGGCCATGTCGATCAGCGCGCGCATCGGCAGTTCCCACGCCGTGCGGTAGATCGCCTTGAGTTCATCCGGCACGGCAGCGATCGTCTGGATCGAGCCCTCGGCGAGCTTGATCGCATCGCGCACTTGCGCCGTCCACAAGCCGAGTTGCTTGAGTTCGTCAGCGAGGTAGCGATTGACCTGCAGGAAATCGCCGGACAGCGTTTCGCGCTTGAACAGGTTCGACACCTGCGGCTCGATGCATTCGTAGCAGCCGGCGATCGAGGCGATCGTCGCGGTCGGGGCGATCGCGATCAGCAACGAGTTGCGCAGGCCGTGCGCGACAATCTCGGCGCGCAGCGCCTGCCAGCGCGCCATGTCGCGCGGCGCGACGTCCCACGCCTCGAATTGCAGCACGCCTTGCGCCGCGCGCGTCTCCGCAAACGCCGGATGCGCGCCTTTCTCGCGCGCCAGTTCCAGCGAGGTCGCCAGTGCGTGGTAGTAGATTTCCTCGGCAATGCGCGTCGACAGCACGCGCGCCGCATCGCTGTCGAAGGCCAGGCGCTGGCGGAACAGCACGTCCTGCAGGCCCATCACGCCCAAGCCGACCGGACGCCAGCGCAGGTTCGAGGCGCGCGCGCTGTCGATCGGGTAGAAGTTCAGGTCGATCACGCGGTCGAGCTGGCGCACCGCCAACTGTACCGTGCGCGCGAGCTTGGCAAAGTCGAATGCACCGTCGTCGTCGAGATGCCGCGCCAGGTTGATCGAACCGAGGTTGCATACCGCGGTCTCGGCGCCGTCGGTCACCTCGACGATCTCGGTGCACAGGTTGGACAGATGTATACAAGTGCCTTTTTTCGCGGTCTGGTTCGCGGCGCGGTTGCAGGCGTCCTTGAACGTCATCCAGCCGTTGCCGGTCTGTGCCAGCGTGCGCATCATGCGCGCGTACAGGTCGCGCGCGCGCAGCGTCTTTTTCGCCAGCCCCTGCGTTTCGGCCTGCCGATAGGCGAGCGCGAACGCATCACCCCACAAGTCGGGCAGATCGGGCACGTCGTGCGGATCGAACAGCGACCACGGCGCATCCTGCTCGACGCGCTGCATGAACAGGTCCGGCACCCAGTTGGCCAGGTTCAGATGATGCGTGCGGCGCGCCTCGTCGCCGGTGTTGTCGCGCAGCTCCAGGAACGCCTCGATGTCGGCATGCCACGGTTCGAGATAGACGCAGGCGGCACCCTTGCGCTTGCCGCCCTGGTTGACGGCGGCAACCGATGAGTCGAGCGTCTTCAGCCACGGCACGATGCCGTTGGACAAGCCATTGGTGGAGCGGATCAGCGAACCTTCCGAGCGCACGCGATGCCACGCCAGGCCGATGCCGCCGGAGAATTTCGACAGCAGCGCGACGTCCTTGTACTTGTCGTAGATCGATTCCAGCGAATCGGCCGGCGAATCGAGCAGGAAGCAGCTCGACAATTGTTCGTGGCGCGTGCCGGAATTGAACAGCGTCGGCGAACTCGGCACGTAGTCGAGCGACGCGAACGCGCGATACAGCTCGATCGCCTCCGCCGCCGATTCGCTCAGCGCGCACGCGATGCGCATCCAGAAATGCTGCGGCGTCTCGATCACCTGGCGCTTGCTCGGATGCTTGAGCAGATAGCGGTCGTACAGCGTGCGCAAACCGAAGTATTCGAAGCGCTCGGAGAAATCCGCGTCGATCGCATCGTTGAGCTTGCGCGCATGACTCTCGGCGAAGGCGAGCACGCGCTCGTTGATCAGTCCCAGGTCGAAGCCGAGGCGGATCGACTGCGAGAACGAGTACACGCCGAGACCGTGCACTTCCTTGTCGATGTAGCCGGCGAGCAGGCGCGCCGCGAGGCGTGAATACTCCGGTTCCTCGGCGATCAGCGCCGCCGCCGTGCGGATCGACAGTTCATCGAGCTCGCGCGTCGTCGCACCGTCGTACAGACCGGTGATGGTCTTGACCGCCACGCGCATCGGCTCGACGTCGCGCAAGCCCTCGCAGCAGCGCGTCACGGCGCGCACGATCTTGTTCAGGTCGACCGGCTCCTGCGCGCCACTGCGCTTGGTGACGCGCATTGCGCCCGGGCCGCTGTGCGGCGGCGTCAGTGCGAAGCCCGCCTGATTCGTCGACGACGGCGTCGTCGTGTGGTCGAGAGTTTCGGAGTGCGCGCTGGACATATGCCTGCTCCTTGATCGAACGGAGCGAGGGCAGGCGCAGTGACGGGGCAAACGGCCGCCGCAATACGCCGGCCTTCGCTCCCGCGAGCGAATTCAGGTCAAGCGCAGGGAATTCGATCAAGACGGCGCGACCAAGGACGCGACGACTTGGCCGGTCCCTCCCGCGAGGGCCTGAAAGCCAGACGCTCCACCTCGCGGTGGAACGGTCGCGGCAGGTCTTCGGACTCCTGGGCTCGAGGCTTGGCACCTCGCCTACTGGACGCCGCTTCCCGAGTCGCATCGACTCAGTGCATGTGGCGTCGGTCGTTCCCAGTCACCGCTGCGGGGCAGTTCCGGATTCGCACCGGATTCCCAATTAAGCCTGGATGTTGTGCCAGGCGCCGCTAACGAGCACAAGATATTCGGATGCGACGCGTGCGTCAATGTGCGGGCGGTCGCCTTGCGTCCCGCCGCGGAGCGCGCGGCGCTGTTCGCTTCGTGCGCGTGGAGCATTTCAACTCCGGTGTGCTCAGCCGAGGTGATGCGATGCGAATGCGCTGGCGTTGTTGCCTGTCGATCGTGCTGGCCGGACTGGCGTGTGCGGTGTTCGCGCAGACCCCGCCGGTGCGATTCACGCCGAATGTCGATCTCACCAATGCCGCTTATGTGCGCGCGTTGGCGCGCCTGCCGAATGGGCAGATCGTGGTCGGCGGCGGCGATCTGCAGCGCGTGGGCGGCGTGCGGCAGAGTTTTCTCGCGCGCCTTACCGCGGGCGGCGCGCTGGACGGAAGCTGGAATCCGGCGCCGAACGCCGGCGTCGGCGCGTTGTGGGTCGACGCGGCGGGCACGCTGTATATCGGCGGCGGGTTCAGCACGATCGCCGGTCAGCCACGCGCGGGACTCGCGCGATTCAACGCGGCCGGTGTGCTCGACCCGAACTGGGCACCGCAACTGGACGGCGCCGTCAACGCAATCGCGCCCGGCCTGCCCGGATCGATTTGCTTCGGCGGCATCTTCACGCATGTCGGCGGCGAAACGCATCATCACCTGGCGTGCGTTTCCGATCTCGACGGCACGCCCCTGACGAACTTCGCGCCGGATGTCAGCGATGTCGTGAGCTCGCTCGTGACGCGCGACAAGAGCCTGTACGTCGGTGGCTATTTCACCTCGATCAGCGGCACGCCGCGCAACTACGCCGCGCGTCTCGCGCTCGACGGCAACGGTACGCCCGATGCATGGAATCCCGCGCCCGGCGGCGTGGTGTCGAGTTTCCTGCCCGGCACGGCGGGCGAGGTGTACCTGGCAGGATTTTTCGGCGCGGTCGGCGCCACGCTGCGGCAGGGCATCGCCAAGGTCAACGACACGAACGGTGCATTGATCGGCGCGTTCAACGCGCAACTGACCTACAGCCAATACGTGCTCGACGTGTGCAGCGACGGCGGCACCGGTCTGATCGCGGTCGGCTCGTTCAGCGCGATCGGCGGACAAGCACATCTGAATGTCGCGCACATCGACGCGACCAGCGGCGCATCGCTCAGCGGCTTTGATCCGGGGCTCGACTACGGCTACGCGCTGCACGTGCTGGCGGAACCCGGCGGCAGCTATCTGGTCGCCGGTCCGTTCGCGGCACTCGGCGGCGGCGAACACCTTGCACTCGCACGCGTGCTGGCGAACGGCAACGTCGATCCGAGCTATGCGCCGAGCCTCGAAGCACAAGGTTACGGCTATGTGATCGCGCAGTTGCCCGGCACCGGCGCATTCGTGATTGGCGGCCGCTTCGTGCGCGCGGACGGTCTGATCCGCCGCAACCTGTTCAAGCTCGCGCCGCCGAACCGCGTCGATCCGAACTGGATCGCGCACGCCGACGGCGAAGTGCGTGCGCTGAGCGTCGACGATGTCGGCCGCATCTACGTGGCCGGCTACTTCACGCGCATCGACGGCACGCCACGCCTGTCGCTGGCGCGCTTGCAGAACACCACCGACGGCGCGCTCGACACGACGTGGAATCCGCAGCCCGACAACAACGTGTACAACCTGCTGTTGCGACCCGAAGGGTTGTACGTGACAGGCGCGTTCAGCACGATCGGCGGCGCCGCGCAGCCGTCGCTCGCGCGCCTGTCGCTGGTCAACGGTGCGCTCGACTCCGGCTGGAAACCAACCACCGTCGGCGCGTTCGCGTTGGCCGCCACGGCTGGTTCGGAGCTGCTGGTCGGCGGCAGTTTCAGCACCGTCAACGGCATGCCGCGCGCCGGACTGGCGAAACTGTCGACCGGCGCGAGCGCAACGCTCGATCCGAATTGGGCGCCGGCGTTGAGCGGCGGCGCTGCCGCGTCGCTGGCTGTCGACGGCGACGACGTCTATCTCGGCGGCACGTTCAGCGGCGTCAACGCGACGCCGCGCTCGGGTTTTGCACGGGTCTCCGCCAGCGGCAGCGGCGTGCTTGATCCGCAGTGGCGTCCGAGCGCGAACAACCAAGCGACCAAGATCGTGGTGCAGCCCGAAGGCGTGTACGTCGCCGGCTTGTTCTCGAGCATCAACGGCGGCGGCAACGGCTATCTCGCCCGGCTCGACAAGCTCAGCGGCGCGACCGACCCGAGCTGGCAGTCCGGCGCCAACACCTGGGTGTTCGATGTGCTGCGCTACCGCGAATCGGTCTTCGCCGTAGGCTGGTTCACCTTCATGGGCGGTGCGGCACGCCAGGTTGTCGCGCGCCTGCCGGTCGCCGGCGATACGCTGTTCATCGACGATTTCGACGGCTGAACCGGTGCTGCATGCAGCGCCGGCACGCGTTGCGCCGCGGGCGCCGAAATAGTACCATTTAGGTCCGATTTCAGCGTCGAGCCGACATGCTCCGCGTCAGCAAGCTAACCGACTACGCCACCGTCGTCATGACGGTACTCGCGGCCGCACCGCAGCGCGTGCACAGCGCGCAGGAACTGGCCGAGTGCGCGCGCCTGGAACTGCCGACCGTGAGCAAGCTGCTCAAGCAGCTGGCACACGCGGAACT
>Ga0157378_10000177_pt1 | contig 60608 bp, 38 predicted proteins | sample M65metaG_FD_115309 | JGI IMG/M metagenome (GOLD analysis project Ga0157378, IMG submission 115309) | Miscanthus rhizosphere microbial communities from Kellogg Biological Station, Michigan, USA - M6-5 metaG | ecosystem: Host-associated > Plants > Roots > Rhizosphere > Soil | place: USA: Michigan... | reverse complement strand
AGACATCGTCGACTAAAAACGAATTCGTTCGTGCGCGCTGGATGGCGCGCCTGCCTTGGGCGCACGAAACTCGACTTCAGCACTGCGAAATCTAGGAACCTGAAGGGAGATTTTCAAATTCTGATTAGTCGCGCTACCGGACATGCCGTACCAGGACCCCAATTGTCCGGTTACCGCTATCGGGCGCCACTGCTCTTAACGAACAGGCACAGTATGATGGACGCGAAATGTCCATACAGATGATCGTGATCGCGCTGATCGGCGGCGGGTTCGCTCTTGCCGCGAACTTTGTTGCCTTCGAAATGATTGATGGCGCACACCAAGCCGCTTCGATTCTCACTCTCGAAGCCGTTTCTCAGCTACTTGTCGATGATCGACCCATTGTGCTCGGGACTCACGCCGCTGCTACCTCCGAAGAAACCTTCGCGGCGCTATCACAGTTTGCGATCACACAACCTGTGAATGCTGGACCAAGTCTTCATTTCGACCGAGACTCCCGCTTCGGATACAACAACTCACTCACCTATCAGATCGTCGTGGATTGGGTGATTGCACAACACAAATCCCAAGGCCTTTTTCAGAACCGTTGCCGCCAGGACCGCTTTGAAAACTTCTGGGTATTTCGCGCCGGAAAAGACCTGCCCGACAACAGTTCGAACATATTCTCGGGAAGTCGAACAATGGGTGGCGATGCTGGGCCAGTTCAGGTTTCACAGAGTGGGAACAAGAAATAGCTTGGTCAATCTTGCGCAAAAGAAAGGACCGGTGACGGCCCCAAGAAGCAATGTACGCGCGAGGTCGCCAAGACAATGCAACCACATCAATACTCATCATCGCGAAGAATCAAAAAAGCTCGCTCCAACGTACCAGCCCAAGGTTGCGTTGCGTCTGATGATGTATCCATGCCGACACGAACGCACAGCAATGAGATCCCCTTCTTTTTTGTGAATGTGTTCTCAGACAGACCTCTCGAAGGAAATCCCCTGACGGTTGTCCCGCGGGCTGAGCATCAGCCTGAGTCGATGAGTACGATCGGACGATGATCCGCGCCGCACGGGAATTTAATCAGTCCGAGAGCACACCACGACGATCAGCGATTTCGCAGGGCGCTCGGGTTGCTGCCCGTTGGCCGCCGATACGCAGAACAGGCAACCCTCATAGCGCAAGGAATGCGCGATGGAAACGTGCTTCATGCGGGGTTCTAAGCAGACGCACAATCGGCCCTTCTTGCAGACCGGGCGAATTATACTCCGCAACGCCGCAAGAGAGGAGGCGCGGAGAGCTGCCGAGGGAGTGAGGCAACTCTCCGCAGGGGGAGAGACTTAGAAGCTGATCCGCGCGGTCAACTGGATCGCGCGGGGTCCGGCGCCCTCGGCGGTTTGCAAACCCGTCAGTGTTCCGTACCCGGTTGTATCGACGGCCATGTTCGGCGGTTCGTAGTTACGATGATTGAAGAGGTTTGCGATCTCCGCGCCGAATTGCAGGCGCAGACCTTCGGTGAATTTCACCGTTTTGATCATGGACATGGAAACGGCCGTCGTTCCCGGTCCCACGATGCTTCCCACTGCGGCGTTGCCGAAGCGACCGATCGCGTTGCCGGGAATCGTGAAGGCCGCGGGATTCAGAAACAGCGGCCCATCGGGGCTTGTGAGTCCGTGCGCGTAAGGTGAAACGCCGGCGACCACGTCGGGCCGCGAGAAATACGCGGTGTTGACTTGGTTAGTACCGGCAGGATCGGCGCTGGTGTCGTACGGCGTGAGAAACGGGCCGCTTTGCGCGACGATTACGCCGCCGACTTCCCAGCCGCCGACCACCCGGTCCGTAAAGGCATTGCTGGTGCTGAGGTAGCGCTTCCCTTTTCCGAACGGCAATTCATACAAATACGTGACCAGAAAGCGGTGACGGCGATCGTAGATCACGTTGCCGTAGTCCACACCGGGATGGAAGCGATCGGAAAGCCAGTTGCCGCCAGCCGCCACGAAGCTGCTGGGATTCCCGCCGCCCTCGTTCGAAAGGTCGCGCGTGAACGAATAGCTGACTTCGAATTGCAGTCCGTGCGAATAACGTTTCTTCAGGTCCGCGGTGAAATTGTGGTAATTGCTTTCCGCGGCGTTATACACGCTCTGGAGGACGCTCCAGATCGGAAATGGACGAGAGTCGCCTGCGACACCGTATCCGACGGTGTTTGCCGGAACCTGGTTCAGGTCTTCCATTGTTTCCAGGTTCTTGCCGTGACTGCCCGTGTAGGAGAGCCGCAGGCCAGTGCCATAACCCAGGTCGCGCTCGAAAGTGAGATTCCATTGCTGGACCGACGGGTCGTGATATTTGACCGGGAACGCGTAGTAAAAAGTCTGCGAGCCGGAAACGTTGAGGTTTGACGGGAACGGCGAAGGATACGCGAGATCGGCATTGCCGCTGGCATCGAATGCCTGGAAGTAATACGGAACGCTGCTAGCGTGCACGGCCCACCCGGAAACAAGCGAGAAGCCGAGGGGCGCTTCGATGAATCGGCCGTAACCGCCGCGAATTACGGTCTTGTCGTTGTGGAACGGGCGCCAGGCAAAACCGATGCGCGGACCGAAATCGGTCTTGTCCGTGTAGCGCAACTTATCCGGGATGCCCGCTTGCTTGGCGGTGAGAATGGGCGTCGGAGCGATGGATTCTGCGAACGCGGGGATTGTCCAGCTGAGTCCCTTCTCGTTTGGCACTGCTACCGCGCCGGTGATCTGCTGCCCGTTGATGGTGGCCGAGTAGTTTGGCAGGAACGCGGCGGTGTTGTACTGGGTGTCTTTAAGCGGCGGATGAATTTCGTAGCGCAATCCGAAATTCAGCGTCAGGCTCGGCGTAATTTTCCAATCGTCCTGCGCAAATACGGCGTAGGAATATCCCAGCCCATTCATGTTGGGATTGTTGACCTGAGAAAGAACGGTGTAATCGGGGTAGCCGAGGAGGAACGCAGCAAAGGGATCGCCCACAGCCGGGGGAAGGCCGCTGGTCGCCGGGTCGTTGCCGTTCACGTCGAGCGAGGTCGTCGAACCATCAAAGGTGTACTGCCCCGACCGCGTGTTGCCGAAGACGTTGTCGTCGTGGTCGGTCATGCGGCGGAAGTCACCGCCGAATTTGAAGGTATGGTTGCTCTTGGTCCATGTAACGTTATCGAGAATTTGAAAGATTCCGCTACGCTGCTTCGAAGGGTTGGCTCCGCCTGTCTGTTGAAAACCGGTGATCTGGAAGTTCGGAACCGTTGGCAGGGAATCCAACGTAACACCCGCTGGAATGACTAGCCCGACCTGGTCCAGGATCGCTTGCGTATCCATATTAAATGTCGTCAGCGCGTGCATGCCGTTGTAGCCTGCGCGAAGTTCGTTGATCAGAGTGTGCTTGATCACGTAGTTGTGCGCCACCGTAAAGCCGGCGTCCTGCTCTGGCTGCGAGAACGGCCCGAGCGCTGGCGATCCGCTGGTGGCGCAGAAACCCGGACAATTGGCCACCGGAGCCGATTGCACTTGTCGGTTCTTATAGGTGCCGCGTGCGTAGATGGTTTGCTTCGACGATATCTTCTGATCGATTCGTAGGTCCGCCTGGTTGCTGGAAATCGGCGCGGGGAAATTCACTTGATAGTTGTTGGAGATCGAGCCCGCGCCGCCCACATTCGGGAGTGGAAACAACGCATTCATCGTGTTTGCCGCAATGGAAGAAACGGGGACAGCATTGCAAGGTATTGGCGTTCCATCTGGCTGGTAAACTTGTACGCCGTTCAGGTAAGAACAGAGATCGCCGCCGCGCATCGCCAGCGAGGGAACACTTTCCAGCAGTGGCGTCTGGCGGGGCAGGCGCAGGCCTTCATAGCTCATGAAGAAGAAAGTCTTGTCGCGCCCGTTGTAGAGCTTCGGAAGGATCAGGGGTCCTCCAAGGAATCCGCCAAAATCATTCATGATGAGCTTAGGCTTGCTGCTGGCAAACGGGTTGCCGGCGTTGAGCGCGGAGTTTTCGTGATTTTCGAACAGGCCCCCATGGAAGTTGTTGGTGCCGCTGCGAGAAATGGTGGTGACGTCGCTGACGCCGCTGAATTCGGCGTTGTTGTTGGTCTCGCTGACCTTGATTTCCGCGATGGAATTAAACGAAGGAAACAATTCGTTGAGGGGACCGCTCAACTCAACGTTGACGCTGCTGATTCCATCGATCGTGTAGGAAAGCAACGCCGGCGTGGCGCCCGCGATGGTGAGATTGCCGCTATCATCGGTCTGCACGCCCGGTTGGGTAGTCAAAGTGGAGATCGGGCTGGTCGAACCGGCGGAGCGCGAATAGATGGCAACGGGAAGATCGATGAGTTCCTTCGTGGTCTTCGTCTCGGAAAGGTTCGAAACGTCGGTGGTGACTACCGCGCCGCCCGCCTCTTCCACCAGCACGGTCTGGGACTGCGTGGCGATTTTCAGGAGCGCATCGACTCGCTTGGTCTCGCGCGCTTGCAAATCCAAATTGACGAACTCCACTTTCTGGAAGCCGGTTTGTTCCACGGCGAGCTGATACGTGCCAGGATCCAGATTGACGAACGAAAAATAGCCGCTCTGGTCGGTGGCCAGGGTACGCTTGGCGGCCGTGCCGGAGTTCATCAGCACGACGGTCGCGCCGTTGACCACATCGCCGGATGCGTCTTTTACCGTGCCTATGATGGTGCCAAAGGTGGACTGGCCCAGCGACGGCGTGGTGCAGACAAGCAGCGTTACGATTGCGGCGATAAAGAAGACCAGGAAGCGCAGCCAATCCGGCCGTTCGTGAGTTTGCGTGTGAATTGCGAAGCGAACACTCATTTCGTCACCTCATCTCTCATTGCGAAGAGCGTGCAAAATCTGCGGCTGGAGCGGCCGCGTGGAGCGCAGTCGCGCGCGCTGACCACACCGGGGCGCCGCTGCTGGGCCCAACTCTCAGCTCTTCGTGGAGCGTGACTTCAGATCGACCAACACAACGGAGTGTTCGCTGCTATTTCGAAACGGAACCGGGTGATTTTGTGGAACTACACCACCGTTTCGAGGATTCAGCTGGAAACCGTTGCCGGTTCCTCCCGCTGAATTTTGCGGTATATTGAACGCTTCTTAAAAAAACGCAAACGCAAAATTTGAATCACGTTGATCGTGATTGTTGACGCAAGGCGATTATCGCGACGGTTCCTTGCGATCCGTCGGGGCTTTATGGACCATCCGCAGTGCGTTGTGATATAGCGATGTCGTAATTGCGGGGCGCTGCGGTCGGGTTGCGATGTGTCCTTCGCGAAAACATTCAGAAAGAATCGGAATCGCGCCGATTCATTTTTTGATCTTGTCTTCTTACAAAAAATCGGCAGGATACATGGCTACTTTATTCGGGCCTCTACCACCCTTTGGATTTGGTCGCTATCTGGACACTGCGTTGTGTCCGCACACTGCTCCCGGCCGAGCGATCTGAGCGATATATCTGGATGTGAAAGGAAATGAATGGAGCGGCGCACCTTTTTCGACCGGCGACGTAGTTTTACAACATCCGCAGCCGTAGCGGTCTTTCTCGCAATCTGCGTGCCCGCCATTGCTCCTCAGTCCGTTTCGCAAAGCGAGCCGAAGCCCGAGAACTCTTCCAAGGCACCAAGCGAAGACGGATTCCCTGTCAACGATCAACGCGTCATCAGTAAGTGCAGTTCGTGTCACCTGCGCGACGCCAAAGGCAATATGACGCGCATTTCCTGGATTCGCACCACGCCGGAGGGTTGGGAAGAAGCGATCAAAAGAATGGTACGGCTGCAAGGCGTTTCACTCGAGCCAGACGATGCGCGAACAATTCTGCGGTACCTGAGCGATGAGCACGGACTTGCTCCCGAGGAAGCCAAGCCGGTCGAGTATTTCCCCGAGCATCGCATGGTGGACGAGAAGGTGCCGAATGAGGATGTGACGCGCTCGTGCGTGGCGTGCCACGCGCTGGCAAAGCCGCTTTCGTGGCGTCGGAGTGCGGAAGATTGGAGATTGTTGGTCAACACACATATCGCTTTGTATCCGTGGGTCGACGGTCTTAATTTTCAGCGACAGCCACCGCGACCTGGTCAGCCGCCGCCGGCACCAGATGCGAAGCAGCCGGTCGATCAGGCGCTGGCATTCCTGGCGCAGAGCGGATCGCTGCATTCGCCGGAGTGGGCGGAGTGGCGGGCAAGCATGCGTGCGCCCAGATTGACAGGACATTGGCTCGTTGCCGGTGCTCAGCCGGGCAAGGGAAAATTCTTCGGCGTCATGGATATTGAGTCGGTCCCATCGACAGATGGCTTTTCGACCAAGACCAAGCTGACATTTCCAGGGAATGGTTCCGTACTGACCGAAAACGGCAAGTCGCTGGTGTACACGGGTTACGCGTGGCGCGGAAGATCGACCAGCGAGAAAGTTAACGCCGGGCCAAATGATCCCACCGTGGTGCGCGAAGTCATGATGCTCTCGCGCGACCAGTCACAACTCGAAGGTCGCTGGTTCTGGGGCGCGTATCAGGAATTTGGCATGGATACCACCATGCGCCGCGCTTCAGCGGCGCTGACGGTGCTTGGCGTGGATGTATATTCGCTCAAGACGGGGAGCAGCGGGAACGAAGTTAAAATATACGGCGATCATTTTCCAACGGCAATTTCGGCAGCGGACATCGATCTAGGAAGCGGCGTGACGGTGAAGAAAGTCGTTAGTCAGACGCCGGAGTTGATCAAGATCAGTGTGGACGTTACCAGTGGTGCCGTGCTGGGAAAACGCGACGTCGTAGTGAAGAATTCTCTTGCACCCGCGGCGTTCGCGGTCTACGACAAAATCGACTATCTGCAGGTGACGCCGCAAACACCGCTCGCGCATCTTGGCGGCGAGCCTCACGCCAAAGGGTACATGCAGTTTGACGCCATTGCGTATTCGAATGGTCCTGACGGGAAGCAAGGCACCGCGGACGACCTTGAATTGGGGCCGGTGAAGGCTAGCTGGAAGCTGGAAGAGTTTGTCGCCACGATGGGCGATGACGACGTCGAATTTGTCGGCAATCTCGACGCCACGACGGGCCTGTTCACGCCGGCGCTGGATGGGCCGAATCCCAAGCGCAAATTTGGTCGCAACAACTACGGCGATGTCTGGGTGGTGGCCACGTACAAACCTTCCGGAGCCGAGCAGGTCGTGTCGGGGCGCAGCTATCTGGTCGTGGCAATTCCGCAGTACATGCGTTGGGATCAGCCAGAGGTGACTCAATGATCCAGGTGGAGCAATGACGACTTACGCGCTTGCCGAGGGGCACAGGTTTCGTGGCTCTTCTAACGATTTTCTCTATCTCGTTCCCAGCGGCGGAATTTTCGCGCTCGATCCTATTTCGTCAGCCATCGTGGACGCGCTTGATGCCGGCCCGCTAAAGCGCGAACACTTGATCGGGCGTATTTCGCAAAAAGCGGCACGCCCGCCAGTGGAAGTTGCCGAATGCGTTGAGGAACTCTGCCAAGTGCGCGCGATTCGGGACACCGCGACGAATTTCGTCGATGCGCCCGAGCCGCTACCCGACCATTTCCCGTTGCAGACGCTGGTCATGAATGTCACCAACCAGTGCAACCTGTCCTGTCAGTACTGCTACGAGTTCGGCGAAGGCAAGATCGCCACGCCAGAAGGCAAGAAGAAATTCATGGACGTGGAAACCGCCAAGGCGTCCGTCGATTATCTGCTCGAACAATCCGCAGGGCGCAACGCCGTCCACATCACCTTCTTCGGCGGCGAAACGCTGATGAATTTTCCGCTGCTCCGCCACATCATCGACTATTCCAGCGAACAGGCCGCGCGCAAGAACGTAAAGATCGACTTCAGCCTGACCACCAACGCGACGCTGCTCACGTCGCAAATCATCGATTTTCTCACGGCGAATTGTGTTGGCGTCACCGTCAGCATCGACGGCCCAAAAGAAATGAACGACGCCTTCCGCGTGTTCTCCAACGGCCGCGGCAGCTACGAAACAATGGAGCCCAAGGTGCGCGAGCTGCTGGCGCGCCATCACACGCGGCCCATCGCTGCGCGCGTCACCATGACGTCTCACGCGATGGACGTCTTCAAGATCTATCGCCACCTCAAAGACGATCTCGGCTTTCACGAAGTCGGCTTCGCTCCGGTCACCACATCTCCCGATCGTCTTTACTCGATCAACGAGTCCGGCATGCATAGCGTGTTCGCGCAATTCGGTGAACTCGCGCAAGAGTATCTGCAATTCGCTTTGCGTGGCGAACTGCACGGCTTCTCCAACGTCAGCGACACGCTGGCTGAGCTGCACCAGGGCGTGAACAAGTCGCATCCATGCGGCGCGGGTCTCGGGCTTCTCGGCGTCGGGCCTTCCGGTGACATCGCGCCCTGTCATCGCTTCGTCGATTCCGACGCGCATGTGCTCGGCAACGTCACCGCCGGCATCGACAAGAAAAAGCAAAGCGCCTTCCTCGATCGCGGCAACATCAACGCGAAATACGCCTGCCATACCTGCTGGGCACGCCCGCTCTGCGCCGGCGGCTGCCATCACGAAGCCCTCGTTCGCTACGGCGACACCGGTCATCCCAATCTCCACTATTGCGACTGGATTCGCGGCTGGACCAACACGTGCCTGGAAATTTACGGCGCACTCGCCGAAAACAATCCTTCGTTCCTCGAGTATTTCGCGGAAAGGAAAGCAGCGTCATGAACCATCTTCGCGCCGTCAACCGCAAAGCGCAGCGCATCGAGCGGCATGTCACCCAAAATGCAAACGAGGACGACATCGTGGCGTTGCAACAGGGCGGCCCCGCGCCCAAACCGCACATCCCGATGGGATGCTCGCTGGTCTTCTATCCCGGCTGGGAAGTTGATTCGGCCGGCGGCACGGCCGGTTTGTGCCAGCCTGTCGAGCGCGACCTCTTCGATTGCTACGTGACCTGTTTCTGGCCCGCTCACGTTCCCGATCACCTCAACAATTCGCCCGACTGGACCAGCAAGTGCGCAACCGGCACCAAAGATTGGCGCAACATCGACATCGTCTTTCCGTAGTGCGCACCGAACGGAGGCTCGCGTTGCGATCTGTTATTTGGTTTTTACCTGCAGCACTGCTGGCTGGCGCTACGACGATTGCATCGGCGCACGCGGCCGATGGTCAGCAGCTCATCTATCTCGCCAGCTGGCCGCATCAGATTCTCATCTTCGACTCCGTCGAAGAAAAGCTTGTGGATACCATCCAGCTCGACAGCGACGTCACCCAGTCCCTGGTGCTGTCCCCCGACAAACGAAGGCTCTACGCCTCGACCGCAAAAGACAATTCCATCGTCACCGTTGACCTGGCCACCCGCAAACAAATGTTGAAGTTCTCGCTCGACTCGGGCAACCGCAGCACCCGCTTCCTCGGCCTCGCACCCGATCCGTCAGGCAAATTCCTGTACTCCATCGCCACAACCGTGACGAAACTCGCCGATCGCTACGAAATTGAGGCCCCCAAACTCGTGGCCATCGACATCGAGACGCAGAAAATTACGCGAGCCGCCGACTTTCCCAAAGATGAAAGCCTCGCCGGAGCCTGGCGCCCGCAAATGAAGTTTTCACCCGACGGCAAATACCTCTACATCTTTCTCAACGGCATCCTTGTCTTCGACACCGATACGCTCAAGCTCGCCAAGAAAATCGATCTCGCCGATCCGCACGTTCCGGGCTTCGCCAACGTAGTTTTCAATCCCGTCGAAGAAGAATCCGCCGAAGATCCCAACGAAGAGCCCGGCAAGCTCACCAACGTTTTCATTTCCGCCGATCCTTACGTCCACCGCGCCGTCTTCGGCATCGCTAAAATCGATCTCGCAAGCCTCACCTTCGATTTCACGCCCGTCGCCCCCGCCACTACGCTTTCAATGACTCCCCTGTTGCTCACTCCGGATCATCAGATCGGCTACACCGCCGTCATCAACGGCACGCCCGGAAATCGCCGCTGTGAATTCTGGGCCTTCGATATGAAGACCCGAAAGCTGATCAACACCAAAGAATTCGATGGCCGCAACCGCTTCTCGTTCAGCCTGTCCGCGGACGGCACCAAAGTTTTTATCTATGGCGCCGGTTACGAAATCAGCGTCTACGATGCCAAGACCTTCGCCCTTCGCAGCACCGTAACTTTGCCCGGCGATATGACCAGCAACATCGTCGTGATGCCTCTGCAGGCCAAGTCCGCCTCTCCTTCTTCCGCCTCTACCGTCTCCGCTCGGGTACAATGAGCGCCATGAAATCGCGGCGCCTCAGGCGCGCTCTTCTGTCCGCATTGTCCATCGGTGTAGCGACGATCGCTGCTGTCACGTCTGCTCGATCGACGGATTCCGCTCCGCAGCTCGTGTTCGTCGGCACCTGGCCGCATCATGTAGTTGTCTTCGATGCCTCCACCGAAAAAATCCTTGACGCCATCGACCTCAAGACCGACGTTCCCCGTATGCTGCTCCTTTCCTCCGACAAAAAGAAACTCTACGCCTCCACGCTCAACGACAACTCCATTGTCACCATCGACGTCGCCTCTCGCGCCGTCACTTCCTCCTTCAGTCTCAATTCCGGCAATCAGATCGTCCGGCTTTACGGCATCGCCCTCGATCCCACCGGCAATTTTCTCTACGGCATCGCCACGTCCGTCACCAAACAGCTCGATCGGTACGAGGTCAGTCCCTCACGTTTCGTCGTGATCGACCTCGCCGCGAAAAAGATCACCCGCACCGCCGATCTCCCTAAAGACGAAGGCCCGTTCGGCTTTCACAACGAAATGAAGCTCTCGCCCGGCGGCCAGCTGCTTTATATTTTTCGCCACAACATTCTCGTCTTCGACACCGCCACTCTCCAGCTCGTCAAGAAAGTAGATCTCGCCAAGCCACAGGCGCCCGGCATCGAAAATGTCTCCCTAGGCATCCTCGAAGATCCCAACGAGCTCCCCGGCAAAGTCACCAGCGTCTTCAGCTCTTCCGATCCGTTCGTTCATCGCGAAGTTTTCGGCATCGGCGTCATCGACCTCAGCAAACTTTCCTTCGATTTCTCGCCCATCGGACCTGTAAACGCCGGCCATATGATGCCTCTGTTTCTCACGCCCGACCGAAAGACGGGCTACACCGTTGCCATAAACGGCGACCCCGGCAATCGCCGCTGCGAGTTCTGGGCCTTCGACATGCCCACGCGCAAATTGATTCGAAAACGCGAGATCGACGGCCGCACGCGTTTCTACTTCGGTGCCTCCGCCGACGGCAAAAAGCTTTTCATCTACGGCGCCGGATATGAGATCGAAGTCTACGACGCACAAACTTTCGAATTTCGCAGCAACATCGAGGCCCCCGGCGACATGACGACCAACATGGTCATGCTGCCAGCGTCGACCGCGGCGATGTAGGAAAACCACTGTAGCGGCCGGTCTTTGGACCGGTCCATGGTGACCAACAACTGCCATGAAGAAATTGCTTACCCTGAAAACCTGGCTCAAAGCCGCGTCACTGCTGTGCCTGGCGACGACTTGTTGCACCTTGGCGTGCCCGCAACAAACACCGCAACCACTCGCGTGGAATCCGGCCGCCGCCGCCAAATATCTCGACGACCGCCAGACCTGGTGGATGAACTGGCCCGAATCCGCTCGCGATCACCGGACATTTTGCGTTTCTTGCCACACTGTCGTGCCCTACGCGTTGGCAAGACCACGTCTCGGCCATTTCCACGGCAGCCCTTCACCCTCCGCGAACGACAAAAAACTCCTAGCCAATGTCACGCTGCGCGTAACTCGCTGGAACGATATGCAACCGTTCTACAGCGACGAAAAAGTCGGTCCGGACAAGACCGCCCAGTCCCGCGGCACAGAGTCCATTCTCAACGCGCTGATTCTCGCTTCTTTCGAACAGGATCGCGCCGCCCCATCCGAAGCCCTTTCCCAGGCCTTCCAGAACATGTGGGCCGAGCAACAAAAATCTGGCGACAGCAGAGGAGCCTGGCTCTGGCTGAATTTTCATACGCAGCCATGGGAAGCCGACGACTCTCCGTATTTCGGTGCGACCCTGGCTGCAATCGCGATGGGCATTGCACCGGAGCAATACGCGCAGAAGCCCGAAATTCAAAACCAACTCCGCGGCCTGCGCGAATATCTCCTGCGCGGTTACGAAAATCGCTCGCTCAACAATCGCCTTCTACTCCTATGGGCCTCCACCGAATTGCCGGGCTTGCTCAAACCCGAACAACAGCGAACAATCATCGACGCGCTCCTCGCGCAACAGCAATCCGACGGCGGCTGGAGCATGTCGTCACTCGTCGGCCCTTGGAAGCGTGTAGACGGTACTCCCCTCGAGAGCAAAAGCGACGGCTACGCCACTGGCCTGGTCTGCCTTGCCATGCAACAGGCTCGCCTGCCGGCAGCCGATGCGCACCTGAAGAAAGGTCTCGACTGGCTGGCGGACCACCAGGATAAGGAACGCGGTCTGTGGCCCGGCTATTCGCTCAACAAACAGCGAAGCCCCTCGGCAGACGCATTCCTGTTCATGAGCGACGCGGCGACCGGATACTCGGTGCTGGCGTTAATTCCGAATGAAGAGAGCCATCCTTCGGCGAAACAAGACGCCAACGAAGCAAAGCAAATGGCCGGTACAAATGGAAACAACTGAGCCAGCCTCCATCCCCTTCGGCCAATACCGCCGCGCGCTCGCCTTTGTCGCGCCGTACTGGCGCGGCTTCACGCTCGTCACCCTTCTCGGCCTTCTCTCCACCGCCGTCGCCCTCGCGCAGCCCTATATCTCGCGTCTCCTGATCGATGACGCGCTCCTCCGCCACAATATGAGCGCGCTCGCAAAAATCGCCGCACTCATGGTCGCCGTCACCATCGTCGGCTTTGCCGTCAACATCGCTTCCAGCTATCGCTACGTCCGCCTGTCCGCCGAATGCCTCTTCGACATGCGTCTCGCGGTCTTCCGCCATTTGCAGCAGCTTTCCCCGCGTTTCTTAGCCAAGAGCAAACTCGGCGACGTCGTCTCCCGCATCAACAACGATATCGGCGAAGTTCAACGCATCTGCTCCGATACGCTGCTGTCCGTTCTCTCCAATGTCCTGTTCCTCGTCGGCAGCCTGATCGTCATGGCTTCGCTCAATTGGCGCCTCTTTCTCGCCAGCACCGCTCTGCTGCCCGTCAGCGTCATCGCTCTGCGCCACTACCAGCGGCGTCTTACCGTCGAAACGAAAACTCTTCGCGAGCGCAGCTCCGATCTCGGCAGCTTCCTGATCGAAAACCTCCTCGCCATGCGCCTGATCGTCGCTACCGGCAGCGAGCATCGCGAAGCCGAAGAATTCCGGCGCCGCAACTCTCGTTTTTTGCAGTCTCTGCTCTCCATGCAGATGATGGGCTTCCTTGCCAGCGCCCTGCCCGGCACCGTTCTCACCGCATCCACCGCCATCGTTTTTCTTTATGGTGGCAAGCTCGTCATCGATAATCACCTTACCGTCGGTGGCCTGGTCGCCTTCATGGCCTACCATCTTCGTCTCCTTAGCCCCGTTCAGGTCATGCTTGGGACCTACACCAACCTGCTCACCGGCGGGGTTGCGCTCGGCCGCGTCTTTGAGCTCCTCGACATTCCCGTCGAAGTCCGCGAATCGCCTTCCGCGATCGTGCGGACCAATTTGCGCTCGGAAATTGCCTTTGATCACGTTCGCTTTCGCTACTCCGCCGATGTGCCCGTCCTCGAAGACGTCTCGTTCCGCATCCCGGCCGGCAGCCTCTGCGCTCTTGTCGGCCCCAGCGGCAGTGGCAAATCTACGCTCGCCGATCTCCTCCTCCGTTTCTACGATCCCGACTCCGGGTCCATCACCATCGGCGGGGTTGATCTCCGTGCCCTTCGCCTCCAGGATCTCCGCCGCGAAATCGCTCTCGTCGAGCAAACCCCATTCCTCTTCCGCGCCACCATTAAGGAAAATATCGCCTACGGCAAACCCGGCGCCGGCGACGACGAAATTCGCGCCTGCGCTCGTGATGCCGCCATCCACGACTTTATTAAGTCGCTGCCACATGGCTACGACACCATCGTCGGCGAGCGTGGCTGCACCATTTCCGCCGGCGAGCGCCAGCGCATGGCCCTCGCTCGCGCCTTGCTATGGAATCCTTCCATCCTCATCATGGACGAACCGACTGCGGCTCTCGATCCGCATTCCGAAGCCGTCGTTTCGCGCACCCTCGCAGGTACACTCAGCGGCCGCACGGTAATCCTGATCACCCATCGCGTCTCGCTGGCAGAAATCGCCGACCTCGCCGGCGTGCTGCAAAACGGCCGGATCGTCGAGTCCGGCAACGCCCGCGAACTTCTGCAGCTACCCAGCAGCGAACTATCTCGCCAGTTCCGCATCACCAGCGTCAATCTTCCCCTAGTCGAAGCCGCCAACCCATGAAGAACCAAACCTCAACCAAACTCCTATCTGCCGCCCCGTTCGCTAACCAGGCACCCTCCCCTGCTCCCACCGCCGAACTCACCGGGGTACGCGGCCTCGCATCCGACCCTGTGGCTCGGGCCTTCAGGCCCGAGGGTTTGGATCCAACCCAACCTACCTCACAACGACAACCTCCGCCCGATCGACCACGCCCGATCCGCATCGCCATCATCGACAGCGGCGTCCACGCAACCCATCCGCACGTCGGCAACATAGCAGGTGGCGTAACCATCGCCTCTGGCACAACTGATGCTCCCTACATCGATCGCCTCGGCCACGGCACCGCGGTCACCGCTTTGATTCATCAGCGCGCGCCGCAAGCGGAACTCTTTGCCGTAAAGGTTTTCCACGACGCGCTCGTCACCAACCTGGCCACACTCCTGTCTGCGGTTGACTGGTGCTTGGACCATGACATGGACTTGATTAACCTCAGCCTCGGCACCACCAATCAGGATCATCGCCCGGCCTTTGAAAGCGTCATCGCTCGCGTTCAGGCAAAACGCAAAGTGATGGTCTCCGCCGCCGAACTGCAATCGGTGCCGGCCCTGCCCGGAAGCCTCCCGGGCGTAGTCGGCGTCCTCGCTGACCCCGCAAAGCAACCAGGCGAATTGGGAACCCGGGTCCGCAGCGGCAAGAACCTCTTTACCGCGAGCCCCTATCCCCGCGAAATTCCCGGCGTTCCCCGCGAACGCAACCTTCATGGCATCAGCTTCGCCGTTGCTCAAGTCACCGCCGCGCTCGCCACCCTCTGGAATTCGGCCTCTCCGGGCAACCCCGAATCACTCCTGCTTCAGATCAGTTCGTCTCCGGCGCCCCGAGCTCTGGCTGCGCCCTGAGTGCCTGCCGTCGACGCTCGATTCTGGGGTTATGCTTTAACTGATGAACGCTCCGCCAATCTGCGTGCAAGGTGCAGGCGTCGCAGCGCTGTGCTGTCTGCGGCTTCTGGAGGGCCAGGCCCAACCCATAGAGACCCGGGCCGAAGCCAAACGAGGCCGCCTCCCGTCCATCCTCGTAAGTCCGAGCACCCAAAAGCTTCTCGCCGACATCTTTCGCGTGCCCCACCTCTTCGACGGAATGCCCCGTATCCGTCAACGAGTCGTCGCCTGGTGCTCGCGTGAGCCCGTCGCGCTACCTCATGACGCCGTCGTAGTTTCCGAAGATGCGCTGCTCCAGCTCCTGAATTCACATCTTCAGGTCCCGCCAACCCATACCGCAGCGCCTTTGGACTGGACCATCTTCACCGCACGCTCCGCACCTGCCCTCCTTTCCGCCTCTCACTGCGATTTCGGCGCCAGAAGCGCGCAGATTCATCCCGTTGACCTGGCGCTGCACGCCGAGCCGGAAACCTGCTGGATCGAGTCCTGTCCGCAGGGCTGGCTCTTTCTCCTTACCACCGGTCCAGCCTCCGGTTCGCTTCTCTCGGTCGGAGATTCGGCCGCATCGCTCCTTGCAACCAGCTCGCTGATTGCTGCCAAAGTGCAGCACCTTCACCCGCTTGCCGGCGAATTTCCCGCTCATCCGCGGACTCTCGCGCAACTTTGCGCCCCTGGCTGGCTGGCCTGCGGTTCGGCCGCCATGGCTTTCGACCCGTTGTGTGGAGAAGGCGCAGGTAACGTCGCCCGGGAAGCCATTTTGGCGTGCGCCGCCGTTCGCGCGATTCAGGAGGGCGAATCCGTTGAAGCGGTTCTATTCGAATATGACGCCCGTCTGAAATTGGGTTTCCTGCGCCACCTAGAGAATTGCCGCGATTTCTACGTTGGCGATTTCCAGACCGAATTCTGGCGCGAAGCCCTGCGAGGGATCGAACAAGGTCTGGCTTGGACGCGAGATCAGCTTGTAACCAGGCAGAGCCCCAAGTTCCGCCTCGTCGGCTTCGCCCTCGACCGCATCGCAACGTAAGCGCCGGCGGTCTTAACGGTATCCTGTCACATGCCCGTAGTGATGCTTGATGTGCTTCAAACCGTCCAGGTCGAAAGTCATCCGTTCGGCCTGAACCTATCTGAGGAAGACCGCAGGGCCCTCATCGCGTTTCTCAAAACCCTCTAATTATCCTTGCGGATCGTCAACGACAATGCCTCGCGGGTGTGTAAACGGGCGATCCTGAAGTAATCCCAAGGTAAGGGTTGCCGACCACTTGGCCAGGTAGGGCACGGAGGTCTTCCTTCGTCGTGTACTATTTCGCTTGCACTCATGCGCGATGCAAAATATATCGGCACCAGAGCGGCGCAGGAACTCACAACGGACGAACTCGTTCACATGATGGTTGGCCGACAGGTAGACAAGACGGAACGTCACGCCTGCTGTGACTCGGCGAGCGATGTTGTTCTTAAGGTCGAGGATTTAGAAACTGAGTTTCTGCAAGGAATCACGTTCTCGGTGAGGGCCGGCGAAGTTTTGGGTGTCGCAGGACTGGTCGGATCAGGGCGCAGCGAGTTAGGCGCGGCACTCTTTGGGATGCGGACACTTAAAGGGGGCACAGTATCGTTGAAAGGCGAACCTTTCGCTCGGCCAGGACCCAGGCAAGCGATCAATCAAGGATTTCGCCTGTTGCCTGAAGATCGAAAGTCCGAGGGACTCTTCCCCCAACTGTCCATTCGAGAAAACACAACCATCGGGGTCCTTCACCGGCTTCGCGCGACCGATCGCGTTCGGTCAGAAGTCGCTCGAGTTGCGGAGTTCTCAGAAACATTCGGCATGCGGTCTTCCATAGAAGCGCCGATCGCGACGCTCAGTGGAGGGAACCAGCAAAAGATGATGTTGGCACGCTGGTTTATGGCCGATCCGGCGTCCTCTTTCTTGACGAACCGACTCGCGGAATCGACGTCGGCGCGAAGCAAGAGATTTACAAACTGATTGACGAGATGGCCTCGCAGGGTAAGGCAATTGTGCTCGTCAGTTCGGAATTGCCCGAATTGTGGCGTTGCAGCGATCGCATTTTGGTTCTCAATTCAGGCCGGCAAGCCGGAATCGTGGACCCGAAAGTCGCAACGCCGGAAGAAGTCATAAAACTGGCAGCGGGCTTAGCGCTCGCGGAAAGCAAATCGTTGAGTGATTTGACGGTGTAGCGCGCGGACTCGGCGCCAGGAGAGCGCTAAGCATGTCAATGACGCAAAGAGACATCCTACTAAGAGCGGGCAGGATTGTCGCAGCCTCTGTCGTCGATGCAGTTTCTTCCGAATCTGCGACCACGACAAAGTCGAAAACGCTACATGCAGATGGGCCGACAATCGATGGCCGAAAAGAATCCACGACGAAATCCGATAGCGGAGCCCGTGCGTTTAACGGTCTCTATCATCGCGAGTACCTGAACCAGATTGCGTTTCCCATGGGTGGGATTGGCGCCGGTATGATCTGCCTCGAAGGGACAGGCGCTCTTTCAAAATTTTCGTTGCGTAATCGGCCTGATTTAACCAACGAGCCCAAACCTTTGCGGCCATATCCCTTAAAGGACCCCAAAAAATAGCGCGCGTTCTGGAAGGCCCAGTGCCCGCGTGGAAGCTACGTCCATTTCTCCCCGGCGTAGAAGGCACCTATCCTGGCGGTTGCTGGGGGCTCCCACGATTTCGACAGGCTACGTTCGAGACCCACTTTCCATTTGCGACTGTCCGACTCCAGGACGCCGACGTGCCGCTAGAGGTAGAGCTCACGGGTTGGAGTCCGTTCTCTCCTGGCGATGCAGACAATTCTAGTCTGCCGGTCGCTGGCATCGAATACCGATTTCTCAATCGAAGCTCGGCGCCAATCGATGCGGTGTTTTCTTTTAACTCTCAAAATTTCTTTGCTGTTCGCGAGGAATCGTTCAACAAAGGAACATCATCCGACCGGATTCGACCGACAACCAGCGGGTTCATCTTGGGATGCACGGCGCTAGAGGCCACCGGCATAAATGTAAAAACGGTCAAGACTAGCTGATTGCGGAGCAGTTTAGTCAAGCGTCGGGATTCACGAAGAGGGTGGACCTGTCGTGCCGCGGTAAGGTGGTGGTGCGGTACGGCGACGCCGTGAGGCTCTGTCCTCTTTCACTTACTCTGAGTTGGCGACCGCCTGTTCCGGAGCCTTGGAGGGAAATGCTCCGGTGCACTGCTCCAACAGTCCGCGCTCTTTGGTGCAGGTTGCAAACGGCATCGGGTACTGGCGCGGAACATCTGGCCCGCCCATCTGACTCGGCTCTCTCCCGTGCGAAGAGGACGCTGCTGTGCGTTCCCCGCAGACAGTAAGGGCTTCCTTTCGGCGCCTGCCGATTCTTTCGCGGCTTGTAGCGTTACTCTCTTCGTTTCTGATACCGAACTTCCGTATGGCCCTTACTTTCAAAGGGTGACACGGTTGAGTCCGGAGGTGGGCCCATGTTTTCCTTAATCGGAGCGCTTATTATTGGCCTGATTGGGGTGCCTTAGCAAAGCTGATCATGCCGAGAAAAGACCCAGGCGGCATCTGGACAACGATGGCCCTTGGAGTTGCTGGCTCCTTCGTCGCGACATACTTGGGGCGAACTCTCGGCTGGCATGCAACAGGTCTGTCCGCTGGCTTTGTAATGTCGATCTTGGGCGCGATGTTGCTGCACTGCTGCGCAAATCCCTCGGCCCGACTCCATCTTCGTGACTTGGCAGGCCGGCTCGATATCGATCCCGCCAACCTGTCGAAGGAGTTGCGGCGCCTCGAAATCGAAGGACTGTTTCGCTCCGAAGTCAGCGGTCGCCACAAGCACTTCCAGCTGAACCGCGAATACCCCTTGTTTGCCGAACTCCGCAGCATCGTTTCAAAAACCATCGGGGCACCGTCCTTGATCGCTCAATCCCTCAAGAAAATGGAAGGAATCGAGGACGCCTACCTCTATGGCGCCAGCAATCAGCTGGATGCTGCGAGCGACATCGATGTGCTCGTGATCGGTGCTCGGCCGGGCGAGGCGCTGGCCGCGGCCATGCGCAAGATCGAGCGGCAACTCGGACGCGAGGTCAGTTGCGTAAAAGGTCCCAGGCCCTGTTGCTCGGAATCAACAACTTACGGCGGATCAAAAGTCCTCTTTCGGACAAAAATCGCGGTGTTCGGCAAAACTGTTTCCAAGTTGTTCCCCACATTTTGATGGCGTACCCGTTCGCATCTACAGCGTGGCCAAAACAATTGCCGACTGCCTCAAAGTACCGGTCGGCGATAGTCGACGGTACCGAGAGCAGACAGCGTACAATTGGGTCTGCTTGAGACTGCAAACGGAAGCGCTCCTGAAAGCCGGTTTAGAGTCATGCCCGATATAATCGATTGGCAGCAACCGCCGCGGCGCCATCACCGTCTGTTTTTCCTTGCTCTTGCCATCCTTGCCGTCGTCATTTTCTGCAGCCGGACGGCGTTATCGTATTACGTCGACACCCTGTGGTTCGGGTCGCTCGGTTACGGGGACGTGTTCCGGAAGACGATCACCCTTCAATGGGCCGCCTTTGCGGGATTTTTTTCTGTCACCTTTCTTTTTCTGTACGGATGGTTCCTAGCTCTGAGGAGGGCTTACCGGTCCGATTTACCGGTCGATTACATGATCGTCATCGGCGAGCAGCCGTTGAAGCTACCAGTCGCGCGCATCCTGCGCCTCCTAGGTCTCGTGGTTTCCCTCGTGATCGCCTTCCTGACTGGCGCGAGCATCATGATGGAGTGGCCGACATTCGCACTCTATTGGTACGCACCGCACACGATCGGTGCCCCGGCGGATCCGATCTTCGGCAAGCCGATTAACTTTTATCTATTCGCTCTGCCCGCATGGCAGTTCATCACGGGCTGGCTGCTGACCTTAGCCGTGTTTGCCTCTGTAATCGCCGTTTTCTTTATTTTCGTTACGGGCAGCACTCGAATGCTCTCGGGACGCCGAGGCAGATTTATCTCACTGCCGTGGCGCGGGTTCTCGATTGCGTTTGGCTTCTTGTTGCTGACTCTCGCGATGCGCACTTATGTCGCCCGGTTCGAGCGATTGTTCGACGAACATACGATCTTTGGCGGGGTGACTTACACGGATGCGCACGTCATGCTTCCCGGCATCCTCGCAGTATGTGTCGCTCTTGTTCTTGGTGCTGCGATTACAACCATCAATGTCGTGGCGGTGCCGCGCGCACGCTGGCTGGTTGCAGCTGTGGCTCCAGCCGCGATCTGCTATCTCGTTCTTCAAATATTCGGCTGGTATGTCAGCAGCTTTATTGTGAAGCCAAACGAGCTGGTTCGCGAGCGACCTTACATTGCCTACAACATTGAGCTGACGCGGGAGGCCTATGGATTGGACCGCCTCGCGCAACGCGAATTTCCCGCTGAGACGACCGTTGAGGCCGCCGATCCGGCGAACAATCAGGCTACCCTGCAGAACATCCGGCTCTGGGACTGGCGCGCACTCCAGGACACGCTGCGTCAGATTCAGGAAATCCGAACTTACTACGACTTCCCCGATATCGACATCGATCGCTATGAAATCGAGGGCACAACTCGCGAGGTGATGCTCGCCACGCGGGAGCTGAACATCGACAAGCTGCCGGAGAGCAGTCGGAACTGGATTAACGAGAAGCTGATCTACACGCACGGCTACGGTATCACGATGAACCCAGTAAATGGGTTCACGCCGGAAGGGCTGCCTACGCTGATTCTGAGCAACATGCCGGTCCAGAGCACGGTGCGCGGTCTGAACGTGACGCGCCCAGAAGTCTATTTCGGCGAGTTAACCAATACCGATGTCTACGTGAAGACACGGCAGCAGGAATTCAACTACCCGCAAGGTCAGACCAACAGCCTAACGTCCTACGCCGGCAACGACGGCATCGTCCTCGGCGGTTTCTTGCGCCGCATCATCATCGCGCTCGACCGCGGCGATCTCGCGAAACTACCGTTCAGCGATGACGTGAACAAGGATAGCCGGCTGCTGATGCGGCGCAACGTGCGCGATCGCGCATCGACGCTAGCGCCGTTCCTCACATACGATCCGGATCCGTACATCGTGCTTGGCGACGACGGCCGACTGTCGTGGATCATGGATGCGTTCACGGTCTCCGACAGCTATCCGTACTCGAGCCATTACCGTCTCGACCGCAATCTCCTTAACTACATGCGAAACAGCGTTAAGGTGGTCATCGACGCCTACGATGGTACGCCAACGTTTTACGTCTTTGATACAGAGGATCCGATCATCGCAACCTATCGCCGTATCTTTCCGAATCTGTTTAAAGATGCGGCGATGATGCCTCCCGGGCTGCGCAAGCACATGCGCTACCCCGAATTATTGCTCAAGCTGCAAGCAGAGGTGTACGGGCTGTATCACATGACGGATCCGCAAGCGTTTTACAATCGTGAGGATCTATGGACCGTGGCCACCGAGGTGGGCTTGAGCGAAGGGGGGCAGCAAACGACACAGGCGATGCAGCCGAATTTCGTGCTGATGAAACTTCCGGGCGAAACCGGGGTAGAGTTCGTCGAGATTCTACCGTTCACGCCATCCAACCGGAACAATCTGATTGGCTGGATTGCCGGGCGCAGCGACGGCGCACACTACGGCACGTCGGTGGTCTACAACTTCCCTAAAACGAAACTTGTCGACGGGCCACTGCAAATCGAGGCGCGCATTGATCAAAACGCGCAGCTTTCCGGACAATTGTCGCTGTGGAATCAGCAAGGCTCGCGCGTGCGACGCGGGGCACTGCTGGTGATTCCGTGCGGCCGCGCGCTGTTGTATGCCGAGCCGATTTACCTGCAGGCCGAGCGCAGTCCGATGCCGGAGTTGCGTCTGGTCGTGCTCGCGCTGCAAGATCGCCTTGCCTACGGACCGACCTTCGAGTCGGCGATGGCCGCCCTGTTTGGTGGAGCGGTCTCGTCGCTGAGCTCGGCGGTGGTCCCCGCGGAGCAGGCGCGACGCCCGGCTTCCGCCGCATCGCCTCAGCCTGCAGCGGATCTCGACGCGCTCATCGTGGAAGCTGCCAAGAACCTTGCCGACTACCAGCGCCTGACGGCCGAAGGCAAGCTCGGTGAGGCTGGGCAGAAGCTTGAAGAGTTGAAACGCGCGATTGAGAAGCTCAACGCGCGTCAAAGATGATTTCGCAGCTGTGCTGCGCTTTGGAAATCTTTCCGACGAAGAGATATTGCCGCCGACGTCACCGGCTTGATCATCTACCTCAGCGTGGCGAGTCTCATCTTGCCCGGCATCCTGCTCCATTATTAGCGACGGAAGACCAAACTGGTCAGTCCACACGGCAATTTAGGAACCTGGTCTACGGTTGCGGTCTGCGACGACCGTCACTTGCAGATCTTGCGCCAGGAGAACGATGTTTTCGGTGAAATTCTTGCCGCGCCAGCCGGTTAAGAAGGGGAACCTTTGAATGGGCCACGAAGACTTGCGTGGCCCGATTGCGGCGAGCGAAATCGACGACGGTCTGGGCCACATCGGCTCCGCCAAGCACTTGCGTTTCGATTTGCAAGCTCCGGGCGAACCGAAGATGCTTCTCAACGGCTTCTCGTTCTCCGGCGAGGTAGTTGCGACAGTTCCGCTGTCCGGTGCACGAAAAGCGCGGTGCAATCGGCGTGAAGATAGTCGGCTACCCGCCGGCCTCTACGAATGAGCATGGCGGCGGCAGGATCGGCCGTGATGTGAATGAGAATGCGCTCCTTCTGCTGGTTATCCGCCACTCCACCGGGACGCGTCTCGGAGATCCCCGCGGGACCTGAAATCCCCGAGCTTCATCGTACACGGACTGTCGGAGATCGACTTCATGCGCCGCTTGGCGAAGCGTCAGCTCGCGGAGTGCGCCTAAGTTAGAGCCCTTGACAAAACCGGTGAGAGCCGCTGCACCATTTCCGGTTTGTAGATGGCGCCGTGCTTGAGGCGGTTGAGCAGGGCTTCCGGGGTCACGTCCACCGCGACGATTTCCGCTGCTTGCCGGACCACCCAGTCCGGCACCGTTTCCCGCGCTTGGATGCCGGTAATCTGCCAAATTTGATCGTTGAGGCTTTCAATGTGCTGGACATTTATGGTGGTCCACACTTCAATCCCAGCATCCAGCAGGAGTTGAACGTCTTCCCAGCGCTTGGCGCGTTCTGAGCCAGGAATATTCGTGTGTGCCAATTCGTCCACCAACGCGATCTGAGGCTTACGTCTCAAAACCGCCGCGGTGTCCATCTCTTCAAAGGTACGCCCAGGATAATCGACCTTGCCGTGCGGAACGAACTCGAGAGATTGAACCTGAGCGACGGTGTCGCCACGGGCGTGCGGCTGAAAGTACGCAACCACAACGTCCACGGCGCGCTGCGCCGCGGCGTGGGCATCCCCCAGCATCTGAAACGTCTTTCACACTCCCGCGGCGTAGCCCACGTAGACCCCGACGTTACTTGGGGCTGCCCGCATCTCGCCGCGCTGTCTTGACCGGCAGCAACATCGAAAGCACCACAGACACCGCGAGGATAGCGCCAACGACGCCCAAGGCTACGCCGACAGGCATCTTGTACAAGTCGAGGAGTAGCATTTTGAGTCCCACAAATACGAGAATTGCCGACAAGCCGTAGTGTAGGTAATGAAATGACTGCATCATTCCCGCAAGCGCAAAATACAGGGCGCGTAGTCCCAGAATCGCGAAGACATTCGAGGTGTAAATGATAAAGGGATCCAAGCTGATTGACATGATTGCAGGTATGGAGTCGACGGCAAAGATTACATCGGTTGTCTCCACCACAAGAAGAACAATGAACAGCGGAGTCGCGACACGACGTCCACTCCGCTCAACGAAGAAACGGCCTTCTTCATAGGTCTGAGTGACGGGCATGAGGCGGTGAAAAAGCCGCAGTATCGGGTTCTTCTCAGGGCGAATCTCTTTATCTTTCTCGATTGCCAACTTGATGCCAGAGAAGACCAGGAAAGCACCGAAAACGTATATGATCCAGTGAAACCGTTGGATCAAAGCAACGCCAAGGGCGATGAAGAGAGCGCGCATGAGGAGCGCACCGACTACTCCCCAAAAGAGAACCTTGTGCTGATGTTGAGCAGGAACTTTGAAATACGAGAAAACAAGTAGGAATACGAAGATATTGTCAACGCTCAAAGACTTTTCAATCAAGTACCCCGTCAGAAATTCGAGCGCCTTCTGCGGCCCTAGCCAGTAATAGAGGCCGGCGTTGAACAGCAAGGCCAAGCCGATCCAGACACCGCTCCAAATTAGAGCTTCTCTTACCGTCGTCTTGTGCGGCTTGCGGTTGAAGACGCCGAGGTCCAGCGCCAGCATCCCGAGCACAAAGAGGTTAAAGCCTACCCAAATTAATATTTTGATCGATACCAACTACACCCTCCGGGGCATTTGGCGCGGTGATGCAATCGACCTATCACAACCCGAGAAGCGGCAGCTCGATGTGCTCCGAGGAATCGTCAAAGTCGCGCAGGATCGTCTCGCGTCGGAAGTGGGAGTTGACCTACTCCTCGTTTCTGACCGCAGCGATGTGACGCCACAAGGTTCGGGCCAATTCTAGTACGACTATCGTTCGAATACTTTGGCTTTCCTGGATGTCAGTGATTCAGACCGTGTTCTCTTTCAACATGTCTTTTTAATCGTTGAAGCGCGAGTCTCCTTAAATCAAAGTTGCAGTGGATCGGTATTTTTCAACAAGCTGTTAGTTTAGTGGCGCTGCGATTTTTGTTTTTGCTGGACTTAATGTTTCTGCTGGACTTCATTATCTAGTCAGTCTTCGTCGCTTCCGGCGCGATGAGGCACGACGAGACCTTGTCGACTCGCTTTCCATCCATGGAAATTCCCGGTTTCCTCACCGGGTAACTCTCGCGCGTGCAGCAGGCCTTTCAAATCTTTGACGGGAAGACTACCGTCCACAAGCCAGGAGCCATCGGCGCGTTGCACCATGTTGTGTTCGTGCGGGATTTCATCGGGCAACTCGCCAACGAGAGCTTCCAGAATGTCCGTTGCGCTCACCCAGCCACGCACACTTCCGTACTCGTCCCACGGCGAGAGCGATGTGCACCGTCGTTTGCCGAAATTGCTCCAGAACTTTGAGCGCGGGCATAGATTTCGGGGCCACAACTGGCGTCTTCACAAGCGCACGAACGTCGGCGTTATCGGATGCCGCCAGAAAATCCTTGGCGTGCAGGATCCCGATCACATGACCCAAATCACCCTCGCACACTGGAAAACCGCGACTTCAGACTTGTACGACTCTGATCGTGTGTCTACACATCTTCATCTTCTCTACCCGCCGCCAAAATAACGCGCAATATTCGCCGGATGGAAGACTTATCGCCTTTGAGTCCACACATGCGGAATCTCACTAAGAGGCGGCCATGTTGCGTTTCCGCTCCATAACTTGCCGCAGGTCAACAACTGGAATGCTTGGACCACCGTGCACGGAGGCATCTATTTCTTGCCGGCAGGCTTGCCTGACTCTCTTCGTTATTATGACTTCGCTTCCGGGCAGATCCGCGACGTGCTCAAATTCCAGAAAGATTTCAGCGACGGCCTATCCATTTCCCCCGATGGCCGTTATCTTCTCTACTCTCAGCTCGACGATCTGGCGCAGTCATTCGACCCCGAACGCGGACAACTGACGGGAGATTCCCACGTGGTCGCAACAAAAAAGTGGCGACATTCATTGCCACCGGTCAGTCGCGTGGGAATACAGCGATAGCTGTAAGCCGGCCTTGTCGGGCATCGAGATCGAGGCCTCACTCGACGATTCACTGTCATAAAACGCTGCAACACTTCTACTCAGCGAAGGTAATTTACGGACGCAACGTGGAGCTGATTCCGAACGAGCGCGCGATCCAGGCATTGGGGCGGCACCGGTTGGGAGTCTAATCCATTGCGGGATTCGAGTTGAAGAAACAGGGATCGGGCACCGCGTGACGCTGGATCACACGGGATTTCCGGAGGGCAGCTACGATCATCTGTATGTCGGCTGGAAGGGCCATTATTGGGAGCTCATACGGAAATACTTGCGTAGTAATTGATGGACATCGCTCAATTTTCCGGTTGATTTGCAAGTGGCGAGGCATCGAGTGGGTTTCGGATCTTGAGCGTGAGAACAAGGGCGGAAGCAGCGACGTATGCCAAAGCGACGCATGCGAAGCTCGTGGTCAGCGAATGCGTGCGCTGATTGAAGAAGCCGATCAGGAAGGGTCCAGCGAGCCCGCCGAGTTGCCCAGTGGAGTTAATCAATCCGAATGCTGCGGCGGCAGCAGGGCCGCTCAACATCATTGTGGGCATGGACCAGAAGACCGGGAGGTAGGCGTACACGACGCCGGTGACGAAAAGCAGAGTAAAGACGGAAACTGCCGGGCCAGGGTGAGCGACGATCAGTAGTCCGTAGCATACCGCTCCAAACAGGAGAGGAGCGACCATGTGCTTCTGACGCTCTCCGCTCTTGTCGGAGTGCCAGCCGTTGAGCAGCGTGCCTGCGATACCGATGCAGGCGGGAATCAGCATCAGGAGACTTACGGAGCGATCGGAAAGTCCGGAGAGACGCTTGACGAACGTGGGGATCCAATACACGTTGCCGAGATAGCCGGAAAGAGCTAGGAACCAGGTGAGCGTGAGCAAGAGAACGTGGCGGTCGCCAAGAGCCTGAAGGATCGTGAAGTCGCGAACTCTTTTCTTGGCTTGCACCTCCAAGCGGAGTTCTTCATTGATCCACTGCTGTTCGTCTTGCGGAAGCCAGCGCGCTTGCGAGGGCCGGTCGGTCAGATAGAAGACGGTGATCAAGCCGAAAACGATGGCGGGAATTCCCTCGGCGATGAAGAGCCAGCGCCATCCGGCTAGATTCAGCCAATGAACTCCGAGCAGCCAGCCCGCGAGAGGCGAGCCGAACAAGGACGCAGCGGGAACGGCGGCGTACAAACAGGCGATGGCGCGGCAGCGGTCTGACACGCGAAACCAATGCGTCAGATAGACAATCATCCCGGGAAAGAAGCTCGCTTCCGCGGCCCCTAAGAACAAGCGTGCCACGTAGAACTCACCGGGCGTGCGAACAAATGCCGTTAGAACGGTGACAACACCCCAGGAAATCATGATGCGCGCGGTCCATTTGCGCGCGCTCCATCGCTCGACGATCAGCGCTCCAGGAATTTCGAATAAGACGTAGGTGACGTAGAAAATTCCAATCCCAAGACCAAAAACAGTCTCGCTGAAGCCGAGATCGGCATTCATGCGCAAACCAGCGAACGAAACATTCGTGCGGTCGATGTATGCAATTACATACAGGACGAATACGAAAGGAAGCAGGCGCAAGGCAATACGGCGCCGTGCTCGAAGGCCAACTTCAGAGATGCCTGACGACATGCGCTGGACACCGTTCGTTCAACGGTTGTGGGCTGCAAAGTTTCGGGGGCCCGTTATTGGACGAGAGTATACCTACAGGGAGGCTTGGCCAGTCCGGCGAAGTTGCTGTTGAGTTTAGGAGGTCGATTCATCCAGGCGGTCGGCGAAGTAGGACTTCCAGGCGTCGGGGACGGAGGGGACTTTGTTGAGTCGATCGAGCGCGGCAACATCGGCGGCGGTATAAGCCTTCGCTACGTAGAGGCGCGCGATTTCGCTGACCGGGACCGCACGCGGATCACGGGAGAGCTGCTCGATTTCGTCGCCGGCGCCGACCTTGCCTTCTTTTGTGACCGCGACATAGAAGCCGCTGCGTTTGCTGGCGAGGAATCGTTTAACCATGTAATCGTCCGCGAAGCGCATGCCGAGCTTGTAGCATGGCAGGCGCGGCTGCGTGACCACAACTTCGGCTGTGCCGACGCGAAAGCGATCGCCGAGATAGAGCGAATCTTCGAACAGGCCTTCGGTAGTGAAATTTTCGCCGAAAGCCGCAGCCGGAAGATCGCGGCCGGGCAATTCCTTTTTCCAGTACGCGTAATGTTCGGACGGGTAGCAGTAGACCGCCTTGAATTCGCCGCCGTGCACGGTGAGATCGGCCTGGCGGTCGCCGTCAAGATTCAGTTTGCGCAGCGCGACGCGGCCGGACACGGGTTGCTTGAAGATGCCGGTGGTCACCAGACGATGGTGCCAAGTGACTTCACGAGGCAGGCCGACGCTGAGTGCGAGAAGTTTCATGGCGAACAGTGATTCGATGCGATGCGAGAAATTTCGACGCAAGTGTAGAGCGTGGAACAAGAGTACGGCGCAAAAGAAGACCACGGATTGCTATAGGGCATTCGCCGCCCGTGATTTGTAGGCTTCCTAGCGCTGTCCGAAACTCCCCAACCTGTAACCTTTTGTAACATCGTTCGACAATCGAGTTCCAGGACTATCCGTAGATCGCATTGTAAACATTAGAGTTATCCGAGAATTGTCTGGGCCGGAGGCGTGCTTGCATTCCTGGTAGGGCCCGTGCGCCCTTAGCCCTCCCTTGCCCGCGCGGGCAGGGTAGTCCCCGAATCTAGCCACTTTGGGGAGGCTTCACCCAACGCCGAAGCGAGGATTGACTTGGAATTTCGTGCCACCACGTTAATGGACAATGAGAAACGCCGCAACGCGGCGAAGGCGGACATGGGCGCCGGCGGTGCGCCGATGGTCAGCGCAGTAGCGCGTTCCCGGCGCGAGCCTCTGAACGACTCCAGCGTGGCGGAGGTCGATCGCGCGTTGCGGTGCCTGCACTTGCTGATGCGCTCGGCTCGGCTGTACGAGCGCCATCACCCTCATACGTTGCAGAGCCTAGACAACGCCTACGAGGCCTTGCGCAGCGTGGCGACCAAGCTTAACGGGTTGGAGCTTCGCGTGGAGCGGGGCGGGATCGTGGCGCAGAAGGTCAGCGAGACGCCGCTGCCAGACGCGCGCGGCGAACTGCATGCGTTGGCGGACGACCTGCACAAGGTTGACATTCACACCCTGGTGTTCGCGCGGGAATTTCATGTAGGCGAACTCGACACCCTCGGACAATTGGTGAAAGCGACGTTGGTAAGATCGGAAGTCGGCGCAAAATCGAGCGCCGCGGACGCCTGGGCGAACTTGCTCGAGGCATATCGGGTGGAAGGCATTTCCATCAATACGCAAACGGGGCGCAAAGTGGATTCGGTACTGTCGAGCCTGATCGCGGCGCTGGTGGCGTATGGCGGTCATTCGCCTCGCGAGGCGGACGACGCGCCGATTCAGGCGCCGCGCATCGAGGATCTGATCGACGCGCTTCGATTGCTGGCGCGGTTAACGCCGCCGCTTGAAGTGGCGCGCGGATTGTCGCCCGAAGAGGCGGCGCGAGCGATTCACGGGGCTATGGAAAGCGCCAGTCAGGACACTGTACGGTTGCTGCTCAGTTCCGTCTCGCAGTACGCGCCGCGCCAAGGCGAGCAGCCACAGCCGTATCTGCTGCGACTGTCGGAAAATTTGATCTTCGAAATGATGACGCCGGAATTTTCGTCAGGCGCATTGACGCCGATTGCCGTGCGCTCCACCTTGCACAAGCTCGGCGATGTCTTGGTGACCGCGGGTGCGTACACCGGACCTCATGCCTCCGCGCACCTGACAGCTTTCGCGACGACTTGGGCGACCGAGACGCACCGCGAGAAGCTGCTCGAGAAATTCTGGCTAGAGCTGCCCGCGCGCGAAAAATCCGCGGTGCTGCGCGGTCCGGATGTTTGGTGCGTGCCCATCGTGGCGTTGCGACACACGCTGGGGCAATTAGCAGATGCCGGAGCGGATGCCCCGCGACGCGAAGCCCGCAACATTCTGTTGAACTACGCGCGTCGAATCGAGAATGAAGAAGCGGGCGCGCGGCGTTGCGTCGCGGCCGGCTTGAACGAATTGACGGCGGTGATCGAATCGCTTTGGCCGAACCAGGTACCTGAAGATCTAAGTCGTGGGACGCTGAAGGCGCTGGAAAGCGAATCGCGACCGGAAACCGCTGCGTTGCTCGCGGCATTTTTGGAAACGCTGGGGCGCATCGCCGTGAACCGCGGCGACTACGTGGGCTTCGAAGGCATTTTGAATGGCCTGGAGAAGTCGCCAAAGGATCGCGAGCACGATCACATGACCGCTCTGGCGCGGCGGTTGGTGGCGCAGGACCGCTGGCTCCTGCTGGTGGATGCGTCGCTCGCGACTCGCGCGCTGGATCCGGCATTGCCGCGATTGCTGCAGCGTGATCCGGAGCGCCTCCTGGACCGCCTGACGTTGCTGCTGAGCGAACCTCGCTGCTCGGAATTCCTTCCGGCGATGGCCCGACTGCTTCGCGCCATCGGCGTTCCGGTGCTCAACATTCTTGAGACCCGACTCTACGAAGCGCGCAAGCAGCGCGTCAGCGGCGCCATCAAATTGCTGGGCGCGGCCGATGCCGACCGCTTACTCCGCGGCTTGCCCCGCGCACTGGCAAGCTGGGAATGGAACTTGCAGGACCTCGCGGTCAGCGAACTGGCGCGCCCGGCAAACGCCGCTTCGGCGCAGAGCGCCGCTTTCGTTTTCTCGGCGCTGCTGGCCGACGCCCATCCTCTGGTAGTGCCGATGATGATCGACCAGATCGGCCTGGCACAGGAAACCACCTCGGTGCCTCAACTGATGGAAATCGCCGCTGGAGAACACGAAACTTTGCGCGATCAATTCGTGCGCATCAAGTCCATCGAAGCGCTCGGACGCATGCGCGCGCAGGAAGCTGCGGAGTTGTTGCGCATGCTGGCCGAAAAGCGTGATGGCATCACCTATCGTGAGCCGATGGGGCTGCGCGCGGCCGCCGAAGACGCCCTCGCCTTGATCGAGGATCGCCCGTCATCAGCGCGGGTGCGCGCGGCGTACGAAGCCGCGGCGCAGTCGAGCGCGAATTTCGTGGTCCCACGCCGCTATGTGCGCATCCCGTTGGAATCGCCGCTGCGCGCGCAGATCGATGCGGGGCAAGCGGGGGTTGCGCGCGTCAAGACCATCAGCCTGGGCGGCGCGTACCTGGAGTCGCCCAAGAAAATGAGCATAGGCGATTCCATTCGCCTGGAAGTCCGCACTGGACTGAAAAAAATCCACTTCACCGCGGTGGTACGCAATATCAGCCACGACGGCACCGGCGTCGAGTTCGTACACATGAAGGACGAGGACCGGGAAAAACTCCGCAAACTGGTGCAGCGGCATTTGGATATCTAGTATCGCCTTCAGTTTCCCTATCGATCAAAATTGTTAATGAACAAACGCTCCAGGATTCATCTGCGGCTGGGCATGCCATTGATAAACTGTAGGTGCTAGGAACGGAAACCTATGTTCAGGTCGGCCTTTCCAACAGACAGATGGCGCTCAGCCAATTTCGGTCTGCCAGGCCCTGACGTTAGACACACCAAGAGTGCAGGTAAACAGATGACTACGGATTCAATGATTGTGGTTCTGGGAACGGTAGCCGGGTTTTGCACCACCTTCGCTTACGTGCCGCAATTGATCAAGATCTGGAAACAGGGCGGGCGAGATCTTTCCTATGCGATGCTGAGCCTCTACTTGTTTGGCGTTTGCTTATGGTTGGCCTACGGATTGCTCATTCACGCTCAAGCGGTGGTTGTTACCAACTTGGCAACGGCCATCTTGATCGCGCTGGCCACTGGCTTGAAGGCCTGGACGGCCAAGCGTGACGTGATCAAGGAAACGCTAAGTAACGCCTCGACCGAAGCGGCCGAGCAGCGCGGCTGACTCGCACCCAGCCTCTCTCCTTTAATTAATTCTCTTACACAGCCCAAGAGCCGGCGCCGGTCCGGATTGCACCCTTACAAACAGGGGTGTGCCCGATACGCAGCAGACCTCCTGAGCGCACAAAGATTCCGGTTGAAAGCCCATTACTCTAGGAGTAAAACCCGAAGTATCCATTCGTGCGAGCCGTGCAGTCGGCGGGTAACTCCGTCTCCGCTAGGGGTAGCGGCATGCGTCGGCTGGTTCTTTCAGAATGGGTTCCGTCGGGAGGCGATATGCAACGCAGACCGTGTGTGCGCACTTGGGTAGTGCTGTGCCTTCTGGTACTGAGCTCCGCGATCGGCGTCGCGGCACAGGTGAATACCGCAACGCTATCCGGGACGGTAACCGATCCGCAAGGGCTCCCCGTCAAAGGCGCGAAGGTGACCGTAATCAACTCGGTGACTGGGGCCGAGCGCTCCACCGTGGCTGATGACAACGGCCGCTATAACCTCGTTGGACTGCCTCCAGGTCAATACAAGCTGACAGTGGACGGTGGCGCGAATTTCGGAACCTTTGAAAACAACGCGATCACCGTAACCGTGGGAGAGAACGCTGCATTCGATGCCAAGCTCGAGCTCCGCGGCATGCAGCAGAGCGTAACGGTAACGACGGAAACCGCGCCCATCGAAACCACCAAAACCGAAGTCTCACAAACCGTCGACGAGCGCCGCATCGACAACTTGCCGATCAATGGGCGCAACTACATCAATTTCACCCTGACAAACTCCCAGACCGCTCGCGACGTGGCCCCAACCATCGGTCCGGCGCCGACCAGCGGCTTGAACGTGGGCGGCCAACGGGCACGCTCCAATGTCGTTAGCGTCGACGGAGCCGATGCGGTCGACAATTCCATCAATGGAATCCGCGCCACGGTTTCGCAGGAAGCGGTGCAGGAATTCCAGCTGGTCCTCGGCGATTACAACGCCGAATACGGCCGCGCGACCGGCGGGGTCATCAACATCGTCACCAAAAGCGGCGGCAACGATATCCACGGCGACATCTTCGGCTACCTGCGCAATAAGTCTTTCCAGGCGCGCAACGCATTTTCGGGACAGGTCGATCCCACAACCGGCGAATTGATTCCCACCAAACAGGCCTTCACGCGCGTACAAGCAGGTTTGACCTTGGGCGGGCCAATCGTCAAAGACAAGACCTTTTACTTTTTCTCTTATGAAGACACCCTGCGGGAAGAAACAGGATTTTCCAGCATTGGAGTAGCTCAGGGTGGTGGCGGCCCCTGGGGCATGATTCCCGTGACGTTGCCGACTTCTGCCGGTCCGCTTTCCGTGCAGTTGACACCTTCGCAGGCTGGCGCGGTGCAGACGCTGCTGGCCAGCGGCATCCCTGCATACCAAACGCTGGCAGTGCAATACGGGTTGCTGCTCGGTTCGGCATCCAGCGTGGCGTTGAATAAATTGGATTTCGGCGCGATCGCGGCGGGACTCTCTGGCGGAACGCTGAATCCTGGCCCCGGCGCACAATTTCCGGTACCGGTGTCGTGTCCCGGCGGAACGACTGTGAACGCGATAGTGTGCAGCGGATTCGCGGGATTCGGGCCGGGCGGCTCCCCGGTGCCCGCGGGCGTGGTGCCGCTACCCACGTCCTACAAAGGACTGAACGCGCTGCGTGGAAATTTCCCAACTACAGAAAAGACCAGTCTGTGGTCGGCACGCCTCGATCAAAAATGGAGCAACCGCAACAGCTCCTTCTTGCGCGTAGGCGTATCGCCTTCGCTGGTCACCGGCGTGCAATCCACCGCCCAGAATCAGGTATTCGGCCAGAACGCCGGGTCGCGTACCGGTGTCAATCAATCGCGCGACCTTTCCGCGACCTTCCAGCATGACACTATCGTCAGCGACTCTTCTTTCAATCAATTTCGATTTCAGGCTGCACGCCGCGGATTACACTTCGGATTTTCCGACCTCCCCGGCGGAAGCGACATCGGAGTGAACATCCCGGGCTATGCCTACTTCGGTCGCGAGCCATATTCGACTGTCGATCGCATCGAGCGCCGCTTCCAGTTCACCGATCAGGTCAGCATCGTCCACGGGAACCACACCTTCAAGTTCGGCGGGGACTTCAATCTCGTCCAGTTGCGCTCCGGCAAGGAACAAATCTTCGAACTCGACTATGGCGGCGTCGTAAACTTCGGCGGCCTGGCGGTCTCCAATTTCAATTTGCCAAACTCCGTGCCGCTGCCCTCAGGCGGCAACGTGCAGTTGTTTGGCGCCACCGGGCTGCAAGCCTACGGCCTCGGAATTCCCACCACTTACATTCAGGGTATCGGCCAATCTAATCAGCCTTTCGACAACATTCCTGTGGGATTTTTCGGCCAGGACAGCTGGCGTGCCACGCGCAAGCTTACGCTCAACTTCGGCCTGCGTTATGACGTCGAGATTACGCCCTTGTTCGCGCCCGCCACCACCGTCAACGCCGACGCCGAAAAGGCTCTTGGCATCGTCGAAGGCATTCCCCGCGATTACAACAACGTAGCCCCGCGCTTCGGCCTCGCTTGGGATCCCATGGGCGACGGCAAAACCGTGGTTCGCGCCAGCTACGGACTTTTCTACGATCATCCGCTGTTGGCCGTCGCCTTCGATTCCGCCACCGCAGATGGCGGCCGCTCCGTGCAATTGATTTCCGCGGGCGGCACGTCTTCCGCTTGCGGCTTACTTCCCGGCGCCGGCATTTGCGGCGGGTTGGATTCGCCGACCAATCTCAACGGCTCCACGATTTTCCAGGGCGCCCTGAATGCGCTGCCCAATATGGGCTACCTGTTTAACCAGCAGCGCTTCGATCCCTTCTTTTCGGATTCCCTGTTCGCCAATCAAAACTATCTGACCGCAGGTTTCCCCCTGCCCATTCTTCCTTTCGTCCTGCCGGTAGCAAAAAATTTCCAGTTCGGCTACGCACAGCAAGGCAACTTGACCGTCGAGCGGCAAATCGCCGGCTCCTGGAAGATCAGCGTTGGCTATCAATACACCAGGGGCCTGCATCTCTACCGGCCCGTCGACATCAACTCCACCGACCCGCAATTGCTGACGCAGAATTTCGCGAACGCCACGGCGGCAGGCCTCGGATTCTCCAGTCCGGTAACCGTAGTTGCGCCGTCTGGACCCAAGGCGCCAACGGCAACGACTTGCGGAGTTGGCGTGGTAGCCCCCGGCGTCCTGGGACAATTGGGCGGATGCCCCGCGCCACTTGCGGCTCTCAACGGCCAGTACGTGAGCACCCCCGCATTCTTCAATTTCTTCCGGCCCTCGGGACCCAATCCTTCTTTCGCAGGGTTGGTGACTCCGGTTCCTGGCTTGTTGCCGGGTGGCTACGCCGGCCAGGTCGCGCTCGCCACACTCGCCGGATATCCCGTTGGCTTCGGCGTTCCAGTTCCCTTCAACAGCGTCGACGCGCAGCTTTCCGACGGCAACTCTGTCTATCACGGCCTCACCGTCAACCTGCAAAAGCGTTTCGGCCGTTCCTTCGAGTTGCTCTCCAGCTATACGTGGTCACATACCATCGACGACTCCACCGACCTGCAATCGCCGCTGGAACCCCAGGACAGCCGCTTCCCCTTCCTGGAGCGCTCGAACTCCGATTTCGATCAGCGCCATCGCTGGGTCACCAGCGCAGTCTTCCAGACACCCGGCGCGCATCGCGGCGATTCCGCGTGGCGCTACTTCACCGGGAATTTCACCTTCGCGCCGATCATCGAATACTCCTCCGGCCGCCCCTATACGGTCATCACCGGCACCGACTATCGCCTCAATCTGGGCGCATCCAACGGCAGACCTTCTGTCGGCGCGGGAGGCACCACCACCTCGGCATTTTTGCCGGGCGTGACCTTCGGCGTGCCGAGCCAGTGCCTCACCAACAGCGGCACGCAATTCGGCGTCGCCGGGATCGCCCCGCCGTTCGGTTGTACCGGAAATCTCGGACGGAATCCGTTTACGACTCCGAATTTCTTCCAGCTGGATCTCAGGTTGTCACGGCGCTTCCCGCTCGGAGAGCGCTTCAAGCTCGACGTGATCGCCGACGCTTTCAATCTGACCAATCGCCTGAACGTCGCGGCTGTAAATCAGTTGTGCGACCCCGGCTCCAGCTCCACGTGCAGCGCAGGCCAGCCCACCGCCGCCTACGATGCGCGCCAGTTCCAGTTCGCGCTCAAAGTGTTGTGGTAGGACGCAACGCAGCATTGGCAGCGCAATGCAGCCACAATGCAGGGGCGTCGCTTTAGCGCGCCCTGCCACCGAGCCGAGGCCGCCACAAACGTAAGCTCGAATAGCTCGCAACGATCCATGCCTCCATTATCGTTTCGTTCCACCGAGGTGCGGTGCCGTAGCCCCTTTTCCCATACGCGCACGCGTTTTCAGAACCCAACAATTGCGAGTAAAGTAGCTAGGTAGCCAGTTCACGATAAAAAATGCGCGGCCGACTCAAACAGGCCGCGGGGGACCATGGAAACAGTTCTAATTGGCCTGGGGATCTTGCTGACCGCGCTAGTCATCTGGTTCGGCCTGCAAAATGGCCGCAGCCAGAAGAAAAGCGACGTGCTCGAGAGCCAACTCGGCGAATTGCGCCGTGACTTGCAGACCATCGGTACCGCCCAGGCGCAAAGCACCGGGCAAATTCAGACGGTCGCGCAGACGGTCGCCCAGCGCCTCGAAAGCGTCACCAACGCCCTTCGCGAAGGCGTCACCCACTCCGCGCACATCGCCTCGCAAGGTCAGACAGCCATTGCCACCGAGCTGAAAAACACCCGCGAACAGATCGGACTGATTCAGAAACAGATCGGCGAAGTGCAGGAGCAAAGCCGCGGCCTCTCGCAAGCCACGCAATCCCTCGAACAGGTGCTCGGCGGCGCCAAAACCCGCGGCCTTCTCGGCGAAGTTACCCTCCAGCGCTTGCTCGAAGATTGCCTTCCGCCCTCACAGTTCACCATGCAGTATCGCTTCTCCAGCGGAGAAGCCGCCGACGCAGTAATTTTCCTGCGTGACGACAAGCTGATGGTCATCGACTCGAAATTTCCGCTCGAGGCCTTCCGCCGCATCGCCGCTGACGGCGACGAAGCCCGCCGCACCTTCGCCACCGCCGTCAAAGGACACGCTGATGCCATCGCCAGAAAATACATCGTCCCGGGCGAAGGCACGCTGGACGTCGCGCTGATGTTTGTCCCTTCGGAAAGCGTCTACTGCGAAATGCTCGCCACCGAAGACAACCGTGGACAGCCTGTCGACGAGTATTGCCGGAGCAAAAAAATAGTGGCGGTCTCGCCCAATACCCTCTATGCGCACCTCTGCGTGATCGCCATGGGCCTGCGGGGCATGGCCATCGAAGAAAACGCCAAGCGCTTGCTGGCAAATCTCAATGGCGTGCAAAAACATATGGCATCATTCGCCGAAGTCTTCGAAAAGCTTGGCACGCATCTGAAAAACGCGCAGCAATGCTATTCGCAGTCCGACCGCCAATTCGAAAAAGCGCAAAACACGCTGGCCAACGTGCTCACCGGTGGCGCCCCCGCAAAATCCCTGGAAGGCGAGCAACTCCCGCTCATCCCCGGCCAACCCAATGGCAAATAACTTGCCGTGCGGCGACTCGGCGCCCCCTTTGAGATGTAATCCACCCCGGACGCACATCTGTGCGCCGTGACCGCCGATTCATCTAATTGCGTCAACTCGCCCGCCGGTGCTCTCGCTCGCCCGCCGCCTGCCGCCCACGGGTCGGCTTCTTTTTCTGTGCCGCACTATTCGCCAGGCTGCGTTTCAGCGCCTCCATCATGTCAATCACCGGAGCCCGCGCCGGCTCCTTCTCCACGGTGATGGTCTTGCCTTTCATCTTCGCCTCAATCAATTCCCGTAGCCGCTGCTGAAACGTGTCGTGATATTTCTGCGGATGAAAATCCTCGGACAAGGTTTCCACCAGCTGCTCGGCCAACTTGATCTCCTGCGGCTTCAGCTTGATGTTCCGCGCGGATTCGCCGTAACCCGCGACTTTGCGGATCTCGTTGGCGAAATACATGGTATGCAGCGTCAGCCCGTGATTGCGCGGGCGAATGAACACTGTGTACTCGCGCTGGTGCATCGTGACTGTCGCGATTCCTACGCGGTTTGTGTCCTCCATGGTTTTGTGCAGCAGGGCGTAAGCCTTCTGGCTGTCTCTTTCCGGCATCACCAGGTACGAAGAGTCGAAATAGATCGGATCGATCTGCTCCTGCTTCACGAACGCCAGAATTTCCATGGTTTTGCCCGAGCGTGGCGTAATCTTCTTGATTTCTTCTTCGGTGACCAGAACGTATTGCCCGGGCTCGTACTCGTAACCCTTCACTACTTCGGATCGTTCCACCTGCCGGTCGCAATGCGGGCAATACAGCGGCTGCTTGAGTCGCGTGTTGCACACTTTGTGAAGCTGGTGCAGATTCATGCGTTCGCTGCGTGCCGCGGTGTATAGACGAATGGGCACGGACAGCAATCCAAAGGTGATCGAACCTCGCCACGTCGCAGTCGCCATCGCGCAAAAGCCTCCCAACCTAATGCTAATTCCGTAGGCCCCCTGAGCAATCAGGTGAACACCTGAACTTCGCTGCCGCTCGCACTTTCCGCGTGAGCATCTTATTCTTGTCGTCCTTTCGCTATACTCTGCGCCGATGGCCAAGCTCAGCGAATATCACAAAAAACGCGACTTCCAGAAGACTCGCGAGCCTGAGGGCAAAATCCACGACAGCGCCTCGAAGGTTTTTGTCGTGCAAAAGCACGCGGCTACCCGGCTGCATTACGACCTCCGCCTGGAGCTCGACGGCGTCCTCAAGTCCTGGGCCGTCCCCAAGGGCCCGTCCATGAATCCCGGCGACAAGCGCCTCGCTGTTCAGGTCGAAGACCATCCCTACGATTACCGCAAGTTTGAAGGCTCCATTCCCAAAGGCCAGTACGGCGGCGGCGAAGTCATCGTGTGGGACGAAGGGACTTACGAACCTGAAGGCACTCTCAGCCCTCACGAGCAACTCGCCAAGGGCGATTTCAAGTTCAAACTCTTTGGCGAAAAACTGCGCGGCAGCTTCGTGCTGGTCCGTATCAAGAGCAGTAAAGCCAAGAACGAATGGCTGCTCATCAAACATCGCGATTCTTTCATCGATCCCAACTGGGACGCCGACAAACACGCCGAGTCCGTGCTCACTGGCCGCACCGTGGAAGATGTAAAAGAAGGCCGCGAAGCCTCCGGCAGGCCGCGCAACACCGATCCCTCTGAAGTCACCGGTGCGGTGAAGGCGCCCATGCCGCAAATGCCCAAAGGCGTGCCCCCCACGCTCGCGCAACTTCAAGACCACGCCTTCTCAAATCCGGATTGGATTTTCGAGATCAAATGGGACGGCGTGCGCGCGATCGCCGAGATCGACAATGGGAAAACCACGCTGTGGGCGCGTTCCGGGCGCGACGTCACCCGCGAGTATCCCGAATTCAAGGATTTGGCCGCGCACCTCCGCGTCAAGCGCGCCATCCTCGACGGTGAAATCGCCACTATCGACGAACAAGGCCGCAGCAATTTTCAGCGCCTGCAAAATCGCCTCGGCGTGCAGGACCCCTCGCAAAAGCTTACCCACGCCATTCCATTGAACTATTTCTTCTTCGACGCGATGTACGCCGATGGCTACGACCTGCGCAAAGCGCCGCTCATCGAGCGCAAGGAATTTCTTAAGAGCATCCTGATCGCCAACAACACCATTCAATATTCCGATCATGTCTCCGAACAAGGCGAAGCGCTTTTTGAAGCGGCGCGGGAAAAAGGACTCGAAGGTATCATCGGCAAGAAAGCGGACAGTTCGTATTCCGGCTCGCGCTCGCCCTCGTGGGTAAAAATTAAGATCGTTCAGGAAGTCGACGCCGTCATCGCTGGATACACCGCGCCGCGCGGCAGCCGCAAGTATTTTGGCGCGTTGGTCTTGGGCTTGTACGACAAAGGCGATCTGCAATTCATCGGCAGCGCGGGCACCGGCTTCGACGACGAAACCCAACAAGACGTCTTCGGCAAACTACAAGAGCTCGAGACCTCGCGCGCGGCATTAAGCAAAGTTCCCAAGCTGCGTGAAGAAGTCACCTGGATAAGGCCGGAACTCGTCGCCCGCATCAAATACGGCAACTGGACCGACGACCAGCATCTCCGCGCACCCGTCTTTCTTGGCCTGCGCAACGATCGCCAGCCGAAAGACTGCACCTTCGAAGACTTGCAGCCGGCGGAAGCTCCGCCCGCCGAATCAAAAAAAGCGGCCAAAACCAAAAAAGCTCGCTTGTCCGCCAAGCATGCACCCGCCGATGAACCTGTGGACGATCCTCAACCGGAGCCACGGGAAACCGAACGTGCCGAACCGCGCAGTCAAATCGTGCAAGCTCGCAAGGGTGCGCCTGGAAAACTCTCTTCCGACCCCGCCGGCGAACTCCAAAACGGCAAATCGGAAACCATGGACATCGAGTCCGACGGGCAGCGCCTGCATTTCTCCAACCTCAACAAAATTTATTTCCCCGAAGTCGGTATCAAGAAGCGCGAACTGCTCGCCTACTACTACCGCATGGCGGACTACATCCTGCCATTTTTGAAAGATCGTCCGATGGTCCTCCGCCGGTATCCCGACGGCGTTGACGGCAAAGCTTTTTTCCAGAAAGAAGCTCCGTCTTATCTGCCCGAGTGGATCAAAACCACCACGGTCTTCTCCGACGAGCGGCGGGGCAATATGCAATACATCCTCGCCAACAATCGCGCCACGCTCCTCTATCTCACCAATCTCGGCTGCATCGATCACAATCCCTGGTCTAGTCGCGCCGAGAGCCAAGACAATCCCGACTATGTTTTCTTCGATCTCGACCCCACACCGGGAACTCCGTTCACCGACGTCCTGCACATCGCGCGCGAAATTTCCAACCTGCTCAAATCTATCCGCATGACCGCTTTCCTGAAGACCTCCGGCGCGTCGGGATTCCACATTTTTGTTCCGCTCGAACCCATCTACACCTACGAACAGACGCGCACGTTTGCTGACGTCGTAGGCCGCATGGTGGCCGCCGAAAATCCCAAACTCATCACCTCCGAGCGTACCGTTAGCAAACGCCCCGACGGCCGCATCATGATCGACGCCCTGCAAAATGCCCGCGGCAAACCGCTGGCGTGCGCCTACTCAGTCCGCGCTTTTCCCAGGGCGACAGTGTCCACACCGCTAAGCGCCGAAGAATTGAAAAAGGGCATCGATCCCGAAAAATGGAACATCAAAACACTGGATCAAAGAATCGCCAGAGTAGGCGACTTGTGGGCAGACTTTTGGAAGAGCCGTCAAACGCTCGACCAGGCACTGGAGTTGCTTGCTAAACGGATCCCTAGCGAAACTCGAAAAAAATCGTAGAACTCGACTGGACGCTATCGCCGCGGCGCGCTTTGCGTCGGCGCAAGGTGTATCGATACCAAAAAGGTACCTTGTTGCCGGCCTACCAACTGGAATTGCGCGGAATTATCGTTCCCGCCGCTGCTCGAAACCCGCGCAGGATTTCCGCCGCTCAACTCCGCAATTTCCGGCGCCAGATTACGCGCCTCCAGTGAAATTTTCGAGGTCGTGCCCCGCACGCGCACCGTCAGCGTGCGGTGATCGCCGGGCGTCAACGGCGAAGAATCCGCCTCCAGGGATAGCGCCACGAACTTCACAGAAAAGGGTTGCGCATCATGCTTCGCGCAATTCAACTCTACCAAGCCTTCGCCGGCATCCAGGTCCGCCGGCGGCAGCACCACCAGCGTCGTCGGCGAAGAAGCCAGAACCAGCGCAGTCTTGCCGTCGACGGTTACGTGGTTAGCGTCAGCGTCGCCGCAAAATCCGCGCCCTGACAGCTCGAACCGGTCGCTCAGCGAGGCCACGCGCGGCGCTGTGGAAATTTCCATCGTGGCTGCGGCCGCATCGGTGGGATTAAGTATCGTGGTGTAGACCTTGCCCGCCCGTCCTGAAATGTTTGCAGAAATCGTGCCGGCATTGAGCGGCGCCACAAACATGGCCCGGCCAGTCGCGTCGGTCGTCAAATGATCGCCGTTGGAGAAGACTACCGCCACACCCGGTGTCAGCCGCCCATTCATGTCCAGCACCGCCAGCGTTGCCCGGTCCCCGGAAACGATCCGCCGTGGCAACAGCAGGATGCGTGCGCCGGAGGCCGGCGGCACCTGCTGCCCAGGCACGGGAACGGCCGGCAACATCACCAGCGCCGTGAGTATTGCGATTCCCGCGATGGGTATGCGTCGAAACACCGACCTAATTGTAGCTAAAATTAGCCACTCTGGCTGTTCCCGACAAGGATGCGAGTTCCGTAGAGGTGCAGCACGCTGTACCCCAGGTCCGCACGTGCACGGCGTTGACGCCAGACCGCCTCCCCAAACCTCACACCGTGTGGCTAAACGATGAGTAATTACTAGGGTTCACAGCCTTTCCCAGCACGCCTCGCCTCTGATAGCGTGGGAGCAGGGTTGCCAGCCACGGGTGTGAGCATCCGCGGCAAGCAGGTCTCCCAGGAGCCTCAGTGCAAATTGTCAGCGGCGGCGCGACCAGCGTGGGGCGCGTTCGCACGAACAACGAGGATTGCTTCCGGATTGTCGAAGGCCTGAACCTGTTCGTCCTCTCGGACGGGATGGGCGGCGAGGCCCATGGCGAAATTGCCAGCGCCCTCGCGGTCGAGACCGTCGTCAAGCATTGTCTGGAGACTGAAACCGATCCCGCCATGACCGTCTTCGGTGACATGCCCGCGAAGTGGAGCGAGAAGACCCGCAGGCTATCTAGTGCCGTGCATCTGGCCAACAGGAGCATCTTCGATTCTGCGCAAAAGAATCCCGAGCAGCACGGGATGGGCGCGACTCTTACGGCCATGTGGATCAACGAATCGGCCATCAGCATCGCGCACGTGGGCGACAGCCGTGCCTATCTGTTGCGCAGCGGAACGCTGCAGCAGCTCACCAACGACCATTCCCTGGTAGCAGAGCAAGTGCGCCGCGGCATACTTACGCCGGCCGAAGCCGAACGCAGCGAAATGCAGAGCGTGCTGCTGCGCGCGTTGGGCGCGCATCCCGACATCGAAGTGGACGCCGAAGAACACGTGCTCTTCGGCCGCGACATCCTGCTGATGTGCTCGGACGGCCTCACCCGCATGGTCACCGAGCCCGAAATCGCCGGCACCCTGCAGGCCGAACCCGATCCTGCCAAGGCCGCCCAGCGGCTGGTGGACTTGGCCAACGAACAAGGCGGCGCGGATAACGTAACCGTGATCGTGGTCCGCGCCGACGAGCCCTCCAAGGGCTGGTTTTCCTGGCTGCGCGGCGGTTCTAGCTCCGCGAAGAACGGCACGGCGAGAGGAAGGTAAGCATGGCAAAGCTCAGCCTGATGTTTGAGGACAAGTTGGTGAAGGAAGTCCCGGTCGGCGGCCGGCCCATCGGCATTGGCCGCTCGCCGGACAATGACTTGCCGGTCGACAATCTCGCGGTATCGAACTATCACGCCCGCGTGTACTTCGAGGCCGGACGCCTGGTGGTCGAGGATCTCGACAGCCTGAACGGCACTTTCGTGAATGATCTGCGCGTGGAGCGCGCCACCCTGCACGACGGAGATTCCATTTGGATCGGCAAGCACCATATCAAGGTGGACGCGTCCGGCGACACGCCGGCCGGTTACGACACCGCGCCCAAGGGCGCGGCGGCTCCGCGAATCAACGAAACCATGGTGCTGGACACCAAGGCGCGCCGTGACATGCTGCAGCAGGCCGCGGCCATGGGCGAGCGCACGCAATTCGCTGTGGGCAGGCTGAAGGTTCCGACGCTGGTGGTGGTCGCTGGAAGGACCGACCAGAAAGAATACGTGCTCACGAACAAGCTCACGGTGATCGGCAAATCGAAGATGGCTACCGTCAAGGTGAAGGGCTGGTTCAAGCCACAGCTGGCCGCGCAAGTCAATCAGCGTGATGACGGCTACTACGTGGGCCCCGGCGACAAGGTCCCGACCGTCAACGGGGCGCCGATTCCGGGTCCCCAGCGCCTGAATGATGGTGATGTCATCGAAGTGTGCGGCGTGCGCATGAACTTCGTGTTTCGCGACTAGAGGCGCGGCGCGAAATGGCCAGCGCTCCGTCGGGCGGTTTGTGGCAGCGGAGGGGCCTTTTTGGCGTCTACGAATTGCTGCAGTCGTGGTGGCGGCACCGCGTTTCCTTCCTGGTCAGCGTTGGCATCACCGTCGCGGCGCTTGCTCTGTACTACTTCACATTTCTCGGCGAGCGTCCCACGCCCATTTTCTCCTTCTTGCAGCGCCTGGAATTCAATTCCCTGGACACGCGCTTTCGTTATCGCCCCGCCGCTGCGACGCCTGTTGATCCGCGCATCGTCATCGTGGACATCGATCAGCGCTCGCAAGAAGCGCTGGGCAAGTGGCCGTTTTCGCGGACCAATTTCGCGAAGATGCTGGACGTGTTGCGCGCGGACGGCGCGAAGGTCGTGGCCTTGGACATCACTTTTGACTATCCGGACAAAACCTCGGCGCCCACGCGCAAGATTCTGGCGGAACTGGAAGAGCGCAAGAAACGTGGTGACGCGGTCGATCCGAAATACGAAGCTTGGGTGCGCGCCCTGATTTCGGAATATGACGCAGACAGCGAGTTTGGCGCGGCGCTGAAGCGGTTTGGTGCGGTGGCGCTAGGAAATTTCTTCCTCGAGAAAGAAGAAGCCGCGGGAATCGCGAAAGCCAAGCTGGACGAATACGCGGATTTGATCGACTGGTTTGCGATGGGCAAGAATTCGGTGAACTCGGCCACCGGAAAAAGGGATTTCGCCGAACTGGTGGAGAAGTACGACCGCGAAGGAAATCTGTTTGCGGCCACGGTCGCGAATATCCCGGCGCTGGCAAATCCGGACGATCCGGACAAGACCGCCATGGGATTTTTCAACATTTCCGCGGATTCGGACGGCGTGCTGCGCCGCACGCTGTTGACCGTGCCGTTCGGACGGTCTTCTAACGTCGGCGAATGGCAGATGTACGGTTCGCTGGAAGTGCAGGCGGTGCGGCTGTATCTCGGACTGAATGCCTCGCAGTTGACCGTGAATTACGGACCGGTCGGAATTGTGAGCCTGGATTTTGGCGACAAGCTGCGTGTGCGGCCGGATTCGACCGGGCATATGCAGATCAACTATCACGGGCCACGCGGCGCTTATCCGTATCACTCGATCGCGGACGTCGTCTCAGGAAAATTCATCAGCGGCACGTTCAAGGACAAAATTGTCGTGGTCGGGGCGTCCGCAACGGGAATTGGCGATCAGCGGACGCCGCCGTACGGCGGCATCAACTATCCCGGCGTCGAAGTTCACGTCAACGTGATCGACAACCTGCTGAACCAGGGCTTTCTCGTGCGCGGGGCGCAGCAGGCATTGTGGGATTTCATCGCCATTCTGGCGTTCGGCATTCCGCTGGGCTTGTGGATGGCGCTGGTGTCGCCACGCTGGATGTGGTTCGGCCTGGCGCTGCTGGCGCCTTTGATCGTGCTGGACTACGTGATGTTCCTGCGCGGCTGGTGGCTCAATTTTACAGTGCCCGCGCTGACGCTGACGGGGAACGTGGTGCTGGTGTCTTTGTATCGCGTGCTGATCGAAGACAAAGAGAAACGCCGGGTGCGCAGTGCGTTCGGAGAATTCGTGAGTCCGGAAGTAATTCGCCGTTTGCTGGCAAATCCGAAGCTGGTCGAGCCGCGAAAGACGAACGTCACGGTGATGTTCAGCGATATTCGCGGCTTCACGACGATTTCCGAAAAGCTCGACGCGCAGGACTTGGCGCTTTTCCTGAACGAGTATTTGTTGGATATGACGCAAATCGTCTTCAAGCACCAAGGCACGCTGGACAAATACATCGGCGATGCGGTGATGGCGTTCTGGGGCGCTCCATATGAGGAACCGAACCACGCGATCCGTTCGTGCCAAGCGGCTCTGGACATGATCGAGCGCGTTCGCACCTTGCAGAAAAAATGGGAGGCCGAGGGCAAACCGCATCTCGAGATTGGCATTGGCCTGAACACGGGCGTGGCCAGCGTGGGCCGCATGGGTTCGAGCTTGCGGCGCGGGTATACGGCGCTGGGCGATGCGGTGAACCTGACTTCGCGCCTGGAAGGCATGAACAAGGAATACGGGACCAGCATCCTGGTCAGCGAGAGCTGCTACAAGGCGGCGAAAAGCGCAGAATTCGTATTCCGCGAGCTGGATCTGATCCGTGTGAAAGGCAAGCTGCAACCCGTCACAATTTATGAGCTAGTCGGGCGCGAAGGGGAGATCGCGCACGATCCGGGCACCCGTGAATTGCTGGAGCGGTTTGCACAAGCCCGGAGCCTGTATTGCAATCGGAGTTGGGAGCAAGCGCAGCACGCCTTCGAGACCCTTTTAGCGAAGTGGCCGGAGGATGGACCCTCGCGGACGTACTGGAAGCGGTGCCAGGAGTACCTGTTCGAGGAACCACCCCACGCCTGGGACGGCGTGTTTGTAATGACCAGCAAATAGGCCGGCGACGTCGGTGGTCTCTTCTCATGGAATAAGTTCATTCTAAATGACTTAAACTGGACCGTTTTGAGCAGTTTACCAAATGTTTATTTGAAAGGTAGTTAGCTCAACCCATGCGAGCATCCCGTTTAAGACTCGGTGGTGTTGGTGTTCGGCCTACGGTTCGATTCTCTCAATCGATTGCGGCAACCGTATTTGACCTCGGGGTGACCTCGGGTCAGGAGCCGCTGCCTGCCGAATTTCCTCGTCGGGTCGCCCACCGGTGGGCTTCTTGAGGTATAAGTTCCTGCAAATACGGAGTTCCGGAGAACAGCCATGAGGGTCGCGAACGGACTGTGGCGGACGATGTTGTGTGCGTTGTTGTTGGTGTGCGTGGCTGGACAGGCTCGCGGACAGAAGGTGAAGGTGTGGGTGTCGTCAAACGGCGGGGAGCGGTTGACGGCCAAGCCGGTTCTGGAGGTTGAGGCGGGGGATGGGCCGGGCGTGCGGGTGGACGCTACGTTTCATATCGATCCAGCGGTGAAGCACCAGACGATGCATGGATTTGGGGCTTCGATCATGGAAGCCGGATTGATGACATTGAACACCTTGCCTGCGGAAAAGCAGGAAGAGGTGCTGAGGGCGCTTTTCGATCCCAAGGAGGGCGCCGGGTACACGGCGATGAAGACACCGTTGGCAGGGACGGATTTTCAGTCGGCGGGGCCGTGGTTTACGTATGACGACACGCCCGGGGATGTGGAGTTGAAGAATTTTTCGGTGGAGCGGGATTTCGGCCCGAATGGCGTGGGAACGTACATTTTGCGCGCGCGGAAGTACGGGTCATTCGCTTTGCAGGCGCCGATGGACTATCCACCCGACTGGATGCTGTATGACGTGAAGAAGCACCAGGACATTCCGCCGAAATATTATCCGGCGCTGGCAAATTACTTCGTGAAGTACCTGGAGGAGTACAAGAAGCGCGGGATCGTAGTGGACTACTTGAGTTTGTTCAATGAGCCGGAAGAGGTCTACACGAAGATCAAGTATCCGGAGATTCGCGTTTTGATTCGCGATCATGTGGGTCCAGCGTTGCAGAAGTCCGGACTGACGACGAAATTGATGATCAGCGAGGCGCCGGAGCGCGGCGTGGCGGCGCGACGATATCCAGTGGTGTTGGAAGACCCGGAAGTGCGGAAATTTGTGTCGGTGATCGGGTATCACGGATACGATTTCAAGAATTTCGACAAGATTACGGCTCTGGAGAAGAGGTATGCGCAGTTTCCGTTCTGGATGGATGAGCTGTGCTATGCCTACGAGGCGGGATACCCGAAGCAGAAGAAATTGCCGATTTATGAGTTCGACGACGGAGACGTGTGGGGCAACATTATTTTTAATGACCTGGAGGCGGGGACATCGGCATGGCTTTACTGGAACGCGATTCTGGATGAAACCGGAGGGCCGTGGGCGGTGTCGCCGGTGCACGGGAATCCGGATCCGAACATTCAGCATCCGGTGGTGATCATTAATAAGACAACGCACGAGGTGACGTACACCGGGACATATTGGTATTTGGCACATTTCAGCAAGTTCGTTCGGCCGGGAGCGGTGCGGGTGGAGACTTCGGGCGGGTTTCGCGGAGTGCGGGCGATTTCGTTTGCTCACCCGGAAGGCGGGTATGTGGTGGAGCTTTTGAATAGTTTGCGAGAAGCGGTGACCGTGAAAGTGGAACTCGGCGGAAGAGGAGTGCGATTGGATTTGCCGGCGCGATCGATTAGCACCGCGCTGTGGTGAATTGGAAGGCAATCCTCAGGGGCTGAAGCCCATTTGTCTTTCAGCTTGATGTCGGACCTGAAGGTCCGACCCCGATGCCAAGATCAGCCGAGTCGCTGAAATCGCTGTGGATCAATCGACTCACTGAACCACTCAAAGGGAAACCCGACGAGGGTGGCGGATACGATCGCAATATTGGCAAGAATGCCCCAGCGAATTGGCAATAATGTATCAATCGGCGAAATGTGGGCATCCAACTTGGAGCTTGAATGGCGCGGTGCGCGCAGTAGACTCGTGCAAGTAATTGATGTTATGAGATTTGTAATGGGGCCGGTCCGGGACGACCGGTTGGCAGCGGGATTGCCATTCACTTGATTGTAATGGCGCGATGCTACAAGAAACGGCGGGCGCTGCAGACGCAGACGCGTGCGGCGTACCCAAAGAAACGCTCCGGCGAATCTAAGACGTAGCGCGCAGACAAACTAGACGGAAACCTTCGCCGGGGCTCGCAAGATTTTCGGCCTCTCGGAAAAATAGACCTTATGTGGATAGTCCGATTAGCGCTCTCCAGACCCTATACGTTTATCGTGATGGCGCTGGTCATCATTCTGCTGACACCGGTGGTGTTGCTGCGCACGCCGACCGATATTTTTCCGGAGATCAATATTCCGGTGATCAGCCTGATCTGGAACTACCAAGGCTTGCAGCCGCAGGAGATGGAGCAGCGCATCACGTCGAACTCCGAGCGGTTCGTGACCACGCTGGTGAACGACGTAGAGCATACGGAATCGCAATCGCTCAACGGCATCGCGATCGTAAAAATCTACTTTCAGCCGAACGTGCAGATCCAGACGGCGCTGGCGCAGACGACGGCCATCATGCAGACGATCTTGCGCCAGCTGCCTCCAGGATCGACGCCGCCGCTGGTGGCGATATTCTCGGCGTCAACCGTGCCGGTAATTCAGATCGGACTAACCAGCAGCACGCTGGGTGAGCAGTCGCTGTTCGACTTCGGAAACAATTTCATTCGGACGCAGCTGGCGACGGTGCGCGGTGCGGCGCTGCCGTTCCCTTACGGCGGCAAGCAACGCCAAATCCAGGTGGACCTGAATTCGACGGCGCTGCAATCGAAGGGCTTGTCGCCGGTGGACATCGTGAACGCGGTGAACGCGCAGAACCTGATCCTGCCTACAGGCACGGCGAAGCTGGGGACGCTGGAATACACGGTGGAGATGAACGGCAGCCCGAAGACGGTGGCGGAGCTGAACGATCTCCCAGTGAAGACCGTGAACGGGACGACGATTTACCTGCGGGAAGTCGCGCACGTGCGCGACGGGTTTTCCCCGCAGACGAACATCGTTCGGGCCAATGGCGAGCGCGGGGCGCTGATGTCTGCGTACAAGACAGGGTCGGCGTCAACACTGGCGGTGGTGAAAGGCATCAAGGATTCGCTGCAATCGTATACGCCAAATTTGCCGCAGGGCCTGCACTTGACGATGTTCTTCGACCAGTCGCTGTATGTGGATGCGTCGATTCAAGGCGTGCTGCGCGAGGCGCTGATCGCGGCATGCCTGACGGCAATCATGATCTTACTGTTCCTGGGGAACTGGAAGAGCACGCTGATCATCGCGATTTCGATTCCGTTGTCGATTCTGGTAAGCATCCTGCTGCTCAGCGCGCTGGGCGAGACCATCAATATCATGACGCTGGGCGGACTGGCGCTGGCGGTGGGCATTCTGGTCGACGACGCGACGGTGGAAATCGAGAACATCAACCGCAACCTGGCAATGGGTAAAGAGACAGTGCAGGCGATTCTGGACGGCGCGCAGCAGATTGCAGTGCCGGCGTTTGTTTCGACGTTGTGCATCTGCATTGTGTTTCTGCCGATGTTCTTTCTGGGCGGCGTGGCGAGATACTTGTTCGTGCCGCTGGCAGAAGCGGTGTCGTTCGCGATGCTGGCATCGTACATGTGGTCGCGAACGATCGTGCCGACGCTGGCGATGTACTTGCTGAGTTCCGAAGATGAATACATCGCAGAAGAGCACGTCGGCGAGCGGCAGGGATTCTTCCGGAGGTATCAACAAAGGTTTGAGCATGCCTTCGAAAGTTTCCGCAGCCGCTACCGGCGGGCGCTGGGGACGGTGCTGGAGAGCTCGACGCTGTTTGCAGCCTGCTTTCTGATTTTCTGCGTGGGCTCCGGCGCATTGATTTTCGTGCTGGGGCGCGACTTTTTCCCGAAAGTGGATGCCGGGCAGATCCGTTTGCACTTCCGGGCGCGCACGGGACTGCGAATTGAAGAGACCGCGCGGCTGGCGGACCAGATCGATGCGGTAATCCGGCAAACAATTCCCGGCAACGAGCTGGAGACGATTCTGGATAACCTGGGAGTGCCCTACAGCGGCATCAACCTGAGCTACAGCAATTCGGGAACGTACGGAACGGCGGACGGCGAGATCCTGGTGCAATTGAAACAGGAACGCGGGCGGCCGACGGGCGAGTATATCGATCAACTGCGCGCGAAATTGCCGCAGCAGTTTCCGGGGACGCAATTTTTCTTTCAGCCTGCCGACATCGTGACGCAGATTCTGAATTTCGGGACGCCGGCGCCGATCGATGTGGCGATTTCGGGGAACAACGTCAACGGGAACTATGCCGTGGCGCAGAAGCTGGCGAACCAGATGCGGCATATCCCCGGCGCGGTGGACGTGCACGTACAGCAGGCGCTGGACGAGCCTACGCTGCACATGGACATCGATCGTACGCGCGTGCAGTCGGTGGGATTGCAGGCCAAAGATGTGGCGCAGAATTTGCTGGTGTCGCTGAGCTCGAGCTTTCAGACCGCGCCGGCGTTCTGGCTCGATCCGCGGAATGGGGTGAGCTACAACGTGGCGGTGCAGACGCCGCAGTATCGGGTGGACTCGTACCAGGCTTTGCAAAACACGCCGGTGACGGGGGCGCAGGGGGGAGCGCAGCCGCAAATCATCGGGAACCTGGCACGGACTTCCACAACCACGAGGCCGGCGGTGGTTTCGCACTACAACGTGCAGCCGATGATCAATGTGTACGCGTCGGTGAGCGGGCGGGATCTGGGCGGCGTGTCCGACGACTTGATGAAGGAAGTGCAAGCGATCGAGAAGGAATTGCCGAAAGGCAGCCGAATGGTGGTGCGCGGGCAAGTGCAAACGATGAGAACCTCGTTTGAGGGACTGGCGATTGGACTGGTGGGCGCGATCCTGCTGGTGTATTTGCTGATCGTGGTGAACTTCCAGTCGTGGCTGGATCCGTTCATTATCATTACCGCGCTGCCGGGAGCGCTGGCGGGGATCTGCTGGATGCTGCTGATCACGCACACAACGCTGAGCGTGCCGTCGCTGACGGGGGCGATCATGAGCGTGGGCGTGGCCACGTCGAACAGTATTTTGATGGTGTCGTTCGCGCGGGAGCAGATGGCGGAAGGAAAAAGCGCGCGGGACGCAGCTCTGGAGGCGGGATTCGTTCGCATCCGGCCGGTGGTGATGACGGCACTGGCGATGATCATCGGCATGGTGCCGATGGCAATCGGATTGGGCGAAGGCGGCGAACAAAATGCGCCGCTGGGCCGCGCGGTCATCGGCGGATTGATTTTCGCGACGTTCGCCACCCTGTTTTTCGTGCCGTGCGTGTTTTCCATGATTCATGGACGGCGGGAGCGGAAGCGGGGAAGCGCGGACGAGTTGGCCACGGCGTAGGATAGCCGGGAATTCGAAGACGAAGTGACCGGGCGGCCCAAGAAACGTCCGCAGGACTGACGGAACACGAGGATGGCGGAAGGCAGGAGACAGGTGGAACCGAACTACGCGAATTACGAAGACGAAACGCCGCGGAAGAGCCGCGTTTTCTTGTTTCTGATCCTTTTCGTGATCGTGCTGATGGTGGTGGGCGGAGTGACGCTGTTTCAGCGCAAGTCGCAGTATAAGGCGCTGGCAGACACCACGGAAAAGCTGGCAGTGCCGACCGTATCGGTGATCCACCCGACGCCCGAGGCGGGGCAAGAAGATCTGGTGCTGCCGTCGACGTTACAGGCCTACGTGGAATCGCCAATCTACGCGCGGACGACGGGGTACCTGAAGAAGTGGTACCACGACATCGGCACGCGGGTGAAGCAGGGGGAATTGCTGGCGGACATCGATACGCCGGAAGTGGATCAGCAGTTGTCACAGGCGCGCGCGGATTTGAATACCGCGATGGCCAACGAGAATTTGTCGAAGATTACCGCGGCGCGCTATCTGGAATTGATCAAGACCGACGGCGTTTCCAAGCAGGAAGTTGACAATGCGCAGGGCGACTATGCCGCAAAGCAGGCCAGCGTGGCGTCGGCGCAAGCGAACGTGCGGCGGCTCGAGGAGCTGGAATCGTTCAAGCATATTTATGCACCATTCAGCGGAGTGATCACGCGGCGGAATATCGACATCGGAAATTTGATCAACGCGGGAAATGGCGGAGCCGCACAGGAGTTATTTTTCCTGGCGCAGACCGATCCGATTCGCGCGTACATCAGCGTGCCCGAGGCTTATGCATCGGCGGTGCGCGCAGGGACGGGCGCGTTCCTGGAGTTGACGCAATATCCGGGACAACGATTTGAGGGCCAAGTCGTTCGCTCGGCGGATGCCATCGATCTGGCGACTCGGACGCTGAACACCGAAGTCGATATGCCCAACAAGAACGGGCAACTGCTGCCGGGCGGCTACGCGCAGGTGCACTTGCAGGTGAAGGTGACCGGCGAGCGGCTGCAGGTGCCAGTGAATGCGCTGCTGTTCCGGTCGGAAGGATTGCGAGTGGTGGTGGTGGACGACCAGCACAAGACGCGGCTGCAGGCGCTGACGATTGGCCGCGACTATGGAACGACTTTGGAAGTGCTGCAAGGGCTGAAGGCGGATGACTGGATCGTGCTGAAGCCGGGCGATTCGCTGGAAGAGGGCGTCACGGTGAATGTGAAGCAGGCGGCAAATCAGAGTGCGGCGCCGGGAGTACAGGCTCCGGCGCAAGGGAGCGGCAACGGAGCCGGCGGTGGAAGCGGAAGTGCAGGAAGCGGCGCGGCGCAACCGAAGCGAGATGCGAGCGGGGGAGAGAAGAAGTAAATGCCGCGTATCGGGTGGGCTGTTGTTGTCGCATGGAGTATCGCAGTGCTTGTTGGCGGATGCACCGTAGGGCCGAACTACAAACGACCCGCTGCGGTGACGCCCGCGAAATGGGACGTGGCTGAGCCGTGGCGCGAGAGCGCGCCGAAAGATGCGTTTCCCAAGGGCGAGTGGTGGTCGGTATTTAATGATCATGATTTGAACGCGCTGGAGAAGCAGGCGCTGGCAGAAAATCAGACGCTGAAGCTGGCGCTGGCTCATTTGGAGCAGGCCCGCGCGACCGCGGCGATCCAGATCTCCACGTTGTTTCCGACACTGAACACGGCGCCAAGCGCGCAGCGCCAGCGACTTTCGGGCACGCGGCCTCCCAACAGCAATATTGTGGTGACCAGTCCGGTCACGCAGAACGTGTACACGCTGCCATTCACCGTCAGCTACGAAGTGGATTTGTTCGGACGGAGGCGCAGGAGCATCGAGGCGGCGGCGGCGTCTTATCAGGCGAATGCGGCAGACGCGGAAAATGTAAGGCTGCTGGTGACCTCGCAGCTGGCCGGCGATTATTTCAACTTGCGGCAACTGGATACGGAACTGGGGATTCTGACTCGCACGGTGGAGGCGCTGCAAAAAGGACTGGAGCTGGTCAATTCGCGCCATCAGGGCGGAGTGGCCTCGGGCTTGGACGTGGCGCAAGAAGAGACACTGCTCAACCAGACGCGCACGCAATTGACCCTGCTGCGGCAACAGAGAAAACAGTTTGAGGATGCGATTGCGGTTCTGGTGGGGCGGCCGGCGCCGGACTTTCATGTCGGCGTGCGAGAGCTGAATGCCGAGCCGCCTACGCTGGATGCGGGATTGCCTTCGGATCTGCTGGAACGCCGGCCGGACATTGCGGAGGCCGAGCGGCAGATGGCGGTTGCGAATGCGCAGATCGGAGTTGCGCAGGCGGCCTACTATCCTTCGCTGAATCTGTTCGGTCAGGGCGGGTGGCAAACGGCGGACATCGCGAAGCTCGCCAACGTTTCAAGTATTTTCTGGGCGGTGGGCGCCAACGTTGCGGAAGAGATCTTTACCGGCGGAGCGAGGAGGGCGCAAGTGCAGTTCGCGCGGGCCGGGTTCGAAGCCAACGTGGCAACGTATCGGCAGACGGTACTCAGCGCGTTTCAGGAAGTGCAAGACGATTTGACGGGGCTGACAGTGTTGGACGAGGCGAGAAAATCGCAACAGCAGGCGGTAGACGCAGCTCGGCGAACGCTGGACATTTCGACGAGCCGATATTCAGGCGGATTGGTCAACTACCTGGACGTTGTAACGGCGCAGCAGAATTTGTTAGCGGATGAACAGCAACTTGCGAGCATTCAAGGCCAGCGACTAGTCACCAGTGTGTTGCTGGTCAAGGCGTTGGGCGGCGGGTGGGATGCGTCGAGCCTGGCGGCAGCGCAAGTGAAACCTCGATTCAAGGATATTGTCGCGCCTTAGGCGCTGTGCCGCGCCCCAATTGTTTTCTTCTCGATGGAACGTTCTTGCGCATTTTCCTGTTGGCGCTGCCGCTTTTTCGAATCGACGCCCCCCTCTCATGTCTGCTACAGTATCGACTCACAATGAATCCAGAGTTCACTTGATATTCAATTCGCGCGTGGGCGGCTATCTTCTTTGTTGCTAAGGAGAAAGCGCGATTCCAAAGGCCCATATGAAGATCGCCCAGGTTGCTCCCCTTTATGAAAGTGTGCCTCCCAAGCTGTACGGCGGTACCGAGCGCGTCGTTTCCAATTTAACGGAAGCGTTGGTGGAAGACGGGCACGACGTGACGTTGTTCGCCAGCGGCGATTCCCAAACCAGCGCCCAGCTGATCCCCTGCTGCACGCAATCGCTGCGGCTGAATCCCGATTGCGTTGACCAGTTGGCCCATCATTTTGTGATGGTGCAGGAAGTACTGGACCGCGCAGAGGAGTTCGACATCATTCACTTTCACGTGGATTACCTGCATTATCCGATGTCGCGGATGGCCAACCTGCCGCACGTAACGACATTGCACGGAAGGCTGGATCTTCGCGATCTTGTTCCGCTGTACCGCAAATTCCGAGACATGCCGGTGATTTCGATTTCCCAGGCACAACGCAAGCCGCTTTGCTGGGCGAACTGGGTGGGGAACGTGTATCACGGGCTACCGCCGCAGAGCCTGGCGCTAGGCCAAGGCAAAGGGCAGTATCTCGCCTTCCTGGGCCGCATAGCACCAGAGAAGCGCGTAGACCGCGCGATTGAGATCGCCGTGGCTTCGGGAATGAAACTAAAGATCGCCGCCAAGATCGACCGGGCGGACCGATACTATTTCGAAAGCGAGGTCAAGCAGCTGCTGGCACAGCCAGGGATTGAATTCATCGGCGAAATCGCGGAGCATCAGAAGGCGGAGTTTCTTGGCAACGCGTACGCGCTGCTGTTCCCAGTGGATTGGCCCGAACCTTTTGGGCTGGTAATGATCGAAGCGATGGCCTGCGGCACACCGACAATTGGATTTCGTTGCGGCTCGGTGCCGGAGGTGCTGCGGCCCGGTGTGTCGGGGTTCGTCGTGAATGATATGGAGGAAGCGATACGCGCGGTGCCACGGGTCGCTTCGTTAAGCCGTGATGCCTGCCGCAGGGACTTCGAGAAGCGATTTACGTCGAGAAGAATGGCGAAAAACTACACTAGACTATACGCGGAAGTTCTGGCGGCGCGCTCCGCCGGCGAGATGGAAGCGATGCCTGAGGCGGAGCCCGAAGTCGACACGTACCTCACACTGTAGGACGGGGTTCTATTGACGGACATAGTCCGGGTCGCCGACGAATATTACGTTCGCGCGTCTTCCGCATTGGCGGACGACCGCACGCGTGTGCTTAAGAGTGGCGATACGTTCGCGGTATTCAATCGCTATGGAGACATCGAGGACCTAGGCGCGTCGCAGTTCGGGTTGTTCCACGCCGAGAGCCGGCACCTTTCGCGGTTTACCCTCCGACTGAATCAAAAGCAGCCAATGCTGCTGAGCTCCACGATCCGGGACGACAACGCCTTCCTGTCCATTGATCTGACCAATGTGGATACGCCGCAAAATGGCGACAACCTGTTGCCTCGGGGTACCGTGCATATTTTCCGCGCGCAATTTTTGAGACAAGCCAGCTGCTACGAGCACATTCGGCTGCTGAACTACGGGCTGGAGCCGGTGCAGTTTGTGCTGGTGATCGGATTTGACGCGGACTTCGCGGACATTTTTGAGGTACGCGGCACCAAGAGAGCCGAGAAGGGCGAGCGGTTGCGGGATCGCGTGGACGGCAACTCCGCGGCAATGAGCTACAAGGGGCTGGACGGAGTCACGCGTTCGACGCGGCTGGAGTTTTCGCCCCAACCCGACTCGCTGACCACGGGGGAAGCTCGTTTTCGGATCACCCTGGGGCCGAAAGAAGAAACGTCGCTGTATTGCAGCGTTGCCTGCGAACGCGATGTCAGCGCAAATGGATTGACCACGTTTCAATCGGCGCTAGGCTCACTGAATCAGGATTTTCGCACGGTACCCAGCGACGAGTGCCGGATCATCAGCTCCAGCGAGACATTCAACGATTGGGTGACGCGCTCGGCAGCGGACTTGCGCATGCTCAGCGACGGAAATCCGGAAGGACCGTATCCCTACGCTGGCGTTCCGTGGTTCAGCACAGTCTTTGGGCGCGACGGAATCATCACCGCGCTGGAGTGCCTGTGGTTGAGCCCGCGGCTTTCCGAGAGCGTCTTGCGGTACCTGGCGCAAGTACAGGCCACCGAAGAAAATGCGGAGCAGGATGCGGAGCCGGGGAAAATCCTGCACGAGATGCGGCGCGGGGAGATGGCCGTCACGGGGGAAGTGCCGTTCGCGCGGTATTACGGCAGCGTGGACTCCACACCGCTGTTTGTGATGCTGGCCGGCGCGTACCTGCAGCGCACCGGGAACATTGCGCTCATCAAGGAATTGTGGCCGAACCTGAAGCTGGCTTTGCGTTGGATCGACACGTACGGCGATTGCGACGGCGATGGATTTGTGGAGTACCGCCAACGCTCGTCGAAGGGTCTGGTGCAACAAGGATGGAAGGATTCACACGATTCTATCTTTCATGCCGATGGCCGGATGGCGGAAGCGCCTATCGCGCTGTGCGAGGTGCAAGGGTATGTTTATGGGGCGAAGCAGGCGGGGTCGCTACTCGCGCAGACGCTAGGCGAGAGCGAGTATGCCAGGCAACTCGATGCGGAGGCCGGGACACTTCGGGAAAAATTTGAAGAGGCCTTCTGGTGTGAAGAGCTGCAGACCTATGCGCTGGCCTTAGACGGCAAAAAACAGCGGTGCCAGGTGCGTACGTCAAACGCGGGGCATGCGCTGTTTTGCAAGATCGCGAAGCGAGAGCGCGCGGAGGCGGTCGCAAAGACGCTGATGAGCGATCATTGCTTCTCGGGTTGGGGAATTCGCACGGTCTGCGCAGCGGAAGCGCGCTACAACCCGATGTCGTATCACAACGGCTCGGTCTGGCCGCACGATACCGCGATCGCAAGCATGGGCTTTTCGCACTATGGATTGCAGGTGCAGGCGTGCGAGTTGCTGCGAGGGCTGCATGCGGCCAGCCGATATGTCGAATTGCACCGGCTGCCCGAGCTTTTTTGCGGATTTCACAAGCGCGCGGACGCGAGCGGGCCGACGCTGTATCCGGTAGCCTGTGCGCCGCAAGCCTGGGCGGCAGGGTCCGTTTACCTGCTGTTGCAAGCCTGCCTGGGGCTGAGCGTCCGCGCGACCGAGCGCCAGGTTCGCTTTGTCAATCCCAGTTTGCCCGACAACCTCCGGGAAGTACGCATCGAGAACCTGCGAGTGCTGGACGCGTCGGTAGACCTGCGCATTCGCCGCGAGGGATACGTGGTCAGCGTGGAAGTCTTGCAAAAGACCGGGAACGTCGAAATTTTGGAATCGGTCTGACGGCGATGACGCCTGACCTTGGTGTCCAACCTCAAAAAGCGCGATAATTGAACGATTGTGATGGGAACACATCGGCCGACTATGCACAATTCCCAGGCAACCTTGCCGAGCGCTCTGGCGGTCCAAGATTTTGAGGCTTGCCAGGTCAGGAGACCAAGCATCATGTCGAACGTCATTTTCGGAAATTCCGCGACGGCGACTCGAAGAATCGCCGCCTCGATTCTATTGGCCTCCGCAGCGATCGCTGCGGGCAGCGTAGCTACGGCGCAAATTCCCACGCAGCAGGTTAATCAAGCGCCTACTCCAGCCCCGCCGGCGGCATCCCCGACCATCAGCAAAGACGCGCCGGACATTCCGGTGGAGCAGGTCATTCAGAAATTCGGCGCGCGCGAACTGGAATTCAAGAAAGAGCGCGACAACTACACGTACACACAGACATTCGTCATCCAGACGATTGACTACGACAATCGTCCGGACGGTGAGTACCGGATGACGAGCGACATTTTGTTCACGCCGGAAGGCAAGCGCTACGAGAAAGTGATTTCGGCTCCCACGCCGACTTTGCAGCGCATCAGTTTGTCGCAACAGGACCTGGACGATCTGGAGCATGTGCAGCCGTTCGTGCTGACGTCCGATGAATTGCCGAAATACGATGTGAACTACGTCGGGCGCGAGCCGCTCGATGAACTAGGCACGTATGTTTTTGACGTGAAACCCAAAAAGATCGAAAAGAATCAGCGCTATTTTCAGGGGCGCATCTGGGTCGACGACAAAGACCTAAATATCGTCAAATCAGACGGCAAAGCCGTGCCGGACATCATCAAAAAGGGCCAGGAGAATATCTTTCCACGGTTCGAAACGTTCCGCGAGAACATCGAAGGACATTACTGGTTTCCGACGTATACGCGATCGGACGATGAGTTGCGTTTCAGCGGCGGCGCCGTTCACATTCGCATGACCGTGCGATACGCTAACTACAAGCGGTTCGGCGCGACCATCAAGATCGGCCCGGCAACGGAAATCAAAGACAACCCACCGGAGAAACCGAAGAATTAGCATCGGCACGCTCCCTTGAAGGACATCTGGGCGTCTTGCATCCGAGTGCGGCAATCACAATTAAAGGTTATCGAGAAAGAACTGCGTCACGCGTGTCATTAGGACGCGGCGGGCGGGCAGATCGCTTACGCCGTGCCCGCGGCCCGGGAACGGCATCACTTCGACGTACTTCCCGGATTCGATCAGTTCGTCGATCAGGGCGAGCGTATTTGCGAAGTGCACGTTGTCGTCACCCGTGCCGTGCGCGATCAGCAGCTTCCCTTTCAAATTGGCGGCCGTCCTGATGGGCGAAGATTCGTCATAGCTTTGCTCATGCTGCGGCAGCACACCGATGTAGCGTTCCGTGTAAATGCTGTCGTAGTAGTGCCAGTCGGTGACCGGTCCGCCGGCAAAGCCGGCCTTGAAGTCCTCGGGATCCTCGAACATCGCGTGAAGCGTCATGTGCCCGCCGTAGCTCCAGCCCCAGATACCGAGCCGATTGGGATCGACGAAGGACAGCGATTTCAGATATTGCGCGCCATCCCGCTGATCGGACATTTCCTGCGCTCCGAATCGATAGTGAATGGGCTCCTCGAACAGATGGCCGCGGCCGGCGGAGCCGCGATTGTCGAGCGCGAAGATAATGTACCCCTTTTGCGCCATCAACTGATGCCACAGGAAGTTGTTGCCGCCCCAGGCGTTCAGGACAACCTGGGCGTGCGGTCCGCCATATGTGAACACGAGCACCGGATATTTCTTCCCGGGATCGAAATCGGGAGGCTTGATCATCATGGCGTTAAGCGGCATTCCCTCATGCGACTTCACGGAAAGGAATTCGACAGGTGACAATTCGTATTCCGCGAGTGCGGCGGGCTTATTTTCGTTGATTGTACCAATGCGCGATCCGTCGGCGCGGATCAGCTCCTGGCGCGGCGGATTCATGCTATTGGAATAAGTGTCCAGGAATGCCGAGGCGTCCGGAGAGGCCTTGAGCGCGTGCGTGCCGTCTTCTTTGGTGATTCGCGTTAAGCCGGAGCCGTCGAAGGCCACGCGATAGAGATGGCGCTCCAAAGGAGATTTCTCTGCGGCAACAAAATAGACGAGGCCTTTGGCTTCATCGACGGCCTGGACGCCGAAAACTTCCAACTCGCCCTTGGTCAGCTGTGCGAGT
>Ga0157378_10000176_pt1 | contig 60614 bp, 50 predicted proteins | sample M65metaG_FD_115309 | JGI IMG/M metagenome (GOLD analysis project Ga0157378, IMG submission 115309) | Miscanthus rhizosphere microbial communities from Kellogg Biological Station, Michigan, USA - M6-5 metaG | ecosystem: Host-associated > Plants > Roots > Rhizosphere > Soil | place: USA: Michigan... | reverse complement strand
GCCAACTCTAACGAGTTAGCTCTCGCAGCCTAAAACGGCTCCGAGCGTCTCCGCCGCAAGTTGCTCATGCGCGCGGATGGAGATGTCACCTTAGATGAGCTGGCCCATCGCTTCGGTCCGTGGCGATGGGCGAGACCAAAGCCGGACTAGCCCGTTCGAACGTCTTGCTGATTCACTTAGTTCGAGATGGGCGAAGGTCGCGCGGGTCGCAAGGCTCACGCGGAAAGAGAAGCAGCTAAGCATGTAGAGTCCTTCGGCGTTGACCTTTGGATCCGGGTTCAATTCCCGGCGCCTCCACCATAAGACAGAAGGCAATATCAATAGGTCAGTACCACCTGCGTTAGCGGGTGGGATAAAGACGCAAGCCTCAGTCGAAGTCAGGCAGATCATCGCCTTGACCGTTTCTGACATATTCAATTGCGTTCGCCAGACTTCGTTCGTTCCACAAATATCTTTGACTACCCTTATCTGCCCAAGGACTATGATCCTCTTTCCAACTGCCATGGCGTCGCATCCGCCGCGTCGCGTAGGCTTTGATTGAGTTAAGAGCTTGAGCGGGATTGGCTGTTCCGATTGATACCACCACGTGAACGTGATTAGTCCGAACATTTACAGGGTGAAGTAGCCACTGCTTGTATTCGCAGACTTCCCGAACTGCATCCTCCACACTCTGACGCTGGCAGACATTCAGAAGAAGAGGATCGGATCTGAGCATGCGCTCATTCAGTTCTCGTCGTCGATCGCTTCGAGGAAGATACGGCGACTTGTATCGATTGTGTAAACGATCGATGGCGCCTCTTTCATCACCGTGCAGCCACGTGCCGTAACACCTGAAGGTGATTAGATAACCGAGTGGGACATCGGTATCATTCCACATGGCGGGGCCATCTTAACCCACCCGCTAACGCGGGTGGTACTGACTACATGACATCTCTTCCCATCGGCATCTTCGACAGCGGCGTCGGCGGACTGACCGTCTATCGCGCGCTGCACGAGCATCTGCCCACCGAGCGGTTTGTTTATCTCGGTGATACGGCGCGCGTGCCTTACGGAACGAAGTCGCTCGCGACGGTTGAAAGATACGCGGTTGAGAATGCGCGGTTCCTCGCGGCGCATGGAATCAAAATGCTGGTGGTTGCGTGCAACACCGCGTCGGCATTGGCGCTGCCGGCGATTCGCAGCGCGTTGAAAATTGATGTGGTGGGTGTGATTGGGCCAGGCGCGAGAGCGGCGGTAGCGAGGACCCAAGCGGAGAACCTAAAAAGCGCGCAGGATGCGCGCGAACCGCCCGCAAGATGCGCACGCTCCATTGGCGTTATTGCGACTGAATCAACGGTGCAAAGCGGCGCCTATACCGCCGCGATCAAGAAAGCGGGTGCGAACACGCAGGTGATTGAGCGCGCGTGTCCGATGTTCGTTCCGCTCGCAGAAGAAGGTTGGGCGGACAACGAAGTGACGCGGACGATCGCGGCGACATATCTCGCTGATTTGCGGGGCAAAATCGACACGCTTGTGCTCGGCTGTACCCATTACCCAATCCTGCGCGAAGTTATTCAAGAGACTATTGGCGAAGACGTCCGGCTGATCGATTCGGGCGAAGCAACGGCTTTGGAAGTGAGAACGCTGCTGAAAGAAAAAAGCCTGGCGCGGCTGACGCCTCCGACTGGTGCGCTCGAACGGCAGTTGTGCGATGATTTGGATCATTTTTATGTGACTGATGCTGCGGAAAGATTCGCGCGCGTGGCTGAGAGATTTTTAGGGGCCACCCCGTCGCGCCTCGAGGCGGTTGAAGTTTTCGGAGAGGATCGGCTTAAGGCGGATTGATCCATTGATTCAGCGGTTCATTGATTTAATGAACAAATGACTCAATGACTCAATTCCTGCGCACCGACAATCGAGCGTCCGACCAGCTACGCGCCGTCAAAATCACGCCCGGCTTTCTCGCGAATGCGGAGGGTTCTGCGCTGATCGAGATGGGGAACACGCGTGTGATTTGTGCAGCTTCGGTCGAAGACAAATTGCCGCCGCATCTTCGCAATCAGCGAATCGAAGGTTGGGTGACCGCTGAATACGGCATGTTGCCGCGCTCAACTCACACGCGCACGGCGCGAGAAATTGGTCGTGGGCCGTCAGGTCGTACTCACGAGATTCAGAGACTCATCGGCCGCAGCATGCGCGCGATTGCTAACCGCAGCTTGCTCGGCGAACGAACGGTCACGCTCGATTGCGACGTGCTTCAGGCTGACGGCGGCACGCGCACGGCGGCCATCACTGGTGCGTACGTGGCATTTGCATTAGCTTGCCGGCAGCTGCTCGCGCAAAAGAAGATCAAGAAATCTCCCATCACAAGCGAAGTCGCAGCGGTCAGCGTCGGAATCGTTGACGGAACGCCTTTGCTCGATCTGAAATACGACGAAGACTCGCGCGCCGAAGTCGACATGAACGTCGTTTGCACCGGCGACGGCCGATTTATCGAAGTGCAAGGCACCGCCGAAGGGTCGCCATTCACGCGCGAACAGATGGACAATCTGTTGGAGTTGGCGAACAAGGGAATCGCCGAGCTGGTTCGGCTTCAGCGGCAAGCGATAAATGCTGGGGGGTAGAGCAGTGAGCAGTAAGCAGTAAGCAGTGGGCAGTGAGCAAGAGCCAACGATGTTACTCCTCGAGGCCAAAGTCCAACCAGTGTCATGCGGAAAACTCGCGAATGAGTTTTGCTCTCCGCTAGCGACTGCTTACTGCTCACTGCTAACTCGCTCACACCCTAACTCCTACACGCAACACCCTAAACTGGGACAACAAACAACGGCGCATTCAGCATCTGAGATACTCTGAATGCAGCCCAAACCTCAAACATCGGAGAGACTGACCGTGCGATCACTTCTTACTCTTATTGGTTTCCTGTTCCTGGCGGCGTTTGCATCTGCGACCGCGCGACCAGCCGCAATCTTTCAGGACCACACTTATTCCAGCCCCAAGGTTGATTACCTCGTGGAATTTCCGTCGCCGATGTGGCGCCTCGTGGATGAGCCTGACGAAGTCCATCAGCATGCGGAGTTCATTTACAACGATCGCAACGATGGCTACCTCCGAATTCGCAAAGAGGCTTTGCCTGATGGGACGACAGTCGAAGAGTTTGCCCGGCAGGATCAGGAGCAGAAAGAACATTTTCGGCCTGGTTACATTGATGGCAAGGGCGAACGGTTCGCTGGTCGGATGAACGGCTTCACGATGGCGTTCGAATTCACGCAAGCCGGCAAGTCGATGGCCGGTCGCACCTACTATTTGCAAGCCGACGACCACACAGTCTACGCACTACGCTTTACCGGAATGCGCGACAAACTCGCGCGCATTCGCAATCAGACGGACCAGATCGCGCGCACGTTCAAGCTGAAGAGTTAATGCCAGAAGGCAGAAAGCAGAAGGCAGTAAGCAGACGAAAAACCAAAGTACCAAAGACCAAAGATCTTTGTGCGTAGCGTACGAAAAGAATCTTTCTCCGTAACCTTTCACTCGTCTCCCGTAATACCTATTTGAGTCTCCTGTGATCGCCGCGGCGCTTTGCCGTGATTGCCGAGGTCTCCCCTCCGAAGTTCACGCCCGTCAAGAACAAGGAGCCTGCGATGAAGATCGATCGACCCAGTGAGAGGCGTTACCAGTTGTCTTTCAAAACCCCGCCAACCGAATTCGCACTAACATTGTTTCCCGACGCACGGCTTTCGCGCCGACTGTTTGCTGAAATCGATTTTGCAACTCAGCAAATCCGGAACAACTGGCCTAAGTTCAAAGAAGATCCTTTTGGCTCAATCGGATTGGCTGCCTTCCATCTGGCCACCGTTGCGAAGCGCACGATCGCACGCCCGCAGACGGCCATCTCATTTGCGATCTCGGTAGTGATAGTGACTTGCCTAATTGTAACTGTGCTCGTCGTCGAACGGCGTGGGGGAACACGCGCTGGTGAGATCGAATCTACGGAGCTTGGCGTGGTCACTACCTTGGGATTCGAATCGAATCCCGCAAGCCAAAACGGTCAAGGCGTCGGCGCAGGTGAAAAGGGCCGCGTCGGATTTGAGCGGAGTCGTGGTGAAGGATCGCAACCCACGCCGGCGCGAGCGCAAGGGGGCGGTGGTGGTGGAACTCACTCGCTACTTGCCGCTTCGCTGGGAAGGCTGCCATTGCCATCAATGATTCCCGCGCCGATCGCAACTGCAGCCGTTCATCTCCCGCAAGCGCTGCCGGTCGCGGGAATCGATCTCGATCCCGCGCTGTACCGGAAACTCGACTATTCGACTTACGGGGATCCACGATCGAAGCAAACAACTGCCTCGAACGGATCGGGTGATGGCGGTGGCGTTGGCAATGGAAATGGTCTGGGCATCAACGAAGGCGACGGATCCGGATTCGGACCTGGGCACGATGGAAACATGGGCGGCAGAGAAAAAAAACCTGGCGGCGGCGGAATCGGTGGCTCGCGCGGAAACAATTCGAATGATGACGATGATCCCAGCAGGGTTTACAAATCGCCCGAAGTCAGCACGCGACCACGAGTAATCTTGAAGCCTGAACCGCAATACACAGAACAGGCACGGCGTAATCAAGTCATGGGCACGGTCGTCCTGCGGGCTGTCTTTTCCAGTACTGGACAGGTAACGAACATTCAAGCGGTTCAGAAGTTGAGCGATGGATTGACGGAAAAAGCCATCGCCGCTGCACGCGGAATTCGGTTCGTGCCCGCCATGCGGAATGGGCATCCGGTTTCGATGTATATGCAGTTGGAGTACAACTTTAATTTGTATTGAGGGCTATCGCGACTCAAAGTTGCTGCATCTACGCATCAGATTTCCTGCAAGGTCTCCCCGCTGTTCACGTTCTATTTCTAGTGATTGGGAACGAGAGACCCGGTTCGGTCTCTAACTGGTCAATCAAATTCAGGAACGTAGGCCCGTCGGCGGGCGTGTTTCGATTAGCTTCCAAGGAGCACCCGTATGCGCGCAAATTTCTTCCGTAGATCGCTTTTCATCATTTCTCTTTCGACAACCGCCTTATTTGGATTCGGTTGGCTAAAGACACCGCACAGTGTCGTCTCAGCGCAGAGCGAGAACCAAATTACGCAAGGCACACTTCAGTCCGTCGATCCAAGTGGGAAAGTCAAAGCGGTCTGCCCGCTCAAGCACACGGATGTGAAAGCGCAAATCAGCGGTTTTCTTTCGCGCGTTACGGTCACCCAGGAGTTCGAAAATCCTTTCAAAGAAAAGATCGAAGCGGTCTACACATTCCCACTGCCACAGAACGCCGCGGTTGACGACATGACGATGCTTGTCGGCGATCGCACAGTGCGCGGAAAAATTCTGCGCCGCGAAGAAGCGCAGGCGGTTTATGAAGCCGCGAAGAACAACGGACAGACAGCAAGTCTGCTCGAGCAAGATCGGCCCAATATCTTTACCCAGTCAGTCGCAAACATCCTTCCGGGTGAACAGATCAAGATCACGATCAGCTACGTGGAAACGCTGAAATACGAAGATGGCTCGTACGAATTTGTTTTTCCGATGGTTGTCGGGCCGCGTTACGTCCCCGGCGCTGCTACAGGGGCGCAGGGAGACGGTTTCGCCCCAGACACCGACCGCGTGCCCGACGCTTCGCGAATTACGCCGAAGCCGCCGCCCCCGGGCATGCGCGCCGGTCACGACATTTCAATTGACGTCATGCTGGATGCCGGCGTGCCGATCGACGCGCTCAATGCGAAGACGCATGAAGTTCTGCTTGAGCGCCCCGACATTCGTCGCGCTCATGTGACATTGAAAGATCAGGAGACAATCCCGAACAAAGATTTCATCCTGCGCTACGACGTCGCGGGGCAGAAAATCAGCGATGCGTTGTTGACACACTCGACCGGTCACAGCGGGTTCTTCACCCTGATTTTGCAACCGCCCGAGCGTGTCACAGTGGAAGACGTCACGCCGAAGGAACTTGTGTTCGTGTTGGATACTTCCGGCTCGATGTCCGGCTTTCCGATTGAGAAGGCGAAAGAGACGATGAAGCTCGCGCTGGACAATCTCTATCCGTACGATACGTTTAATCTGATCACTTTCTCCGGCGACGAGCACATCCTATTCCCCGAACCCCTGCCGGCGACGAAAGAGAATCTGGCAAGAGCTCAGGCGTTTCTCGAATCGCGGCAGGGCGGCGGCGGTACTGAGATGATGAAGGCCATCAAGGCTTCAATGGATCCGTCTGACCAACAGGACCATTTGCGCATCGTTTGTTTCATGACCGACGGCTACGTCGGCAATGACATGGAAATCATCGGCGAAGTGCAGAAGCATCCGAACGCGCGCGTGTTTGCGTTCGGCATCGGCGGCAGCGTAAATCGCTTCCTGCTCGACAACATGGCGAAGTACGGACGCGGCGAGGTTGAATACGTCGGCTTGAATGACGATGGCTCGGCTGCCGCGAAGCGCTTTCACGAACGAGTGCGCAATCCGCTGTTAACGGATCTTTCCGTTGATTGGAATGGGATGCCGGTCAGCGACGTCTATCCGAAGACTATTCCGGATTTGTTCAGCGCCAAGCCGGTGATCTTAACCGGACGCTATGCCGGAAACGGCAAAGGCGTAATTCGTTTGCGCGGCAAGATGTCGGGCCGCGATTTTGTGCGCGAGGTTCCGGTCGATTTCTCATCGACTGAGCAACATGACGTGCTGGCGACGTTATGGGCGCGCACGCGCGTTGACGATTTGATGGGCCAGGACATGAATGGCGTGCAGCAAGGCACGATGAAGGACGACCTGAAGCAGGCGATTATTCAACTCGGACTCGATTTTCGAATCATGACGCAATTTACTTCGTTCGTTGCCGTCGAAGAAATGATTGTTACCGACGGCGGCCAACCGCGGAGAATCGATGTGCCAGTGGAAGTCCCGGAAGGGGTGAATCGTGATGCGATTTTTGGCAACGAACGGAGAGAATATAGCGCCAGCTATGGAAGAAGTCTTGGAAGCTTGCGAATCCTGGGCGGCGTGGCCTCGCAAACAGTAGTCGTTACGAAATCTTCGTCTGCCAAATCGAAATCGTCGCGTGGCGGTGTCGGTGGCGGTGGCGGTGGCACGGGCAGCGGCGCGCCTCCTCCGCCAGCGCCGAAGCCATACGCCGTTAACGGCGTCGTGATGATGGATGGTCGAGACACGGATGCGGTGGGGGTGCTTTCACCCGAACAGCAAAAACGCGCGGACATGCAGACAAAGTTGCATCCGTCGATTCTCAAAGTGATCGATTGGTTGAAGGCCCCGAAGGCTGGCGCACTTTCGGATGAAGCTAAATTCGTTCGCGACGGTAAAGCTGAGATTCAGATCTTTCTCACGGAAAAATCGGAAGCGACGATGGCAGAGTTGAAGAAACTCGGATTCGAAGTAGTTCTCGATCCGAAGACTGCGAAAATGGTAATTGGCCGTTTGCCGGTCGACAAGCTCGCAGCGTTGGCGGAGTTGAAGTTTGTCCGCTACGTCGCGCCGCAAACGAGCAATTAATAAGCGATATCAAGCACAGAGGACACAGAGGGAAAAGCAAAGGGCAAAGGGCGAAGGGAATGCTGAGCAACATCTTTGCTCTTAGCCCTTTGCTCTTAGCGTTGGTTTTCCTCTGTGACCTCTGTGGTGAATCCTCGTACAATGCGAGGGATGACACTCACGCCGGGCCTCACCATCCGCAAATCGAAAATTAACGGACACGGCTGCTTCGCCACTGTTCCTTTTAAGCGTGGGAAGAAGATTGGCGAGTATGCGGGCGAGCGCATTTCAGATCTTGAAGCGCAGAAACGCGCCCGAAATCGCCGCGTCTTACGCATCTGCGACATCGACGGACGCTGGAGCCTGGACGGCGCTCGTGGTGGCAATGGCACTCACTACATCAACCATTCGTGCCAGCCGAACGCGTACATAAGGACGCTGTACGGCCACGTCTTGTTTTTTGCTCTGCGAGATATTCAGGCGGGCGACGAGATTACGATTGACTACGAACAGACGTTGCATCCGGATTCGAAGCGATGTTCGTGTGGAGCGTCGAATTGCCGCGGAACGATCAATAAGTGACGAGCACTCCGAACGCAGAACTCCCAACTCATAACAGGATACTCGTCACGCGTCGCATCTACAGTCTTGGCAGCGCGAAGCTGAATTTAGATCCGCGACCTACCTCCGACTCAACTGCAACCGTGCCGCCGTGCCGCTCAACAACCTCTTTTACGAACGACAGGCCAAGTCCCGTTGAGTCTTCATCTTTCTCCTGGCCGTCGCGGGCGACGCGATAAAACTTTTCCCAAATGCGATCCAGCGAATCTTGTGGAACGCCATAGCCGCGATCCTCTACGACCGCGCGCACCGTTTCCGCTTCCAGCACAGTTGAAACAGTCACGGTCGTGCGCTCAGGGCTGTACCTGATAGCATTATCAATCAGCTTCGTGAGCGCCTGCGTGATCAAACTCTTATCCGCAGAAACGGGCGGAATCGCGCCACTGCTCAGTTCGACCAAGCGAATCCGTTTCTTCTTCGCGTTTGGCTGCATGGCGTTGACAGTTTCACTGACCACTTCATCCAGCCGCAGCGCAATTTTCGTGACCTCTTGTTTGTCTCCGCGCTCGAGTTGGGCGACCGTGAGAAATGTGTCGATCATCTTCGACATTCGCTGCGATTCGTTCGAAATTATTTGCAGGAACTCGCGCGACTCTTCCGGAATCTTGTCGTCGATGACCAGCAGCTCCGCGAATCCATTGATGCTTGTCAGCGGGGTACGCAACTCGTGCGACATGAGCGAAATCATGTCGCTCTTGAGCTTCTCAAATTCTTTCATACGGGTGACGTCACGTACGCGAATTGCGAAGCAAAGCGGCTTTCCACTGGCGCCGTTACCATTCGATTTGTGTCCGTTGCGCTCGGTTGCAAGTGCGATGCGCAGCTCGAGCGTTTGATTTCGATCCGCAAATTTTAGTTCGCGCTCGTAGGGTTCGCCGGATTGTAAAACGCGACGGACAGCAAGCGCGGGGTGGTCAAAGACTCCCGACTTGAACCGCTCGAGAAGAGCAAACAAGTCGGTTTTCTGCAGATCCTGACTGTTCATGCGCGCCGCCCAAAGCATCGACGGGTTAGCATACGCGACCGTTCCATCGAGATAAGCAATCGCGTAACCATCGGCCGCTTCGGACAGGACCTGGGCGCCAAACTTATTTTCCGTTAACACACCGCTAATCAGATCAAATGCGTGCAGGCGACGATCGGAAGTGCGGGACGAAACGAATGCCGGCAAGTTGCTGTCGAGTTTCTTACGTTGCGCATCTTCGCGTTGGAGATCGCGCGCAAGCTGGCTGCCTACGGCGAACAACAGACGGCGATCGCTTTGATCGAAACCCTCATTCTGGCGCAGCAGGAGCGTGCCGACGGTACGGCCGGCGTGGCGCAATGGCATTGCGACATTTTCAAAAGCGTCGATTTCACCGACCGGTGCGAGCGCGATCTCGTTAGTCTTTGCGGCCCGATCGCAAAGCTTCACCAGCTTGCGCCAGACGGAATTCCGAGCAGGCGGCGATGAACCGTTTGACTGGGCGCGGAGACGGGCGCACGGAACGAGCGCGCCGCCGTCGTCAGGTTGAAATACGATTGCCTCTTCCAGAGGGAGGAGCGTTTGCAAGAGCCTTAGACCGCCGGTCAGTCGATTCTCAGCGACGCTCACATCCAAGGCCCCGGTGTGCGAAACAGTTTCATTTACTCGCCGCGTCAAAAGAGTATCGATCAGCCACAGCCGATGAAGTTGCACAAACACAACCGCAAGGATGGAGCCCAATGCCATGGGGGCGAACAGAATGTTCAGCTTCAAATAACGCGAAATGAGAAGACTGGCAGTACACGTCGCGATGAACCCAAGGCTCAGGATGAAGAACGAGCGGCGAGCGCCTACTCGACCGACGAAGAAACCGGCGCAGGTGCTGATCGTAACGACTAACAAAAGGGCGAGCCACGTTTGCGGCGATTGAAGCGGAGCGTCGCCACGCGCCACATTAACGACGAACGCCGCGGCGATTGAATCGATCAGACCTGCGCGCCACACGGCACACGAGACCACACCGGCGGCAAATGCCAGCGCGAGCGACACCGATAATGACTTCCATGTGAATGTCTTCAAGTTGATTCGAAGTCGGGAAATGGCCGGTCGAGTGTGAGGCGGACCGCCACCTTGTGGCGAATCGATTATACACGTCTGCGTCGCAGTTGTGAGCGACAAATTTTGGCAGGTTTTTCGCGGAAATCGCGGTTTTTTCGAGCCAGCGTTCCCCGAGTCAAGTCAGCTTCCGAGGGACGCGACAGCCGATAAAAGATTCGATTCGTCGGTAGTGAACACCGTCCGCAAATCGAGAAGTACCTGATCATTTTCGATCCTGGCAATCACCGGTGGATCGTGACGTCGCAGTCTTTCTTCAATCTCGTTCGGACTGAAGTTGAGGTGTGAGATTGCAACCAGCGCCGTGCGCAGACGCGACGTCGGAGCGGCGCCCCCGCCAATCGCCGATTCACCGTCGACCATCTGAAGTTGTACGTTGCCGGATTGCTCTCGCGTAAGGCGTTCGATGAAGTTGCCGGCGCGCGTGCGCAGTTCATCGTATGAAGCGGCCATCATTTGATGCGTGGGAACTTCTTCCGCGGTCGCGCCTCGCGCATATGATTCCAGGGTTGCTTCCAGTGCGGCAAGTCTAAGTTTATCGGCGCGCAAGGCTCGATAGAGCGAATGCTTGCGCAAACGTTCGATCACTTCAGCACGTCCGACGAGCACGCCCACTTGCGGCCCGCCGAGCAATTTATCGCCACTGAACGAAATTATGTCTACGCCCGCGTCGAATGATTCACGAATGATCGGTTCGCCGGTGATTCCGAATTGCGTGAAATCGATGAGCGCGCCTGAACCGGCGTCTTCGTAAAGCAACAGTCCGTTGTCATGCGCGAGTGTCGCCAACTCGTTTAGTGTTGGAGACTTCGTAAACCCGACGATTCGGTAGTTCGACGTATGCACGCGCATGATGAGACGTGTGCTGTCGTTGATGACTATCTGATAGTCGCCGAGTTTTGTTCGATTGGTCGTGCCAACTTCGACCATCTGCGTGCCCGATTGGGCCATCACTTCAGGCACACGAAAGTCGCCGCCGATTTCAACCAATTCGCCACGCGAAACGATCGTGTCGCCATCGCGTGCGAGCACACTGAGCACGAGCAAAGCTGCGGCCGCGCAGTTGTTGACCACAAGTGCAGCTTCAGTGCCAGTCAGCACCGCAAGCAAATCTTCCGCGCGCGCCCCACGACGACCGCGGTTACCGGAATTCAGATCGAATTCTAAGTTGCAGTAACCCGCGGCTTCTGATAGCGCTTGTTGCGCTGCTTCAGACAGCGGTGCTCGGCCAAGATTCGTGTGCAGGATTACGCCCGTGGCATTGATGATGCGGTGAACGCCAGCGCCGATTTGCTTTTCATGAAGCGCTGCTAATCTGTACTCAGCTTTTTCGAGTAAGCGCACCGTCCCATCGCCGTCGTTCATTTCGAATCGCCCCTCGAGAATCTGGGCCCGCAGTTCGTCCGTGACAATGCGCGCCAGCAGCGTCGCCTGTTCAGCGCCGATAGCAGTTCTTAATGCCCGGCCCGGCGTTGTCCGCAGCAACGCGTCAACCGACGGCAGCGCGCGAAGAAGCGTGTTCTTATTGTCAGATTGTGCTGCAGATTTGGGCATAAACCGCGAATCCGAAGGATATGCTGATTTGCGCGAATCAGGCAATCCGCCGCGAAAAGAAGTTATTGACACCGTTTCATGCGGCCTCCTACACTCGAATCAGTGGCGCCCCTGCTTGCGCTGCTGGTCAAGGGAGATCCCACATGCCGGTAAACAATAACAAGTTAGCAAGATTTGCGGCCGATCGTCGCGAACGTGTCAAGAACGCCGCTGTTGAAGTGGTGACTATCGAGGATCGTCTGGCCCGTCTGGAAGAAGACATTCGCCGGCTGAAGATTGAGTACGACATTTACTTTAATGGTGGTTCGAAGCGAGCGCCGTACGACACAAAGTTGCGCGTGGAATCTCACTTAAAACGAATCGGCGACGATCGGTCGCTGAACTTTGCGCAGCGCTTCCATTACAACACGCTGGCGACGCGCTACAACGGTCTTCGCGAAGTCTGGCGCCGCACTCTTAAAGATCGCGAAGAAGGTCGCGACGCATTCACTGTCCATCGGGCGGCAAGACTGGCACAGGAAAAACAGGCACCGTTCAGAGCGTCGAAATTTATGTGCGCAGACGTCCGGCACGACGTACAGACAATCAAGGGCGTGTACGACGCGCTGATGGATGCAAAGCGCGCGTGCGGCGAAGCGGGACAGGACTTGTCCTTTGCGAAATTCCATCGACTAGTAGTCGAACGAACCGAAACGTTGAAAGAAAAGGTGGGAACTGATCGAATGGTTTTCTCAGTCGATGTTGAAAGCGGTCACGTGAGTTTCAAAGCGAAGGCGGAGTAAGAGAGGTCGGAGACTAGAGGCTGGAGACTGGGGGCTTGAGACTAGAGGCTGGAGGTCGGATCTAAGACCTAAGACCTAAGACCCGATCCCGAACTGAAGCCTACAGTCTCAAGCCTCCAGCCTCTCGAAAATCAAAAGGCGATCTCGTTTCCGAGATCGCCTTTTTTCTTGCGCGTTCCGGATGACCGGAAGCGGCCAGTGGCTTTGCTCGTAACAGCAAGCCGGGGAGACCTACGCCTTTGTCACTTTTTCGGCCTGTGGTCCTTTGGGGCCCTGCGTCACTTCGAACTCGACTTCCTGTCCCTCCTCGAGGGTCTTGAAGCCGTCGCCCTGAATGGCGCTGTAGTGCACAAAGATGTCCGAAGAACCTGGCTGCTCAATGAAGCCATAGCCCTTCGAGTTGTTAAACCACTTGACCTTACCGGTTATTCTAGACATACAAACGAATCCTCCTAACGATTCGGCAAAATTGGCGCGGCAGCGGAGACTGAAGTTCTGGCGCTGCTGTCCAACAGGTTAATGCTGTGAGCCGGACGCGCTTACATTTGGGGCGCTACACGGAAACACACTAGCTAAAAAGCGCCTTTGAGACCGCGCAAGTAGGCGCGATCGACGGGCGCAACTTCCAAACAACAAACTCATTTGAGTTTTAGCGCTTGCAAATCGAAATGCGGTAGGCAGGTGTAAATCCCGGGGCCCGCATTGATTGAAACGTCGGCGCATCCTAACGGATGGCGTTTTGGGCTGTCAAGAACAAAGTCAACGCCGGTCAGAACCACTTGTGGTAGCGGGTGGTTGGCGATAAGCCTATGTCCAAGCTGGATTTACTGGGCGAGAATAACCGCCCGCTACCGCAGGCGGTTCTGACTTATGCCGCTTTTCGCAGGGCTGCGGGCGGATTCTTGATGTCCAGCTCCTTCAGAATGTAGCCCGCGCCTCCGAATTTATCGGTGACAAAGAGCACGTAACGGATGTCTACAGAAATCGTCCGGCCCTTCGGATCGTTGTAGAAGAAGTCGTTGCCGAGCCCTTCGTAATTTCCGTCGAATACGATGCCAACCTGTTCGCCGCGTCCGTTCAAAATCGGCGAGCCGGAATTGCCGCCGATAATATCGGTGGTGGAAAGAAAGTCCACCGGAACATCTCCGCCGTCAGCGTACACGCCGAAATCCTTTGCGCGAAACAGGTCTTTCAATTTCGCGGGCACATCGAATGGTTCGCGGCCCGTGTCCTTTTCAATCACACCGCCGAGGTGCGTGAACGATTGGTAGACCGCCGCATCATGTGGGACATAGCCTTTGACTTCGCCGTAGGTGAATCGCAGCGTGGTGTTCGCGTCGGGATATGGCTTGCTGCCGTGCATTTCGCTCATGCCTTGCACGAGCAGGGGTCGCCAACGGGCAACAATTGCATTGAAGGCGCGCGTGCGCGGACCGATCTCGCTGTTTGCAGCCGCGATCTCGCCAGCGAAGTCGATTAGTGGCTCATTCATTTCCCGTAACTGGGCTGTCGTCTTGTCGAACAGAGCGGAGAAGGCTTCCGCAGTCGAAAGGTTCTTACTGTCCACGACCGCGCGTGCGAAGTCTTCTTCGGCACGAATGCGCGCTTCGTCCTTCAGATTGCCAAAACGCTTTTCGATGGCCTCAATTTTCTGATTGGCGGGAAGTTCGGCTGCTTTGCGCAGAAAGAATGCGAGCATCTCGCGATCGAGGGTGATATTGCGTGCTTCAAAGATTTCCGGAAGAGCCGCGCGTGCGCGCAGTACCACAGCCGCCAAATTCGGATTGCGCTCGGCTTCTGGTTTCTCTTTATTCGCGGCGTAGGCGCTGACGAGACCCGCGATCTCAAAAACATCGCTGAGCGTGGCAATTTCCTGAACGATGCGATCGCGTGGCTGCGTCTTCGCGAGATCTTCGTATGCCTTCGCGAGTGAAGGAAGAATCTCGCCGTATTTCTTTTGTCGTGCAGGATCCTGACCGAGCCATTTGGTGAACTCGGCTTCCTGGGCGCGCTTATCATCGACGATGTTCGCGCGTCGCATTGCCAGGATCGATCCTTCGTTGTTTTTCAGCTCGTTCGAGATGCCGAAAATCACTGACTGAAGCTTCACACGCAAGCCGGGATTCATTCGGCCCATATTGGTCAAGACTTCGATCTGCTTCTCCTGCATTTCGACAGAGAAGGGAAGGTAGATGTCCTGGTTGTATGCGACGGAGTAGCTCTCGCGATATCGCCGCGTCGAACCGGGATAGCCCATCACCATCACGAATTCGTTATCCTTCAGTCCACCCATCGACAGCGACAGAAACTTCTTTGGCTTGTAAGGCACATTGTTATTCGAGTAATCCGCCGGCTTCCCGTCAGGTCCGGCGTATGCGCGCAAGAAGGTGAAATCGCCATCGTGACGCGGCCATTCAAAGTTGTCAGGATCGCCGCCAAAGAATCCGATGTTTTTGGGCGGCGCATATACGACGCGAACATCGCGTAAGACGAAATACGTGAACAAGTAGTACGTCAGACCCTCGTTCATTGCCATGACACGCGCACTGATGCCTTCCGCCGGTTTGGTGTTAGCCATTTCAATCGCGCTCGACTTCGATTGAATCGATGCCGCGCGTTGTGCTGGAGGCGTGTCGTCGCTGACGCCCGCCAGCACGTCCGCTGTCACATCTTTGAGATCCTGAGTGATAGTGACGCTATAACCATTTAACGGAAGTTCTTCACCGCGGCTATGCGCCGTGTAACCCATCGTGCCGTAATCCTTTGTCGCGTCAGAGGCGCCCACCAACCCATCGAACGCGACGTGATGGTTTGTCAGCACCAGCCCTTCAGGCGAAATAAATTCTCCGGTGCCGTAACCTGAGCCGAATCCTACCCGCACTACGGCATCTTTAATGCTTGGGCCGCTTGGGTTGTAGATGTCGGTAATCGGAATTTTCAATCCGCGCTGTTTGAGCTTAGCCAATGGAAGCTGATTCAAGGTGTCGGGGAGGAACATACCTTCGTCACCGAGAACTGAAACTGGGATCACACTCACGAACACCAAAGTCGAAAGCACAAGCGCAAGCGCGCGCGGGTATTTGCAGATCATCGACAGTCTTTTCCTTTGATTAGTTAACGTCTGGAATGGAAGGATGTTAGCAGAAGCTTTGCGCGATTCGAAGCTAAGATCGCGCAAAACCCGTGTAAAGAATTGTTAATTCGTGGCGCCCGGGAGGTATCTCTTCGGATCAACCGGCTGATTGTTGATGCGAACTTCGTAATGCAGGTGCGGACCTGTCGAACGACCGGTTGAACCCACGAAGCCGATCGTCTGACCCCGCGTAACAGTCTGTCCAACGGTGACGTTTATCTGCGACAAGTGGCCGTATCGCGTGCTCAAGCCGGCGCCGTGATCGATGTAGACAACATTTCCGTAGCCGCGCTGTCGACCTGCGATAATAACGCGACCACTGGCAGCGGCTTCGACCGGCGTTCCGTAAACAGCATCGATGTCCTGACCTTCGTGATATTCCCAGCCGCGCCCGGTGAATGGATTGTGCCGACCGCCCATGCCGCCTTCGAGCGCTCCTATAACCGGCCAAATCGATGGAATCGCGCCATGCCCGCGAACCATATCCTGATAAATCCACATTTGCCGTTCAAGTCTCGCCGTCTTGGATTCGAGTGCAGCCACAGCCGCAGCGCTATCGACGGGATGCGCTGGACCACCCTGACCATGAGGTGTGGGTTGGTCCGGCTGCGCCGAAATGCCAGCCTCCTCAGCCAACTTCCGCGACGTGTCTTCCACCGCGTTTACGCGATTGTTCAGTTGCTGAAGCTCTTGCTGCTGCTTTTCGTTCTGCTCGCGGAGACGCGTGTTCTCGCGTTCAATGCGCAGATGCGCTGCCTGTTGAGTTAAGCCATAAAAGCCATACAGTAACGCCGCACCGATCACAACGAGGACCACCGCTGAGGCGCGAAGCCAGCGTTTATGAACGCATATCCGACGAATGTGTGCTCGGGAACGAGAGGTACGGGCAACTATAAAAGCGTAGAAACGGTCGTCTCTAGTCATTCATTCTGCTCCTGTCGAGCGCCAAGCGCGTTTCTAAATCGGGGCCGCTTGGCGACCGCTGAAGTAACAGACGCCGACGAGGGCGACTGAAAAACCTAAATTTTGCGAGGCCTTAAAATTAAGAACCCTGCCGAAGAATCGAACCCTGCTTGAGACTGGCGGCCGATGTGCGCTTGCTGAATCGCCGGGTAAACGTGGCTTTTAGACTCAGCTTACGGATCCTGGATGCTGCCAGAGCGCGAAACCGTATCACACGAAGAAGGTGAAGGCAAACGGAAAGTAAACGTGTCACGTTTGTCATCCTCGAAAACTGAGAATTATTAGAAAGTTGCAACGTTGAGACGAAACGAGCAGCCAAATGTGTCTGACTGCTCGTCTCGGCTCTTTTTGATTCGCGAGTTACCGGGGTGATGGTGTCGGCGTAGGCTCCATCGGTGTTGGGGATGGAGTTGTGCTCGGTGTTGCTTCGGGCGTGGGCGAAGGCGTTCCGGTCGGCCCTTCCGGAGAAGGCGTCGCTGTCGCCGTCGGTGATGGATGTGGTTTCACGTCTTTGCATGCGGATTTACACGCGGCAAACGCGGTGCTACACGCCGCTTGGTTTGCATTTAGCGGCTTGCGACAAGCTTGGTACTGCACTTCGCAGTTTTTCTGACATTGAGCGCGGTCACTCTCCTGGCCGGCCCACCCAGTCGTGCCGAACAGAATCGCACTCAGGATCAGACAAAGTCCGAGGGCTAGAGACAAATTGGATTGCTTTGCCACTACGTTACCTCCTTTGAAATGTAGAAAAGGCTGCCAGCCTGTTCTAGATCAAGCGTCCTTGATCGATTGCGCAATTGGCTACGCGGGGGCCGTGTCAGGGTGTTAACTCAAAGAGTTGCCCTTTGATTTTACACAAAGACGCTCCGTCGATTGAATTTTAGCGGGCAAAGACAACGGATTGGATGGGAATTGTGAGGAGCCCGTTAAACTTCGGCCTTGTGCTTCTTGTGATCGCGGTAGATAGCATAAGCGATCATGATGAGGACAGCGACAAAGATAACGATGATCGCCAGCTTGATGATCGCGACGAGAAGTCCGACCGCTACGATTAGCTGTTTGAGAAGTGCGACGATCAGAAGGATCAAGCCGATGATTGCGCCTCCACGGGATATTGCTGAAATGAAGCCGAGCATGATCAGATGTCAGAAACCAGAAAAGAAACTCAAAACTACTTCAATCTTGCTGATCCAATTTGTCGTGACTGCAAACGCGTCGGAAAGTCACCGCCGTCATAAGCTGAACGGGCAAACTGACTTGTAACCACAACTGAAGGCGGTGGATTGTTCACATCGAACAGCCGCAGTTCCTCGCGCCGGCGATGTCGTTTCAAATAGTCGTACAAGATGTAAGCGCCAAGTACGACGAGTGCCACCGGCAAAGCACGTTTCACCGGAAACTGAAATCCCAAAACGGTGTGCGCCAGAAAAATTCCGCCGAGTGCGAACAGCGTAATTCCCCAAGCCAATGGATTGCCATACAACTGGCGCGTGATGGCGTCCTCCTCCGCGTCGGGAGCAAGTCCGGCCCGGGTCAACTGCGCGGTCCGGCAGGCATCAACCGCGGCAAAAAGCCATGTGCCGCCTACGCCGAGCACGAAGAATGCAACGCCGTCGGTGACTACCGCCATTTGGAAGAAGCTCGCGAAAATCGCGAAATGGACAATCGCCTTCGATGTCTGGCCGTTGTACGCAGCTCCGAGTCCCGGAACGAAGAGCGAAAGAAATGTGGCGATGAATGGCGACGTCTTGCGACGAATAACTTGTTGTCCCGTTGGTTGCGATTGCCGAAAGCGTAGGGCATCCACGCCGGCGACAATGCAATCCTGACAGAACGCGAACCCGCGAATGCGATGATCGCAGGCCTGGCACAAAGGCCGCGCGCAATTGCTGCATTGCGTCATCGCCGGACTCTTCGGGTGGTAATTACAAGTCATCAGTTCTTATGTTGTCGCCGCGTTTGTCTTACGTCGAACGCCCCGTGAACGTTCAGCGCTTTTTCGAATCGTCTTTACTTTGCGAGCCGCTGTCTTGCGAGCGCGGCGCCGCGCTGTTTTGATTTGAGCTATTCTGGTTCTGGTTCGCATTGTTGTTTTGGCTGTCGTCGCCGCCGACCAGTTTGTTCACACTGCCGGCAAATTGCTTGACACCCTTTTCTGATCCTTTCGTTGCACTGTCAGCGGTGCGCTCAGCCAGTTGCAGACTGGCGCGATAGATTCCGCTCACCGAACCGTCGGTCGAAACCGTGTTCGTCAGTACAAAGACGGAAACCAGCAACATTGTTGCGACTGAAGCGAGTTGCGGCGACACAATTGGATCGAGCGCGCCTCGCAGCCACTCGACAACTCGCGATGACCAGGGAGCGCGAACTTGCTGCGGCAGCACGTTTCCGATCGTCTCCTGCAGAATTCGCGCTTCCAGCCCAGCGGGGACGGGAAGTTCGTCCTGCGCGTACGTGTAAACCGCACCGATGCTGCGAACCACTTGACCGGGGAGGTCACTGCAGTCGGCGCACAGCGCCGCATGCCGCTCCCAACGGTGATACAAAGGCGCCAGCAAGACGCCGTCGAGATAATCCGTCAGATACTCTTCGAATTGTTCACAAACGATCGCTGTCTCGGGCGTCGTCTTCATCAGAATGCGCGCCTCGAGGCCAGTGCCCGCGGGTGGAGCTTCGGAAGATGAGCAGGCGACGATCGCATTCTTCACATCATCCAGCAGATCGTGGCAGACGGGACAGCGCAGCGCGTGTTCGGAAAAGGCGCGGTGTTCCTCGACCGGCAAAGCCGCATCGAGATAATCAGTCAGTTTTTCTTCAAATTCGTGACAAAGCATCAATTCGCTTCCGTTCTGAACCCTTTAAATTACACCGACGGCGTCGCCCTCTGACACTACGCCTCCACTACTCGCATACGACGAAGAATCTTTGCGAGTTCGATTCGACCCCGGTTAATTCGTGATTTGACAGTTCCTTCCGGGATTTTCAACAAATCCACAATCTCCTGGTAGCTCAACTCCTCGATATCCCGAAGAATTACGCAAGTTCGCAAGTCTGGCGAAAGTTTGTCGATTCCCGATTGGACCTGAGCGCCCAGCTCGCGCCGCTCCATTTCTCGCTGAACTGAGTTTCCAGCCGACCGGAGGTGGTATTTGTGGTCTTCGAGGTCGTCGGCGATGTCGTCCTGCGGCGCGCGTTGTCGCTTGCGATAGTCGTCGATAATCAGATTGCGCGCCAGCCGCATCAGCCAGTTTTGCAAGTCTCCCTGCTTTGGATTGTACTGGTCGAGTGAGCGATAGATGCGGACGAAAACGTCCTGCGTCAGGTCTTCAGCACTGTCAGCGCGAGAGGTAAACCGATAGGCCAGGTTGTAGACCCGGCGAGAGTAGGTCTGAACAATCTCTTCCCAGGCCGCGCCCTCGCCCGCGCGACACCGCCTGACTAGTTCAGCGCCTTCATTAGTGGCCAAGCTTCTCAGGGCTCCCACGCGCTATGATCTCCTGAATTCCAAGTCAAACCAAGGATGAAATCGCACGCTCCGTGCGGACATCAGCGTCTTACGTTCGCATTTGATGCAAAGTTCCGTCGCGCGCACGTCATTCTTGCACGCAACATTAAACTGTAATAGGCTGACTCGGCCAACCCAATATCTTGTGGTTGGCGTCAGCCGGAATGTAGGTTCAATTGCCCCGCTCGCTTCGACGCAACTCTGCGTAGGTAATGACGAAATACCGAAAATACCTGGAGTTTTTCGCGATGTTGTTGTTGGCCGCCGCGATTATTTGGTGGTTTGGACGACGTCTCGATTGGCATCAAGTGAAAATATCGGTCGAGCGTTCGGATTGGCGTCTCATCGCGCTGGCCTGTGTTGTTATCCTGTTGGGTTACTTGTGGCGGGCAATTCGATGGCAAGCGCTACTCTCGCCGCTGACAAAGACGAGCCTGCGCGAAGTTTGGATTGCGACATGTGTGGGCTTTGCTGCGGTGCTGACTATCGGGCGTGCGGCTGAGATTGTTCGGCCAGTCGTCCTGCCGATGCGCGACCCGCGCGTTAAGCCGGCGGCATCGATCGTGACAATAATGATCGAGCGCCTCTACGACACGATGACTGTCGTAATTCTATTCGGAGTCAATCTGTTCTGGCTGAAACCCGTGAGCAGCGGTGATTTCGGCGCAGCACGCTTGGTTGGCTTCGCACTCGTTATGTTTGGCGCAGTCGCGATTATCCTGCTCATCGTATTCAAGCTTCGTTCTGCGCGGATCATCGCCTGGGGAAATCGAAGAGTAACGGACGGCGTCGGATTGACTCAGCGAATAAAGCGGGCGTTGTTGAGTACGCTTGAACAACTGGCAACGGCGCTCAGCGTCTTGTCTGACATCAGGCTTTTGGCAACGACAATCGGTTGGTCTCTTGCATTATGGTTCTCGGTAGCGTTCGCGAATCTCCTGATTTGCTGGGCGTTTGGGCTGCAATTCGGCTTTTCGCACATACTCTTCATACTCGGTTGGTCGATGATTGGTTCGGCGGTTCCGACACCCGGCGGCGCGGCGGGAGCATTTCACGCCGCCACTGCGGGCGCGTTGATTTTGTTGGGAGTGGCTCGTAACGAGGCAGCAGCAATCTCGATCGTCCTGCACTTGGTCGATTTCGCACCAGCAGCAGTGTTCGGCCTCTTTTACTTTCTGCGCGGTGACGTCAAGTTTTCGCGCCTGCGCCAGCGCGTGTCCGCTGAGGCCGTTGAGCACGCAGTTGAAGATGAACAAATCGCTTTGGCTCGCAGCACCTAGTTCGGAGGAATTGCCATGAAATGTCCCTTCTGCGGATTTATTGAAGACAAAGTTGTCGACTCGCGCGAATCGCGTGAAGGCGATTCTATTCGCCGGCGTCGCGAATGTCTGAAATGTGAACGACGTTTCACATCATATGAACGCATCGACGAAATTCCGTATATGGTGATCAAGAAGGACGGCCGGCGCGAAACGTTTGATCGAAACAAAGTGATGGCTGGCTTGCTGCGTGCCTGTGAAAAACGGCCGGTGCCACCGTCCAAACTGGATGCAATCGTTAACGCAGTTGAGAAATGGGTGCAAGAGTCGACTGAACGCGAACGGCCGACGAGCAAAATCGGCGAGCAGATCATGCGCCGGCTGAAGGAACTTGATAAGGTGGCGTATGTTCGTTTCGCATCGGTGTACCTGGAATTCGAAGATGTGTCCGAATTCATGAATGAACTAAAGACTTTGGTGCGAGCGCGTGCGAACGCGCCGGTGAAGCGTGTGTGATGTCGGTTAAACGTGTGATGGTCAAGAGCGTGGGTCCAGCAGGACTCGAACGCCTCGAATTGAAGCGGCTGACGGAGCGAATTGGCTGGCTCTTTTCTTTGCTGCAAGAGGCGGCTGCGGTGCAAAGTCCTGCGCTCGCAGGTGCTTGGTCCCCGCCGGTTGATGTTTGCGAGACCACGGAAGCGATTCTGATTCGCATCGAATTACCGGGTGTGCCCGCCGCGCAAATCAAGGTGACGCTGAATGGAAATCAGTTGCGAATCTGGGGTGAGAAAACGAAACGGACCGCGCGCCAGCGAATTACGTCGCACCATTGCTCGGAGCGCGCCTATGGGCCGTTCGATCGAACAGTGCCAATCCGTTGGCCAATTGAAGCAAAACGCGCAAAGGCGGAACTCGAGAAGGGCGTTTTGTTGATTCGGCTACCGAAATTGAAAGATCGTCGCGTCTCAGATATTTCGATTCCAATTACCGAGAAGGCAGGTTGAGTGTCAAAGAATGCCATGGCTGCTGAACTAGACAACGTAATGACTGAAGCAATCGAAGCCGTCGAGCCGGCCGCGGATCAGCAACTGCAAATTCCTGAAGAGTTGCCCTTGCTGCCGCTGCGCGACATTGTGATTTATCCGTTCATGATCGTGCCGTTATTCGTCTCGCGCGAAAAATCGATTCGCGCGGTGGACGAAGCGCTCGGCGAGCACCGTATGATCCTGCTCGATTGTCAAAAAGATCTCGATAAAGAAGAACCGGCGCAGGAAGACCTGTACGGTGTCGGCACGGTCGCCGTCATCATGCGAATGCTGAAGCTACCGGACGGTCGCATCCGCATCTTGGTGCAGGGAGTCTCGCGCGCCAAAGTTGAGTCAGTCGATGCCAACGGAGAATTCCTGCGCGCGCGTCTGAGCGTATTGCCGGAAGTGCTTGCGCCGGAACGTTCGCTCGAAGTCGAGGCGCTTATTCGTAACGTGCGCAGCCTAATGGAGAAGGCCGCGGCACTCGGCAAGAACATCTCGCCTGAAGTCATGGCGATCATCGCCAACCTCGACGATCCTGGCCGGCTGGCAGATCTCTCTGCGTCGAATCTGGAGCTGAAAGTTGAAGACGCCCAGTCCGTGCTCGAAATCGCGGACACCACTGCGCGTCTGCGTCGCGTGAATGATCTGCTGAATAAAGAGATCGAGGTGCTTACAGTTCAGCAGGAAATTAACACGCAGGCGCGGGCGGATATGGATCGTTCCCAGCGCGAGTTTTACCTGCGCCAGCAGATGAAGGCGATCCAGGGCGAGTTGGGTGAAGGAAACGAACTGGCAGAAGAAATCCAGCAGTTTCGGGAAAAGATCGAAGCGGCGAAGATGCCGAAACCCGCGGAGGACGAGGCGCTGCGTCAGCTCAAGAAACTCGAACGCATGCATCCGGACGCGGCGGAAACGGCGACGTTGCGAAGTTGGATGGAGATTATCACCGACCTCCCGTGGTCGAAATCTTCTAAAGACAATCTCGACCTGATCAAGGCGCAGAAGATCCTCGATGAGGATCACTACGGACTTGAGAAAGTTAAGGAACGCATCATCGAAGCGCTGGCGGTGCGAAAGCTAAAGCCAAAACCGAAAGGGCCGATTCTTTGTCTCGTCGGACCGCCAGGAGTTGGCAAGACAAGTCTGGGACGTTCGGTAGCGCGGGCGCTTGGTCGCAAGTTTATTCGGCTGAGTCTCGGCGGAGTGCACGACGAGGCGGAAATTCGCGGGCACCGTCGAACCTACGTGGGCGCGATGGCGGGTCGAATCGTTCAGGCAATTCAGCAAGCCGGTACAAACAATCCGCTGATCATGCTCGACGAGATCGATAAAGTCGGCGCGGACTTTCGTGGCGATCCGTCGTCGGCGTTGCTCGAAGTTCTCGATCCCGAACAGAACAACAGCTTCAGGGACAACTACCTCAACGTCACTTTCGATTTGTCGAACGTGATCTTCATGACAACGGCGAATGTGCTCGACACCATTCAGTCGGCGTTGCGCGATCGCATGGAGGTGATTCGGCTAGCGGGTTACACCGAAGAAGAGAAGATGGAGATTGCGCGCCGTCACCTGTTGCCAAAGCAGATGGAGGAAACTGGGATCGCCGCAAAAGACGTGCACATTTCACGCACGGCGATGGGCGCGATCATCCAGCGGTACACGCACGAGGCGGGGTTGCGACAGCTCGAGCGCGAAATCGGATCGATTTGTCGCAAGATTGCTCGTCGCATTGGCGAGGGGCGCAAAGAGCCTGTTCGTGTGTCGCTTAAGAATCTCCACGAGTTTCTCGGCGCGCCAAAAGTGACTCCGGACGAAGTGCTGAAGAAGGATCAAATCGGCGTCGCTACCGGCTTGGCGTGGACCGCAGTCGGCGGCGATGTTCTGTTCATTGAAGCGCTTCGAATCAAGGGGAAAGGAAATCTGGTGTTGACCGGGCAGATCGGCGAGATCATGCGCGAGTCAGCGCAGGCAGCTTATTCGTACGCGAAGTCGCGCGCGAAAGAACTCGATATCGATCCCGAGGATATCAACAACTACGACATCCACATTCATATTCCTGAGGGCGCGATTCCGAAAGACGGTCCGTCAGCCGGCATCACGCTGGCGACCGCACTCGTTTCAGTCTTGTCGCGCCGGCCAGTGCGTAAAGATGTCGCCATGACGGGGGAGATCACTCTTCGCGGAAATGTTCTGCCGGTTGGCGGAGTAAAAGAAAAAGTACTGGCAGCCCGACGTGCTCGGGTTCGAAAGATTCTGCTCCCCGTGCAGAATCGGCGGGATCTCGAAGAGGTGCCGAAAGAGCCGCTCAAAGACATTCAATTTATCTTTGTCGATAATGTTCGGCAGGTGTTTCGAGAGGCGTTAGGGGAAAAGGTGAAGCCCGTGGTTGGTCCCAATCCGCGGCCGGTGCGTATGCCGCAAGCCGCTACCCCAAGAAGAGATGCCTGAAAATGATGGATCGCACCCACCGGCCGACCGCAAGGCGCTGAAGCGCCTGCTCTTGTGGGGAATCTTGCTGTTGCTCGTCTTGGGGCCTCCGATCATTATTCTCATCTTCCTGGGCGCGCTCTGACTCGATTCAATTTTCGCCATCGACCGCTCCTGAGCAACCGTTGTTATCCTGCGGGAATCAAAGACTTTCGCTCGATTTTTATTGGGTGAAAGTGGTTTGACACCCCTGGGGCCGTGTGATAACCTCGGCCATCGAGTGGCTTGTTTTTCAGGTCACGAAATCGGAACTTTTCCGGGTTCCGGACTGTTTACTTATTGGAGACCGCAGGCGCGACTCATGTGAGTCGTGGATCCCCGACGAAATACCGTCAGGAGAACATTGATTAATGACCCGTAAGGCCCTTCCTGTATTTCTTTCGAGCGCTCTAATATCCGTCGCCAGCCTTTTCATTTCGTCATCAGTTCAGGCGCAGCCGGGTGGTTCGTCCGCGAGAGAAATCCCCACTGAAGTTCAGAAAAACGAACCGCGTGTCGATCAGTTGATCGAGCGTGCAAACGATCATTTCCGCAAAGGCAAGCTCAATCTCGAAGATAACAAGCGAGAACAAGCTCGCGATGAGTTCGATAAAGCCGTCGACGAGATTTTGATGTCGGGCATGGATGTCCGCGCGAGTGAGCGACTCCAGAGGTTTTACCTCGAACTGGTCGAAAAGATTTACCGCGAAGAAGTGCCGCTTAACCAACTCGTGCCGCAGTCGAACGCGACGCCGGTTGTGGCGCAGGGACCTGCCGATCCGAAAGCGGAAAATGTACAAGTCGCTCAAGCACAACCGCAGAAAAAGCAGCAAGTAGGGTTCGTGCAGCAGGTTTTTGTTCCTTCGCCGCAGGATCCGCTTGGCATTGCGCTGACCGAGGAAGAGAAGCAGGTTTCGGACACGCAGCTTGCCGATCTTGAATTGGCGAAAAACGCGCTGGACTTCAAGTTCACACCAAATCCGCTCGTACAGCAGTTCATCAACTACTACCAGGGACGCGGTCGGGCAACGATGGAGAACGGTCTGCGTCGTTCTGGTCGCTACCTGAAGATTGCGCGCGAAGCATTTCGTCGCAATGGCGTGCCCGAAGACATCGTCTGGTTGGGACAAGTGGAGAGCGCCTGGCAGCCCAGAGCGTTTTCCTATGCGGCGGCTTCAGGATTGTGGCAGTTCGTTCGTAGTACGGGAGCTCAATACGGTCTGCGCCAAACAGCCTGGGTTGATGAGCGTAACGGCATCGAGAAGCCGACCAACGCGTCCGCCCAGTACCTAAAGAGCCTGGCAAATCGCTACAACGGCGATTGGTTGCTGGCAATGGCTGCTTACAACACTGGCGCACTGAATGTCGATCGTGCGATTTCCCGCGCTGGTGAAGCGAATTTCTGGAAAATTTATCCGTACATTGCCCAGCAGACCCAGAATTATGTTCCGAACATTCTGGCGGTCATTCTTATCGCAAAGAATCCTGAGAAGTATGGCTTCTACGGCATCAAGCCTGAAGCGCCGATGTCTTTTGATTCGATTTCGGTTCCTTCAGCCACCAATTTGCGATTGATTGCAGACCTGACCGATACCAGCGTTGACTACATTCAAGGCCTTAATCCCGAGTTGAAGCGCGATACCACGCCGCGTGGCGAGGTCTACAACGTGCGCGTGCCCGCCGGCCGCGGCAAAATGGCGTCATCGCTTTTGAAGCGCGTCCCGTCTGATCGTCAGGATACGGCTCGCGTCATCTCGATCGCGCCGGGCGAGGAATGGCAGTCGATAGCAAACCGTACTGGCGTCAATCTGGCTACGTTGCAAGCCATGAATTCCGGCATCGACCTAAAGACGGCGAACAAAGTTTTCGTGCCGAACAGCAACATCCGCTTGACCAACTGGAAACGGTCAGGTGACACGACTGCTGCGCCGACTCTTACGAAAGTGATAGCCCGCAAAGGCGACACCATTTCGAAGATCGCCGCGGCCCGTAAGCTTTCGGCCGATGAAGTCGCGCGATTGAATGGCATCGCACCTGACGCTGAGTTGCAGGCGGGACAGGAAATCAAATTGCCGGGCGCCGGAGCCTCCGCAGCTCCGGCCAATCGTCGCAGGTAAGCACAATTAGAGCGGGCGTTCGCTTTCATTCGAGCGCTGTAGTTTTCAAGCGAGCGCGCTTTTTTCGAAAGGCGCGCTTTTGTTTTTAGCCTCGCCTGTTCGCAGTTCTCTTGCGTACAGTAACTTAAAATCAGGCCCTTAAATCGCAGCTCTGTCTGCGTCTTTAACTCCCATGCTCTTCCGTGCCCTCTCCGCAGCGGTCTATGGAATCGACGCGAATCTCGTGGACGTTGAAGTCGATCTCACTCCTGCGCGAAACGAGGTCGATCAAACGCCGGCGGTGATTGTGGTGGGTTTGCCCGATGCGGCGGTGCGCGAATCACGCGAGCGTATTCGTGCGGCCATCAACAATAGCGCTTTCTTCTTTCCCCTTCACAAGACAACAATCAATCTCGCGCCCGCCGATGTTCGCAAAGAAGGCGCTAGTTTCGATCTGCCAATCGCGCTCGGAATTCTCGGCGCGAATGGCGATCTCGGCAATACCGAACATCTCACTGACATTCTTGCCGTGGGCGAACTATCGCTTGATGGTCGCGTGCGTCCAATTCGCGGCGCGCTGCCGATTGCTCTGCGGGCACGAGAGTCACAGACTCGCCATCTGCTGCTGCCCGATGAGAATGCAAAAGAGGCAGCGGTCGTTTCCGGCATAAACGTATATGCCGTGAGCGACCTGCGAAATGCGGTGCAGATGATCGCAGCCATTCGATCAGACAATCCGCCCGCTCCGATGCGGGTTGATTCGTCGCAGCTGCTTTCGCCCAATGATCACTACAGTGTCGACTTCCGCGAGGTCCGCGGCCAGCAGGCCGCCAAACGCGCTTTGGAAGTTGCCACCGCCGGCGGACACAATATTCTTTTGATTGGCCCACCGGGCTCCGGCAAGACGATGCTTGCCAAACGGCTCCCGACGATTCTGCCTCCGCTTGAATTTGAGGCAGCGCTCGACCTGACGAAAATCCATTCCGTTGCCGGCCTCACCGGCAGCGCCGGACTGGTGAGCGAACGGCCGTTTCGTTCGCCGCACCACACGATTAGCGATGCGGGCTTGATCGGTGGCGGCGCCGTGCCGCGGCCGGGCGAAGTCTCGCTGGCGCATCAGGGCGTCCTGTTCCTCGATGAGTTGCCGGAATTCGATCGCAGCGTGCTCGAGGTGCTGCGACAACCTTTGGAAGACCAGAGAGTGACGATCAGTCGCGCCGCGATGTCGCTGACATTTCCTTCATCGTTCATGCTGGCGGCGGCGATGAATCCTTGTCCTTGTGGATTCTGGAACGATCCCACACGGGAGTGTCGCTGCACGCCCTTGCAGATTCAGCGATATGTCGGTCGCATATCTGGTCCTTTGCTCGATCGCATCGACATCCACATCGACGTGCCGGCGGTGAAGTTTCGCGAGCTTGCCGGAGATACACCGCCCGATGCCGAAGACTCTGCATCAATTCGCCAGCGCGTGATTAGCGCGCGCGCGCAACAGACCGAACGACTCGCTGCAAATGGCATCTTTTCGAACGCCGCGATGTCGCCGCGCCTGATTCGAAAATATTGCCGAATCGATTCGGAAAGTGAGACTATGCTGGAACGCGCAATGGCTCGGCTTGGCTTGTCAGCCCGAGCGTATGATCGAATCTTAAAGGTCAGCAGGACGATTGCTGATCTCGACAACTCCGACGCCATCACCTCGGCGCACGTTTCCGAAGCTGTTCACTACCGGTCGCTGGATCGCACTTACTGGACATAAGCGCTTACCCAAAAGGAGTACGCCATGCAAATCCGCCGCTACAACATTATTCCGGGCATGCAATACGACACGCCAAAGGAAGTTTGGGGCTTCCGCACCCGACCGCGTCGGGGAGCGCCCAACGTACTCGCCGAAAACTTCATTGCGAACAACGCCGACCTTCTCGGATCGCGCGGTGTGCAGTTGAGGCGCGTGCGACAAATCGAAAGCCTCGGCGCGCATCACGTGATCTTTCAGCAAAGATTACAGGGCTTGCCGATTCAGCGTGCTTACGCAACTGTGCACATGGCGAAAGACGGCAGTATCTATCTCGTCAAGAATCGAATAGTGCCCCACGATTTTCTCGATCCAGCGGCTGAGTTCGTCATCAACATCGCGACCGCACGCACGCGAGCGCTGCAAAGCGTAGCCCCGAGATCAAAGTCCGTCCGGATCGTGTCATCTGAACAATTATGGTTTCCGGTGAAGTCGATTTTGCGACCGGCCTATCGGGTGCGCATCCAAAAACGAAAGCCGCGCGGGGACTGGGTTGTGTTTGTGGACGGACAGACGGGACGCATTCTGCGAAAGTTCGACAACCTCTCGGAAGCAGTGTTCGCGCGCATCTTCGATCCAAATCCGGTTATTGCGCTCGGATCGTCACGGCTACTCGTCAAGAATGGTAAACCCCATCTGCCTCCGGATAACGCTTACGTTCGCGTCAGGCTTCGCGCACTGCGCCAGGGACGTTCGTTCGATGGCCAGCGGGTCACCACGAATCTGACACGACACCGTTTAAGACGCACGGGCGATGATCTGGATTTCAAGAGCAACAACCGCGCGTTCGAAGAAGTGATGACCTACTTTCACGTCGATCGCGCGATCGGCTATTTGGAATCGCTGGGCTTTCGTGGACGCCGCGCAATCTTCCGCGAGCCTTTGGCAATCAACGCCAACGGGACGGACGAAGATAACTCCTGGTACAGCCCTCACGATCGCAGTATTACCTTCGGCTTGGGCGGAGTCGACGACGCCGAAGACGCAGAGATCATTCTTCATGAGTTCGGTCACGCCATTCAGGACGCGATCTGCCCCGGGTTCGGCCAATCGCCGGAAGCAGCCGCGATGGGCGAAGGTTTCGGCGATTATTTTGCCGCCAGCTTCTTTGCTGAAAAGAAGCCGCGGCGCTACCAGACATCGGTTGGCACGTGGGACGGGATAGGCCTGACGTACAATGATCCGCCTTGCGTGCGCCGGGTCGATCTAAAGATGACTTACGAGTCATTTGATCATAGCGAGACCGCGGACGAACACAACAATGGCCAGATTTGGTCGGCCACGCTTTGGGATGTCCGTTGTGCTGTTGGTCGAGATGTTGCCGATCGGATTATCCTCGAAAGCCATTTTCAGCTTGACGGCTTCACCACCTTCGCGCGAGGCGCTCGCGCAATCATCGATGCTGACCGCAATCTCTATCGCAGCCGAAATGCTGAGACGTTGCGGCGTGTTTTTCGTCGACGCGGAATCGGACCCGTTGAGTAAGCGGGCACAGCCGACCTCGCGCACTTCAGGTCACGTTTCCGAGGCGGTTCATGAGCGCTCACTCGACCGCTATTGGACGTGAGGACAACAGCTCGAGGACTCCTTTTGCCAGAGACTGGGTAGAAACGTCTCCAAAAGGGCGCAAGAACAGCGCTAATTGAACGCCGTCCAAGCGCCGCGAACGATCAGTCGAACGGTGCTCGAATGGGCCTTAGCTTCTTTTTTGAGACCGGCCTTCACCAACCTCCAAAGAGCAACAATTAGCACGCCTCAACCCTTTGGACAATCACAACGTAAACCATTGGAAGGACTTTGTTTGGTCTTGTAACGTCAGTTGCTATTGACGCGCTTTGGGAAATGGTAGTAGCCTCTTGGCCAACTGGCAGCTCCTATCACCGCGCGACTCCTCGCAAGCCCCGAGGCGATGCAAGCAAGGCCCATTCTGCGGCGCAGCAGCAGGTTTGCAATTTGCAAGTAATAGAGGCAACTGGCGTTGTTGCACGACCCGCTAAGGCGCATCTCCGCAGAAGCGAAGAGGGGGATGCTAAAGACTTCCCAAAACCGCAACCGAACTTCACTTTAAGGAGGAAATGGCGATGAACGAAAAGTTTAAGGCCTCAGACGAAACCCTGAAACAACTGGTTGAGGCGCGTCGTGAAGATGTGGAAAAACTGCAACAGAAGCGGGCCGACGAGATCAAGGACTTGGAAAGCAGAGGGCGGGCACGGCTCGCGGATTTGAAAAAGAAGTTGCCGAAAGACATCGTCGACGTCTTGAAAGAACTGGACAAAACGCACGACCAGGCAGCCGAGGCCACCAAAACAAACGTGGAGTATCTCAAAGAAAAACTCTCCAACTCTACTCCGAGGGAGGAAAAGCGAACCGACGTACATCCCGGCTTGGCCGGCGGTCAATTGATAGCGCCGAACTCGCTCGGATGGTTCAGCCCGTACTACGGTACGTTGCACTGGTCAGACGGTACAGTCGTCTGGCAGGGCTACAATCCCGGAAACATAGACTTATGGGTCTCGTGTTCCGGTGCTGGATCCGGAATTTTTGGAACGGGCGCCTGCTCTGGCACCCTGGTAATGGACTGGTGGTTCGCCTACACTGCGCCGACAAATCGCAACTACGGTCACACAATATATGTTCCTTTTCACGGGTTCTATATCCTGTACTCAGACGATGGATTCTGGGATTCGAAAGAGGCGCATGCACGCATCGACATGTCCGCAGTCGGCTATCAGTACAACTACAAAGCCACCGCCAGCACGAATGTATTCGACTTGGATAGCCAGAACATCAACGTCAACGATCGCTTTGACGGTTGGCGGACGATGTACTATGCGGATTTGTTGGGAGCCGATCGAGCATACCTGCGAGTGAGTGCCTCCTTTTACGTATATGCGCGCGGCGGCGGATCGACGGCCCAGTTGAATTTCAGCGACGGTAACGCCAACTACATGGGGGTACCTTGGGTGTACGTCGATTGACGACGACGTCTCGTCTTACGTTTGGTAACGTCTAGAAAACAGTTTCGTTGACTGTTGGCGGATTCGACTGGATGGCGAATCCGGCAAACCTAAATTCACGAGTTCGCCAACAGTAATTTTATCGCCTCTCTAAGTCCTATCGTTCAGAATTCCACCAGGGATACATGGGACTGACAATTGATCCGCCGAACCAGTTCATTACGCGCTGGATCGGATCGTTCGTGTCCGCTTGTCAGCCTCACTCTAAAATCGGATACTAAACTGCGCCCTCAAAACAAGACAATCGTTCCGCCCGCTGTTTTATGAGTCGGACGATGATTCAGACTGATGCAAGCGTGCGCACGCCGAACCTGTGGCTGGTATCGAAACCGAGACACCGCGAACGCCGGATTACGAGCTGACGCAAAGAGCCGCCGAAGGCGACATGAAGGCCTTCGAGGAACTTTATCAGCGCCACAACCGGCGGGTTTACTCGCTCTGTTTGCGCATGACCGGAAATGTCGTCGAAGCCGAAGACCTGGCGCAGGAAGTCTTCATCCAGCTCTTTCGCAAAATCGGTAGCTTTCGCGGCGAGTCGGCTTTCACCACCTGGTTGCATCGGCTGACTGTCAACCAGGTGCTGATGCACTTTCGGAAGCGAGGGGTGCGGCTCGAACAAACGACGGAAGAGGGCGAAGTTCCCGTGCAGATCGTGATGGGAACCGAGAACCCAAACGCAATGCCGGTTGTCGACCGCATCGCTCTGGACAAGGCAATTGCCCAGTTACCGCCGGGTTATCGAACGGTTTTCACGCTGCACGACATCGAAGGGCACGAGCACGAGGAGATTGCGCGCATGCTCGGCTGCTCAGTCGGGACGTCAAAATCGCAATTGCACAAGGCGCGCATGAAATTACGTGGATTACTCAGGCAACAGAAAAAGGCGCACTAGCAACCAAGAGATGGCCGGTTTTTTCGAAGAAAATCGCCGAACCGAGCCAAATTGACATAGGCGAAGCAATCGCCCCCAAACGCAGTCTCCCCTTTGTTGCTTTCGAGACCGCGCCTGTCGCGTCGTCTTAAGCTGTATCTGTGATGCGACGCATCCGAGGTTAAGACAATGAACTGCGAGCAGTACCAGAATCTTCTGAGCGATCTGATCGAGGGGTCGCTGACTCCCAGCGTCTGTGAAGAAATCGAAGCCCACTTGAGCGCCTGCGCGCTGTGTGCCGAAGCTCGCACAGACTTGCAGGCTATTGTTGCTTACTGCCGCGAACACCGTGGCGAGTACGAGGCGGTGCCGAATGAGCAGGCAATGTGGCTCGGAATCAGCAACGTGATCGAAGCGGAATTGGGAAACCGTAAAGGTGTTGCGGTTCCGGCCGGAGCTGGCTGGTGGTTCCGTTTGACGAATCGAAGCTGGCAGCTAACGTTTCCGCAGCTCGCGACGTCGATTGCAGCGACGATTGTGGTTGCCGTGCTGCTAACTTTCGCCGCAATGCGCATAGTCAACAATGGTGGCATCAGAACCGGTGGCGTCACAATTGGTAATGACGTTTCCAACGTTCACGATCGTTATCGACAGCAAGAGCAGTTGGTTGAGTATTGGAACAAGCGCGTCGAGCAAAACAAAGCGCGCTGGACCCAGCAGATGCGCGATGCTTTCGATCGGGACATGAACATCTATGACGGTACTGTGAACGAAGCAATGCGACGCCTGAACCAAAATCCTCATGATGAAGTTTCGGAGGATGTGCTGAACGCCGCTTTGAACGACAAAATTGCCTTGCTGAAGGAGTTCGGTGACCTATAATCTCTCGATGTTAGTTTTGCCGTAGACCGATAGTGATGAACCGCCGCCCACCTGCTCACGTGTTTCGACCAGCAGTATCCGTCGTTTTTGTTTTTGCGTTACTGACGACCGCTGCCTTCGCGCAAAAGAGCGTGTCGCGTCACTATCCCGCCGGCAAGAATGTCCGGCTCGAACTGAAGAACCTTTCCGGCACGATCACGGTCGAGACGTGGAATCGCGACGAGATCAAAGTCACTGCGCTGATGGACGCCCCCACTGTCCAATTCAATCCACGCATGACGGACGCGGGATTGGTCATTGACATCGTTGGCGATAATCGGGGTTGTGCTGATTGTGGCGACGTCAATTTCAAGGTGCAGGTCCCCGCGCGCTCATCAGTCGATCTGGAAACACGTCGGGGCCAAATCAACGTGAGCAACGTGCAAGGCGATTTGGTGCGCGCGCATGTGTGGACATCGGGCGACATTCAACTCTACGGTATCAACGCAACACGTGTGTTCGCGTCGAATTCAACCGGTGACATTTTCTTTGATGGTGACTTCTCGTCGGGTGGCACTTACGAATTCAAATCGGGGCAGGGAACGATTACGTTGCAACTGCCGGTGAATTGCGGATTCCGCCTGGTGGCGACCGCACCGGCGCAAAAAATCTCGATGGGCAAGTTCTGGAATCCGAACATGAAGACTGTGGGCGAAGGCCGGCGCATCATTGGTGATGTTGGCGATGGTCGCGCCTCGGTCACCGTGACCAACTATCAGGGCAACATAAACTTCGTGCGCCGCTAGACAACCCTTTCTTTCTCCCGCACAATCCGTCCGAGTGCAGAGACTCACGGTATCGCTGATCGTTGCTTTTCTTTCCGCAGTCGTCGCGACTGTTCTGGCCGTCCCACCGGCGTTCGCACAGAAAGACAAAAAACCAGAAGAACCGAAGGCTGACCTCGTGCGCACGATTACGCGGCACGAAGCGCATCGACTGCCATACGGTGGCACGGTATCGATAGTCGGCGCGCCGGTTGGATCGATCACGATCGAAGGCTGGAACCGAAGCGAGATCGACGTCTCGGCCGAGATCGAATTGCACGGTCCCACGAATGCGGACCTCGATCTTCTGGCCACCGTTAATAACTTTATAGTGGACGTCGACACTATTCATATCCGCATCATTACCAGCGGCACGCACGACAAAAAATACATGCGGGCCGTCGCGAAGAAATTTCCCAAGAACTTATTCGGATTACCGTGGAAGGTCGACTTCCACATACGAGTGCCGGAGTTGACCGATATCGAAATCGATGCGGGCATCGGTCCTTTGAAGATCAGCGGGGTCGAAGGGGCGATGCGCGTAAACGCTTTGCAAAGCGATGCGCAATTCTCGCTGACAGGTGGTTATTTCTCCGGGATCATTCAACGCGGTGCTGTGAGCGTGACCGTTCCCGCGCGCAGTTGGCATGGACTTGGCATGACGTTGCAATTGGCAGGCGGCACGCTCGATGTGTTGCTGGCATCCGGATTTAGTGGAGACATCGACGCTACGGTTTTACGGCTGGGAGAAATAAAGAACTCATATTCCGGGCTTGATCCACGCGAAGGGAATGCTGCGAATCCGCGTCTGCTTGAGGGGCGCGCCGGATCTGGCGGCGCGAAATTGTCGTTTACTGTCGGTGACGGGACCCTAACCATAAGAAGCTTGAGTGGTGTTCCGTGAAACGCGCAGTGAAGTGCAGTTGAAAATCGAATAGTGAGAATTGATTTGCCAAATTTTCAATTTGCATTTTTCAATTTCTGATTTTCAATGCTTTGTTCTTGGTGATGGCTGACCAACCCCAACTCGACGTACTAGCCATCTTTTCGCATCCCGACGATGCGGAGCTAACGATGGCCGGCACGCTTCTCAAGCTGAAGTCGCTCGGCTATCGCACGGGAATCGCCGACATGACGCGCGGCGAGATGGGCACACGCGGCACGCCCGAGATTCGTGCGAAAGAGGCGCTGGACGCCGCCCGTGTGATGAATCTCGACGCGCGCGTGAACGTGGGGTTACCTGATGGTCATCTGGCGTTGAATGAAGAGAGCAAGCTCGCGGTGGTTAGGGTTCTAAGAAAGCATCGACCGAAAGTTATCTTCACCGCGCATTGGGACGATCCGCATCCGGATCATGCGGCGACTGCGCACATTGTGCGCGAGGCCGCACGACTGGCAACGATGCGCCGCTACGACAAAGACAGTGGCTTTGAAGCGATCAGAATGCCAGCCGTCGCACATGCAGTTTATTCACGGCTCGTCGTGCCGTCGTTTATCGTCGACGTTTCTGAATTCGCGGAGAAGAAAATGGAGTCGATTCGTGCGTATGCCTCTCAGTTTTACCTTGCTGATTCGAAGGAACCGGAAACTCGCATCGCCCAGAGAGGCTTTCTGCGGCAGATAGCCGATCGCGCTCGCTATTATGGTTCGTTGATCGGAGTTGAGGACGGCGAGCCGTTTTACGTGCGGGAAGCTTTGAATGTGGAAGATCCCTTTGCTTTGCTGACCCGGCCGATGAATATCTACTCTTAATCAGTCGTCAGTTGTCCGCAGTCAGTTGCGATAAAGCGACTGACCCTAACAACGACCACTGACAGTTTCTATTTCTTCTTCTCTTGCAAAACCGATTTGGCAATCGCGATCGTCGCGCTGGCGCGGGGCGCCTCGCGCTGGAAGCCGCGGGCCAATTCAATTGACCGTTCGTAATCATCATTCGCCAGCTCGGTGAAGATAGGCGCAATGTCAAACTCGCCCTGGGACGATGATCGAATCGAAGACGTGCCTTTGGCAATGAGGCTCACGCGTAGCGCTCCGTCCTCGCCGGTGAAACCTTCGGCGGAGTTCGCCGCCTTCAGAGCCTCTTCAACAACGTCCCACGCTTTGCCGCGATCGATCGTCAGCATTGCGTTTGCCACGGCAATTAAGGCGCGCGGACGATCCGGATCGCCGCCTTCGAGGCGCCTGGCTTCGGTTGCGGCATCATCGAGTACGGCGAGGGCTTTGTCGCGATCGGTCTTGCTTAGGAATTTTGCAGCTTGACTAAGCCCCCAGGATTTTTGCAGGTGAGTTAGCTCGCCGGTTCGCACCAACTCGAGCACTCGGTCCGGGTTCTTCTTGTTCACCGCTGACATCACCATGGTCGCGTCAATATAGGCGCGCACCTTCTGGCGCAACTCGCTGTCTTCGATTTTTTCAACATAATCCCGCGCGCGTGTCTCGTCGGTGTCGGTGAACAGCCGCGCCAGTTGCATGTACAACAGGTCCCGTTCATCTGCTGTCTTCGCACGATCGATTCGGTCGAGCAAAGCCTTCTCTCGTTCCTCAGGCTTCAAGGGTGGGCGAATTCCTTCTCTCAGCGTGTCTGTATCTGCTTTTCGTGCCTCCTCGGACACCGCATTGCTCAGCGCCTCCATCTGTGTGCGCACGGCATCAGCGGTTTCCCGGGGCGCGAATTGTTCGAACAAGGGTAGCAGCCGTTTGAGCATCAGGTACTTACCCTGCACGCCCGTCGAACTTTGATCCTGGCCCGGTGGCGCCATCGGTCGAAGCAGAATATCCGCAGCGGCGCGGAAAAAGGCATTCCGTAGTTCAGGAGCGACGTCGGGTGGTCCGTTGTTTCGCGAGGTGCTTGAAACAGAAGAACCATTGCCATCGAAAATCACGAACGTATGTGGCGTGAACAAGTAAGAAGACAGCAACGAAACCGTGTTGGCATCAGATTGAAGATTGGCGGCCGCAATTCCCAACAACGCTGCGTATCGACGATCGGCCGACTCTGAATCCTTCTCTCTCAGATAGGAAAGAAAATCGAGCGCATCTCGGTTAATACTAACGAGCACCGGATCGGCAAACTGAAGCGCGGTTTTCACGTCACCTGTGCTCAGTAATTGTCGCGCCAGCTCCAAACGCTGACTGGCTGCTTCCGGCGCATCAAACGAATTAGACCTGGCTTTGTCCGCCGCCTCGGTAGCGTCCTGTTGCGTTTGCGCTTTCATCTTAGCCAAGAACTCTTCGCCCAGAGCGCGATCGCGTCGAGCTGCTAGTCTTAACACTTCGCCGCGGACGTTCGGTGGCCCTGACACAGCTGCGCTGCCCGCGTTTTTGGCCTTCTGTTGCGCGATTTCTTCCTGAAGTTTTCTTTGGTTTTCCTGATCGATGGCTTCCGCGGCGTCCCATGCTTTACGAAAAAGCGTGCGCGCTTTTTCCGGATCAGCATTCCAAAGCACGTCCGCAATGCGTGCCTGGGTACGCGCCCGCAGCGTCTGATCGTTGAAGCGTGCGGCATCGGCGGCGAGATTAATCAGAATCGATTCCGCGCTGGCGCGGCGTTCGCGCAAGACTCGCTCGGCTTCCAGGTCTTTTTCGGTTTTTGCTTTCGCGGTTTCGACACTTGCCGGCTTTCGCGCGTCGCTGGGTTGAGCAGCGGCAACTCCAGAAAGAGTCAGCAGCAGCAGGGAAAGCAGGCAAAGACGGTTCATTTGAAGTCCCCCGGAGAAGCGGATGAACGTGTGGCGATGGTAAAAACGCGTCGGGACGAGCGATAGTTCCGGAATTTGGGAAAGAGTCAGACCGGCACGACTTCCAATTCCGGATCGACTTCGGTCTTCAACATGCTTTCGATCGACATTAGAGTGCCGGTCAAAGAACTGGGGCAGCTTCCACACGCTCCCTGATAGCGAATGCTCAACGTATGATCTTTGAGGTCGATGATTTCGAGATAACCGCCGTCGCCCATGAGATATGGTCTTACTTTTTCGTCGAGAATCTCATTGATTTTCAGGAGTCGCGGGTCATCACTCGTGACAGCGGCGATTGCGCCACCGACTGCGGCCGCGCCATTGCCAGATGCCGGCGCCACAGATTCAGCGGCGCGAATCGGTACTGCAAGAGTGGGCAGCAACTCGTCCCAGTCAGCCGCGTCTTCCTTCTCAACCGTGACCATATTGTCCATGTAGAACACGGAGACAACGTTGCCGATGTCGAAAAGTGACTTCGCCAGTGGATCGCTCTGCGCCTGATCGGTCGACGCGAATTGACGGCCCACGCCATGGGTCACTGGCTCGCGCAGGATGAACTTGACGGCGTTTGGATTCGGAGTTTCCTGAATATCGCTAATCTTTGGCATCTATTTGTACTTGCTTCTTAAGATATTTCCATTATAGGCGCTCACTGAGAAGTTTTCTAACCGCGGCCGCAATCACTAAAATGCGAGTTGCTCTCACCGCATGAGACTACGCCTCAAATCAATACATTATTTGCTTGCGGCATCTGAGTCATGGGCATATACTCGCCAGCCTCACTTGGCCCCCCTTTTTCTCAAAAGGTGAGACAAGTTGAGACGAGGTGGGCGATTGCGAGGGTCGCCCGCCTCTTTTTGCTGCGTCTTGTGCGAGTGATTGATCGGAAGACCTACAATCCGCGGCACATTTCACCTTCCCAGGGCGTCTCGATAGCGCGCTTGTAGCTCATCTTGATTTCGGCAAAATTCCAGTCCCGTCGCTGCGAAATTGAACCGTCAGAGTATTCGATGCGATTGATCAAAACTCTTTCGCGAAAAGACGCCGGTGATTTGTCGCCCGCTGTTGCGGCGTTGATGACGTCACTCGGTCGCAAAAGGCTGAATACGCTCAGATCTTTTTCCCGGTTGGATTTGATCTTCACGCCACAGAGAAACTGGTGGCGTGCGACGACGGTGTTGGTCTGATCGATAAACTGGTATTCCCAAAAGACGATTTCGATCTGTTTCGTACTGCCGTTACGAACCCGGGTTTCGTATAAGAAGCCATCGATTGGCTTAGGATTCGCGACGCGCGATTCCTGAACAATTTTCTCGATCGCGGCGCTGCGACCGTCAATCGTTTGTTCGTTGGGATCGGGGATTTGTGGATTATTGATTCGCGCCACGCGCCCCGCATTTTTGTTGCCTGCTGTCATTTCGGGCGGAGGAGCCATGTTCGGAACCTCTTCCCTTTTCGGAATGCGCCGGACCGGGGACCACTTAAAGTTGACGACGGTTAATGAGTTGTCGGTGTAAGAAATCTCAGACGTTTGGCCAAGGAAAAGAAAGGGCATCATCAATGGCACGAGCAGCAGAATCACCATTGGAAAAACCTCAGCCTGGTTTCTATATATGCCCAAATCTCGGGCAAAGCAAGTTTCGTTTTTTCCCACTGCAAAGAAATCCGTGGTTTGCGCGCCGCTCATGCTCACTGCATACTGCTGACTAGTCTATGAACATTGGCATCACTGTTTATCCGAGCTATGGCGGCAGCGGCATCGTGGGTTCAGAACTGGGAAAGGAACTCGCGTTACGCGGACACACGGTGCATTTCATCGCGTCAGCGTTACCCACTCGGTTGACCGAATTAAATGACCGAGTGCGATTTCATGAAGTCGAGATGATGTCGTATCCGCTGTTTGAGCATCAACCATACGACCTGGCGCTGGCGACTAAGATGGCTTCGGTGGCTGACAGTGAGAACCTTGATCTACTGCATGTGCATTACGCAATTCCCCATTCGATCAGCGCGATCCTGGCGCGCGAGTCGATAAAGGATCATCGGCGCCTGCCTGTGATCACTACGCTGCATGGAACAGATATTACTTTGGTCGGTGCGGATCGATCTTATCTGCCGATTACGAAGTATGGTCTCGAGCAATCGGATGGCGTCACCGCGATCTCGCATTACCTGAAGCAGGCGACCATTGAACACTTCGGGTTTGATCGGATTGAAGTGATTCCGAACTTCGTATGCCCGGAGGAATACAAACCAAAGATCGATTGCGAGCTTCGCGAAGCGCTCTCTCCGGATGGCGCTCCGGTAATGGTGCACGTCTCGAATTTTCGTCCGGTGAAACGACCTGTCGACTGCGTGGAAATTCTGGCGCGCGTGCTCAAGAAAACAAAAGCACGCCTGGTGATGGTGGGCGACGGTAGCGAGCGAACTAATTGCGTTCATCGCGCAAAGTGTCTAGGTGTTTCTGACTACTGCGTGTTCGTCGGAAAGCAGCCGAACATTGTCGACTACCTTTGCGCGTCAGATGTTTTGCTCTTGCCGTCAGAGCAGGAGTCTTTCGGACTTGCAGCGCTCGAAGCGATGGCTGTGCAAGTGCCGGTCATTGCGTCGCGGGTCGGCGGTTTGCCCGAGCTTATTGACGATGGCGAAACCGGATTCCTAAGTCCGGTCGGAGATGTAGACAAGATGGCCAATGACACAGTCCAACTGTTGAGCGAGGTGAAGTTCCGGAAAGAAATGGGAAAGCGGGCCCGCGCTTCAGCGATTGAACGCTACAGCACTCATAAAATCATTCCGAAGTACATTGAGTTCTACGAGAGAACGCTGGCGAAGCATTAATGGTAGGAAGTCATCAGAAATTGCGTGCACAAAAAAGCGTTTCGCCTCGCCACCTCAGGGGAGTAATATCAGCGCCATGAAGACGCGACTCCCCCTCGTGATCACTCTTGTCGCCCAGCTCGCTACGGGTGCAATTGCGCAACAATCGCAGCCGTCACCAACCCCGCCGCCACTCGAACAGCAAAAGCAGCAAGCTGAAGGCGAAGACGTCGTCCACATCACGACGAACCTCGTCCAGGTCGATGCGGTTGTGACTGATAAGGATGGAAAGGTTGTGACTGATCTCAAACCGGAAGAGGTTGAGATTTTCGAAGATGGCCGAAAACAGAAGATCACCCACTTCTCTTACAACGCAACCACCACGGAACAGTCGGCGAAGGAGTCGAAGCCGACCGCGGTAAACAAAAACGCGCCGCTCGTGCCCCCATCACGACTGCGTCCGGAAGACGTCCGGCGCACAATTGCTTTGATAGTCGATGATCTCGGCTTGTCTTTTGAGAGCACACACTTCGTGCGCGAAGCGCTTAAGAAGTTTGTTGATCAGCAGATGCAACCAGGTGACCTGGTAGCCATAATTCGCACCAGTGGCGGCATGGGCGCTTTGCAGCAGTTCACTTCAGATAAGCGACAGCTCTATGCCGCGATTGAACGGGTGAAGTGGTATGCAAGCGGACGCAGCGGCATCTCGGCGTTTGCTCCCATCGAACCACCGACTCCGGGCGCACACGGAGCGGACATTGACGCGGCCGCCGAAGACTTGAATCAATTTCGCGAAGACGTTTATGCCGTCGGCACCCTCGGGGCGGTCAACTATGTTGTTCGGGGATTGCGGGACTTGCCCGGACGAAAATCAATTCTGCTAATCTCCGACGGATTCAGAATTTACAGCCGTGATGATCCAACTCGGAACTATCGCACCCTACAAAAATTGCAGCGGTTGATCGACGAAGCTGGGCGCGCGTCTGTGGTGATTTACACAATGAACGCCACCGGCTTGCAGACTTTAATGCCGACTGCTGCCGATGATTTTTCCGGACGAGATTTTCAACAGGTGCAGGATGCGATGGCCGACCGGCGTACCGTAGCGTTTGAAACGCAGGAAGGGCTTGATTACCTCGCGTACGAAACCGGGGGCATGCCGATCAAGAATACTAATGATTTGAGTGGCGGGATTCGTCGAGTCTTGGCTGAGCAGAGAGGCTACTATCTGATTGGCTATCGTCCTGATCAATCAACCTTTGATCCGCGCACCGGCCGGCGACGATTTCATCACCTCACGGTCAAGGTTACGAGAGCGGGAAAGTTCAACGTGCGCATGCGCCATGGCTTTTATGGCGTTAGTGATGAAGAGAAACCGAAGCCGAAGACGCTCGGACAGCAACTGTTCGACGCGCTCGCCTCACCATTTGGAGCCACGGGGGTCCATTTGCAGCTGACTTCGCTATTCGCGAACGACGCAAGCGCGGGCTCGATTGTGCGTTCGCTGTTGTATATCGATCCAGCCGACCTGACATTTACTGAGGAGGCGGGTTTTCACCGGACGACAATTGACGTGATGGCGATAACGTTCGGTGACAATGGCCTTCCGATTGATCAAATCGGCCGGACTTACCAGATAAAGCTCACTGAGGATGATTTTAAGCGCATCATGCGGTGGGGTTTGGTTTATTACCTCACGGTCCCGGTTAAGAAACCGGGAGCCTATCAATTGCGGGTCTCTTTGCGTGATTCCGCCAGCGACCGAGTCGGATCCGCCAGTCAATTCATCGACGCTCCTGACATCAAGAAGAAACGCCTGGCTCTTTCCGGGCTCGTTGTGCGTGGGCAACCCGCCAATCAATCGGTTAACGCAGCGATGGCCACTCAATCCGAAGGACGCGAGGAGGGCAATGCGGAAACCAGCGCGGCGGTTCGACATTTCAAGGGCGGCAACCTCATGAGTTACGCGTTTTATATTTACAACGCAAAGCTCGACGCCACTTCGCACCCACAGCTCATGACGCAGGTAAAACTGTTTCACAATGGCGCGGAGATATTCACCGGAAAAGAGACGCAATTTAGTCCCGGCCAACAAACCGACATGCAACGGTTGGTAGCTGGTGGCGCGATCAAACTTGGCACTGACCTGACTCCGGGCGACTACGTTATTCAAGTGGTCGTTACCGACATGCTCGCCGATCAGAAGCATCGCGTCGTTACGCAGTGGATGGATTTCCAGGTCATCAAGTGACGTCGGCCGCGCATGCGCATTCTGCAAATATCTTCAGCGCGCCATTTTGGCGGAGGCGAACGACACTTTGTCGATCTGACGAACGGTCTCGCTGAAAGCGGCCACGAGCTTTTTGTTGCTGCTACTCCTGAGTCGCCGATTCTTGCTGAATTGCGGCAGAAGGTTAGTCAGAACTTCTTTGAATTATCTCCTTCAAACGCACTGAATCTTGCAAAAGCCATTTCTTTGCGACGGTTCGCACGCGAACACGCGATCGAAATCGTGCATGCGCACGTGGCGCGCGATTACCCCCTGGCCGCGCTTGCGGTCGGATGGAACGGCGGTGCGCGTCTGGTCATTACGCGACACGTGCTCTTTCCGATGAGCAAACTCCATCGGATTACGCAGCGACGTGTTGCTAAAGTGATCGCAGTCTCCCAAGCCGTCGCGTCAGTCCTTCGCGCGCAGGGTATTTTTCGCGATGACCAAATCAATGTCGTACCGAACGGAATTGATTTGGCGAAGTTTCGCCCACGTGTCGTCAAGCATTCCTCCGGGCGTCTGCGTGTCGGAATCCTGGGTGAGTTGACACAGAACAAAGGTCAAATCGAGTTTGTGCGCGCGGCGGAGATAGTCGCGGCGGAAATCGACAACGTTGACTTTATTGTCGCCGGCCGTGACAACTCGAGCGATGGCGAGTACGGTCGCCAGTTAAAGAACCTAATTAAGGCGAGCAGTTTTCGAGACCGCATGCAGCTGATCGAATCAAGAATTGATGTTCCAGAGTTTCTGTCAGGCATCGATGTGGTCGTCTCGGCGTCAAAGTCGGAAGCTTTTGGTCTCGCGATTGTCGAAGCCATGGCCGCCGGTGTGCCGGTCGTCGCAACGGCGACGGCGGGTGCGTGCGAAATCATTAGCGACAACCAAACGGGCTACCTCGTACCGATTAGCGATGTCACTAAGATGGCCTCAGCGATTTCGCATGTGCTGAAGAATTCAGCAGAGCGTCAACACATTTCAGAAGGCGCACTGGAGATGGTGACGGGGCGCTTCTCGCTTGAGCGAATGGTTTCGGATACTGAGGTTGTCTATTGCGAGGCCGTTAGCACGTAGCCGATCTGCAAACGATTCGTCGGCGAAGGAACTCGTGCGCTAAAATATGGTCTAAACTTACATGGCAACTGAGCACAGTTTTCCTGAAGAGAAACCGCGCCGTACTCTAATCATAGTTGTTGCGGTAATAGCGGCGGTATTGATTGGCGGATTCTTTTATCTTTTGCTTCGCAGCACCTCCGCGCCCGGCGCCCCGGTGACCTTGCAAAGCGCAATTCGGCCGGGGTCGCCGGATTGGGACCAGTACAAATCCAAGATTCTGATCGATGTGCCCGAAGCTACACAGTCGACTACGGCGCTGGGTGGATTTCAGATGACGCTCGAAACCACAGTCCGAAATTTCACCGGCCAGACTATTAGTGGACTTGAAATGCGAGCTGCCGTGCTGAACAGTCAGGGGCTGGCAATAAAGGATCGGACGATGGTCGTCATTCCGACAGCGAAACAATCTGAACTGCTACCCACCAAGACAATGCACGTAATCATAAACGTCACCGGTTTGAGAGAAAGCGATGACCGGAAGGGATTGTTTATGGATGTGACCGGATTTAAGTTGCAGTAAGGCTAATCAACAAATAGATCCTCGAGCGATTGTCTCACCGGCTGAACTGAAACAACTTTTCCATTTGCTTTTCGTAGTGCGGCGATCACGCTATCGAGTTCCTTCTCGTCCTGGATGTGAATTCGCAGGCCGCTCGAGTCAGCGATAATCCTCGCGCGATCCGTTAAATGACGCTCGAGAGTTTTTTCATCCGCCCCCGCCGCGACGATTTCAATGAGATTGCCCTCGCGCGCCCGCAATTCGTCCAAAGAACCGGCATGCGCCAGCTTTCCCTTTTTTAGGATGGCGATGCTGTCGCAGAGTACCTCAATGTCTGAAAGAATGTGCGAACACATGAAAATGGTTTTACCTTCGGCGCGTAGCGAAGCGATCAGATCGCGCACTTCGCGGCGGCCCACTGGATCGAGGCCACTCATCGGCTCATCGAGAAAGACGATTTCCGGATCGTTTACCAAGGCCTGGGCTAGACCCACGCGCTGAAGCATTCCTTTCGAGAGTTTTCGCAACTGTCGATTCCAACTCTTGCTATCAAGATTTACGCGCGTGAGTAGGTTTTCGGTGCGGCGCTTTCGTTCCCCTTGCTCGATCTCAAACAGTTCTCCACAGTAATTCAGGAACTCTCGCGGGCTTAGGTAGTCATAGAAGTAAGGATTCTCCGGTAGGTAGCCGATGCGCCCGTGCATCGCCACGTCGCTAATGTCCTGTCCAAGAATGCGCGCCGATCCCGCCGTCGGAAAAATCAGACGCATGAGAAGCTTAAGTGTCGTAGTTTTGCCCGCTCCGTTTGCGCCGAGAAAGCCAAAGACTTGACCGGCTTCAACATTTAATGACAGGCCATCGAGGGCGCGCACCTTGCGCTTGCGCCAGAAGCCGACTTCATAGTCCTTTGTCAGATTGTTGATTTCAATCGCGGGCATCTTAAATCAGCGAGGTACTTTTGAACTCGGATCAAGATCGACGTCGCATCCGCCATCGATCAGTCGATACGGAATGCCGGATGGATCGAGCGGCGCTCCAGTCGTTCGGTCGATCTCCAGACCCACGGCGCGCAAGGTTTCAGTTACCTCTCGCCAGGTGGCCGGACAGCGTCCATATTGATTGCGATACTGTGTCAAGCGGTCTTTGATTTTGTCCCGCTCGTCGAGCCAATCGAGTCGCGCGAGTTGGTGCTCGACCATTTGTTTTACAGACGCGTCGCCTGACGATTCAAACAAGTGTTGATACATTTCGCGCGCAGCATTGCGTGATCCACCTTCCGCTTTCATGCGCGCAGCCATTGCTGTGACCCATGCCGGCGCGGCGGGCAATTTTGCTCCTGCTTCGTAAACTTCGCTGGCGCGCGCGTAATCTTTTCGCTGCCAGTAGATGTAACCGAGATGTTGATGCAATCGCCATGAGGATGGATTCGCGGCAATGCCTTTGTTCAAAAGCGCGATAGCTGCATCCGGATTCGTCTCCGGCAGAATCACCGCGCCGTACTCATAAGCAGGTATGAACTGTGGATCGAGCGTCGTGGTCACGTCGAGCAGAGAAGGGAGCAGTCGCAAATCGAGCGTTGACAGGCTAGTTAAGTCGAATTGCCCATGGTGTTCATCTTCATACTGGACGACCTTGCCGCCAACGTATTGCAGAGAGCGCATCCAGTACCAATCGGCCGCCAAGCCATTGAATGCGAGTGACATTCGTCTCGCACTGCGACCATTCAAATAAAGTTGCTCTTCGCCAGAGTTGTTCGCTGGATCGCGACGATGTTGAGTCAAACCGCGGGTCACCCCGACGGCGCCGGTGAGGCACACAATGAGAACGACTGCGAGCAGGAGATCCGTCTTCATTTGAAATTTCGCCGGCGAAAAATCAGCGCAGCCGCGGACAAGAGCACCGCGGCATATAAGCCGCCGTAAATCAATGCTCCGCCGACGGCCCGCGCGTCGGGATTCATGCCGTGCGCTGTTGCCGTGATGGCACTAAAGTTCGAAAAGTTTGGCAGCAAATAGTAAAGGGCCCGAAATAGCCAACGCGCCGGGGCGCTCGAGGCAGCATCGCCCAACGCCCTGAGGTCGTTGCTAAAGTGGCCGATTACGAAAACGAAAAAACTCAGAAGCGCTGATATTGCGGGAGACGAAAATGCAGAGAAGAGGAGCGCCACTGCCGTAATGATCAAGAGCTCGCAATAAATCAGCAGGATCGCGGGCCATATCTTTAACGCGAGCGGGTCCCAGGTTCGTCGCGCGTACAACAGCGCCAGCATCACCCCAATTCCCATCACCACGACGTTGACGAGCAGAGTGAGGTTCAGACCGAGATACTTTCCCAGCAGGAATTGGCCGCGGCCAATCGGCTTCGAAAGAATCGCATACAACGTGCGCCGCTCGATCTCCTTGTAAACCAGGCCGACGCCAACAAAAATCGCGATGAAAGCTCCAAAGAGCAACATCGCGCTCAATCCCAAATCGACGACGATTTTTGCTTCTTGTCCGGCCGAGAGTTCGCCGATAAAGATGGCGCTGCCAATCAGCAGCAGCGCAAAAAGAATCAGGTTGTAAAGAACGCGATCGCGAACTGCTTCGCGAAACGTGTTGCGAGCAATCGCCAGGGTCTGCCCCAACATGAAGTGAATATACACGGGCGGAGAACTCGTGTCAGCAGATTTATCCAAGAAAAAGCGGGTTCGAAATTCTCGTTCGAGAATTCCCAACCCGCAGTGAACGCGATAACCTGAACTCTAATTTCCCATCACAGGCGCCGATTGAACAGCAGCTTCGTCGGCGTAGGGAGTCAAGGCGAGGCTGTCGCCATGCAAGACGGCATCTTCACTAACGCCAAACCTGCGCGTGCCGCTCTTGCCAATACCCGAGGTAATGGTGGGCGCCGCGGTCGCATAGAACAAAGCGGGCCGAACACCAGGTGCAGTCGGAGTTATGACGAAGTTATAGCCGCTCTTTGTGCCAGACCCGAGCGTTGCATCAGTGAGAAACTCGCCGCGAATCTGCGCCAGCGTTCCATAGTCGCCGCGACCGCTCGTTGCCTGATAGGTCAATTCGCAACTTTGAATCGTCCGCAAGGATGATTGCGCGGAGCCTTCGTTCGCCGCGCGACGTGAAGCGAGCAAGTTTGGAATGGCAATCGAAGCGATAATGCCAATGATCGCGACAACGATTAATAGTTCGATCAGTGAAAAACCGCTCTCCTTCTTGTGCATGGCTCAATTCCTTTGTGTCGGGATCCGCATTTGGGCAAACGCGGTGAGCTTAGGTGTTTGTGAAAAAGCGGGGTGAAGTTTAACTCCACCCCGCGCGGTTAATGTGAAGTTGACTAGCTATTAGTTGCCGAGCGCTTGGGCTGCCAACACGGCGTTTTCCGACGCATAAGCGGCCAAACCACCGCCTGAGTCACCGTGGAGGGTGCCATCGGTCGCAACGCCGAAACGGCGCGTACCGGTCTGGCCAATACCCGACGTCACCTGCGGAACCGCGGTAGCGTAGAACGTCGCTGGGCTGACACCCACGACGAGGTCGGTCGGATTAATGACAAAGGTGTAACCGCTCTTGCCACCGGTGGCCAACTGCTGGTCAATCAGGCTCTGGGCTCTCAACCCGGCCAAGTCGGTGTAGTTGCCGGCGCCAGCGGTTGACTGGTAAGTACCCTCTGAGCTGTGAATCGTACGCAGCGAAGACTGGGCAGAGCCTTCGTTCGCGGCGCGACGGGAAGCGAGAAGGTTCGGGATCGCAATGGCGGCGATAATGCCGATAATCGCGACGACGATAAGCAGCTCGATTAACGAGAAACCTGCTTGACGATTGTTCTTCATATTCTTTCTTTGCTCCTTAATGAGATAAGCTGGTTTTTTTTGCCTCGCGCCACCGGCTTGTCTCGTCGATCAACCGCAGCGCGCGATTTGTCAGGACTCCCTTCAACAACTGTCGTGCCGTGGCTGCAATCGGACAATTAGAATGCCGGATCGCTAGTGTTTTCGAGGTGATTCTGCAAAACGGGCGAATTACGAACCTGAAGGCAAACCGCTCGCTGACAATTGCTGTCAAGGTATGGGTGACGATTTCTGTTACTTGCGGGCTTCAATCTGACAAAAAGAAAACAGCGGAGTGAATGCTCACTCCGCTGAGGATCGAATGCCTTTTTGGGCCAGATAATTTGCGCAGCTAATGCAGCCGCTTTGCGCAGGTCCGGGAGCCGAACAGCCTACTCGCCACCCGCGCCGGCAGCTTGTTCAGCCGTATGCTCGGGTTCCGACTCATCTTCGGCGCGTCGGCGCGGATGAGGATCGTCTGTGCGGCGGCGTGGGATAGAATCGACGCCTCGGCGTTCGTCGCGCATCTGCGCCGTCAACCCGCGCACTCCGTGCTTATCGAGCAGGTGACGCAGTGACCGTACGGACATCTGCAGAAGCTGAGCTGCGTTCGTCTGATTTCCTTCGGTGCGGCGCAGAGCCTCAAGCAAGTAGGTCTTTTCGAGTTGGTCGAGATGCGCGGTCAGGTCCAGTCCTTGCTCGGGAAGATCGAAAGCTGAAGCGACTCGGGTTTGGCTATACTTCGTAATCTGATCGGGTAGGCGCTCAGGCTGAATTGTATTCGTCGTTTCCAGCGCCACCGAGCGCTCGATCATATGCTCGAGTTCGCGCACGTTGCCCGGCCACGAGTAGGCTTCGAGCAGGCGCATCGCCGGCGGACTGATCGATAGGTTGCGTCCCGTCTGCGCACAATGCTTGCCGATGAAATATTGTGCCAACTCAACGATGTCGCCTTTGCGCTCGCGTAGCGGCGGGAGTTCCATTGGAATCACTGAAACACGATAGTAGAGGTCTTCGCGGAACGACCCGTCTTTAACCATCGCCGACAGGTCGCGATTCGTTGCGGCGATCACTCGGGTGTTCACTTCGATCTCTTCATGGGCGCCGACGGGACGCACCTTGCGCTCTTGCAGCACGCGTAGCAGCTTCACCTGCATGGCCGGCGACATTTCACCGATTTCATCGAGAAAGATCGTGCCCTGATTTGCCGCTTCAAAGAGACCTTTGCGATTGGCAGTTGCTCCGGTGAACGAACCCTTTACGTATCCGAACAACTCAGATTCCAGAAGCGTCTCAGTAAACGCGCCGCAGTTGACGGAAACGAATGGCTTCTGCGCGCGCGGACCTAGATCGTGAATGGCGCGCGCAACCAGCTCTTTACCGGTACCGGATTCGCCGGTGAGGAGCACAGTCGATGGAACCTGCGCGACAGTCTCAATCATTTGAAAGACCGACTGCATCCGGTCAGACTGGCCGATGATATTGCTGAGTCTGCCGCGGGCGCGTTGTCCTTTGATGAGTACTTCATTCTCATCTTTCAGCGTTTGCGCTTCCGCGGCACGCGCGATTTTGTCGAGCGCGCGCGCGACCTTCTCCTTAAGCAGCTCGTTATCAAATGGCTTGTGAACAAAATCGAAAGCACCCAGGAGGAAAGCTTCGTGGGCGGTTGTTTCATTCGCGAACGCGGTCATCATGATGACTTCGACCTTCGGATTGACTTCGCGTGCCGCGCGCAACAAATCGATTCCGCCCATGTCCGGCATCTTGACGTCAGAGATGATCACGTCAGCGGGCTGTTGACGCAGCATGTCCATAGCCTTACGCCCATTTTCAGCGACGCGCACGGCATGGCCGTCGCGCTGAAACAGATGCGTCAGGAACTGGCGCATGCTTAGTTCATCATCGACTATGAGAAGATTAGCCATGGTTCAAACCTAAGAAGACAGAAGTCAGGAGACAGAAGTCAGACTGTTCATCATACGCATCAGTGTCCAATCGCAGCAGAGTATCGCTCCAACAGCTTGCTTATCTCTTCCAGCAAAGCCATGAGCCGTGGCTCGCAGGCGTACTTTAAATCGCGAGCCAAAATCAAATAATACCGACACTCCTCGACTGAACCTTGTGAGATATTCATGAACCTCACTTTGTCGAGGCGGCTTCTCTTTTTGAATCCCTCTGCGATATTAGCGGCAATCGATATTGCCGCACGCCGGAATTGGAACGTCAGACCGTAGACCTCTTTTCGCGGAAACGCGCGCGTTGACTGATACACAGACCGCACGAATTCATGTGACTTCTGCCGGACAACCAAGTCTTGAAAGTTCTTTGCAGGTGTTCGAGTCATAATTAGTCTCCTTTGTGGGTGTAAAGGTTCTTGCTGACTTCTGACTCCTGTCTTCTGACTTCTTCTTAAGCACCCGGCAACTCGATGCTGATTGTCGTTCCTTTTCCTTCGCGGCTGCGAACGTTGATTGTACCACTATGGTCGCGAATAATTTGATAAACAATCGACATTCCCAAACCGGTGCCGCCGGTTGTTGATGTGAAGGGCTCAAACAGTCGTTCAACCTGTTCCGGTGACATTCCGCAGCCGCTGTCGTGGAAGCGAATAAGCACCCGATGAGCATCAGTTCGATTGGCTGACACATTGAAATCGCCGCCATTCGGCATAGACTGAAGTGCGTTCCGCGCAACATTCCAACACACCTGTTTCAATTGTTCCGCGTCACCTTTCACGATCAAGGGCTCGGTAGACAGGTCTTCCTTCAAAGCGTGACCATCGCTGAGTTCGGGACTGTTGCGCAGAAGTTTCAGCGTCTCGCGGATCAATTCGCACACGTCAACTTTATCCATCGATGCCGGCCGCGGCCGCGCGTAATTCAAATAGTCTGTGACGATCTTGTTCAGTCGATCCGATTCGCGAAGGATGATCTCCATCAGCTGTGCGTGATCAGAATCCTCTTTCAATTCTGCACGTAGCATCTGAATCGATCCGCGCATCGCTGCGAGCGGATTACGAATCTCATGAGCGATCGACGCCGCGAGGCGACCAACAGCAGCCAGGCGATCTTGCCGCCGCGCTGTTTCCTCCATCACGCGGACGTCGGTCAGGTCCTGAAAAGTAATCACAAATCCGGTCTTCTCGCCCGACTCGAGAAACAACGGAGCTATGCTGAAACCGAGGTGCAACATGAAACCGCTCTGGGTCAACGAATCAACCTCAAAACGCGGGCTGACTTTTCCTGATGCGGCAGCTTCCATTGAAACCGTAGTTTGGCGTGTTATGTCGCCAAAGAACATCGAGGCATTTTTTCCACTCACTTCTTTGGCGGTATAGCCCGTAATTTCTTCCGCGGCGGCGTTGAATGTGTAGATCTGTCCTTTGAGGTCAGTGGTGATTAGTCCCGAGCGAATCGATTCGACTATACGTTCGTGCAAGGCGCGGAGATCCGCGAGTGAACGTGTGGCTGCAGCCAGTTGCACATCCGAGTGCAGTTGCCGCTCGGCTAATTTCGCCGCCAGCAATCCAACGACGAGAAACGAAACATCCGCTAGTCCCATCGTCTGAATAACTGAGGGCAGCGATTCCTCGACCGGCAAACTCGATGCACGAGCAACGCCGTTCAGAAGCAAAAGCGCGCATGTATTGAACGCTGCCGCGCTCCCAATCGAGGTGATAAGAGCTCCGCGCGCCCCAATAAACCAGCTCGCAGCTGAAATAACGACGATGTACAGCGCAGTGTACGGCGAACGAACTGCGCCGGTGATCCATACAAGCCACGTCACCAAAAAAACGTCGGCAAGAAACTGGAGGCGCGCCTGAAGGAGGTAGTCCTTCCAAATGACGTGTGCCGCCGCATAGACCAGCGTGAGTGCGGCGACCACTACGATGAGCGGCTTGATCGAATGGAGTGAGTCCGGCAGGTTTGATGCGAACGTCCCGCGCGCCCAGACAGCTCCTGCCAAAAGGACCAGCAGAGCGACGGCGCACCTGCCAAAGATTAGCCACCATAACCGCGTACCGAATGATGTTTCCGTTCGGTCTTCCTGGCGAGCCATTGAAGACAGCCTACCACAAAATTACAGCGGATTTTGCGAGGACATTAGAGTGTTTGACTTTGCGTAGGCTTACGCATATCGTCACAGCGTTGCCTAACCGTAGAGTGCCCACGCGTAACATCTACGATCATGCGTTTTCAGCCCCGGTTCCTCCTGGTCGTCTTACTTGCGCTTTTGGTGCGCCTGCCTGTCGGCGGGCAGCAACAAACCCCAACGGTCACTCTACAGCCTCGCGCCACGGTAGCTGACCCAAACGTACCTTCCGTCCATATCACCGTTGATCAGCAGCGTGTGCCGCTTGGCACTCTAGTAACTTTTTCTTTGTCGCCATCCAACATCGCCGGCGATCGGCGATATGTGGTGACCCTGTATTTTGGCGATGGCCAACAACAGGTGATGCGCCAGGCAGCGACGACTCATCTTTATCAATCAGTCGGCACATACACTTACTCGGTTGCCGTCAAAAACGCCGCGGCTAACCCGCCTCGAGTGGATCTCAGCGCGACACCTGTGCCTGCGGGAACCGGTCAAGCCATCACGTTCATCGCACGGCCCTCGGGTCCGTACCCTAACTTGCAGTATCGTTTTGATTACGGAGATGGCATCCAGTCAACCTGGCAAGTCAGTCCCGTGGCCGAGCACAGCTACTCACGTCCCGGCAATTACTCAGCATTCGTTGACATTGGTAACGGCGCGCAAAGAATCGGTGGCAGTCTGCGCAAACAGATTACGATCACTTCACCCGCCCTGTCGGTGTCTCTCAATGCGACACCCTTGTCTGCGCAAGCAAGGCGTCCGGTGATTTTCAACGCGAAAGTCTCTCCCAGTGTCGTGAACGCGACTTATCAATTTACGTTTGGTGATGGCGAGCCACCTGTCCTTCAAACGAGTCCACAGGTGCAACACGTTTACAAAAGTGCCGGTTCATACCGCGCCGTCGTCCAAGTTACTCAAAACGGCTCGGCAAACTCAGCGGTTCAGAGCAGTCCCGTCGTGCTCAATGTTCAGCCGCCGGCCTCAACCACAAATCCAAACACGTCAGCTACACCGACGACGCGCGCAACGCCTAGGCCAACGACGTCTGGAACTCCGGCGCCAACCCTGTCATCGACGCCGGGAGGATCGCCTTCGTCAACGCCGGGAGGTTCGCCTTCGTCAACGCCGGCTGGATCGCCTGAGTCAACGTTGTCACCAACAGCTTCCGATTCATCGTCGCCGAATATTGCCGGGCCTTTAACCTCGACTTCGCCGTCAGGTCCATCTTTCGACAACGGAAACCAGAATAAGAGTGGCGTGACCTCAATCAAGTGGTGGTATTGGTTGCTGGCGGCGTTGTTGTTGCTTTTGATGTTCAAAGCGAGCGGCTACTTATTCGTGGCCAAGCCGACATTTGCTGCGTTCTCGGATCCCGGCGTGGCGACAATCGGCAGGCAGAAAGATCTGCCATTGGATTTTCAACTGGTGCTCAATCCCAATGTCTCGGCCGGTGATTACTCAATTATGAGTGAAGCTCCACAGTTGATCAGGGATCGCGCCAAGCCTGGAGACAGACAGGTACTGGAGATTTAAGGAGAGACGATGACTGAAACCCCGGTTAAACCTCAGGAAGAACGTAAGACTGGGCCCGCTGACACGATCGCGAGCGGCGCCCAAGCGAAAGCTGAATCACCGGTCACGATTAGCGACGTCTTTAATTTGCCGAAAGCCGGCGAAAAAGATTCTCAACCCAAACGTTGGCAAGTCGTCCAGGACCGGATCAAACAAGAAGTGAAGGACGTGAAGTTTCCTGCGGCGCTTCATGACTTGGGCCCCAAGATTTGTGAGCTGTTCAATGTGCCGTTGCCGGACGTGATGGTTACCAGCTGGAAAAAACTTGGCGAATTGCAGGCGCTGCTTGAAAAATCACGCAACTCGCCCGACGAAGTGATGTACCTTGAGCTGGCCGCACACACCATCAACTCCGAGCACAAACCTCACCTCGAGATGCGGATTAAAGACCTGCCAGTGAAAAAAATCGAGTTCCCCGTGAAGCTTGTCTTCAACCTGAAGGGCTTTGTCTTGAGAGTGAAAGGCGGCGCTATCACCGAAATCCAAACTGGCGCTTGTGAAGTGAAGGGAACTGTCTCGTATGCCGGTCAAGTGATCGCCGAAAAGAAACTCTCCCCAATCAAGCTCCCGGGTTCCATTCCAGTTCCGCCGGCGCTCGGTATGTTGCGAACGCCCGCGTCACCACAAGTGAAAGCAGCGACGGCAACCTAGGCCGGACAGTTGAGTGAACGGTCATTCTTTCTTGTCCCAATCCGCACGCGTTCGCATGTTGATCGGTTCGAGTCCTTTCTGACCAAGCGCGGAGTTGATTCCGCCAAGTTCTCGCGCTACCCATGCATCGAAATCTTTGACCACATCACCGAGTTCACGCGCGATCGCATCTGAGCGATCCATCTGGGTTTGCGTGGGTCGCCCTTCGTAGCCACTGACGTTGCCGTAAAGCTCAGTCAGGTACTCACGCAGCCGCTGCTCGCCGGTGATCGCCCCACCTTCTTTGGTCGCGACGATGCGGCGTCGCAGTCCGTCAACTTGCTTGGCGGCGTCACGTAGACGGGTTGCGAGTGGATCGTTCGCGGGAAGCTTACCGGCCCGATCTTCAAGCGCCGTGCGCACACCATTAATCCGATCCGTGGCGAACGTCATGTCTTCCAGCGCGTGATAAAGCTTCATCAGCAGATCGAACTGCGCCTTGCGATCTCGCACCGGATAGTTGGCGCGTGGGTCGCCGATGACTTGCAGCGGCATCGTGTACACATTCTTGTCCTTGGTCAGCTTCACCGTGTATGTGCCGGGCAGCACGCGCGGTCCCACTTGCGCACCAAACGCTGCGCTGGCCGCAGTGGGCACTCGCGGCGCCTTCATGCGCATCGACCACAGCACGCGATTGAGACCGCGGCGTTTGCTGCTGGGAATCGTGCTGACGAGATTGCCTTGGGCATCGAACACCTCGAGTTTCATGTCGCCAAAAATGTGTCGCTTCTTTTGATAGAACGTGATCACCGCACTGTCTGGTGGATTCGGGCCGGTGAATTCCGCGTCGCCATCGACCCAACCCCCGCCCGCAGGAATTTGCTGAACGACAGGTTTGCCTGGAATGAATTCTGCTTCCTTTGCCAGACTGTCAGGTGTCAGCTTTCGCAACGGCGTGATGTCATCGACGATCCAAATGCCGCGACCATGTGTGGCGATTACCAGGTCGGCGTCGCGGGGATGAATCGCCAGGTCGCGCACCGCAACGCTCGGCAGATCGCCGCCTTTGTACTGCGCCCACTGCTTACCGGCATCGACTGAAACCCACAGTCCAAATTCAGTGCCGGCAAAGAGTAAGTCCCGGTTGACGAGATCTTCCTTCACCACGTGTGCATAGCCGCGAACTTTAGTGTCTTTCGGAATTACCGAGCTCCACGTCTGGCCGTAGTCGGTAGTCTTGTAAACGTAAGGCTTCATGTCACCGAGCATATGAGTGTCGAACGTCGCGTAGGCGGTGCCTTCATCAAAATGGCTCGCGTCAATTGAAGACACCCACGCGTTCTTTGGCACTCCGGCTGCGGTCACGCCACTCGTCACATTGGTCCAGGTCTTGCCGCCGTTGCGCGTGACCTGCACGTTGCCGTCGTCCGTGCCTACCCAAACCAACAGTGGATTCTTTGGTGACTCACAGATGGCATAAATCGTCGTGTGCATTTCCGCAGAAGAGTTGTCGACCGTGATGCCGCCCGATTCTTCCTGCTTCTGTTTTTCGGGATCGTTGGTCGTGAGGTCGGGTGAGATGCGCTCCCATGTCTGCCCGTGATCTCGCGAGCGAAACAGAAATTGAGAGCCAATGTAAACCGTACCCAGCGGACTCACATGAATCGGCGTGTTCCAATTGAAACGCAGCTTGCCTTCTTTGTAACCCGGCAGCGGTTGAATGTCCCGTGACTCGTGTGTCCTGCGATTGACGCGACCGATGTAGCCTCCCTGCGATTCTGCGTAGATGTAATTCGTGTCAGACGGATCGGCGAACATCCAGAAACCATCGCCGCCATACATGTTCTCCCAGCGATCGTTGCTGATGCCGCCGGGATATTGTGAATCGCCCACCCACGAACTGTTGTCCTGCAAACCACCGTAGACGTGATAGGGCATGTCATTGTCGACGCTGACGTGATAGAACTGCGAGACCGGCAGGTTGTTGGCTTTCCACCAGCGATTGCCGCCGTCGTACGAGTACCAAAGTCCGCCGTCGTCGCCGGTGATCAGATGATCCGTGTTATTTGGATCGACCCACGTGTCATGAAAGTCACCGTGCGCGCCACCTGAGATATCGCTGAAGCTCTTGCCGCCATCACTGCTGGCGATGAGGGATCCACCTGCCTTGTAGACCTTGTTCTCGTCTTTTGGATCGATGGTGAGATTCGCGAAATAGAACGGCCGCCAGATCATGTTCTGACTGCGATCGAGTGCCGTCCACGTCCGGCCGCTGTCGTCCGATCGATAGAGGCCGTCGCGCGGCATCTCTGCTTCAATCGTTGCGTAAACGACGTTCGGTTTGGCTGGCGCAACCGCAACGGCAACTCGGCCCCACGGCTTCGGCGGCAAACCCTTGGCGTACGTCGCGTCGAGCTCCACCCAGTTGTTACCGCCGTCAGTGCTCTTCCACAAGCCGCTGCCGCTTAAGGCAGTGGGACCGTCACCACCCGATCTGAAAGTCCAGGCTTTGCGCCGAAAATCCCACAGTCCCGCATACAGCGTCTTCGGATCTTTCTGGTCCATCGTCATCATCGAACAACCAGTTGAAGCATTCGCGCCCTTTAAAATTTGTGTCCATGTCTTGCCACCATCGGTCGTGCGATACACGCCGCGATCGTTGCTGTCGCTCCATAGTTTTCCCGGCACGCAAACGTAAACGGTGTTCGTGTTTTCGGGATTGATCAGAATCTTTGCGATGCGCTCCGATTCGGGCAGGCCCATGTTGGTCCAGTTGTCGCCGCCGTCTATCGATTTGTAGACGCCATCGCCGATGGAGGTGCTGTTACGCATCCACGGCTCTCCGGTGCCGACCCAGACGGTTTTCGGATTCTTCGGATCAATCGTGACCGCGCCAATCGACTGTACCGGTTGCTTGTCGAATACCGGCTTGAAGGTTGTTCCACCGTTCAGAGACTTCCACACTCCGCCGCTCGCTGAACCGGCGTAGATCGTTAACCGCTGTCCTTCGTGCTGCGCCGCAATCGAAGTAATGCGGCCACTCATCGTCGCCGAACCAATGTTCCGCGCGCCCAGACCTGAGATCGCATCGGAATCAACTTTGACGGCAGGTGTTTGTGCCGATGCACTGGCAACAAGAAAGGCGGTGGCGAGTATCGATGGTATGGTCTTGTTCATAGATTTCCTTCCAATGAGCTTCGTGTCATCGCTCCGTCAGGAGCGAAATGTTTATAGAACCCGTCAGCTCCCGAGTGATCGAATCTCTCTTCAAAACATCGTAACTATAAATATTGGGCGCCTACGGCGCCGAGCGCAGGTTAAGGCTTTACCGGCATCGCGAATTGCTTGTCATCGATCGGAATATTTGCTTCGATCTTGTCGTAGACGATTTTCTGTTTGAATTGACTTCCTTTGCCCCCGACTTCGATCGAATAAGGCACGTACCAACCGGCGACTTCCTTGTAGTCGCCCAGCACAGTTTCAAACTCAACCTCGGCGCCGCGCACAATGCGCTTTGTCTCGATCTTGATGGGCACAAAATAATCAGTGTCCATGTAGAAGTAGCGCGTCTCACCATTCGCCAACGTCACTTTCAATTTGTAAGTGTCGGTGCCTTCGACTTCGTCCATGCCGACGAATTCGACTTTGTTACCCTTTGCCTTGTAGTTGATCAGGGGACCATCGAAGTCGGCTTCCTCGATGGCGGCTTTTAGCTCGCCCTCGCCCATCGTTTCCGCATCTTTCTTGCCCTGCCACGGTTGAATCTTCCAGCCGTTCTTCCCGTCGTATGCGCTGGTGCCGACCAAACCCTGAATCGTGATGTCCTGCCGGAACATGTTTGGCCGCTTGTTTTCTTCGACGATTGGAATTTCAAAGCCGCCGCCGGCGATTACTTTTCCGGTGCGACGGAGACTTTTTACGGCTTCGATCTTCTCCATGCCGCCGACAGTCTTAACGTACTTGCCAACGATTTCGTCTGCGGTTTGGGACATCGCGCCGGCGGCGCAGAACAACACCATTAACAGCGTGAGCATTACATTACGCATCGATTTTCTCTCCTTGAACGATCGGTCGGGTGGGCATTTTGCACTAATACGGAGGGGGAATACAAAAGGTTTTTCGCGGCCAGGTAGTGTCCGCGATTTTGCCTTTGCGATCCTTTGCGACTTTGCGTCTTTGCGTGAAAGTGCCTGATTAAGAAGTTGTTGGTTCACGCAAAGGCGCCAAGCCGTTAAGACGCGTAGGGTTCTTCTCCCGTGTCTCTGTGGTGGAAATATCGCGCGAAACGTTCACCACAGAGAGACAGGGAATTCACCGAGACGCTGAGAGTTGAAATTGGGAACCACCAGACGCTACCGGCTCAGATAAATTATGCCGGCGGTTGGTATATACTTTCGCGGCTTTCATCAAACTCAAAACGCAGATTATGGAAGAAGAGAGTGAAACGCATCCTGCACGTTGTCGGCGCGCGCCCTAACTACATGAAGATCGCGCCGATCGTGCGCGAAATGGCGAAGTTTCCCAGCGACTTTGCCCAGACGCTCGTGCACACAGGTCAGCATTACGACGAGAACATGTCGAAGCTGTTCTTTGACGAGCTTGAGATGCCACGACCCGATCATAATCTTGAAGTTGGATCGGGAACTCACGCGGCGCAAACGGCCCAGGTAATGCTTCGCTTCGAGGCGGTGATCGAGCAGTTCAAACCTGATTGGGTTTTGGTTCCTGGCGACGTGAATTCGACACTGGCCTGTGCGTTGGTGGCGGCCAAACTTGGTGTGAAGGTCGCACACGTCGAAGCCGGCCTGCGCTCGTTCGATCGCACCATGCCGGAAGAGATAAATCGGCTGCTGACGGATCAGATTTCTGATTTGCTGCTCACCCACTCGCCGGAAGCTAACGAGAACCTGATTCGCGAGGGCGTAGCACCCGAAAAGATTCATTTGGTGGGCAACACGATGATCGACACACTCGTAAGACTGATGCCGCTGGCAGAAAAACGTTGGGATTCGCTGCGTTCGCAGTTCGTTTTAGACAGATTTATCCTTGTCACGCTGCATCGCCCGAGTAATGTTGATGCTGCAGATGGTTTGGGTGAAATCATTTACGCGTTGAATGAAGTGAGCGATGAACTCCCGGTGGTGTTTCCGGTGCACCCTCGCACGCGAAAGCGCATAGACGAGCACTCGATCGAGGTCAACAACCACGTCCGACTCACCGACCCCATCGGCTACATCGACTTCCTCGCGCTGCAAGCACGTGCAACGGCGGTAGTCACTGATTCTGGTGGTGTGCAGGAAGAGTCGACGTTTCTTGGCGTGCCATGTCTGACTGTTCGGCAAAACACCGAGCGTCCCATCACGATTGAGAAGGGAACTAATCAACTCGTTCCTCGTGATCGCAAATCAATTATCGCTGCGATTCGAGAAGTGATTGCGCGACCGCGTGACGCCTCTCACCTGCCTCGTCCCGAATTCTGGGACGGCAAAGCAGCGGAGCGAATCGTTACGCTGTTTCGAGAACTGAATTGATGGCAGGCAAAAGAAAGAGCGGCAGCTTTAGCCGAGCGCTTTTGATATTTGAAAGGTGGTGAGGCGTGTAGGGCTCGAACCTACGACCCGCAGATTAAGAGTCTGCTGCTCTACCAACTGAGCTAACGCCCCACGGGAAAGTTGAAATTATACGGCGCGAAAAAT
>Ga0157378_10000175_pt1 | contig 60630 bp, 53 predicted proteins | sample M65metaG_FD_115309 | JGI IMG/M metagenome (GOLD analysis project Ga0157378, IMG submission 115309) | Miscanthus rhizosphere microbial communities from Kellogg Biological Station, Michigan, USA - M6-5 metaG | ecosystem: Host-associated > Plants > Roots > Rhizosphere > Soil | place: USA: Michigan... | reverse complement strand
TTTTGTCGTCGCGCGGATTCATTTGGCAGGCGTGCTGTTTCGAATGAATCGCGCCGATGAAGCGGGCGCGCTGTATCGTTCGGCCGCGGCGGACGCAAAAGATGCTCCGACACTCGTTTTGATTGCGGATGCCATCCAGGCAGCTCAAAGATGGAACGAATCTGAACCGCTTTTGCGGCGGGCGCTGGAAATGGATCCGCGAAATCCCGGCGCGCTGTTTTTGATGGGCCGCTATTATTCGGTTAATCAGAAATATGCTGAGGCGGCCAGCGTTTTGAAACAGGCCGCAGAGGTGAATCCCAAAAGCTTTATCGTTCGCGCCGTGTTGGGACGCGCTTATCTGGGAGCCGGCTCGTATGACGATGCTTTCCGCACTTACGAACAGGCGGTGCCTCTCGCCTCGGATGCGGATCGTAAGAGCCTCGCAGGTCAATTCGGATTCACTGGTGTCGGCGATGGCTACATGACGATGGGCCGCGCACGCGATGCCCTGCGTGCCTACCAAAAGGGATTGGAACTGGATCCGGCGAACGCTGATCTGCCGGCGAAAATCGCTGCCGCCCGTGCCAAGGCATAGCGAGCGCTCTTAAAACTCGAACTATCAGAGACAAGACAAATGAAACGTTGCCCCAAATGTAACCGAACTTATTCAACCGACACCCAAAAATTCTGCACGCATGATGGCGGACTGTTGTTTTTGATCGAGAACGATCTCGACAAAACAGTTCAGTTCGATTCATCCAAAGTTCGGGACGCCGTTCAGAAACCAACGACGCGAGATTTGGGAGCGCAAACTCCTCATTTTGATCCTGAAGCCACCGTCGTGTCCCAACGGCCTGCCCCGACTGGGACGCAACACCCGCGAGCGCGCGACACTGGCAGCCTGACGCCACAGCCGACGCAACACGCGATCTCTATGCCGCCAGCAGCACAGGCGCCGAGCGAAGCGGTGGCACCCCCTGCACCGCCACCTGTTTCAGCGCCGGCCCCAGCGCAAACGTCCGCACCTTTACCGCCCACGCAAGTAGTATCCGGACCAATCGAGCCGCCTGCGCAAGCGCCACCATCAGGACCGATTGCTCCACCGCCTGCGGTTGCGGCGGCGCATCCAAGTCAGCCATTGGCAGTGGCAGCCCCAGCTAAAAAGAGATCGAAGCTGCCGTTGATTCTTGGCTTGATTGCCGTGGTGCTTGTCTTATTTGTAGGTGTTGTCGCAGTTGGCGGGTACCTCTGGTGGAAACAGCAGCACAAAACACAAAACGCACAAACACCGACAGTCACGGAGCCAACAGAGACTGCGCCATCGCTACCGACGAACACGGCAACCCCTGCCGAGGCCTCAAAGCCTTCGAACGAACCGCCGCCGTACAACGCGCCGGCTGATGCTCTACAATTCGTAAACTCGAAAGACGAGTTAAGCGGAAAACTGGCTGAGAACTTTGTCGCCTTCAACTTTTATTATCCCAACCGTTGGGTGAAAGTGCCGAGCGCAGAAAATTTTGTGACGGTCGAGCGCCGCCTTCCGCCCGATTTTACACAGGAGAGATTCGGGGTCGCGCCATGGCACGCGCCCGCAGACACCACGACCTTCGATGACGCTTTTTTTGAGACACTCGTGGCGAAAGACGATGCAAACTTCGCAAAGAATTATCCCGAGTACCGCAAAGTGTCTGAAGGCCCGGTAAAAGTTGGTTCCTACGACGGCTACGAGTTGCGGTTCGAATCGACGTCCAGAGGCACAGATAAAGGCGACTTAACGATATGGGGACGCGAGATCTTTTTCCCACCGCGCGAGGGTGAAAAGACCGGCGTGAAGCTTTTGATTCTCACAACTTCCCTGGCGCCTGAACTGAAGAGCATGGATGACGTGGGCGTTAAGGGAGAGTTGCCGATGTTGCTCGAATCATTCCGCTTCGGGAAGTAGCGTGAGGGTGAAGCGCGTAGGGTGTAAGGTGCAGGTAATGAACGCTTCTTGATCCATCCCGTACCCTAAACGCAACAGATTATGCCCTAAACCCAACGCTATACCCTGATCTATGAAGAGCAACTCATACTCTAAACGCAGCGCGCTACATCCTAAACCCAACAGCCTAAACCCCAATCTATGAAGATTGTCCTCGGAGAAGATCGTGGCGGAAAACTGCTGGACGAGCGCGCCTTCACCAGCGACTCTGTTTTCGTCGGTCGTGATCCGGCCAATTGTCATTACTTTTTCGAACAGAACAAGTGGCCGATGGTCTCGCGGAAACACGCCGAGTTCCGCTTCGCTGACGGACACTGGATAGTTTCCGATGCGGGTTCACGATTCGGCACTTTCGTAAACGGACAAAAAATTTCCGGTGCCGTCGAAGCCCGGGTCGGTTCGCATGTTCAGCTTGGGCCGGAAGGACCGATTCTGCGCATCGTCAGCATTGAACAACCAGCGTCAGCCAAACCTGAAGCGAAAGCGACTGAAGTCGATCGGGCACCCACTGTGCGGGATGTTTCACCGCCTGCCGTTCCCGCGTCTAAATCGACACCACCGGTGCCTCATCCGGTCGCTACACCTGCATATCTTGAGTTAGTCGATCCGCAAGCTACCCCGGCGCACCGCTTTGACTTGAACAAAGACGTCATCCGCCTCGGACGCGATCCGGAAGGTGACGTCGTGATTGATGCAGCCGCGGCAGTTGTTTCGCGACGTCATGCAGAGATACGTCGCGTCGACAATCAGTTTGCGGTCGTCGACCTGAAGAGTTTCAACGGAACCCTCGTCAACGGTCAGCGCATCAGCGGCACGACGAGCCTATTCGACAAAGATCAAATTCAACTCGGCACCGGTGGCCCGCTGCTGCGTGTGATCGATCCCGGGCATCCGGTGGCGTCGCGCGCTGCGCAACCGGGGGCCAGGGCGACACCGCAACCGATCCCATCTGAGTTTGGCCAGATTGCCGCGATGGCGCGACGGCAAACAATCGTCTCGTCCACGGGTTCTTTGCCGCCCCAGACACTGCCGGGCGCGGGCCAGTCGCAACTGCTCGCGCGTGTTGCATTCGACAACCGCGCGCAACTTTCCGTCGGACGCGCAGGCGACAACGACATTCGGCTCGACGGCCTGCAGATTTCGAATCACCATGCGCGGTTTGCGCGCAACAACGGCAACGTGGTGGTGGAAGATGCCGGCTCAACGAATGGCGTTTACATTAATGGCCAACGCATCAGCGGTCGTCAGACGGTTCAGCATTCTGATGTTATTCAAATCGGGCCGTTCGTGCTGCAGGCCGACGCGCAATACGGCGTCGCCGTCTATGACACGCGCTCGAAGACGCGGATCGATTGCATCAACATCGTCAAGGTTGTGCCGAATCGATCAGGCGGCGGATCGATCAAGTTACTCGACGACGTGTGTCTGACGATTCAGCCAAATGAATTCGTGGGCTTCCTCGGCCCATCGGGCGCAGGCAAATCGACTTTGATGGACTCGCTGAACGGCATGCGTCCGGCAACGAGTGGCAACGTGCTGGTAAACAATCTCGATCTATACCGGCATCTTGATTCGCTCAAACAGTCGATTGGCTATGTTCCGCAGGATGACATCATCCATCGCGAGCTGACCGTCTATCGCACCCTGTACTATGTCGCGCGCCTGCGTCTGTCGAGCGACGTTTCGACCAAAGAGATCGATCAAATCATCAACGAAGTCATGGATGTCACCGGATTGTCGGAACGTCGCGACGTGCCGGTGAGCCAGCTTTCGGGTGGACAGCGCAAACGGGTTTCGATTGCCGTCGAGCTGATCACAAAACCATCGGTGATCTTTCTTGACGAGCCGACCTCAGGTCTCGATCCGGCGACGGAAGAAAAGATCATGAAGCTCTTCCGGCAAATCGCCGAGAGCGGCCGCACCGTGATTCTTACTACGCACGCGATGGAGAACGTGAAATTGTTCGACAAGATCGTCGTGTTGATGCGCGGCAAACTGGTGTTCTATGGCGCGCCGCAGGAAGCACTCGCGCACGTGAACGCGGAAAGCTTCAAAGATCTTTACGACAAGCTCGAAGATCCGGTCGACCAACGAATCGCCGCGCTGCCGGCGCTGCCGCCCAACGCGCCGAAGTCTCAGAAGCAGCAATTCAAGAAACAACGCGAACAGATCGCCGAAGGTGTCGCGGACGAATGGAAGCGCAAGTTCCAGTCGACAGATCAGTATCGTCGTAACGTCATCGAGCCTTTGAGTGTTCTGCCGCGCGACGGTCGCGCGCTCGCGCCACCGAAACGGCGCACAAGTCCTGCCGATTCAATTCGGCAGTGGGCGACGTTGACGCGTCGCTACTTCGAAGTTCTCAGTCGCGACAGATTCAATCTGCTGATTCTTTTTGGCCAGGCGCCAATCATAGCTTTTCTTACTTACCTGGTCGTCGGCGTGAAGCTGCCACGTGATTTTCCTTATTTCGTGCTCGGACTGGTGTCGATTTGGTTCGGCACCTCGATCGCTTCCCGCGAAATCATTCGCGAGCGCGCCGTCTACACGCGCGAGCGCATGGTGAATCTGCGGCTGTTTCCTTACGTCGCATCGAAAATGTTCGTGCTGGCGATGATTGTGTCGCTGCAGTGCGCGCTACTGTTCTTCAGCGTAAAGTTTCTGCATTACACCGGATTGATGAGTCTGCCCGGATGGTTCGTTCCGCAGTTCATCGTGATGATCATCGCCTCGCTCGTCGGCATCGCGCTCGGTCTGTTCATTTCGGCAATTGTGAAGACTTCCGAGATGGCGACGAGCCTTGTCCCACTCATCCTGATCCCGCAGATAATCTTTTGCGGTCTCGTCGGTGTGCCGCAGGGCACCGCAAAGGCCGTCGGCGCAATCATGCCCGCGACATGGGCGTTCGATGGGTTGAAACAGTTTTCGACACTCGACACGCTGGATGAAGAGGGATCAGATCCAGACGGCGAAAACAAGGGCCGCGGCGTATTCAAGCACTACGAAGACCGGAATGACCAGAACATCGACAAGGCCCGCAACGATGTGGCGCAGTACAAAAAGGACGCCGAAAAGGATCTGAAGGATTACGAAAAGAAGATGAAGGACTACGTCGAGGATTTAAAGTCGGGTCGCCAATCGGATCAACCAGAGGTCCCAAAGCTAAAGCCGGTGCCTGAAGTGAAAGGCGCCGACAAAATCCCCGAAAACCTGAGCAACTACATCAGCTTCCTGCACCCGTGGGGTTTCTGGTTTCTCGATCCGTTTGTGCTGCTGCTGATGTTCTTCGCGCTCGTGATCGCCACGATCATTACGCTGAAGGCCCAGGATATTTTATGAATTGCGAATCCGTGACCTCCTCAATGACCTCTTGCAAATCTATTGACACACTCTCATAAGTCTGATATCTAGCGCCAGTTCTGGGGAGGGTGGGCCTCCCGATCCTCCGAGATCCTTAGACCCACCTGACACTAAATATTAGTTTGAGTTCGGGCGCGCCCGCGCGTACCAAGTCTGTTTCCATTGACGGATTCATCTTCGGCTCCAGAGCCAAGTCCTACCGTCCTGCGCTTGTTATGCGTAACGAATTCGCGATGGATTGAATGTTAAGTGCTGCTGTGAGTTGAATGAACGTTTTGGACTTGATCTAACCGGTTAGTGTTAAAGATTTTCCCTGCCGAGAGAGGAAGAGCAAAATATGAGCACGTTAAAAACCGAAGGCCTGCTCGCATCTTACTGGATTCCGCAGGTTGGCATTGGCGGGAACGGAGAGAAGGAGTGGGTCACCGTGCCGCTGACGGATGTATTGAAGTACAGCTTGCCCGACGGACAGCCGCAGACAAATGTCGTCTTTCTCTTCTCGGCCACGTTCGTCGCGAACCAGGCGCCATATGTCGACATTCCCAACCCGATCGTCGAGCAGATGACGCTGCAACCGGGCCAGTCGCAAACTAACGTCCAGCGATTGCAGGCCGCCGGCATTAAGGTGTTGCTCTCGATCCTTGGCTCACCGGGATACGGATGGGACGGCATCGGGGACCCGCTGGATTTTGCCAAGTGGGTGCAAACGAACATCATCGCCAAGTACGGCTTGGACGGCATTGACATCGATAACGAATTCAGCAACGTTTACAATGTGCAAAATTTCATGAACACAATCGGAACACTGCGCGGGACGTTGAGCAAAAGCTTGATCTCGAAGGCGCTGTGGGACGACCATGAATATTTCACGACGCCCGTGGCGGATGGATTTCCCTGGGCAACCGCGTACCTTGGGCAGCTGCTCGATTTTGGTTGTTTGATGGGGTATGGGTGGAATTATGACCAGCAGATTTCAAACCTTCAGTGGTACCACAATGTGACTATAAACGGAGGGAACTTCGGGCTGCGTTGGAACCAACTTGCGATCGGCGTGCAAGCCGGTCCTCCGGATCAAGGTTGGATGACCCCGATTGACGAAGTATATCAACTGGCCCAGTGGTGCGTTGCCCCTGTTTCCCCGAATAAAACCACTCCCCCGATTCTCGGCATGATGATCTTTACGTTTTCGCAGGACATTCAGCAGTGGACTTACTCACCGCAGAATGACCCTTCGAAGACGTTTCCGAATCAGTACGATCATCAATGGCAGCGCACTATCATTGCGGGCTTCTTAGGTCAGCCTCAACCCCCGGATTAGACAATTGCCAAGGAGTGCTTTCAGCTGGAGAGAAGGCCATTACCTATTTAGGCGGTTGCTTCTTGTAGATGAAGAAGTAGAGCTGATTCGCCAAACCCAAACTCAACGGCTTCAGGATTTTGTATTCCTCCTCGGCCGCTTTCTTATTTCCGGCATTCAAATAAGCAAATCCTAAATTGAAGTGCGCGCCGGCGTAATCAGGCTTGAGGCGGATTGCTTCCTGATGCTCGGCGATTGCTTCTTTCCATTTGCCGAGCTGGCCATACGCGAACCCAAGATTGTTGTGAGCCGCCGGCCAGTCAGGTTTCAGTTCAACAGCCCGTTTGAACGCAGCGAGCGCTTCGTCTTTCTGTTTCAAGCGACTGTAGGTGATGCCGATGTTGAAGTGCGCTTCAGGCAATTTCGGATTGAGCTCCGCCGCTTTCTTTAATGGCGCCAGAGCGTCATTCAATCTGCCGAGGTTGTTGTAGACCCAGCCAAGATTGCTGTAGGCCTCAGCGTAGTCAGGCTTGAGTTCGATTGCGCGTTTGAGGGGCGCCTCAGCTTCCGTCCAACGCTTTAGCTTACCGAGCGCGTAACCCATGTTGTTGTTGGCTTCGGCGTCGTCGGGCTTCAAACGAATCGATTGGCGATACGCCTCGACCGCTTCCGGCAACTTCCCGACACGATCGTACATCCAGGCGAGGTTTCCGTACGCCTCGGCATAGTCGGACTTGTAACGGACCGCCTGTTTGTAAGCTTCAGCCGCTTCCGCGAACTTTTCCTGACGACGATAAGCGTCGCCGAGGTTGTTGTAGGCTTCGGCGTAATCGTACTTAACCGCGATGGCTTGCTGGTAAGCCGCGATCGCTTCGTCGTACTTGTTCGCGTTATAGGCCTCGACGCCCTGATCGAAGTAGACAAGACTTAGCGCGTTCTTCGCTTCAGTGTTCTGCGGCTCGATGGTCAGAGCTTTTTTCAGCGGCTCGATGGCGTCGGCCGAACGATCCAACTTCAGATACGCGTTACCGAGCGCGACATAGGCATCGGCCCAGTCGGCTTTCTGCTCGGCCGCAGTTTTTGCTGCCTGTACCGCTTCGTTGAACTTGCCAAGGTTGAAATACGCTTCGCTGAGATTCAGAAACGCTTCGGGATATGTCGGCTTTTGCTTGATCGCCTTCTGGTAGAGTTCGACCGCCTTGTCGTATTGGCCAGCATCGAAAGCTTCGTCGCCCTGCTTGTTGAGATCCTCTGCGCCCGCAACGCGACGTGGTGCGCCCCCGAGTGGCGGAGTCGAACCGAGATCAGTGTTACCGCTGCCGCCGCCGCCGGTCGTCTCGCGGCTACCGCCTGTTTGGCGTCCGCCACCTGTTCCCGTTTGCCCGCCGGTTTGATGTTGCGTGCGCGCGACCGTCACGCGCGCGACTGTTTTCTTTTCCAGCGGTCGCGCATGATGCGCAACACTCTTCGGGGTTGTGAAGACGCCACGACCAGATCGAGATTCAACGTCCGCCGCGCTCGCGAGTTCTGAACTCGAACCGCCGGTGATGTCCTGAGCCAGGGAACCAATCGCCGGCGCCATTCCTGACACAAGTAGCGCCAGCGCCAGTGCGGCTAATCGAGACGTTTTCGAAGAGACGATCATTTGATTCTGGCCAGTTGGCCGATGCGCCAGTCTACTTTGCGCGTCGCGCGGCGACAAGCATTAGACTCAGGCCTCGTGAACTTGCGTTTGCTGTCCGCTCGGACATTTAATGGCTTCATGGATTACCGTGTGACCGGAAAGCGCATTTTTGTGGCTCTTGTCTTCAGCGTCGCGGCCAATGTCTGGAACGTTCGGGCGCAGGAATTCTTGCCATCTCCGCCCTCCGACAAGACGCTAATTTATACCCTGGACAGTCAAAACAATCTGATGGCGCTACCTTTCGAAATAGGTCGAACGCCACTAAAAATCACTGAAACGGCAAAAAATTCGAAAACGAGCTACCTGGAAATTACCGGTGAAAAGGCAACGACTACGCTTCCGGCCCTGCCGCGAATTTTTCTGTTCACAAACGAGCGTCAAGGGACACACCCGCCGTTCATTGTATGGATGGAATCGCGACGCGGGGTCCGGCGGGCCACGGCCATAACTCAAGCCGGGATGTCGGGATTTGCGATAGATTCGGCGGAAATCGTGAAGCCGACGGTGCGCGTGCTCTCTAAGTCGGGCGATGAAGTGTTTATGGAGCTGCGGCCGCGGACCTCGCTTGTGCCGGGTGAATATGCGATTATTGGCGATGACCTGACACGTATCGCGACGTTTCATGTCGCAGCAGAGTCGATGCCCTAATCGTAGAGCTGTAGAGATGACGACTGAATCAAATCCACAGAGTTCCCGCTTTTTCACGCCGATGAGAATTGTGACCGTGTGCGCGGTCGCGGCGATTGGTATTGCTATTTGGATTTCGAGTTCGAAGACGAATCAGCAACCAAACGTAGCGACGGGTGCCGGCGTAGCATCTACTAATCCGCAGCGTATTTCCAACCCTGCGACTACGGCTCCGCCTAATGCCGCAGCTCCGAACGCTGCGCCGCCTGTGGTTGCGGCTGTGCCCCTTGCCGACAGTATTCGGCAAACGAAAGTGAAGACGATCGATGGCCGTTCTTTGAAGCTGGCTGATTTCAAGAACAAGGTAGTGGTCGTGAACCTTTGGGCTACGTGGTGCGGGCCGTGTCGCATGGAAATGCCTGACCTCGTGAAGTTGAACAATGAATACAAAGCCCGTGGACTGGTTGTAATCGGCGTGGCGACGACTTACAACGAACGTGACAATCTCGATGGGGTGAAAGAGTTCGTTAAGACCCAGAAGATTGACTACCAGGTTCTTTGGGATGATGGAACGTTGGCGCAGCCATTGGTGCAAAGCGTAAATGGCCGCAATAACATCCCACAGAGTTTTGTGATCTCGCGTGATGGAAAGATCACCAAACACTTTACCGGTTTCAGTTCAGTATCCACCCCGACGCTGATGCGCCAAGCGGTCGAAGACGCCTTAGCCGATAAGGGCAAAGCGTAAAAAGAGTCGGCAGGTAATCAAGGCCACCTGCGACGAGCGGGTGGTTTTATTTTGGATCGAGAGCGATGACACTTGAGTAGCGACGTCAAACAGAAACTTCAGGCGGAGCTGGACGAGCTGGAAACTGAGTTACGCGTTCATCTGCCAAGAGAGATCAAACGGGCGCGCGAATTCGGTGACCTGCGCGAGAACTCGGAGTATCAGACCGCGTTGCAACGCCAGACGATGGTTAAGGCGCGCATTCGTGAGCTGCGGCAGCGACTCAGCGAAGTTGCATCGATCGATTTATCAAAAGTCCCGCGCGACAAAGTGGGTTACGGATCAGTTGTGGTGCTCTACGATGGCCAGCGTGAAGAAGAAGTGACTTACCGTCTGGTGACACCTGAAGAGTCCGATCCCCCCTCAGGATTGATCTCGACCGTTTCGCCGGTAGGTCGCAGTTTGATGGGGAAAGAAGAGGGCGACGAAGTGAGTGTGACAACGCCCGCCGGGTCGCGCACTTTTGAAATCAAAAACCTCAAAACGTTGCACGATGCGCAGCAAGGCTGAACCAGTGCGCTCTTTGACTCGTTGCAGCGGTTTCATTGACACCCCTCACGAGCATTTTTATCATTCAATAAGTTCGTTTTGGTTATTGCTTTCCGATTAGAAAACGCGGCGTAGAATGTTTGGATCGAGCATAGGACGAGCAGGACAGCGGATCATCGATGCGATGGTGCGTTGGCTGGCGCGCGGTCATATTAATCCGAACATCCTGACATTCGTGGGCGTAGCTATAAACGTCGCGTCGGGACTGCTGTTCGGTTTTGGACAATTCTTCTGGGCCGGCGTCATCCTGATCGTAGCCAACTTGTTTGACATGCTCGACGGCCAGGTGGCGCGTCTGTCGGGTCGCGTGACGAGTTTCGGTGGTTTTCTCGATTCGTCGCTCGATCGCCTGTCGGACATGGTCGTGTTCGTCGGCCTGATGGTTTTTTACGCGCGGGACACTGAATTTCATTCGACGCTGAATGTGTTTCTCGCCGGCGCGGGGTTGATGGGATCGATAATGGTGAGTTACGCGAGCGCGCGCGCGGAAAGCATCATTCCAAAGTGTGACGTCGGGTTCTTGCGCCGCCCTGAACGCGTGGTGCTCTTTATCATCGGCGCCCTGACGACGCATCCGGGTTCGCACAACTTTTTCCTGAATCGCATGCCCGCGGTGTTGTGGGTGCTGGCGGTTGGATCTTATTGGACGTTTGCCCATCGCATGTACCACACGTGGGTAGAGCTGAATCGCGCGAAGCTGGAAACCGGACAGAAAGAGGATGCAGTCTCATCGGCGTCTCAGCCCCATGCGGAGCGCCGTCCTGAGGCAACATTGGCGGCAAAAACCGGCTAGAGTTCACGTCTTTGTGTTTTCTGCAGTCTGACTCTTGACGAAGGATTGGTCTCAGTCTAATTTAATTCGCGCACTTTTTTTCGAGGTAAGCAATCTTGATCATCTGCCCGGCTTGCGGCTCTTCTGTCGACGGACAACTTAGTGTTGGTTGTCCGAGTTGCGGCGCGCGCGCCGTTGGGCCGCCGCTCGCCAAACCCGAACACCAACTTGTTTCCTACAGCGCTGCCGGACTGACCGCTTTTAGCGGCGGCTTGATGACCATGGGCTTCGCGGCCTTGACCGTCGCGGCGTGGATTACAAAGATGGGCGCGCTTCCGCGATTCTGGAATATTGTCAGCGCTGGCGAGACGGCCGCGTGGCAGTTGAAGTGGGTTGCTTTGCCCGTTGCGGTCGCGGGAATTTGGGTGGGTAACAAGTCAGTCAATGCAATCAAGATGACGCCAAGACAATTCGGCGGACTGCGCGTTGCGCGCGCGGGCTATGCCGGCGCGATCGTCACGACGCTTCTTGTTGGTACACTGATTGGAATTACTGTTCCTGAGCGCCTGCGTCATCATCAATGGGGGCTGGAAGCCGCAGACAACGTCCGCGGTTACACACTGGCTCGCGCAATACTGGAATATCGAGCGCTGCATGGCACGGTGCCGCCGCAAGACGAAATGCTTTCTCAGCTGCGAACCTTGCCGGACCCGGACGGCTCAATTGCCGAGGCGCTACTCTACGTTGATGCGAATGGTTATCAGCCGATTAGCGTGCTCGCGGCAGCAGCTCCAAAAACAAAGACGCTCGCGCGTGGTGGGGCGATTCGCAATGCGTCTTTGAATACCGTCCCCGATCCACCGTCCGTCTCTTTCACAAATTACGAATTGCGACTTCCGGGTGCAGACAAAAAGCTAAATACGGACGACGACTTGATCGTGAGTGACGGTCTGGTCATGACTGCAGCTGAATTCGCATCCTACCGAGCTTCACGTTCCAGCGGGCCATAGAGTTATGTCCTTCCTGGCTCGCTTCCGTCGTAAAAAAGAAGATCCTGAAGTTGCTCGTCGCAAGCTGTTACTACAAGGCGGACGTTTGGGGGAAGCCACCGTGCTCGAAACGAACGCGGATGACGATGGCAACGTGATGTTGACTTACAGTTACACAATCGGCGGCGTAGACTATCAGACGTCGCAGCGGCTCGACGAACAACAGATTGATCGCAAGCATGATTACCTTCCGGGCGCGCGCGTTGCCCTGCGTTACGATCCACGACGGCCGACAAATTCCTTTGTTGTCTGAAACGACGTGCTTTGTTCTTAGTGCTTTGTACTTTGTCCTTTGTCCTTGGTACTTTTGTTCTGCTCATCCATTTGCAGTAAATGGCTGATTAGCGACTAACGAAGTACAAAGCACGAAGTACTAAGTACCAAGCCGTGTTTCGCAAGATTCTAATCGCAAATCGTGGTGAGATTGCCGTGCGCATCATCCGCGCGTGCCGCGATCTGCGTGTTTCGCCCATAGCGGTTTACTCCGAGCCTGACTCCGCCGCACTGCACGTGCGTCTCGCGGATGAGGGGCATTGTATTGGTCCCGCCGCTTCGACTGAAAGCTATCTGAAGATTTCAGCCATCATCGACGCCGCCAAACGCGCGCAGGCAGACGCGATCCATCCCGGTTACGGCTTCCTGGCTGAGAACGCAGAATTCGCGCGCGCGGTCACGAAGGCGGGAATCACGTTTATCGGGCCGACCGCTGCAGCGATGGAAGTCATGGGGTCGAAGACCAGCGCACGCCGCGCAGCGATTAAAGCAGGCGCCCCCGTTGTGCCCGGAACCACTGAAGCGTTGCAGAGTTACGATGAAGCCCGCGAGGCCGCGACGAGGTTCGGTTACCCCGTGATGCTCAAGGCGGCGGCCGGCGGCGGCGGCAAAGGCATGCGGCAGGTCGCGAACGAAGGCGAGCTGCGTTCGGCTCTCGCCGCGGCACAATCTGAAGCTGCCTCGGCTTTTGGCAATTCAGACGTTTATTTGGAGAAAGTTGTCGAAAAGCCTCGTCACATCGAAATTCAAATTTTTGCGGACACGCACGGTAACTATGTTCATCTCGGCGAGCGCGAATGTTCAATTCAGAGACGTCATCAGAAGGTGATTGAAGAATGCCCGTCGCCGCTGAACGACCCAGACCTGCGGCGGCGCATGGGTGAAGCGGCGATCAAGATTGCGCGAGCCGTGGACTATGTCGGCGCCGGGACTGTCGAGTTTCTTTTTTCTGACCTTACGCGCGATTTTTATTTCCTTGAAATGAATACGCGTTTGCAGGTTGAGCATCCGGTGACCGAACTCGTTACCGGTTTCGATCTCGTGCGCGAACAAATCAACGTGGCCGCCGGTCAGCCGTTGTCATTCACTCAGGATGAAGTTTGCTGGAGTGGTCATGCAATCGAATGTCGCGTGTACGCGGAAGATCCTGACAACAACTTTTTCCCCTCACCCGGCAAGATTGCATATTTGCGCGTGCCGAGCGGGCCGGGCATTCGCGATGACAGTGGCGTCAGCCAAGGCGACGAGGTCTCGATCCATTACGATCCAATGATTTCAAAACTCGCGGCGTGGGGCGGCACCCGGGAAGAAGCCATCGATCGCTTGCGACGCGCACTGGACGAATACGCAGTCAGCGGAATTAAGACGACGCTGCCGTTCTTCCGCGACATCGTCCGGGACGACGAGTTCATTCAAGCCAAACTCGATACAGGTTTCATTTCCCGATTTAATGAACGTCGAGAGCGTCTGCATCCCGCCGGCGGTGCACCGGCTGCCAGCCTGCTCAAAGACATCGCTGTGATCGCCGCCGCGCTGGCTTACGCCGACGGGCAAAACACACGCGCCCCAAACCACCACGAACCACAAAGCAAATGGAAGATAGCTGGCCGTGAGACAGCTTTGGCTAATTCGCTCGTGAGGCATGCGAAATGAAACTGCACGCGACGATCGCTGAAACCGAGCTTGACGTCGAGATTCGCCGTGAACAGGGACGCGTCTACGCGAACGTCGATGGCCGCGAGTATGAACTGGAGGCGCATCAACGTTCATCGACCGTGATGTTGCGAACCGCGGACGGAAAGATTTTCGACTGTCGCGTCGAAAATATTTCTTCATCAGGACAACCCATCGAGGTGTTTGTCGGGGCGCGCCGGTACACACTGAAGCTAACAGATCCAAAACGTCTGCGCGCGGCGGCTGCAGTCAGCGGTAATGCTGATGGCGCGACGAGAATCGTGGCGCCGATGCCGGGAAAAGTCGTGCGCGTGCTGGTCGAACCAGGGGCGCAAGTCGAGGCCGGTGCTGGAGTCATTGTCGTCGAGGCGATGAAGATGCAGAACGAAATGAAGGCGCCGAAGACTGGCACTGTGGTGGCGATTAACGCCGCAGTTGGCGCGACGGTGAACGGCGGCGATGTGCTGGCGGTAATCGAATAAATTGATTCATTGACTCACTTGGTCATTGAGTCAATGAAGAAATGAATCAATGAATAAATCTTCCTCTCTCCGCGTCTTGCTCTGGGATCTTGACGGTACGCTCGTGCGCGGGAAGCGTTTTGGCACTTTCAAAGACTACACGGCGCCGATGCTGGAGTCGGTCTTCGGCACTTCAGGATCACTGCGCGAGATGATCGTTTCCGGCATGACCGACTTGCAGATTGTCGAAGAAGCCCTGCGCTGTGCGGGTATCACGCGCGAGCACATCAGTGAGCGGAAGGATGAACTGCGAATTTGTTATATTCGGGAGATGAAACGCGCGATTGCAGATGGCGCCCACGTCATTGAGGTCATTCCGGGAGCCCGCGAAGTTCTGAAAGCCGTGGACGAGCACCCTCGCTACATGTCGGCGCTACTAACCGGAAACATCAAACCGGCGGCCCAATTGAAGGTTGAAGCCACCGGCTTGGCGAAATATTTCACGCTGCCCGGCGCTTTCGGCGATGAATCTTTTGATCGGCGCGACTTGCCGGCTTTCGCCGCCCAGAGGATTAATCGGCATCTGGGAATGGGACTCGCGCCCGACCAATTCATCGTGGTGGGCGATACGCCGAACGATGTCGCATGCGCGCGTCACTTCGGTGCTCGCGTGATCGGCGTCGGCACCGGCCGCGTGCACTCAGTTGATGAATTGCGCGCGTGCAAACCGGATGCGTTCGTGCCTAACCTGCAAGACGTCGATCTCTTCATGGGTACGCTCGACGGGCTGTGAAAAAGCTTCTCCGTGTCTCAGTGGAACTCTGTGTCTCTGTGGTGGAACCATGGTTCAGATATGGTCACCACAGAGGCACTGAGTTCTCACGGAAACACAGAGACTATTGAACGCTCAGCGACTTTGCCTCTTCGTTCACTGCCGCGCGATAATCATTCCGCACCCCGCCCAGCTGAAGTTCTAAACTCATTGAAGGAGGGAACTATGCTCGTCAATTGGATCAAAGACGCCGACGCAGCGCTCGAACAAGTGAAAGCCGACAACAAACCTCTCTTAATCGACTTTTCGGCCGCGCCAGTTTGAGGCGCATGTGCTCGGCTGGAAGCCGAGTCCTACTCGGATCAGGAAACTGCGAACTTCATCAACGACACGTTTGTTCCGCTTGAAGCTCACATCAAAGAACATCCCGCTTATTTCAAACGATTCGAAGCGAACTGGACGCCGACCGTTGTCATAACGGACTCCAGCGGGGTCGAGCGTTATCGCATCGAAGGCTATCTGCCGAAGGATTGGTTCCGCGCGCGCTTGGAAATGGGCCTGGCGCGGGTCGCCTTCATGAAGAAGAAGTTTGCCGACGCGCAGCAGCTTTATGCGAGCGTCGCCGAGCGATTCAGCAATCTTGCCCTCGCCGCTGAGGCCCTATACTGGCGCGATGTCTGCAAGTACAAAGCGACGAACGATCACACGGTGCTGGAACCCGTGGCAAAAGAGCTGGCTGAGAAATTTTCAGGTGACGAATGGCAGCTAAAGAGCATTCCCTGGTCGCATTAGCAGAAACCCGACCGTAAGGGAGGGTGCCACCGGATTTGGCCGTCGAGGAACTGCACCCTCCCTAACGGTCGGGTTTCCGTCAACTATATCCGGTGGAAACCCTTCAGAATATCCTGCGTCGTCAATCGCAGAATGACCGGTCTGCCATGCGGGCAAGTCGTTGGCGAGGAAGTCAGCAACAGCCGATCGATCAACCAGCGCATCTTCTCAGGCGCGAGCGGCATGTTCACTTTGATCGCCGAGTGACACGCGAGCGAAGCCGCGATTTCGTCGCGCAAGACTTCGCGAGACTTGCCACGTTTCTCCGCATCGACTGAATCCAGCACTTCCGACAAGACATTCCGTGCTTCGCTCGCCGGCAAGTCCGCGGGCGTTGCTTTGATTGCCACCGTCCGGCCGGACAGGCGCATCAGCTCAAAACCATAGCTTTCCAACTCTGCGGCGATGCCGTCGAAAGCCGCCGCCTGCGCGGGCGTCAGATCGAACGTCTCAGGAATCAACATGCGTTGCGATTCAGATTGGCGTGAAGTCTCGAGCGCGCGGTACTTGTCGAACAGAACGCGTTCATGCGCGACGTGCTGATCGATCAACAACAGGCCGTCTTCGTCCGTCGCGACGATAAAACTTTCTTCAAGCTGACCGAGCGGGCGAATGTTTGACGAGATTGAATCAGGCGCCATCTCGCGCACAAATTTCGTTGCAGAGTCGAGCGGTGGCAACGGCGGAAGCGGTTGTGGTGCCGATGGGACTACCGTTTGTGACTCTTCGTTAGCAGGCGCGGCTGCCTGCGCCGTGAGCACCGCTGCGGTTGCGGAAGTTGTTGGCGGCGAAAGTTCCAAAGAGGCTGCGATTTCTTCTCGCGACAATTGCGGTTGCGCCGCAGTCGCGAATCCGAAACCGATTCGTTCCTGTTGCGGCTCGGGCTTTAGCGTGAACGCAGGTTTCACAGGTTCAATTCGGGACAGAGTCTCGCCTTCAACCACGTCAGTGGGTGTGATCTTGTGGTCATCATCCGGTCCGACTTCATCGCCGCGGAACTCCGCAGACGTTCGTGGCTCAGCTGTGGGGGCAAAGCCGGCGCTCGCCAAAGCCGTGCGCACCGCTTCGCGAACGGAATCAGCGACTGCGGCGGCGCGGCGAAAACGCACTTCGGTTTTTGCTGGGTGCACGTTCACGTCGACTTCTTCCAGAGGCACGTCGATGAAGAGAAGCGCGACAGGATAGACGCCGTGCGGCAAAATCGATCGATAGCCTTCTGACAACGCGCGTCCAATCAGGCGATCGCGCACAAAGCGACCATTGACGAATAGAAACTGCGCGTCACGCGAAGTCCGCCGTTCGCGCGGTGCGGAAACAAAGCCGGTGACCCTGGCGATGCGTGAATAGCTCGATTCCGGCGTGGCGCGCGTAAATGATCCGGTCGCTATCGCGGCCGGGTCTGATATGTTATGGACTTCCAAAAGACTCTCGAGGAATTGCGAGCCGAAGATTTGATATGCGCGCTCGCGCAAGTCTTTCGCCGCAGCGACCTGAATCGTCTCGCGGCCATTGTTTGTCAGTGTGAAGCTTATTTCGGGATGCGCCAGCGCGTAATGCGTTACCAGATTGGTCAGATGGTAACTCTCTGTCGCTTCCGACCGCAGAAACTTCCGCCGGGCTGGCGTGTTGAAAAAGAGGTCGCGCGCCGTCATCGTGGTACCGCGTGGATGCGCGGCGTCTTTGACATCGCGCATGCGACCGCCTTCGATGATGACGCGAGTTCCCGCTGCGACATCTTCAGTTCGCGTTACAAGTTCGACCCGGGCCACGGAAGCAATCGACGCGAGCGCTTCGCCGCGAAATCCAAGCGTCCCAATCGCATTCAAATCTTCCGCGCGGCTGATCTTTGACGTCGCATGGCGTTCAAATGCCAATACTGCGTCGTCCCGGACCATGCCTTCGCCGTCGTCAGTAATCTTCAGCAGTCGCCGTCCGCCCCCTTCGATGTCGACAGTGATACGGGTTGCCCCGGCATCAATCGCGTTCTCGATCAGTTCTTTCGCGACCGAAGCTGGCCGTTCAACGACTTCACCTGCGGCAATTAAGTTGGAGATATGGTCTGGGAGAACCCTGATTTTAGACATGGTTACAAATAAACAATCTCATGCTCGTTCGCGCCAAGCTCAATGGCATCAAATATCCAATCAATGACATAACGGCCGTGTCGAGCCAGCAATGAAGTTATGTTAATGCGGCGCTCCTGCAAATTCTTTTCCGGGTAAAGCAAGTCGAAAGCCCGTTCCAGCTGTCGTTGTAATGCTTCGTCGCGCGAAATCTGCGCGCGCTGAAAACGCGTGCGCAATCCATCGATCTGATAGTTGATTTTCCGGCGGCCTTTGTCGAGGGCGTCCGCTAGAGTCGGATCAACGTGACGTAATTTTTCCTGCAGAGCGTTTAGTTCACGGCTGAAAGTGTCAGTCGTATGGTCGAAGGCCGCGGACGTGTCTTTGCCCAAATACTTGTCGACTACGGTGCCGACTACGTGGTCATAGCCGGCAAAAAAATCTTTGAGTGTCACGCCATAGCGCTCCAGAGTGCGCCACGTGTGTCGCTCGACGAGTGTGATGCTGGCCCGATGCAGAATCGGCGTGATCGGCCGATCGAGCAGACGATAAACTTCAGACGTTTGCGCGAAGTAGGCAATTTCGGCCGCACCTCCGTAGTAAGTCACCGTCGGCAGTAAGTAATCCTGCACAACCGCGCGCAGAGAGACGTTGGGACTAAAGCATTCGGGTTCGCGCAAAGCCCAATCAGCCAATTCATCCGCTGAATACTCGCGCGAATCGTTGCCGGAAGTCTTCGGCTGATATTTCCCGTTGTCATTGCGCGACAACGCTCGCCGAGAGCCGTTGTCTTCATGCAGAAACAACGGGAAAGAATTCTCAGACGGTGTTACCTGTGCGTGGTAGCCGGCCTGTTCCAGATCGCTACTGCGACTCGCGATCGCGTTGGCAATCTCAGGTGCACGCTTCGCCGCGCTGGCATATAACGGCGCGGCCAACTTCTTAAGCTCCGCATCGAGCGGATCAAGCAAAATCAAACCATGCTTCGCTGTCAGCCCAGTTAACAATCGCGCGAACGCGTCACCGAAACCTTGCCCCGGCGCGTAGCTATCACGCAGGAAGTTTTCAACCTCGCCGGCAAATTCAGTGGCGGGGAGCAGCTTCAGCAGAGAATCGACAACGGCTGAAATCGAACCGTCCAGCTTTACTTTTCCCACGGGCATACCTTCAGAGTGCATCACGTCAGGCGCGTTTACTTTCTCGAGCGCGCAATCGCGATCGATGAACTCGGCCCACGCAACTTCGGCGAAGTCATGGTCTTCAGTGGCAATCCAAAAGACCGGCACAGCTCTAATGCCACGCTGCATCAAACATTCAGCGAGTTTTACTGCCGTCAGAGCTTTGTAAATCGTGTAGAGCGGCCCGGTAAACAGGCCTGCCTGTTGTCCGGTCACAACAGCGAGGCAATCAGGTTCAGCCAATAGATTGATGTTTCGCCGTGTCGCTTCGCTCGCGCCCCAGGCGCGATTCATGCGTTCAAGAGTCGTGCAAAGCCGACCGCGATCAGTTTTGTAAGCGCTAAGCACGCGATCTTTTCGGGCGGATAAATCGTAGTGCTGACGCACTGCTTCGGGATAGAAGTTTCGTAGTGCGGTGACGTCGCGAAGATAGTCGAGAAACAGTTTTGACTGTCCCGGAATTTGATCGAATGCGAGAGACTCGACCCGCAAACCGGCTTGTTGCGGCGAACTGTGACAGGCACTTTCAGCGGTAGTCAAATCGGGGATGCTCCTCGCGCGAGCATTTTACGCGGTGAGTCGGACGAGTGCTAGGGGTGAAGCCCTGGCGTGTCAGAAGAATCCTTGAAATGAAGCGCGGATACCGTTTGCAATAGCTTCATGATCCCATTGCTACCACTCCGGGTTCTGACACCTGCAGCGCCTCGCGAATTAGGGTTTCAATCTCGGCTCGCGCTTCGGTATTCGGCGCTGTCAATGGCGCGCGGACAGCACCGCCCACATAACCAACCATATCCAGTGCTGCTTTCAATCCACCGATGCCGTGAGTCTTCGTGACCGCACGCGCCAGCGGTGTCAGCTTCTCCTGCAAAGCGTTCGCGCGATCGATGTCGGCAGCTTGAACCGCTTGATAAATATCGAGACAGATTTGTGGCGCGCAACATCCGACGGCGAGAATTCCGGCGCGCGCTCCCGCTTGCAATGCTTCACTGAAAACAGTTCCGTTGCCGATCATCATCGCAAAATCTTTACCTGTCATCCGTACTGCGTCAGCGAACTCAGCGATGTCGTTGGAACTGTCTTTCATACCGACGATGTTCTGGTGCTCGCTCAGTCGCGCAGCCGTCTCGGGTTCGATCTTGATACCGGTGAGATCAGGCATGCTGTAAAGAATAATTGGAATCGGGGATGCTTCAGCGACTGCCGAATAATGATCGACCAAAGCTTGCTGAGTAATTGCCGATCGATAGTAGTGCGGCGTAATGACGAGGACGGCTTCCGCGCCCGCGTGTGCCGCCTCTTTAATTTCAGCAATAGTGCCACGCGTGCTTTGCTGTCCCGCTCCCACGATGAACGTCATCGAGTCAGGGACAGCTTTGCGCGCAGTTTCGATTACTTGCAGATACTCACGCTCATCGAGGTTCACTCGCTCGCCGGTTGAGCCCAGGACGATGTAGCCGGCGACGCCGATGCCGTTCCAATTCTCGATATTCGAAGTCAGGCCGTTGCTATCGACTGTTTCGTCGGCGGTGAATGGCGTCGTGATTGGTAACAGTAAACCGCTGAGATTTATTGGCATCGCGGTCGATTATATTCGTCTCAGAACGCGAAGCAATAGCGAGAGACTCTTGCTCGCACTCGGTCCGACCGTCTTAGCGATATCTAACGGTAAAGCTACCGGTGACTTTGAACTTCAAGTGACCGTTATCCGCGGTCATCTCGAAATTCTTTTGCAGAAACTCGACGCCAAACTGACTTCGGTCAGTCACATCAGGGATGTGGAGAGTGCTTTTTGCCAGTGAGAACTCGCCGCTGCCATCTGAACACGTTCCCTGTTCCATATTTGCGTCCGTGATATTGCCGCCGGGTCCCCCGGCGCCAAGCCCGCATTGACACAAAGGATGATGCACGACATCACCACAGTCGTCCTGATCCGAACCGTTCACTCGCACAGTCACGTTATCAGCGGGATCTTCCAGAGTTTTGAAAATGTCGAACGTCTTGGTCTGGCCTGTCGGGAAATCCATCGTGTTGCTCTGTGGCATCCGCTTTCCCGGGCCAAGAACATTGATGGCATTCACAAAGAAAGCGAAGTTCATGTCACCGGCGCCGGAAGGGAATCCGTCGCTGTCGTCAATCATAAAAATCTTTTCAAAGGTGACGTCCACAAACCGTGTCTTGGTGGAGAATTCTCCCGTCTTGTACGCGAAGTTTCCTTTTTCATCCTTGGCCTCGATGATGTAGTGATAGTGGGTCTTTGGCGTGAGCCCATTCAATTCAACTTCGCCCTCATTTTCATAACCGCTAAGGAAGGGAAGAGACGTCGCGACAATCGGAGCGTTCGGCCCAAATTTGGGATTCCCTTTGGCATCTTTGTTCGGCGTTCGCGTGCTGACGGTGACCAATGGGAGCACCGGCTTGTTGGCGAAATAACTGATGTCGACGTAATGACCGCCAGGCCAGGCAAATGCATTCTCGACGGTCGGAGGGTTTGCGGGAGGAGGCGGCGACTGCACGTAAGTGATCTTTATAGCATCTGAAATCGGGCCGGTAACCATTGTGCCGCCGACGTTCCAGGGAACGAGTCGTATCCAATAATTTTTGGGATTGGAGGGCGCGGTGGCCGGTATCTTGGTTGGGTTCTGCTGCTGCTGGTGTGCAAAGTCGATCGTAAACTCTTGAAAATCGGGAGCCGGCATCTTTTTCAACTTGCGGGTCGCGAACGGAGTTTCACCCATGCCGTTCGGCTGTGGTTTGTAATCCAGCATTTGCCATTCAACGTAGTCGGTGTTCGGCACATCTGTTTTCCATCGAAACGTAACCAGCTGCAACGCGTGAATCGTGCGAGTCGTGCCCCACTGGGCCTGAGCACCTGGTTGCTTGACTTCAAGTATGGTTTGGTCGGGATTCCAGTTGATCGCCGAGGTGTGCCGGATCGCTGATAAGGCAGACAACACCATCGCCAGAATTGTGATTATGATAGGAATTCTTCTGCGATTTCTTCTCATGGTTTGATTCCTTTCGGAAAATGTCGGACTGCTCAGCCGGTCATAGGCCTCTTTGTTACGTTCGCTCCATGCCAGGAGTAAATCAGTAACTTTGGGATGGCGCTTTATCAGGAATCATCGTCGGGACTTGCGTTCTAGATTTTAGCACCGGCCTCTTCGACCACTCGCGGATGAACCTTGCATTTCTGTTGCAATGGGCCGTAACGAGTGAGACTTCCAGCGACGTTATCGCGGCGATTCTAAACACCGAGCCGCCGCCCGCGCGATTTGCCCGCGACGTGCCGGAGGCGGTCGCCGTAATCATCGATGGCGCACCATTTTTCCGGAGTGCGGAGTCTCTTGCGTCGACTTGAGGTGCGGTCGCGACTCAACCGCTCCCGCACACAACTTCCAGCGGTGCCGTTCTGCTTTACAAGAATCTTTCTCAAGAGATTTCATTTCGCCCGCCGAACTTTGTCGCTTTAACGACGGGGGCAAAGTCGAAGGGCACAGGATCGACGGCGAACGTTTGGATCCTGCCGGTCGGGGGAACACCGCCGAAACAGATCACGAATTTCACGACAGATTTATTCTGCGCTATGCGTTCTCACACGACGATAAGCAACTGGCACTGGCGCAGGGCAACTTCACGAGCGATATTGTCCTCATTAAGGACTTCCGCTAATCGCCGCCATCGTTAGTTTTCGCTCAAGTCAGAATTGCCGGTATAATGAGCCAATTGTTAGACACTTCCCAGCGTGAGATGTGTTTGAACTGTATCGCACGATTCAAGTGAGAAGACCGAGCCATGCCATATCTCAAACCCGAACGTCCCGAAAAAGTAAGCGCACCTTCGCTCAAAGCGAGCAAAGAACGCGGTGAGAAGTTGGTCTGCCTAACGGCCTACGACTATCCGACTGCGCGCATCGTTGACGAGGCCGGCATCGACATCATCCTGGTCGGCGACAGTCTTGGCAATGTGGTGCTGGGCTATGGCAACACCGTGCCGGTGACGCTCGATGAAATTCTCATTCACGTCAAGGCTGTGCGCCGTGGAGTTGAGCGCGCGTTGCTGGTTGCGGACATGCCCTATGGATCGTTTCACACTGGGGCGGACGATACCGTACGTGCGGCGTTGCGCTTAGTGAAAGAGGGCGAGGCAGAGGCGGTTAAGCTCGAAGGTGGATTGAAGCGCGTGAAGTTGGTCAGACGTCTGGTCAATGAAGAGATTTCAGTGATGGGGCATATCGGTTTGACGCCGCAGTCGATCAATCAACTGGGCGCGTATCGGGTGCAAGGCAAGACGGCTGATGCGGCGAAACGTTTGCTCGATGATGCTTACGCACTGGAAGAGGCCGGCGTCTTTTCGATCGTGCTTGAACTGGTGCCGCGCGAAATCGCGCAGATGATTACTGAGAGCGTGAAAGTTCCGACCATTGGCATCGGCGCCGGTGTTCACTGTGACATTCAAGTGCTGGTGTTTCATGATCTGCTGGGTATGGCGTTTGGAAAGTTGCCGCGGTTCGTGCGCGCGTACGCCAACCTGCGCGAAACCATCACCGATGCAGTCACGCGCTGGGCGGAAGATGTGCGCGCCGGAACTTATCCTTCGAACGCAGAATCGTACGGCTTGCCCGCGGAAGCTGCTGAAGAGATGAAAATCGAAACGAGCAAGGCAGGGAGGGCTTAAATAGGTCGGAAGTTTTGTAATGACGGTCTTCGGTCTTTGATCTTTGGTCTTTGAAACGAAGGGCCAAGGTCCTAAGATCCAAGACCTTCTTTTATGCAAATAATCGCGAGTCGCGAACAGATGGTTTCCATCGCGCGTGAAGTTCAGCGCGGCGGGCGCTCAATCGGTTTCGTGCCGACGATGGGCGCCCTGCACGAAGGGCATCTCAGCCTGATGCGCGAAGCACGCGCGCAGTGCGATGTATTGGTGGTTTCGGTCTTTGTTAATCCGACGCAGTTTGGGCCCGCCGAAGATTTCGAGAAATATCCGCGCGATTTGAACAACGATGCGGCTCTACTGACGCGCGAGAACGTGGATTATCTTTTTACGCCGACAGTTACAGATATCTACCCGGCCGGTTTCTCAACATATGTCACGGTCGAAGGACTCTCGGAACAACTAGAGGGCGCTTCGCGGCAAGGTCACTTTCGCGGCGTCGCGACAGTAGTGGCGATTCTGCTAAACATTGTGCGACCGGACGTGGCGTTCTTTGGTCAGAAGGACGCGCAGCAGGCAGCCGTGCTGAAGCGCATGGTTCGCGATCTCGCTTTCGATACGAAAGTAGTGGTGCTGCCAATCGTGCGCGAAGAATCGGGATTGGCGCTGTCGTCGCGCAACGCCTATCTCAGCGCAGAAGAGAAGCGGGCGGCAACTGTTCTGCATTACGGCCTTTCAGAGGTAGCGTCGGCCTATGAAAATGGCGAGCGCGACGGCGCACGTTTGCTTCAACTGGTGCGCTCGGCGATAGCCGTAGAGCCGCTGGCGCGCGTTGACTACATCAGCCTGAATGATGCCGAGACCTTTGAACCGCTCGAGCATATTGGCGAGCGGCCAGCGCTGCTTTCGCTTGCGGTTTACCTCGGCAAGACGCGCTTGATCGACAACATGGTCCTCGGCCAGACTGAGAAGCAGGATGCTGCGGGCGCGTGAGTTGGAATGACGAACGGTACTAAACAAAAAGCGCACATCAGTTTCGTGCTCAACGGTGAGCCGGCGGAAGTGGCTTTCGCGCCGCACAAGACTCTGCTCGAAGTTTTGCGCGAAGATCTAGGACTAACGGGAACGAAACATGGGTGTGAGCTGGGTGAGTGTGGCACCTGCACAGTGCTGGTAGATGGAAAATCGATTCTGTCTTGCCTGATGCTCGGGTTGGACGCCGAAGACCGTAGCGTCGAGACGGTCGAGGGCATGGCTGACGGCGCGACTCTGCATCCTTTGCAGGAGACATTCGCAGATACCGGCGCCGCGCAATGCGGCTATTGTTCACCGGGCTTCATGCTGGCTGCAAAAGAATTGATCGCGAAGTCGCCGAAGCCTTCGCGCGATGAAATCAAAGAAGCATTGTCAGGTAATCTGTGCCGCTGCACCGGCTATATCAAGATTTACGAAGCGGTCGAGTTGGCGGCGGCGAAGATGCGCGGTGAAGAAGCTCAGATGAGCAAAGAATCAATTTTCGGATTATGACTCATGGTGGCATCCTCTAAGGTCAGGAAGAGGGGCTTACCCCCCGCTTGAGTTTGGCTGAACAAAAGAGCGGGGGGTAAACCACCCTTCCTCATCTGGAGATTATGTAGTTGCGCTCTTGACTTGAAATTGAATGCCTAACGATTCAAACGGCAAACCGCTCAATGTAATCGGCAAACCTTTTCGCAAGGTTGATGCGCGGGCGAAGTGTACCGGGCAGACGAAGTTTGCCGATGACATCGTTCTGCCGCGCATGCTCTCCTGCAAGATTCTCCGCAGCCACGAGCCACATGCACTCATCAAGAACATCGATTTATCGAAAGCTCTCGCACTTCCCGGCGTTTTCGCGATCTTGACCGGTAAAGACTTTCCAATCCCGTACGGCATTCTTCCCGTCAGCCAGGATGAGCATGCGCTCTGTGTCGACAAGGTTAGATTTGTGGGCGATCCCGTGGCCGCAGTGGCCGCGATCGACGAAGACGTCGCCTTCGACGCGATGAACTTGATCAAAGTCGAATACGAGCGCCTGCAAACAATCACTTCGATTGAAGAAGGGCTGCTTGTCGACGAGCCGCGCATTCACGAATACGGCGACGGTGGCAACGTCCACAAGAAAATTTCACTCGAATTCGGCGACATGGACGAAGGCTTCGCCGAGGCCGATTTAATTCGCGAAGACACGTTCTTCTATGAGGGCAACACGCATCTGCCGATGGAGCAACACGCGGCAGTCGCATATTTCGATCCTGACGAGAAGCTGACGCTCTGGAGTTCGACGCAGACGCCGCACTATGTTCACCGCGCACTTGCGAAAGTTCTCGGAATTCCTGCCAGCCACATTCGCGTGATCGCGACCCCCAACGGCGGCGGCTTTGGCGGCAAGAGCGATCCGTTCAATCACGAAGTCGTGGTCAGCAAGCTCGCGATGATTACCGGCCGTCCGGTGAAGTGTACGTTGACGCGCGAAGAAGTTTTCTACTGCCATCGCGGACGTCATCCGGTGCTGATGCATGTTAAGACTGGTGTGAAGAAAGACGGCGCGATCACCGCGATGCACTTCAAATCCTTTCTCGACGGTGGCGCTTACGGCAGCTATGGCGTTGCCAGCACGTTCTACACCGGCGCGTTGCAAACGGTGACGTACGATGTGCCGCGCTACAAATTTCAGGGCGCACGCGTATTCACGAATAAGCCGCCGTGCGGACCCAAACGAGGACATGGTACGCCGCAACCGCGATACGCGTTGGAGGTTCATCTGGACAAGATCGCAGAGCAGTTGAATCTCGATCCGGCCGAGATGCGTCGACAACATCTGGTGCCTCCGAACACGGTCACCGCAAATTATCTGCGCATCGGTAGCATGGGCTTGGGCGCATGCATAGATCAGGTTGTAGAGGGCTCAAAATGGAAAGCGAAGTTTTCGTGGGCAAATCGGCAATCGGCAATTGGCAATCGGCAATCGCTGAAGGGCATCGGCATCGCATGTTCGTCTTACATCTGTGGCGCGGGGTTGCCGATTTACTGGAATAATATGCCGCAGTCGGGAGTGCAGCTTCGGCTCGACCGTCAGGGCGGCGTATGCGTTATGTGCGGTTCAACTGACATTGGACAAGGATCTGATTCGATTCTTGCGTACATTGTCGCCGAGATTCTTGGCATCGATCCGTTCGACATTCGCGTTGTCACGGCCGACACCGATTTGACGCCAGTCGATCTCGGCAGCTACTCAAGTCGAGTAACCTTGATGACGGGCAACGCAGCGATTCAAGCCGCCGAGCGTGCACGGGAATTGCTAACGATGGCGGTCGCCGAAAAACTAAACTTGCCAATTGAAAATATTTCTTTCGCCGAGCGTCGCGCGTTCGATGTCGAGAATCCGGAAGTTGGCGTAACGTTCGCAGAGGCTGTTGTACTTGCTGAATCAAAATTCGGCACGATCGGCACCGTCGGGTCGTACACTCCGCCACGCTCGCCGGGCAAGTACAAAGGGGCAGGGGTCGGACCCTCGCCGGCGTACAGTTATTCCGCCGCTGTTGCTGAAGTCGATGTTGATCCATCGACCGGAATAGTGATTGTCGACCGGATCTGGATCGCGCACGACATTGGCAAGTCGATCAATCCGGCGCTCGTCATCGGGCAAGTCGAAGGCAGCGTCTACATGGGACTGGGCGAAATCCTGATGGAAGAGATGTCATACCGTGCGAATCGCAATGCTGTGCACAAGTTCCCGTCAATGCTCGAGTACAAGAGTCCGACCACCATGGAAATGTGCGACGTTAAGACCTACTTGATCGAAGATCCCGATCCGAACGGGCCGTTCGGCGCGAAAGAAGTTAGACAAGGCCCCTTGTTGCCGGTGCCGCCGGCAGTCGCTAACGCGGTTTACAACGCGGTCGGTGTGCGCATCGACGAAGTGCCCATCACTCCGGAGAAGGTTTTGAAAGCTATGCGCGAGAAAGAAAAAGGACGCGACGCGCGATTCGGCCCGGCTTCAATTCCAAACGTGGACTGGCCTGAGCCTTTGCGCGTGCTGACGCCCGCCGAAGGCGGTGATGGCCGCGAAATGCCGCGTATCGCGGTTCACTCATAATCTCATGAAGAAAAGCCTACCGTTCATCATCATTGCTGTTGTGCTGGTTGCGGCGATCGCAGCATTCGTAGTCTTTGGCCGCAAGAAGAGCAACTCGAACAGTGCGTTCGTGGCGACACCCGCGCAAGTTTCAGTCGCCGGACCAACATCTTTACCTCAGGCTGCGCCGACGGCCACGATTACGATTGAGAAACCAAACGTCAAGGTTTCGTCACCCGTAATACTTGAAGAGTATGGCGACTACCAATGTCCGCCCTGCGGCATGTTGTATCCCGTCTTGAAAGACATCGAACACGAATACGGAAAGCAATTGCAGATTGTCTTTCATCATTTTCCGCTCATAAAGATTCACAAGAACGCGATGAACGCCGCGCGTGCTGCTGAAGCCGCACGCAACCAGGGCAAATTTTGGGAAATGCACGATCGTCTCTATCGGAATCAGAACACGTGGAAAGATCTGGATGACCCGCGCCCGATATTCATCCAATACGCTCAGGAGCTGGGGCTCAATGCTGATAGATTCACGCGCGATCTGGAGAGTCCAGAGGTTGAGCAACGGATTGCAGCCGATATGCAGCGAGGCGCTAGTATGGGCGTCAGCGGCACTCCGACCGTCTTTATCGAAGGGCAGATGTTGCTCTACGAAAAGACAACTCCTGATGGGCTACGGCAGGGCATCAACTACATGCTTCAGCGGAAGGCTACCTCTTAGGTTTGATCTTTTCTTGCTGCGACTGGAGAGTCCCACTCAGCGCCCCCAATAAAGTTTTTCCCATGTGTGACTTAAACCAAATGGGCTCAAGTTCTTGTTGACATGTGGGCGGCATCTCTCTATAGTGCGTACCCGAAAGTCGCCCTTTGATGCCCGTCACCCCCCGCATCAAATGACGGACACCGATGTTCAAGCTTCAGCGCCTCGAAATCACGGGATTCAAGTCCTTCGCGGACCATACTGACCTTCGCTTCACCGGTGATGGCATAACTGCGATTGTCGGGCCTAACGGCTGCGGCAAGAGCAATGTCGCCGACGCGATCGCTTGGGTTTTGGGCGAGCAACGCGTCAAACACCTGCGCGGTGGCGAGATGAAAGATGTGATCTTTCAAGGCTCGCGCAACCGTCCGCCCAGCGGCATGTCCGAAGTCGTGCTGCATATGGTGCGCGACGAAACAAGCGAAGAAGAACCGGACATTGAAGACATCGATTCGCAGCTTGAGCAGATCGATTCGCACGAAGAGCTTTTTGAAGCGCCCGAATTGCAGAACAGCGCCTCCGCAAGTGAGACGATGTCAGTACCGGGAGCGGTAGCGACCGGGTCAGAAACTCAAGTTGAGCACGCGAGCGATACTCTTGGCACACCGCAATCCGCACCGGGAGCGTTAGCGACCGGGTCAGAATCGACAGACCCCGTCGCTATCGCTCCGGGTACTGACTCCATAACGCACGCCAAACCTAAGCAACATCATCATCGTCACTGGCGGCAACGCCGCAATCTTGCGCTGGAATTCGCTCCGGGCGAAGCAGTTTCGGTCACGCGCCGCCTCTATCGATCCGGCGAAAGCGAGTATTTGCTGAACGATCGTCCGTGCCGGCTGCGCGACATTCAGGACCTGTTTTCGGGAACGGGTCTGTCTGGTGGTCACTATGCGATCATCGAACAGGGCCGCATTGGCCAGATTCTTTCGGCGAAGCCGATGGACCGCCGCACGATCATTGAAGAGGCCGCGGGTATCACGAAGTTTCGCGTGCGCCAACGCGCCGCCGAAGCGCGGCTTGAGTCCGCGCGCGCGAATCTCAGCCGTGTCGCAGACATCATTTCGGAAATCGAGCGGCAGGTAAACAGCCTGCGCCGCCAGGCCGCGAAAGCCCGTCGCTATCGAATTCAACGTGAAGAGCTGCGCGAACTCTTGCGTCGCGTCTATGTCGGCGAGGAACAGAGCCTGGGTTCCTTGCTCGAGCAAACGCAGGCCGATCTTGATCGAGCGAACCAGGAGGAAGAGCAACTTGCCGCCTCGCTCACTGAGCGCGGTGAAGCCAGCCGGTTGGCGACCCAAAAAGCGCGCGCGCTCGAAGATGAACTCGCGCAGGTGCGTGCGGCGGTTGCGGAAGGCGCGCTGCAACGCGATCGCCGGATTCGCGAGCGCGTTTACCAGGAAGAGCAGATCGAGACACTCGCGAAACGCCGGATGGAAATTGAAAGGGAAGTAACAGCGTTAAGCGATCGGCTGACGGTCATCGAATCGGAACTGGATCGTTTGCGCACGCTCGATTCGACGCTGACGGCGGAAAACGAGCAGGCGACATCGCGGCTGCGGACCGCGGAAGAGAGTCACGCCAATCAGCTCACCGGGATTGCTCAAGCGGAACAGGAAATTGATGGCGCGCGTGCGGAGCTTTTGAACCACACGGTCGCGGCGGAGCGGCTGCACGAACTGGCGCGGCAGATCGAAAGCTCACTTGAGAAACTTGCTCAGCAAGCGGAAGGGTTGGCGCGCGAAGGTGAACGTGCGACTGCGGCACATGCGACTGCAGCGGGCGAAGCGGAGAGGATCAATCAGCAGATCGCTGAGACGCGCGCGAAGCTGGTGCGGCTCACGGCAGAACGCGAAGGCGCGGTCAAAGCCGTCGTCGAGGGCCACGAACGCGTTTCTGACACCGACGCGGAAATGACGCGTGTGCGTGACGAATACGCCCGCACTCAGGCGCGGCTCGAGAGTTTTAGAGATCTTGACGATCGGCGCGCGTACTTTTCCCTGGCGGTTCAGGAAGCTTTCTCGGCGAATGAAGCAAACGAGTTTCATCTGATTGGCACGCTCGCCGATTCAATTAAGGTTGATGCGCAGTGGGAGCGCGCAGTGGAAGGAGCGTTGGGCTCGTTCTTGCAATCGATTCTGGTGCCAACGCCGGATGACGCAATCCGCGCCGCTGCCTGGTTGAAGACCAACCACATCGGACGTGCGCAGTTTCTCGTGACCGGTCTGCACGGCGGCAGTGATGAAGTTACCGTGGCGACATACACGAGCCCATTAGAATCAGGCAGCGCGACCACACGCCACGCATATGTGCCGATGGGCATCGATGGGCCGCGCGTGGGGGATGTGCTCAACGCGCCGCAGGAACTCTTGAACCTGCTCGAACGGACGATGCCTGAGCGCATGAGCGCGCGAGTGGTGCCGACGCTCGATGATGCGACCGCGCTGTCGCTGGCGACGGGCGACATGTTCGTGACCGTCGACGGCGATTGGGTGATCGGCGGCCAGTTCGTTAACGCGGGCAATGGACGCGCGCTCGAAGAAGGCGCAGGCCTGCTAACTTTCAAGCGCGAGTTGCGCGAAATGCAATTGCGCGTCGTCGAGCTGGAAGCTGAGTTAGCGTTGGCCGAAATATCTTTGAAGGAAGCGCGCGCGTGCATGGGCGGATTGGAAGAGTCGGTCGTGCAACTAAACGCTTCGATTGGACGAGTGGAACGCGACGCAATGGCCCTGGAGTTAACGGCTGGCACTCTGCAGCAGGATGTGGAGCGCGCGGAACGACACCGGCGGGTGGTTGCCGACGATCAGTCGCGCTTGGAACAGGAACGGCACGAACTTGAAGAGCAGCGCGCGAAGACGCTGAGCGATGCAGAAACTGCTGAAGCTGCGCGGATTTTCGTTAATGAACGAATCGCGGCCATCACGAATCGCTTGACTGAGATTCGGCGCGACGTCGAAACGGAAAGCGAGACGCTCAATCAGCAACGTGCGGATGCGGCAGCGGCAGCGGAGCGAAGACGTTCGACGTCAGCCGATTTGCGCCGGCTGGAATCTGAGCGCGTCGACGTTACCGATCGCATAGCGCGACATAGCTTCGAGTTAGCTGAAGCGCGCGCACGAAACGAGCAATTACGCACCTCGATCGAAGAGATCGATCGGTTGGCGTTAAACGTCGAAGAAGAGAAGGCGCGTGAAGAACAGCAAATAACGGACGCAACCGCACGATTGACAGAATCGCGCGAGCGAGCCGATGCGATGGCCGCTGAGTTGGCCGAATTGAATCGTGATGCGGCGGCTTCCCGCGACGCTCGCGCGGCGATCGAAGTGCAGCGTGCTGAGGCAATGGCGCGCGTAAACTTCGTGCGCGAATCGTGTGCGAACGAATTGAACCAGAGCCTGGAAGAAATCGCGCGCGAGCTGACGCCGGATCCACAGTTCGATCTCGAAACGTCGAAGGCCCGTGTCGAAGATTTGCGCGAGAAGCTGGAAAACTTCGGGGCTGTCAACATGATGGCGCTCGAAGAGTTAGCCGAGAATGAAGAACGCCTTGCCTTCTTGACGACCCAGCGCGACGACATTACGAGCGGTATTGCCTCGACTGAAGAAGCTTTGCGGGAAATCAAGCGTCGTTCGCGCGAACGCTTCCGCGACGCATTCGAGAAGATCAATACCAACTTCAGCGAACTGTTCAAAGAGTTGTTTGGCGGTGGACGCGGTGAAATGAGTTTGATCGACGAGAACGACGAACTCGAATCAGGAATCGACATCATCGCGCAACCGCCTGGCAAGCGCCTGCAGAACGTCCTGCTCCTGTCGGGCGGCGAAAAAGCGATGGCTGCGCTCGCTCTGGTGCTCGGAATTTTCCATTATCGCCCGTCGCCTTTCTGTTTGCTGGACGAAGTTGATGCGCCGCTCGACGAGGCGAACATCGGGCGCTTTACCGGAAAAGTTGTTTCAATGTCGGCGGGCACGCAATTCATCGTCATTACCCACAACAAGCGCACTATGGAAACCGCCCGCGCAATGTATGGCGTCACGATGGAAGAAGTGGGCGTCTCGAAACTTGTCTCGGTTCGCTTTGAATAAAGCGCGCGCCGACAACTTGCACTCTCCTTCCTGCATCAATTAGAAGTCAGTTTTCAGCCTGATGCGAATCGCAGTTTTCAGATGGTCTTCCCTTGTTTTCCTGACTCTGTTGGCGGGAGTTTGCGCGGCCCAGGACCCGACAAAGAGAAACGATCGACCCAAATCTGAAGCCGCACCATCTCCTGTCGCCAGGAAAATAGACAGCGACAAAACGCGTTACACCTGGGAATTCGCGCAACCGCAATTCGTCGTCAATCACATTGTCATCGAGCACGACGCGCTCGGGCGGGGAAAAGTCTCGTTCAATCGCAAAGCCGAAGAGCAGACCATCGTTGAACCGGTTGAATTATCGCCGGCGGTGCTCGAAAAGATTGATCGGCTTTGGCGCGCGCTAAACTTTCTTGATTCAAAAGAGAATTACCAGTCCGCAAAAAACTTTGCGCATCTCGGTACTTACAAACTGGGAATGAATGATGGTGCGCACGAACGCATCGCGGAATTCAACTGGAGCGACAATTCGGACGCGTGGAGTCTGGCGCAGGAATATCGGCGTGTGGCCGATCAGGCAATACTTCTTTTCGACATCAACGTCGCTCGCGAGAACCAACCGCTGAACACGCCCGGTCTGTTGACTTACATGGAGTCGCTTTACAACCGCAACGCACTGTCGGATCCAAAACAGCTTGTGCCGCTGCTCAAAGAACTCCGCACCGATGAACACATCCCGCTCATCGCGCGGAATCATGCTGATCGCTTGCTTAAGAAGATCGAGAAATAGCCGCAGCTAACTCGCCACGATTTCACAAAAGTCCACCAAACGATTCTCTGCCCAGAAGCGATCTTCATCGTCCAGGTCTGCGGAAACGAACGCCACGTGGCCGCCTTTTTCGGTCGCCATCACGAGCACGAACGGGTTCGCCTCGATGGACGGATCGGTGAGCGGCTCAAAGGGGATGAAGGGATCGTCCTTCGCGTGGATGATCAGAGTGGGAATGCGTATGCGGCCGATGTAAGGGCGCGAGCTGGCTTTGCGGTAGTAGTCGTCGACACCGTCAAAGCCGAACGCAGGCGCGATAAAGCGATCGTCGAATTGCTCGATACTGCGAACGCGATTCAGACCGGCCACGTCGTACGAGCCAGGATACAGTCTCTCTTTTCGCCGAAGCCTACGCTTCAAATATAAAAGAAAATTCTTTTGATAGACGAGATTGCGGCGCAGGTTGAGGAAGTCCCGGCCGGCGCTCAAATCGATCGAAGGCGAGACTGCGCCAATGGCTTTGATTTCCGGAGGGGGCGAATCGCCATATTCTCCCGCGAGTTTCAAAACCATGTTTCCACCAAGTGAAAACCCAGCGATCACGATACGAGACAGTCCGTCATTAACAATTAATTGTTCGATGACGACGCGCAGGTCCGTGGTTAACCCGCCGTGATAAAGCGTCGGCGTTAGATGTTCGGTGCCACCGCAATTTCTAACATTCATGCGCACGACGTTGAAGCCGCGCGCGAACGCCTTGTCTGCGGTACTCAACATGTAAGCCGAGGTGGCCGAACCTTCGAGGCCGTGCCACATGACAAGCGTCGGATGCTGCGTGCGATCCGGCTGCCAGCGACAACGCGCGAGTACTTGACTGCCCGCTTCGACCTCGAAAAAACGCTCTTCATCGTTGGTCGTGTCTTGCAAACGAAGGCGGGCCGGCCAGAAATACGCGCCAAGAGTTTGAATGTCGCCGTGAGTCAAGTACCGAGCAGGAATGAACGGCTTGTTTGCGAATTCAGCGGCGACTTTGGCGAGTAGCGACGAGACACGCGCTTCGATGTACTCGTCGGTGAGGTCAGCAATCATTTGAACCTGATGATGACATCGATGGGTTGCTTTTGTATGTCCGGTTTGGTGCTAACGTCGAATTTCGATTGCACGCCGCTGCGTTGCGCCAAAGAAGCTACGAACTGCCGAATGACCGTACAGCGCGATATTGGGGGGTGATGTGGCGCACGTAATTGACTCTCGCGGCTCGGCTAACGCAAGCTTCCGACGCAGCGATTCTAGCGTTTCCCGTGTAAACAATGGAAGGGCACAGCATCCATTCAAAGAATGCGCCCGCCGGCAGCAAGCGGGCGGTCATAGTTGCGTCGTGGGAAGCAGCGGGAAAGCCGCCCGTGGACGCGCGCCTGCTGAAATCGATTCGCGCGGGGCTGCAGCGTGAGTTCGAGAACCATGAGCCTGACGGTCCCGCTGCAATCGCACGAGTTCTGGCTGATGCAGGCGCCGAACTGAGACATCCCGAAATAATTGAAGCTGACGCGGAGTGGCGGCAAGCCACCCTTGAAAGCGAGGCGAATGAGTCAGGCTTGGAATTAGTCGCCGCCGAGATCATGACATTGGCGTCGGCAGAGATGTTCATTCTGAAGCTTGAGGATTTGCGGCAGCAGCAAGGTCGCGATGCCGATCAGCGGGCGCTTGCGCAGTTGCGAAGTATCGCAGTCGAAGCGCGCCGATTGGCTGAATCGATTGCTAAGAGTCGATCATCGGGGCAAGCAATTCGCGCCGAACAAGCCGAGATTGCTGAGTGGCTGAAGTTGTGGCTGCAAACTCCCGCGCTCTTTAATAATTGGCTGGAACTGAGACGACGTTCAGATGAGTTTCGCACAAAATTTCGAGGGCTTAACCACGAAGACACAAAGACACAAAATGATTAAGGGCAACCATCTGTAATCCTTCTTCGTGTCTTTGTAGTGAGTCGCTTACGCGTGAACTTTCGCCTGCGCGTTGAGCGGATGCGCTTGTTGATAGGCGTGGGCCAGACGAAATAACAATCCTTCGCTCCAATACGGCCCAAGCAGTTGCACGCCGATCGGCAGTCCTTCCGTTGATAAACCACATGGCACGCTTATGCCGGGAATGCCCGCCAGGTTCGCCGTCACCGTGTAAATATCGTTGAGGTACATCGCTAACGGGTCGTCAACTTTTTCGCCAAAACGAAATGCGGGACCGGGCGCGGTTGGCGTCAGCACCGCATCACAGTTTGCGAATGCGGTCGCGAAATCATTCTTGATGAGCGTGCGAACTTGCTGTGCTTTCAAATAATAAGCATCGTAGTAACCTGCCGACAAAACATAAGTGCCAAGCATGATGCGGCGCTTCACTTCCGCCCCGAAACCTTCGTCGCGAGTTTTCCGATACATCTCGCGCAGAGCGGGCGCTTCTTCCGCGCGAAAGCCGTAACGCACGCCATCATAGCGCGCGAGGTTCGACGAGGCTTCCGCGGTCGCAATTATGTAATAAACCGCGATCGCGTACTTTGCGTGTGGTAACTCGACATCGACGATCTGTGCGCCGAGTGCGCGGTAAGCATCTATTGCTTTCTCGATCGCCGCGCGCACTTCCGTGTCCAAGCCTTCGCCGAGTAAAGTGCGCGACACGCCGATGCGCAACCCGGCGATATCTCTCTTCGATTCACTGAGGTAATCACTAACCGGCACGTCGGCTGTCGTGGCGTCGTGCGTGTCGCGTCCCGCGATGACTTGCAGGACTGTGGCCGCGTCTACGGCTGTTTGTGCAAACACGCCAATTTGATCGAGCGAAGAGCCAAACGCCACCAGTCCATAGCGCGAGACGCGACCGTATGTTGGTTTGACGCCAATCACACCGCACAACGAGGCGGGCTGCCGCACAGAGCCACCGGTATCTGAGCCGAGCGCCACGGGCACGATGCCGGCAGCCACCGCGGCCGCGGAACCGCCGGAAGAACCGCCGGGAACACGCGATGTGTCCCATGGATTTTTGACTGGGCCGAATGCCGAATTCTCGTTTGAAGAGCCCATCGCAAACTCGTCGCAGTTCGTCTTGCCGATAATCACTGCACCTGCATCGAGCAATCGATCAATCGCGGTGGCGTTATAAGGCGGTTTGTATGGGCCGAGGATGCGCGATCCACACGAGGTCTGCATGCCGCGCACGCAGATGTTGTCCTTGATTGCGATCGGAATTCCGTTGAGCCCTGGGAGCGCGCGAGTCTCACCCGCCTTAGTCTTTTCGTCGATCAAATCTGCTCGTTTGAGCGCACCCCCTCGATCGATTTCGAGGAACGCATTCAACTCGTCGTTCAGCTTTTTCGCCGCGTTCAGCGCCGCTTCAACTTCTGTGCGCGCAGACGTTTCCCCGCGAGCTAGTTTCTCTGTTTTTTCCGCAATGGTTGTCATTTAAATGAAGAACTCAGGAGAGCACCTTGGGCACGCGAAAGTGTCCGGACGCCGGATCTGGCGCTTGTTCAAGAGCGACCGCTTGTCCAAGTGATGGCTGCACTTCGTCGGCGCGCGATGCTTCGGTACGTTCGCCTTCGGGCGTCAACCCGCCGAGCGCGGGCTCGATGGCGGCGGTATCAATCTCGTTCAATTGTTCGACATAGGTAACGATCTCAGCCATCTGGGGTGCGAACATCCGGCGTTCGTCATCGGTGATTTCCAGATGAGCTAGCTGCGCGATCTTTTCAATGTCGGATTCTGAGATAGGCATAAGTTAGATTTCGGATTGTGAATTTGGAATTGCCGATTTTGCATTCGCTTCGCGACGGTCGATGCAGTTTGTCGCCGCGCGAATGAAGCGCGCGCGCAAGTCGGTATCTTCGATTTCTGCTGCCGAAGCAATTACGTTTTCTGGTGGTCGAAGAAGTTTGTTTGTTCTTACTGATGTGGCGCCAGGTCGAATTTTCATGGCCTGCGCGTTGACTCGAAACTCAATCGTCGTCACAACCTCTCGGCGCAAAAGTTTATTTATCCGCGACGTCAGTTCTCTCGACATGCGCTCGAGCTGTTTTTTCCAGACATCGTCCGCCACGGCCACCGTCAGCGTCGCATTACGCAGGTTGATTGGCGTTGCATGATGCGCCAAACCTTCTCCGGCCACCCTCTTCCACGCAGTCATCGCTGCCGCCTCGGCTAGTTCAGGATTGTCACCAGCTCTTTCGAGGAGTTTTGGAAATAACAGTGCGGCGTCGATCATGTTTACGTTTGAAGTTGGACGAAAAAAAATTCAGAATGTCCCGTCATCAACCAGGTTTCGGAGTGTAATGGAAGAGACGCACAACAACCAAACGGACGCGCACCAGCCGCGCGATTTACCTGTGCGCGAAGGTTCGAGCGCCGGATTTGCAGGGAATTTGCCGAGGCTTCTGCTCGCGTCATCCAGTCCCAGGCGCGCGCAGATTCTGGAAATGGTCGGTTGGCCTTTTGCGCTAGGACCTATCGAGGTTGACGAGTCCTTACGCGATGGGGAGTCTGCGCGCGAGTACGTGGCGCGTCTCGCGGAAGCAAAAGCGCGTGCCTCCGCCGAAGTTTATGACCATCGACCCGTGCTGGCCGCGGACACAACAGTCGTCGTCGATGAGCACATCCTCGCGAAACCAATCGATGTTGACGATGGCAAGCGTATGCTGCGATTGCTGCAGGGTCGTTGGCATCAAGTGCTCACCGGCATCGCGCTGCTAACCGCAAATGCGACTGAAGTTGATGTTGAAATGACAGAGGTGAGATTCGCGCCGATGAACGAATCTGAAATCGATTGGTACGTCCTGACCGGCGAACCGATGGACAAAGCGGGCGCGTATGCGATTCAGGGAAAAGGCGCACGCTTCATCGAAGGAATCAAAGGCGATTACTTCAACGTGATGGGCTTGCCGGTGCGATTGCTTTATGACCTTATTAGGAAATCAGACGATTGACTTGTCTCGCAAATCGGGATAGGTTGCCGGCCATTCGTTTGACCCACGATTTTAGAGCTTGATGTTTTTGCGGCCCGCAATGGTCGCATCTCACGCAAAAGGGGAGGTTTTAAAATGTTTCCAAAGTTAAGAGCAGCATTGATAGTTTTCGTGAGCGGTGCGTTGCTTTTCATCTTCACTTTGCCGGCACGGGTCCAACAGAGCGTGCCTGAAAAGATTACCAGCAAGGCGTCTGCGCAAAAACCAAAGAAGCAGAAGACGCCTTCTGCTGACTTGATACGGCGCTGGCAGGAGTTTGCCGCGCACACCAACGCTCGATCTGTCTCGTGGAATCCAAAGACGGGAACGCCTGAGGGAATATTCGGCGAGCTTTCACAAGCCTCACGAAAGGAACCCGCTGCCGCAGCGCGCGACTTTTTGCGCGCCAACCACGCGCTTTTCAACATGAGATATGACACTAGCGACTTGAACGACGCGGCAAGCTTCGAAACGCCGATGGGTAGCCACGCTCGCTTTCAACAAGTATTCGAAGGTGTGCCCGTATTTGGCGCGCGCACTACCGTGCAGTTCAATAGAGACGGAGTCGTGGTTGCGGTTGCGAACACATACGTGCCGGACGTCTTCGTGCCGTCGGTTCAACCTGCCATTAACAAACACGAAGCAATTAACGCAGCCGAACGTGCTGCTGGTTCGACTACTGAACCGGAGTCTGCGGCAGATCTGGTGATTGATGCCGAAGATGAGACACCGGTCCTGGCGTGGCGCGTGACCGTCGCAACACTCGGGCCCACCTGGGAATTATTTATCGACGCACAGAGTGGCGCGCCGATCGGTGAACCACGCGACATCAACCATTATGTGAATGGCACGGGTCAAATCTTCAACGTGAATGCCGTTGTGGCAACGCGTGACAACACCTTGCGCGATTTGAACGACTCAGCCACCGCGGTCCCCGACAGCGCTTACAGCATGGTCACCCTTGGGGATCTTCAAGGAAACGGAATGTTGGACGGCGCCTACGCCTCCAGCAGCCGCACGAAGAAACGCGTTTTTAACAGCAGTAATAATTTTATTTTCGATCGCACCAGCGATGGCTTCAGCGAGGTCATGGGTTACTACTACATCGATATTGCTGAACGCTACATCCAATCGCTGGGATTTGCGAATATCAACAATCGGCAACAGGTCTTCTCCGTTAATCGTTTCAATGGTGACAACTCCTTCTATTCACCGAGTACGACGGACATCACTTATGGGCTGGGAGGAGTTGACGATGCCGAAGACGGAGAAGTGATTCTGCACGAGTACGGCCATTCGATTCAGGATAATCAAGTGCCCGGCTTTGGTTCGTCCCTCGAAGCAGGCGCAATGGGGGAAGGATTCGGAGATTATTGGGGCGCATCGATCGGCGCGCAGACCAGCGGCGGGTTTCAGGACCTTTGCGTGGCAGACTGGGATGCGACGTCCTACAGCACAACGAATCCGCCGTGTTTGCGACGGCTTGACAGCTCAAAGCATTTTCCCGAGGACGTGGCCGGAGAAGTTCATGCAGACGGCGAAATATGGTCTGCCGCGTTGTGGCAAATTCGTAGTTCGATTGGGGCGGCGAAGGCGGATCGGGCGATCCTGCAAGCGCACTTTTTGCTATCGCCGAGTGCGTCGTTTAACCAGGGAGCAAATGCGCTGGTGACGGCGGCCATCAATCTCGGTTACAAAAAATCCGAGGTCAACAGCATTCGCACGATTCTTCAGAATCGTGGTTTCACGGTGTAGTTGTTTTTTGAGACTCGCCGTTATTACGTTCCGCAGCCACGGGCCCAGTGGGCGCCGGTTCGCGCGCTGGCGGCGGTGGGACTTGCGCAGGCGGGGCCGTAGGTTGCTTCGGCTCGCCCGGCGGTTGCGGCGCGGCGGGCGCGACTTCGACAGGCGCCGGAGTAATTTCAAGCAGTACACGATTGTCAGTATCCAGATAATCTCCGACTGCCTCGCGAATCTGCTGCCGCGTGACATCCAAATAATTCTGCAAATCCGTGTTGAAGAGGTCCGGGTCGCCATCGTAGAGCGTGAACTCGGCAATCTGCTGTGAACGAAACAGCGAGGATTGACGGCTGCGGACGGCGCCGTTGAACAGATTGTTGCGCAGCTTTTCCATCTCGTCTTCGCTGGGGCCCTTCGTCGCGAGTTCGGCGATTTCTTTAAAGATCGTATCGCGAATCTGAGTTCCTTCCCGATCGGGTTTGGGAATGACGACGATGAACAGGCCAGATGGGCCGCGACGCTCGTCGATCCCGCCCTGGATTTGTACGACCGATTCTTCGCCTTTCACCAGCTTTTGATACAGGCGCGCGCTCTCGCCTTCGAACAATAAGTGACTGGCAAGCGACAGCGCATAAAAAGCCGGCGTGCGGCGCGCGGGAATCTTCCAGCCGAGTGCAAATGCCGGCACCGGCGCGAGCTTGTCGATGAATTCGCCGACGCGTTCAGCAACTTCGTTGGGTTCATTGACATCGACCGGCGGCGGTTGAGTTTGCCGAGGAATCGTCGCGAAATACTTTTCGATCAGCTCGCTTGCTTCGGCGCGATCGAAATCACCGGCAATTGAGAGCACCGCGTTATTAGGGGCGTAATAAATGCGGAAAAATTCGCGCACGTCATCAACCGTTGCCGCGTCGAGGTCTTCCATCGATCCGATCGTCGAGTGCGCATTCGCCGGATTCTTGAAACTCATCTCAAAGAGCCGCAGGAACCCGTTGACATAGGGCTGATTGTCATAGCGCAGACGCTTTTCTTCTTTGACCGCCTCGCGCTGATTGTCGAGATTCTCCTGCGTCACATTCAACGAACGCATGCGATCGCTCTCGAGCCAGAGGGCTAACGGAAGTTCGCTCGCCGGCAACGTTTCGAAGTAGTTGGTGCGCTCGCTGGAAGTCGTTCCGTTCATCGTACCGCCAGCGTTGGAGATATATTGAAAATGCGCGGCCTTGGGCACGTTGTCTGAGCCTTGAAACATCATGTGTTCGAACAAGTGTGCGAACCCGGTGCGGCCTTCCGGTTCGTTGCGCGAACCAACGTCGTAGTAGACGCTCACGGAAACGACCGGCACCGACTGGTCCTGATTCAGGACGACACGCAGTCCGTTGTCGAGAATAAATTGTTCGATCGGCGTGTGTGGAACTTGAAAAGTTTTCTGCACCTTGAGAGCGATCCGAATTAGAGAAGGATGATTGAACGAGGGAAGTTTACCGCGTTCGGAGGGGGATTAACAAAGATGGTTCTTAGCCGCAGATGAACGCGGATGAACGCCGATCCGGAAAAACTCCTGTAAGTTTTCTTATCCGCGTCTATCCGCGTCTATCCGCGTTAATTCGCGGCTGATTAACTCGCTGGCTCTTCGGTTTTTCGTTGGCCCACCATACCGCGCAACTCAGCGCGCAGGCGTTCGATCTCAGTCAGCTTCTGTTCGACGCGCGCGAACAACTCGTTCTGCGTCTTGATGCCTTCGTCGATCAAAAACGATGCGGCTTCAGCGCGTGTGCCGAAGACGCCGGCTTGTACGAGTTGGCCCAGCTTGTGTGACGCATCCGCTGAAACTTTCACCGCCAGCATGTAATCGTCCTTCGCCGAGATTGCTTTCTCAATTGTCCGGCTTATATCGCGCCCGATCGCGGAAAGCTGTTCCGGAATCCGCGCGGCCATGTCGCGTACGGACGTACTGACATTGGACCTGTCTTCAATTGGCTCTGGTTCTGTTTCTCGCATAATCAATTCGTTCCTTTGTTCTGACCCGTTGCCCGGTGATTCGTAAGACGTGCTCATGACAGTGTTTCTCCTTAGGTTAGTAAATCCTTTGTACGCGGTTTTGACAGGGAAAGTTCATTGTAAACCGGCTGCGCCCGGCCGCAAAGCCGAAAGAAATTGAGGTGTTCCGAATTTGCCGAAATTAGGGAGCTACCGAGCTTGAGGCATTAGAAGGCACCCTGAATTGCTGATGGCATCGTAATTCCAGCGCTTTTGTCTCTGTATAGACCTTACTCATTCTGCGCCGATCTCTTCTCGAATTATGTGCACCGCAGAGACGAGGGGAAGATGCACGGCGATAAAGAGAATTAAGCCGCCAAAAAAGGAAGGGCCGATTCGTTCGTTACTTAGATCACAACGCCGAAAGAAAAATCGCTTGAGAGCTTGCATGCCGAGTCATATTTTGTGCGCACTATTCGTACAACGCGACGTGCGACTCCCGAACGAAGCCTACGTCTGAATAAATTCTCAGTCTTTAGATTCAGATCGATGGATCATTCGGATCGGAACGCTTTGGAGCTTCATTTCGTCTCCAGACGTTGCTAAAAAGTTACGTAGGAGTGGAAAGTAATTCGATACTCACTCGAATGATGCCATTAAGATCGCTTGTAACTGTCATTTTGCTTTTGTTAATCGCTGGAGACTCGGCGTGTGCTCAGGAAAAGCGAAAGCGAATGGTTCCTGGGTCGTCTCAATTTATCGTTGTGACCGATTCGCTTGGTGAGAATGAGGACGGCATTGCCCAGATAACTTTTGGAGGAATCTCTCCGCCGCCTAAGCCTACCGAGTATGCATACGTCGGTGCTGGCGGCTTGAAAGACGCACCATCTTTGCCTACCGGATATACCCTTTTCAACGACTTGGTCTTTCGAGTTAAGACAGAAGCTTTGGTCTCGGGCTCGTCCTTAACAATCTTCAAAGTAGCGTCGGCCAAAAACGAAGTCGAATTTGGCAAACTTGCGGTACTTCACCTCAAACATGACGAATTGAGCCCAACTGATTTTTCATGGGAGGATGTCAGTGTCCTTCCAGGTAGCTGGGACGAACACGTTCACCACATCCCCAAGCGCGTATACGACGGCGCCGCGCCCGATTTCAACTCGAGGCGCGTGGCTGGCATCACTGATGAATTTGGGATTTTCGCGATTGCCTCTGCGCCGGAATCCGAGCCGGAACGAATGGAGGCCTTTCCTAAAATTACGGTCAGCTTCACGAGTTCGCCAGAGCCGGTTCAGGCGGCGCAAGAGGTCACCCATACGATTACTTTCCGAAACGAGGGGACAAGCGCGTCAGCCGAAGTTAATGTCAAGGAGGTACTTGATATATATCTGGATTATGTTTCGGCCACGCCAACCCAAGGAGTCTGCAAGCAGAAAGTTGCTGCGTATAATATCGTATGCCACTTGGGAGCACTGCCGGCAGGCGCTAACGCGACAATTACGATTGTCTCTCGCCCCCGGCCTGCCGGTAGTGTCTGAAAGTTGTGTTGCTCCCAACGGTTGAAATAGGATAGCAGCGAAATTAGCGGCGATGCATGAATGAAATCGCGCCGCCGCGTCAACTCAACCGTTATGCAGCTAATTCCTACAAACCGAATTCGTTTGGCCACGCCAGCACTCTTAGTCGGAGTCTTGCTAATCGGAGCGTGTCATAAGACTGTAAAAACTCCGGTGGCCACCCGCGTCTCGTTGTGCCAACTCTACGCGAATCCAACTGCCTATGACGGGAAACCTATTCGAGTTGACGCAACAGTGACAGCTCTACCTGATGGAAACTATATCTATCCAGGTCCGACGGCTAATCCCTGTGCCGACTCCATGGCTGGCGGTTCATATTCTTTCATTAAACTTGACGCTGGCAATGTCGAGAACGCGGCTCTAGTCGAACTCAAAACACAACCCGGGTCGCCTCCCGAGCGCAAAGAATTTGACGTTGAACTCACGGGCACCTTCGACTCAAACTATTCGGAACCGTCGGATCATTTTCGTTATCGGATCGTTGCGGTTGAAATCAAACCCGTTTCATCGGTTCGAATCGGTAAACGCTTGGGCGCTGCATAACAAATCGTTGGACGCGAGCGGCGGTAGCGTGTTTCGCTAGAATTTAGCCGCCGCTTTCAGCAAATCCTGAATGCTCCACAAAGACCCTGTAATTCCTGCCGCTCGTCGAATCGAAACTGAAAACAAAAGCACAAATCCTGCGTGAATTGCCGTATTCCCAGCGGGATATTGAGACGTTGATGAATCTGCCAGAAGGTTATTTTAACGACGATTTCGGACAAGTTAGACATCTACCAACTTTCAAAATGGTAATTCAGGAAGCACCTGCCAGTCCGAGATTCGGAATAGATAAGAGCGACAACGTAATTACGTTTGAGCCAAAGAAGTCGGCAGGCTAGGAGTGTCGTTTCTGCCAACGAGTCTTAACGGCCTTCGTGGCGATTGCTGACCGCTTCTTGGCTGATAGCTTCTTTGCTCTAGCACGGCCACCTTTAGCACCACCGCGTAACCCAGCGGCCACCTTCTTTGGGTCTTTGCCCTTCTCGCGCACGGCCTCAGGGTCGTGCTTTGCGATAACTTGGTCTAGGACTGACCGCGCAAACTCGTTTGGGTCTTTCGCCATTCCCGAAGATCATAACACGCGAGATCGGGAGCAACACTTTTTTCTTAGGCCGCAGCAACACACTTTTCAGACACTACCGGCCTGCCCAGATTGTGAATGATGTGATAATAAAGGCCTCGAGTGATCTTGAGGTCGTCTTTAAGCAGAAAGCAACGGATTTTGTTGATGAGCGAGGTCAGATTTTCTCGCGGGTCACGACTGCGATAAGGAAGGAACAGTAGCAACTGAAAGAGTAGGCAGCAGTAACAACAACCTCCGTCACTGATTGAACAAAGGGATCGTTCTGCGTCAAGACCCATCCTAGCGCATTCGGTGACAGAGGCTTAATGCCGTCTCAGTAATACACTAGAAGGCTAGGCCGCCTTCAATTCGGTGCAGCAAGCCGCGCAACGAGTCGCCGCCAAAGGCACGGCCGTCAGGCATTCCGGGCAGTCCTTCACTGACGGATCCTTGCGGCGCATTCTGTTCACCATCTTCACCAGCAAGAAAATCACAAAGGCAACGATCACGAAATTCACGATGTCGTTGAAAAACTGGCCGTAGGCGATCACGGGAATGCCCTTGGTCTTGGCGTCCGCCAGTGAAATGGGAACGCCTTTCGAATGATCGAGCACGACAAAAAGACTCGCGAAGTCTATCCTGCCGAGCAACATTCCAATTGGCGGCATGATGATTCCTTCGACCAGCGACGTGACGATTTTTCCGAATGCGACGCCGATGATCACACCGATAGCAAGGTCGATCACGTTTCCGCGCGAGACGAACTCTCTAAATTCTCTGAACATGTCAAAGTCTCCTCTCAAACGACAGACGTTGCCGCTCCCTAAGCGCAATTACTGGCAGTCCTTGGCCAGTTTGTATCCGGCGTTTTCGGCCTCTTCCTTGTTCTTAAAAACAGCTCGATTCTGGGCTGGTATGTTTTCGGCAGCTTCGCAGCCCGCAGGGTAATACAGTTTGGAAATTTTGTCCCCGGTCACGCGCGATTCTGCGGCACTGGCGGCCTCTTCACGCCGCTGGGCAATGGTTTCGTCTGCCGCGTCGTCGCTAAGACGAAGGCTGGGACTGCCGGCAATAAGCGAAACGACAACTGTGAAGCCGTCGCAGTGCAGTTGTCGGGCGCCTCGCTTTGGCGCCCAGGCCGCGGGCAAATTCAACGCCTTGCTGATGCCGCCGACAAAATCGTCGACGGTTTGCCACTTGAACGTATTCTCGTATCCAACCCACAGCGTCGTCAGCTTCTCATCGAGAAAATCCAGAGAGATAGTGCGCACGTCGGCGAAGCTCACTTTGTCGAAGCGTGGATCGTAGAGCGGATTGATCGAGGTCTTGATGACTCCGATTTCGTCGGCGCGGCCAAACTGAATCAGCGGCACGCGCGCCTTCGCTTGCTCGGGAGTCATTCCCAAACGAAAGCCATGCAGTTCCGGCGCATCGGGAAGCTGATCGCTCTTCAGCGTGCATTGCGCCGCCGCGGGATGCGCGCAAGTAATCAACAATGTGACGAATGAAATGAAGAGAGCGTAACGTGAATGAGGATTCATGCAGCGAGCAGTCTCTCGATCAACTTACTCAACGCGTCGGGGTCGAACGGTGTCGGGACGTATTCGTTACAACCGGCGTCAAGCGCTTTGTGTCGATATTGATCGGCACCGTAAGCCGACACTGCCACTATCGGCGTCTCTTGGAGAGACTGATACTCGCGGATTTGCCGGGTGGCGTCAAGACCATCGACACCCGGCATCATCATGTCCATGATGATAAGGTCGGGTTGTTCGCGTTGGGCCAGGTCGACGGCCTCTGCACCATTTTCAGCTTCGACGACTCGATAGCCTTTCTTCGTCAGCCAGAGTTTCGTCATCAGACGCGTGTCGTCAAAGTCTTCGACGAGCAGAATAGTTTTCCGCTGATGCGCACGATCGATCGCAGCTTGGGCCAGCATGATTTTACTTCCTTCTGAGGCGGGGCAAGCTTTGGTACCCGCGGCAGGGGTCGAACCTGCGACCTTTCGCTCCGGAGGCGAACGCTCTAATCCACTGAGCTACGCGGGCCTGGGGGGATACAAAACGATAGCATAGCGAGTGATTGAGAGCCAGAACCGCCGCGAAGAAAAACAGGCGCGCCTTGCAAATTATACCCACCGTCGTATATCAACATGCTGCATGTCAGAAGCTTATTCACACGTGACCGAATTGCTGCGAGCCGAGGGTGACGCCATCGCAAAAGCTGCAGCGCGATTGCAAACAAGTGACATCGACAATGCGATTGACCTGTTGAAGAACTGCACTGGGCAAGTGATTGTTCTCGGTGTCGGCAAGTCGGGGATTATCGGACAAAAAATCGCATCAACGATGACCAGCAGCGGCACGGCCGCATTGTTTCTGCATCCGTCGGACGCTTTGCACGGGGGGTTGGGAATAGTGACGCCCGACGATGTGGTTATTCTCCTGAGCAATAGCGGCGAGACCGACGAATTGCTGCAATTGCTTCCGGCCCTGAAGCGTCGGAACGTTCCGCTGCTGGCGATTGTGGGCAATGTGAAATCATCGATCGCACAACGTGCGGACGCGGTGATCGATGCTTCTGTGGATCAAGAGGTATGTCCGTTGAATCTCGCTCCCACTGCGAGCACAACCGTCGCGTTGGCGATCGGCGATGCGATTGCGATGACTTTGATGCGCGCTAAGGGCATCACCGAAACCGACTTCGCTTCGAATCATCCGGGCGGGCAACTGGGCAAACGTCTAACAGTGCTTGTGGGTGACTTGATGCACAGCGGTGCGCAAAATCCAACGATTGCGGATGATGCGACGTGGATGGACATCATTGCGGCAATCACACAATTCGGTTTGGGAGCGGTCAATGTGGTCTCTGGTGATGGGCGATTGGCAGGGATTGTTACCGATGGCGACTTGCGGCGCGCCATTCAGCGGTTGGGGCGAGATTTGGAATGGGCAAACCTGAAATGCGATCAGTTGATGACTCCGAATCCGGTTGTTACGACGCCCGAGACACTCGCTTACGACGCGTTGCGTTTGATGGAAGATCGGCCGTCACAAATCAACGTGTTGCCGGTGGTGGACGGCGAGCAGAAGTGCGTCGGGTTGATTCGTTTGCACGACATTGTGCGCAGTGGATTGTGATCGAAGAGCGCTATGCCAGAAACTCATCTAACTCTCCCGCGAATAAGAGAAAGGCCGATTCAATGAAAGCCACCTTTTTACGAGCGTTTCTACTGTTCGTCGCATTTACCATCGCCGGCGCTCAGGAGACGCGTCGCGCTAACAACGCGCCCCTGCCCGAAACAAAGCTCTCTGTCAACGAGCAGTTTCTCAATTCGTTTCTCACTGCGATGTTCGACAATTTGCAGGAGCCGGCGATGCCGTTGACTATCGGCGGAGCAACTTCTTCATCGCAATGCGCCAGCGAGATTCGTTTGAAGCGCGAAGCCAATGGCGTGCGTACCGCAGTGCATTTCGAGCAGGGAAGAATCACAGGGCCATTGGCGTTCGCAGGCGCTTACAACTCGACTTTGCTCGGGTGCGTTTCTTTCACCGGCTGGGCGGATTCGGAACTGCAGATGGAATTTAGTCGCGAACGTCGCGCCGTGCTGGCGCACTTTCGCCTGCGCGACATTCACCTGAACAACACGCCCGAAATGCTGAACGGGCCCTTGCTAAAGATGGTGCAAAACGCCATCGACAGTCGCTACAACCCCATCGAACTCTTTACACTGGACCAGTTATCGACGCGCGCGAACATCAAGCCTGCCGGGGGCGCGTTGCGGCTCGAAGCGACGGATGTTCGTCCTGAAATCACGTCGACCGAACTGACTCTTCATATCACTTACAAATTCGTGCGAGGGTAATGTGGATTCGTCGTTTAGAGTCGGGCTACTGCCCGACCCAGCGGGCGGTAGCCCGCTCCTAAACGAGCAAGGGGCAACAGGATCGATGCTACCCACCCGCGTCTGTCTCTGATAGAATCCGCCGCGCACTCACGAAACCAATAGTCTCCGGAGGTCACACCTGTGCGAACGAGAAATCACGCGTACGCAATCCTGCTGGTTCTAGCTACTGCCGTCGTCCTAATCGCCCAAACGAGCAATGCGCCGCGCTATCAGTTGCCGCCGAAAGAGGTGGTTGATGCATTCGATGCGCCGCCGTTGCCGACGGCGATTTTCAGTCCTACCAAGCAAATCCTGGCACTTACTTACCGTCGCCCGTATCCGACGATCGCGGAACTCTCGCAACCGATTTTGCGACTCGCGGGTGCGCGCGTGAATCCGAACACTTATGGTCCGCAGCGCACGGGAAACATTTATGGAATTACGCTCAAGAAAATTTCTGATGGTAGTGAGCTCAAAGTGACAGTGCCGTCGCAGGCGAACCTCTCCAACGTTCACTTTTCGCCCGACGGCGCGCACTTGTCGTTTCTTAACACGAAGAGCAACGGCATTGAATTGTGGATCGCCGACACAACCAGCGGTCGCTCGCGAATGATCAGCGGGACCGACCGCTTGAATGCCACGACGGGCGATCCATGTGATTGGCTGCGTGATAATAAGGCCATGGTCTGCACGTGGGTGCCTTCAGCGCGGGGACCTGCTCCGGCCGCGCCAATTGTGCCGCTGGGCCCAAACGTTCAGGAGAACAGCGGCAAGGCTGCCCCCGTAGCAACCTTTGAAGACATGCTCAAGACCGCACACGATGACGACATCTTTGAATATTATTTCAGCAGCCAGTTAGCCACGATCGATGTAACCACCGCGCGCAAGACGCTACTCGGACGTCCGGCAATTTTCGACAGCATCACCCCTTCACCGAGCGGCGAATTCTTTCTCGTAACGAAAATCAAGCGACCGTTCTCGCACCTAATTCCGATGAATGGTTTTCCTGAAGATGTCGAAATCTGGTCGCGCGCGAACCAGGTCGCTCGCAAGATCGCCGACATTCCCTCACGTGAAGGTGTCTCCCTGACGGGAGTGCAGACGGGGCCGCGCGGGATTCATTGGCGCCAGGATCAATCGGCGACGGTTGTTTGGGCGGAAGCACTCGACGGGGGAGATCTCAAGAACAAAGTTCCGTTCCGCGACAAAGTAATGTCGTTGTCGGCGCCTTTCGCCGGCGACCCGGCGGAATTCGCAAAGACGGAATGGCGCTATGCGAACATTTCGTTTACTGAGAAAGGTGTGGCGCTGCTCAGTGAAACGGATCGTGCGACGCGCCGCATTCGCACTTGGGTGATCGCCAGTGAGCCCCGCAAGCTTTGGGATCGCCGACAGGACGCCGCCTATGAGAATCCGGGCACGCCCGTCATTCGTCGTGACAGCGGTGCTGGCACGTTCGGCGGTGGCGGCGGTGGTTTCGGCGGCGGTGCCGGCGCGATCATGCAAAGCGGCGATTTCATTTATCTCACGGGCTTGGGCTCTTCGCCGGAAGGCGATCGCCCGTTCATCGATCGTTTGAATCTGAAGACTTTTGAAACGACGCGGCTTTTCCGCAGTGACGCGAAATCTTACGAAACAGTGATCGCGCCGCTCGACGATGAAGGCAAGACGATCCTCACGCGCTATGAAACGCCGAACGATCCGCCAAATTATTACGTTCGCGATCTCACTGCCGACAGTCGGCGAGCGGTGACTGACTTCAAAGATCCGCAGCCTCAGTTGCGCGGCGTTACGCATCAGTTCGTGACTTATCAGCGCAAGGATGGCGTCAAGTTGTCGGCGACCTTGTACCTGCCGCCGGGTTACAAACCGGGCACGCGCTTGCCGGTTATCATGTGGGCCTACCCGCGTGAATTCGGCGATGCCGATTCGGCCAGCCAAATCACCGGCTCGGGCAGTCGCTTTACGACGGTTAGTGGATATTCGCATCTGTTCCTGCTTTTGTCGGGCTACGCGATCTTCGATAACCCGACGATGCCGATTGTCGGACCGGGCGAAACCGCGAACGATCATTACGTCGAGCAGTTGGTCGCGAGCGCTGAAGCCGCCATCGACAAAGTCGTCGAAATGGGCGTTGGCGATCGCGATCGGATCGGCGTCGGCGGCCACAGCTATGGCGCGTTTATGACGGCAAATCTGCTTGCGCACTCGCGGCTGTTCCGCGCAGGCTTTGCCGAGAGCGGCGCTTACAATCGTTCGCTCACGCCCTTTGGGTTTCAGAGCGAGCGCCGCACGTTCTGGGAAGTGCCGGATCTTTACGCGAAGATGTCGCCATTCTGGTACGCGAACAACGTGAAGGACCCGATTCTTTTGATGCACGGCGAAGCTGACGACAACTCTGGAACATTCCCGATTCAGTCAGAGCGCTTCTACATGGCGCTCAAAGGTCATGGCGCGACGGTCCGTTATGTGACGCTGCCGTTTGAAGCGCATGGCTATGCGGGCAGAGAAACGCTACTCCACGTCCTCGCGGAAAGAATCATTTGGTTCGATAAGTACGTGAAGAACGCGGCGCCGCGAAAGGAGCAGACGGCGGAGAACTAAGTCAATGAGATGGCGAAGATGGCCGCGCCATGCGCATCGCGTTGATGATTTCTGCTGACCATGTTGCCAGGTGCTCGCGTGATTTGCGGTTGTGCCTGGCGGCGGCTCGGTTGTAGATCTCCAGCAGTTTTCGGTGATCGCAAAAACATTCGATCAACTTTGCCCGGCCGTGGGTTTTCTCGATCGTCACTGCCATCTTCCAACCGACCGTATACCACGGCCCCTGTATTCCAAAGAATGAAGACGCGGTCGCGCCTATCTGTTCTTCGGTCAGCCGGTTGTTTGCGACATCCAAAAAGAAACTCTCGACTTTCTTTAAGTCTTCGTTGAAATTCGCCATGTCATGATCCCACCGCGCGCGTTCTTTGGCGTCGCTGACGGCGTGCGGATGAATATTTGGGCCGCCTGCGGCTGCGAGCATGGCAAAGCCTTCGCCGAAGGCACTAACTAACTGAATCAGCGTTTGCAGATTCTTGGGAAGCTTCGCAATTTCTGCGGATGTTTCTTTCGCGGGACAACTACTTCCATATCCGATGTGGTGAAGCTCATGTGCCAACGTGTTTTCGAATTTCTGCCGGCTAACAGTCGGATCAAGATAGAGGAAAATTGCCGGATCGCTTGTGACTTCGAAAACAAAGCTGTTCTCGCGTGGCTTTATGACTGGATAGATCTTCGCGGTGATGTGCGCGGTTTTGGGTAAATAAGCGAGCGCCAGGGCCGCCGATCGCGAAATGTCCGCCTGCTTCCAGCGGGCCAGCGTTTCCTCAAGCGCAGGCGCGCGCGGCAAAAGCTGGTCGGACAGAACGAAAGCTTTAAAGTCGCGGTCTTCAAATGACCGCTTCATCGACTGCTCACGTTTCTTCAGTCGGACATATCCTTCGCTCGAAAACACTCTTTGCCAATCCGCCTCCGCTATTTCGGCGTTCGCTTTTCTCTTAGCGAGAATCGCCAACACCGCTTCGGCTTCATCTGTAATGAGCCGCACACTAACGCGAGGGCTGGCCGTGGGCTGTGCCGCCGCATGCGGAGATAAGAACAGAATCGCGGCGACGATGGTGGTGATAAAAGTGAGGTGAAGAATTTTGCGGTTCACTGGTGACCTGACGTAAAAACTTCGCCGCAGTCAAAAAGTTCCAAACTGTGCGCGGGAGGTATGCGGAGCCCTCGAATCACTAAACGGGCGTCCGAGTTTGTGGCGTGACCGTGAGCCGTGTTTTCATGCGTTGTTGCCACAGGCTCTTTGTTGGTTCCAGTTCCTGAAGTTGTGCCATCACGTCCGTCAAAGTCTCGCCGCCGAATTGCCGCATCTTCAAATAGAGCAGCGCAGGCACGATCGCTAACAGGGGTAGTACAAAGATATTGAGCAACTCGGAAAGTTGCCCGGTGACGCGAATTCGCCAACTATGTTGATGCGCGTGAGTTTCATTAAGACCAAGCAGTCCGCCAACAATTGCCCCCACAATCGCCGGCACGCAAAATTGAATAACCATCGCAAGAATAATCGTGCGCCATGAGCGCGAGGCTAAGGCGCGCGCGCGCTTCAGCGCAGCCTTACCTTCAAGTCCTTCCATCAGCACGACCGGCCCCCAAAGCAGGTAACGCACCTGCACGACAATCATGGGAACTATCAAGAGCACGAAGCCGATCGCCATGCGCAGAATCACATTGAGGCCTGTTTTGAGAAATGGCTTCCAGCGGCGGCGCATCACATCGGCAGCGGCGCGTAACTGGACGGGCTTCATCGGCGCGACGGCTAATTGCGTAACGATGATGGCCGTAACGCCGGAGATGATCGAGCCGGAAACAAACCCGGCCACTATCTGAAAGAGAGCTAGGGGTATCCCGAATCCCAACTTCATGCCGAGTCCCATCTTTGGCTCTGCAAATCGATAAGCGATGGCCAGACCGGTGACAATGATGACTGGAATGTGTGCGACCAGCGAGAGCTTCAAAAACTTGGGAAAGTACTCGCTGTACAGCGCAAACGCGCGTCGATAAAGCGCGCCGAGTCCATCGGCGTTAGCGCGCATTCCGCTCGCGAAAGCGTGCGCGCTTTGCGGCCGGTTGTCCGCATCCTTTTCCAACGCCGACATCAACACGCGCGAGACGCGCTTCGGCACTTTCTTATTTGCCAGACGCACCGGCTCTGGTTGAACTTCGTTGTGAGAGCGAATCACCCTCGCAGTGTCGCCGGTAAAGGGTGGCCCACCGGTGAGCATCTGATATGCGATGACACCGATGCTGTAAATGTCAGACCGCGCGTCGAGCCGTTCACCGCGGCATTGTTCAGGCGACATATAGAGCGGCGTGCCGAGAATCGATCCCACTCGTGTTAATCCGGCCGCGGCGGTATCGGGAGCCACGGTCGCGCGCATTGCACCGGCGGTGTGCCGCGGCGAGTCGAACATGCGCGTGTGTTCTTCAGCGCGCGGCATCATCTGCGTGGCGCTCTCGTCCTCAACTGCCTGCGCCGGCGCGACTGGATTAATCATGGTCGCGGCTTCGAGCTCCAGCATCGATGCTATCGTCGGGGGAATCACTCGCGCCGCTTCGCCTGACGCTACACTCGCCGGGGCCGCTGCTTCGGCAATTTTTGCTATCCCGAAATCCAAAACCTTCACTCGATATCCGCCGAGACCATTCGGCTCGAGCCAGATGTTGTCGGGTTTCAAATCGCGATGGACGATGCCTTGCTGGTGTGCTTCGTGTACCGCAGAACAAACCTGTTCGAGAATGTCGACGACCCAATAGAGCGGCAGACGATTCTCTTCGGCGAGCACGTCGCTTAAAGTGCAGCCGTCGAGGTACTCCATGACCAGATACGCCACGCGATCGTTTCCGTCTCCTGAAAATCCAAAGTCGGTAACATCGACCACGTTCGGATGACGTAACCGTCCGGCGGCGCGCGCTTCGCGCTTGAAGCGTTCGACAAATTCCTGGTTGCGCATGAACTGTGGCGCAATCAGCTTCAGAGCGACATAACGATCGGTTCCCATATGCGTGGCCAGATACACGGCGCCCATCCCGCCGCGGCCGAGCAAACGCTCGAGGCGATACTTTTCATCGAGAACCTGACCGACGTAACGTTCGAGATCTGTCATTTTTCTCTAGCCCAAACGTTCACGCCTGGGCTGCGCGACGATCCAAGGAGTAGTCAGCTTCCTTTAGGAGGCTTACAAAATCGATGCGATCAGCGGAAAGCCCAGAATGGCTCACGAACAGATTATCGACCACGGTTCCCAGGCGTAAACGCCTGGGCTACAGAAATCGCTGACTCAATCCCAATAATGCTCGAACCGCTCACGCTTCTTCAACTGTGCGTCCGTCCAGAAACCTTTCAGTAATTCTATACGCGGCCCAGAACCATCGGGTTTTGCGACCACGGTTACGACATCATAACGATAAGTCGCACTAACCAGTCCAAGCATGCGGCGGTATGCCAACGCCGCGCGCGAAATTTGTCGCCGCTTGCGCAAGTCGACGTTTATCTGCGGCGGCGCAAAATCGTCTGATGCTCGAGTTTTTACTTCAACAAAACAAAGCGTCGGTCCGTCATATGCGACGACGTCGATCTCTGCATGCACGACAACGTCGCGCAGATTTCTTCCGATGGGAAGCAAAAAGTTTGCTGCCACCATCCGATAGCCATTTTGCTCGAGATGCTCGATCGCGAGGGCTTCACCGCGACGGCCGAGGTCAAAGTGAGCGGGCGCCGAACTTACGGGTTCGTTAACTTTTCCCCTCGATTTAAAGAGTGCGAATCGCATAGTGGGAGGAAGCTGGAACTACTCCTTCGGCTGCTTTTTCAAGATCTTTGGTTCTTTCTTTTCTTTCGCAGTTGCTGTTTGTGTGTCTTCGGAGCCTTCAGGCGCCGCCGAGTGTTTGTGCAACTTCGGTTTAGGACGACGCCGGCCGAAGGTTCCGCGATGGATTTTTCCTCGTCTGCTACGTTGATCGCCTTTGCCCATATCGATGCTCCTGTAGAACAGGCCACCAGCCTGTTCATGTATGGGACAGGCTGGCAGCCTGCCCTCCGCTATTTCTTCATTAACTCCAACACTGCCGCGGTCATAGCTTTCACGCCGGTCCTGAGCGTTGGCTCAGGCAACGGTGCGAACAAGCTCGAGTGTAAAGATGGCAAGGGCTTTCCGGATTGTTTGCTCGCCGCGACCTTTGCCGGTTCTATTGCGCCGAGATTAAACAGCAGGCTCGGAATCTGGTGATCGAGACTGTAGCGACCGAAATCCTCACTCGCCATAACCGGCGCGATCTGCACAACGTTTTCCGCGCCAAGTGTCTTTTCCAACGTTTTCGCCACACGTTCAGTGAGTTGTGGGTCATTGTAGAGTGCTGGTGTCATCTCTGTTTCGCTGGCCTTCACAATCGGCGCGCGATCGTCCGGAATGCCCGCAGCCGCTGCAATGTTCCTCGTGATGCGTTCGATCGACGCGAGAATGTGTTGACGCACTTCTTCTTTGTACGTACGAACCGTCAGAAGCATTTTCACTTCATCAGGAATGATGTTTGATTTGGCGCCGCCGTGGATTGAACCAACAGTCACCACTGCCGGATCGAGAGGCGAATTCTCGCGGCTCACGATCGTTTGCAGCGCCAGGATTACTTGGGCCGCGACGACGATGGGATCTTTAGTTGCTTCCGGCTTTGAACCGTGTCCGCCCAGACCGCGAATAGTGATCTCGACTGAAGTCGAATTCGCCATGGCGTAACCTGGCGCATAACTGATTTTGCCGGCTTCCAGGTCGGGGCTATCGTGCAACGCAATCGCGTAATCAGGTTTCGGAATCCGTGAATACAAACCATCGGCGAGCATCGCCTTGGCGCCGTCTATCGTTTCTTCCGCGGGCTGACCGATCAGGACCAGCGTTCCGTGCCATTGGTCTTTAAAACGTGCGAGCATCGTCGCTGTGCCAATCAACGATGTGATGTGTATGTCATGTCCGCAGGCGTGCATGACGCCGACTTCCTGTCCCGCGTCATTCTTGGTCTTCACCGTGCTCGCGTATGGCAGGCCAGTTTGTTCCTCGACCGGCAATGCGTCCATGTCACTGCGCACGAGCACCGTCGGCCCTGCGCCGTTCTTCAACACTGCGACCACGCCGTGGCCTTTCCAATCGGGCTTCTCGTACTTGCCGACGTTCTCGGTGACGTCATAGCCGAGCGCGCGCAGTTGCTGTGCGAGAAAAGCGGATGTCTTCACTTCGTAGTGCGACAGCTCAGGCGCCGCATGAAGCATCTTGTAGGTACTAACCAGTTGTGGCAGCTCGCGATCAATCATCGCGTCGAGTGATTGTTGAGCGACAACAGGTGTGGCGAACAAAGCAATGGCGAGAGTGATTATCGCGATTGATTTTTTCATATTGTAGGGCCGAATGGCGCGGGCAAGATACAACAACGCCAACTGCAGAACAAGGTTTCGCTTCAGACCGCGGGATAGTCTGGCGCGAACGGTGAGACACCCAATCGCGGCGCGGCGAGGAGCAGGCCGATAATGGTCTTCGCGTCTTCAATTTCGTTGTCAGTAATCATTTGCAACGCGCGATCAATCGATAATCTGACGACTTCGATTGCCTCGTCTTCTTCCAGACGCTGCTGCGTCTGACTCAGGTCAGTTGCGAGATAAAGCCACATCTTCTCGCTTAAGAATCCGGGCGAGATAAAAAACTCGCTCAGCTTTTCCATGCGGCCCGCGACCAATCCCAATTCCTCTTCGAGTTCGCGCGCGGCCCCGACTTCCGGACGCTCTCGTTGGTTCAGGGTGCCGGCGGGCAATTCCAGCAGATACTTCACCGCGGGATGGCGATACTGCTTGACAAGCGCAATCGTGTCGTCGTCGAACACCGGCAGAATTACGGCGCTGCCGGGATGATGGACGACGTCGCGTACGTAGGTCTGCCCGTGTTCCCGCACGGTGTCTACTGTCACGTCGAAGACGCGGCCCTCGAAGATTGTCTTTGAGTCGATGAATTCAGGTGTGTCGGACATTGCTGATCGTGAGTCAGTTTAGTTCGTCGATTGATGAACATCAATGAGACTCTCTTGAGCGGCGCCAATCAAGTAGAGCGATCCTGTCACGACAATCAGACCCGCGCTCTCAGTAATCTCGTGAGCGATACGCATCGCATCATCAGGCGACGTCGCGCGCACAAGTTTGCCGCGATCGAGATTTGCGGGCGCCGCAGCTTCCAACTCGTCAAGGGCCGCGGCGCGCGGATTCTCGAGTGGTGTCAAGACAATCTTATTGGCAACAGGGAAGAGGATTGTGGCCATTTCCTTCAAGGCCTTGTCGCGCATTGTGCCAAAGATCATTGTGATCGGTTGATGGACAAACTCATCGAGATAATCGCGCAACACCTGGGCCGCTGCCGGATTGTGCGCCCCGTCAAAGAGAATTGGGGGCGCGACCTCGTCCCACAGTTCCAGTCGGCCGGCGTGTCGGGCATTTTCAAGGCCGCTGACGATCGCCTCGTCCGGAATGGCAAAGCCGCGTTCGCGCAATGCTTCAGCCAACGCGATCGCTGTCGCCGCATTGGTGATCTGATGCCGCCCTCGTAGGCCGAGACAAACGTTCTCGTACCTTCCGGCAGGTGCTTCGAAAGCGGCGCAGAGGCGGCCGCCGGGCAGTGCTTTACGGAACCGCGAACGGTAGTGAGCGGGGCCTAGATTCGACGCTGAGCTCTCGCGCTCCGATTCCGCGTCTCCAACCCACAGCGGGTTCACGCTGACCTCGCTGCAACGGTGGGCGATAACATCTCTCGCCTCTTCTCCTTGCGGCGCTACGATTGCCGTCACTCCCCGTTGAACGATCGCGGCTTTCTCACCGGCAATCTCTGCCAATGTGTTACCCAGATATTCCTGGTGGTCCATCGCGATTGACGTGATTCCGACGACTTGAGCTCCCGCCGCAGTCGTCGAATCAAGCCGTCCGCCGAGGCCCGTTTCCAAAATCGCCAGGTCGACATTCGCTTCTTGAAAAGCCAGGAGCGCAATGGCCGTCACATGCTCGAAGAAAGTCGGCAGCGTTTGCAGTTCGCCTTGACTGACAAGCCCTGCAGCCGTTTCCTTCACCCGTTCGGTAAGCCGCGCGAACTCTGTTTCCGAAATTTGTGCGCCATTGAGGCGAATGCGTTCCGTGATAGAAATCAGGTGCGGCGAGGTGAAAAGACCAACGGGAATTTTTGCGGCGCGACAGATCGATTCCAGCATTACCGCGGTCGAGCCTTTACCATTCGTACCCGCGATTTGCACTGAGGGAAAAGATTTCTGCGGATTGCCGAGAGCCGCAAGTAGCTTCTCGGTATTCTGCAGGCCGAGTTTTATTGTGAGCGTCTCGTGACCGAGGGAAAGAAGATAGGAAAGCGCGTCTTCGAAATACATTATCCGCAGATTACGCAGATTACGCAGAAATAACCAACCCTCAATCGTCGTGGTAATGCCGTACTTTGCGGTTCTTTGCGCTTTGGCTTCTTGGCGTGAGACTTGCCGGTTGGAAAATAGGCGGTTCACGCGAAGGCGCAATGGCGCAAAGCCTCGCCAAGGTAAAATCGAGAACTACGATCGTTATTGATGATTTGAATCTGTGGAATCTGCGTAATCTGCGGATTAGCTCAAAGCCGAGACTTGGAACTTGAGACCTGAGACTTGAGACTTTTCGCTGATGTCTGGGTTCATCATGAAGTCAAGCGATTTGATAAGGAAGTTGCGCATCTCGCGGCGATCGATGATCGCATCAATCATGCCATGGTTGAGCAGGAATTCGGATCGCTGAAAATCCTTGGGCAGCTTCTGTCGGATCGTTTGTTCAATCACGCGCGGCCCGGCAAAACCGATCAGCGCTTTCGGCTCGCCCACGATGACGTCACCGAGCATCGCAAAGCTCGCTGTCACGCCGCCCGTGGTTGGATCAGTCAAAACAGAAATGAAAGGAAGGTGCCGTTCTTCGAGTGCTGCGAGCGCAGCTGAAATCTTCGCCATCTGCATCAGCGATAGCGCACCTTCCTGCATGCGCGCGCCACCCGATGCCGCGAAAATGATTACGGCGCCTCGTTCGCTAATCGCGCGTTCAATCACGCGCGTGATCTTTTCGCCGACGGCCGAACCCATCGAGCCGCCGATGAAATTCATGTCCATTGCCGACGCCAATACTCGATGTCCGCCGATCTTTCCGCGCGCGTTGATGACCGCTTCGGGCAATCCAGTCGCATGACGCGCCTGCGCCAGACGTTTTGTGTAGGGCTTCCTGTCGACGAATTCAAGCGGGTCGGTCGAAATTACTTCCGCGTCCAGCTCTTCACAGTACTTGTCGTCGAAAACCTGTTCCAGCCGCTCGTACGCGCCGATGCGAAAGTGATAGTTACAGTGATGACAGACCTGCAGGTTCTCTTCGAGCTCTTTCTTGTAGAGATGTTCGCCGCACTCTTCGCAGCGCACGAAAACATTTTCTGTGCGGACGACGCGATCTTTGTCGCTGACCGGCTCGATCTTTCCTTTTTTCTTGCGAAACCAGGGCATAAAACAGATCGGAAATCAGACGTCGGCCAATTACCTCAGATTGTAGCGTTACTTAGTGATTGAGGAAGGTTAACACAAAGGATACGACTCTAGAAGACGTATGTGGGGCTCTTTTCGACGCCTCATCATCCCAAAACTGTCAAGAGCGCCTGAACGTCAATTGGCACCTTGGATTGAACCAATTCCTGAGCCACCTTTGCTTTCCAGCCGCTATCTTCCATGTCTAGGTAAAGCACCCCTTGATAGTCTGATGGTAATTCAACATTACCTTTATAAAGGGCACAGACTCGGTCTCGACCAAGTTTTCCCATGAAATAGCCCAGTTCCATGATGACATTTTGCCGCGCGCGCCTATTTAAGTTCGAAGACGCATCCTTAGCGTTGCCGACATCATCAGGCGTAAGTGGCTTTGCCTCAAAAGTCCTTCGATTGGTGCTCTGAAGGATGTGAACTGAATCATCGCCGCAGAGCGGCGAGATGTTTATAGCTACGCGATTGCCTCTTCTCATCTCCGCAAAGAGCGAAATG